>Ga0209161_10004372_pt1 | contig 11236 bp, 12 predicted proteins | sample GraSoiAngelo_155_FD_186169 | JGI IMG/M metagenome (GOLD analysis project Ga0209161, IMG submission 186169) | Grasslands soil microbial communities from the Angelo Coastal Reserve, California, USA - 14_1009_13_30cm (SPAdes) (version 2) | ecosystem: Environmental > Terrestrial > Soil > Grasslands...
GAGCTCGAGCAGGTGGGGGTCGTCCGGGAACCAGTTGACCCAGCGGCCGCCGAAGCGGCGTCGCAGCTCGCCGACGTCGGCCGGCGCGAGGCTCGCCCCCTTGAAGGTCAGCACGATGTCGGCGGGTCCCTGCCGCAGGCGAGCGGCGAGCCGGGTGGCGAGGGAGCGTCCGAAGAAGGCGTTCCAGCCACGGCGCCGCTCCTCGCAGCGGCGCACTTCGCATCCCAGCGCGGTAAGCGCCGCCGCGAGCGCCAGGCCGCTCCGGTGGTAGCGGCGGTTGAACGCCGCGACCAGCACGACCCGCAGCCCCCCGAATGGGCGGGCCGTCATACCTCGACGTAGTTCCGGTATTCGAAGGGGCGCGCGCCGGTCAGCCGCTCGAACCAGTCGGACAAATAGAGCCGGAGGTGTGCGACCTTGAGGCGTCGCGGGCCTACGGCAGGCCCGCCCGCGGCTGCGCGTCGCGCCGCAATCCACGCCTCGGCCGCCCGCGGGTGGGAGCCCGTAAACCGGCGCAGCAGCGGCGTCCAGTACAGGGCCTCCAGCTCGGCGTGCGCTTCCAGCTGGTCCACCCGTTCGGGGAACACCTCCTGCGACGCTACGAACTTCTGGCGCATGGATTGCGACGGGCGCGCCCAGCCATAGTGGAACATCGGCGCCCCCGTCGCCCGCGCCCGTACGCGACGCTCCTCGGGACCGACCCGAAATCCCTGCGCGTCCTGGTAGGAGCGGATCTCGCGCCCGAGCCGCACCACGCGCACCTCGCGACGGTACCAGTGCCGGTCCGTGGCGAGCGTGTCGAAGTCGCCGTAGAAATGGTGATACTCGACGAGCAGGCCCTCGACGCGGGCCTCCCCATCCCACTCCCGTATCTTCTCGCGCAGGGCCGCGGCGCCCATCTCGTGTAGCACCTCGTCCGCCTGGATGTAGACGCCCCACGCGCCGCGGCAGGCGGCCATCGCGCGGTTCGTCTCGTGCGCGAGCGCCCCGCTGCCGTGGGAGAAATCCCAGACGCTGTCGATGATGCGGACCCTGCGGTCGCCCAGCCCGGCGACGACGTCGCGCGTGTCGTCGTCCGACTGTCCGACGTTGACGACGACTTCGTCGCACAGCTCGAGAATCGAGCGAATCGCCGGAACGATCGGGTAGTCGAGCGTGACCGCGTTCCGGACGATGGTGAAGCCGGAGATCACGTCAGGTGCGGAACTGCATGTCGTGCAGCCGGCGATACAGCCCGCCTGCGGCGTACAGCGTCGCGTGGGTTCCCCGCTCCACGATCCGGCCCTCGGCGAGCACCACGATCAGATCGGCATGTTGGACGGTGGCGAGCCGGTGCGCGATGACGAACGTCGTGCGGCGCGCCATCAGCCGGTCGATGGCCTCCTGCACCAGCCGCTCGGACTCCATGTCGAGCGCGCTGGTCGCCTCGTCCAGAATCAAGATGGGCGGATCGCGCAGCAGCGCACGCGCGATCGCGATCCGCTGGCGCTCGCCGCCCGAAAGCCGGGTGCCCCGCTCGCCCAGGAGCGTGTGATAGCCCTCGGGGAGCTGAGAGACGAAGTCGTGGGCGTTGGCGGCGCGCGCGGCTGCCTGGACCTGCGCCAGCGTGAAATCGCCCCGCCCGTAGGAGATGTTCGCGAGCACCGTGTCGTTCAGCAAAATCGTCTCCTGCGACACGATACCCATCAGCCCGCGCAGGCTGGTGCGGGTGAACCGGGCGATGGGAGCGCCGTCCATCAGGATGGCACCACGCGTCGGCTCGTAGAACCGCGGCAGCAGGTCGACGAGCGTCGTCTTGCCGGCCCCGGACGGGCCCACCACGGCCACCACCTGCCCGCGCCGGACCTCGAAGTCGACGCTTTCGAGCACGGGCGCCTGGCCGTTGTACGAGAACGACACCCCCCGGTACTCGATCCGCTGCTCGAACCGCGCAGGCACCTCGCCCGGCCGATCGCCTTCTTCGGAGGCGAGATCGAGCACTTCGAACACCCGATCCGCTGCCGCGAGGGCGCCGGCCATCGTCGTGGGGTAGTTGGCGACGGACTTCACCGGGGACATGAGCCGGAGCGCCACGGCGATGAACGCGATCAGCACCTCGGGCTGCAGCGCGGCCGCCTGTCCGAGGGCCAGTCGGGTGCCCACCGCGAAGATCAGCACGATCACCGCGCCCGCGAACACCTCGCTCACCGGACTCGTCAAGAGCGCGTAGCGTTGCGCCCGCAGGACCCCCTTGCGGTAGCGGTTGGCGAGCGCGCGGAAGCGATCGGCCTCGAACGCTTCCGCCACATACGCCCGGACCAGCTTGATCGATCCGACCAGCTCGCTGACCAGGCTGGTGAGCTCGCCGCGCTGGTCGGCCTGCTCGCGCGAGCGCCAGCGCACCCGCCCCACCATCGGGCGGACGATGAGCACCAGCAACGGCGCACAAACCAGGGCGACCAGCGTCAGCTGCCAGGAGAGGCCCACGAGGATCGCGACGTAGACCACGATGAGGCTGACGTTCTGCACGAGCGAGGCGAGCGCCGCCGTGACTACCGTCTTCACCGCGTCCGTGTCGTTGATGACCCGCGACAGCAGCTGACCTCCGCGGGTCCGCTGGAAGAAATCGAGCGGCAGCGTCTGCAGGTGCCCGAACAGTCGCACGCGCAGGTCGCGCACGACATTCTCCTGGATCGCCACGCTCGAGACCGACGCCAGGTACGCGAGCACGTTCTTGATCACCATCGCAGCGACCAGCACCAGCACGACATTGCGGAGCGCCGCACCGGGCGACCCGGCGGCGAACAAGGGCCCGACCACGACCGCCAGCAGCCGCTCGACCGCCGACCCGCCGGCGACCGGCAGGGGATCATGCCCGAACAGGGTCCGCAAGAATGGGATCAACAGCACGAACGTGGCGCCGTCCATCACGGAGGCCACGAACGTGGCCACGAGATTTGCGACGAAGAGGAGTGCGTAGGGACGGAGCAGCAGGAAGAGCCGGCCGCTACGGCCCATTCAGCGCGCCCCCCCCTTGCCCGCCGGGGCGGTGCCGGCGCGCCGGGGCGTGAGCAGGGCGACGGGGAGGATCACCTCTTCCGGCGTGACGCCGCCGTGCAGGAACGAGCCGCGATAGCGGGCCTGATACTCGCGCAGCTTGGTGGGATACACGAAGAACCGGTCCGAGGTGGCGAGCAGCAGCCGGACCCCGAGCCCCATGCCCGGGAGGCCGAAGCCCTTCAGGTCCTCAACCAGAATCGCGGCCTCCGGGTCCTCGCTCTTCAAGTCCTCGCCGAACTTGTAGCGCAGGTTCGCCGTGGCGTCGCGCTTGGCGTACACCGTCGCCGGGGTCTCGCAGTGAATGGAGCCGTGGTCGGTGGTGAGCAACACCGTCACGCCCCGCCGCTCGGCCTCCTGCAGCGCCGCGAGCACCGGCGAGCGCTCGAACCATGTGCGGGTGAGACTACGCAACGCCGCCTCGTCCCGCGCCACCTCGTACAGGATGGCGCTCTCCGACCGCCCGTGCGTGAGCTGATCCACGAAATTGAACACCAGCGCCGTGACGCCCTCCTGGGCGAGGTGAGCGGGGAGCCGCCGGACCAGGTCTCCCTCGCCCGAGCTGAACACCTTCTCGTAGCGCACGGGGACGGGCCGGCCGACCAGCTCCTCCAGCTGCTCCGTCAGGAGCTCGCCCTCGTGGGCGTTGAGGCTCTCCTCATCGGACGCCTGACCCCACCAGGCGGGATGGCGCGCCGCGATCTCCATGGGGAAGAGCCCCGAAAAGATCGCGTTGCGCGCGAACGGCGTTGCCGTGGGCAGGATGCTGTAGTAGTGCGACTCTTCCACGTCGAACAGCGGGGTCACGAGGTCACGCAGCACCTCCCACTGGTCGAGCCGCAGGCAGTCGATGACCACGAACAGCACTCGGCCGGTGGATCGCAGCACCGGGACCAGGAATTCGGCGCCCACGTCGACGGAGAGCGGCGGCCGATCGCCTTCAGGACCGGCGAGCCAGCGCGGATACTGCCGGGCGACGTACTCGGCAAAGTCCTTGCGCAGCGAGCGCTGCAGGCTGCGGAGGGCCTCCGAAAGGCCGGGCTCGTTGGACGCGGCCAGGCGGACCTCCCAGCGCGCCAGCTCCGCGACCAACTCGATCCACTCACGCCACGCGAGGCTCGCGCCCCGGCGTCCTTCGAGCTCGCGGAACCGGGTGACGAAATCGCGGGCCAGGCGCTGCTGGCGGATGCGATCGCCCTCGAGCAGTCGTGTGATCACCGAGAGGATCTGGCGTGGTTGGACCGGCTTCACGAGGTAGTCGTCCACCTCGATCCCGATCGCCTCGCGCAGCGTGCCTTCGTCCTCGCTCTGCGTGACCATCACGACCGGCATGGCCGGGTCGAGGGCCCGGATCTCGCCGATCAGCTCGAGCCCGCGTCGCCCGGGCATCTGTTCGTCCAGCAGGACGATGCTGTAGGGCTGGCGCCGCAGCAGCGCGAGCGCGTCGTCGCCGTGGGCCGCGGCGGCCACCGTGAACCCCTGGTCCTCGAGGTAGCGCCGGTGCGCGGCGAGTCCCTCGACTTCGTCATCCACCCAGAGAATGGTCTTCGGCCGCACCATCAGTCAAAGCTAATGACGACTGGCGAAGCCGGGCAACGCAGGACTTATTTCGCGACGTGCTGTGCGTTCTCTTGGTCCGCTTCAGCTCCATCGGCGACATCCTGCTGACTACCCCGCTTGTGCGAGCGCTCGCCCGTCGCCACCCGGAGGCGAAGCTCGTGTACGTGACGAAGCGCGCCATGGCGCCGCTCGTGGCCGACAACCCGCATCTCGCCGAGGTCGTGACGCTCGAGCCGGGCGAGCCGATCCGTCTCCTCGCCCGCCGGTTGCGCGCCCTCGCACCGACGCACGGCCTCGACCTGCACGGCAGCGTCCGCAGCGCGAGCCTCCGATTGCTCGTGCGCTGCCGCTGGTCGGGGTACCGCAAGCGCAAGCTGGCCCGCACGCTGCTCATCGCCACCAAGCTGGACGCCTACCGCCGACGCGCGCCCTCCCCGGTCGCCGAGCGCTACTTCGAGGCCGCGCGCCGGCTCGACACTCGGCCCGACGGCGGGCCGCCCGAGTTCTGCCTGGGCTCCGGCGCCACGGACCGGGCGGCGCAGTGGCTCGCGGAGCGCGGACTTGCGGAGGCGCGGCTCGCGGCGCTCGCGCCGGGCGCCGCCCACGCCACCAAACGCTGGCCCGTCGCGCACTGGAGCGCGCTCGCCGAGCGGCTGGGGGCCGCCGGGTACCGGCCGGTCGTCGTCGGGGGGCCGGAAGACCGCGGGCTGGCGCAGCAACTCGTGGCCGAGGGGGGACGCGCCGTCGCGAGCGCCGCCGGCGAGTTTTCGCTCCAGGAAACCGGCGCGCTGCTCGCGCGGGCGCGGGTCGTGGTGTCGGGCGATACGGGTGTCATGCACATGGCCACCGGCGTCGGCACGCCAGTCGTCGCGCTGTTCGGACCCACCGTCGCGCAGTTCGGCTTCTTGCCCTATCACGCGCGTGCCGCCGTGCTGGAGCGCGCGCTCGACTGCCGCCCCTGCTCCGCGACGGGCACCGCGGCCTGCCCGCTCGGCCACCATCGCTGCCTCGCCGATATCACCCCCGAGGAGGTGGCCGCCGCGGTGGAGCGCCTCGTCGCGTGAACCGCGCCACCACCACCGCAGAGGAGCGCTTGATCGGGTTGGTCGCGGACGCGGTGCGGGGACCCAAGCGCGAGGGCCTGTTCGCGCTGTGGCTCGTCGTGCGCTCGGCCGAGGCGCTCCTTCCGCCGCGGCCCGTGTCGGGCAAGAACCACCGGCGTCGCCTCCAGGCGCTCGACGCCCGGCTCGCGAGCCTCGCCCTCCCTGGCCCCCTCAAGCGCGCCTTCGCCGCCGCGCGCCACCACCTGGAGCCCGCCACGCCGGCCGCCGCGGCGCTGGTGCTGTCCCAGCTCGTCGCGCCGGCGCGCGAGGTCCTGGGTCCCGAGGCGGGAGACGCCGTCACCGTTGCGGCCCGCTCCGCCCGCCTCCATCTATAGTAGACTAGACGCACAGGCGCACAGACGCGTAGACGCACAGGAGGCGCTCATGACGACCCGTCGCTTTCCAAAGCGTCCGTCGCTCGAGTCCATGGTGGAGCGCGTGGATCAGCAGCGTCCGGGAGACGTCCCGGGCGACACTGTGCCCACGGGGTTTCCCTCGATCGACCGAATCCTGGGGGGCGGGCTGCGACGCCGCGACCTCGTGGTGCTGGGCGGCGACGTGGGATCGGGCAAGTCCGCGCTCGCTCTGGGGCTGGCGGTGCGCACGGCGCAGCAGGGGACGGGCGTAGCGCTCTTCTCCGGCGAGATGGACGAGGAGCGCCTGATGGAGCGCGCCCTCGCGATCGAAGGGCGCGCGACCGTGGACGAGCTGCGCAGCGCGAAGCTCAACGATCAGACGCGCGCCGGGATCGGGGGGGCCGCCGTGCGGCTGCGCGACCTCCCACTCACCACTCTGCCGCTCGCGGCGGTGGATTTCGAGACGGCGGCGGAGCGGCTCGATCCGCTGCGGCAGCTCGGACTGGTCGTGGTCGATTACCTCCAGCTCGTCCCGTCGCCGCGGGGCGTGGCGCGCTCGACCCAGGACGAAGATCTCGCTCTGGTGTTGCAGCGCCTCAAGGCGCTGGCGCTCGAGCGCCGGGTGGCGCTCGTCGTCGTCTCGCAGCTGCCCCGGTTCGACCCCAAGCGCCCGAACGCGCGACCGGCGCTCGACGACTTCGGGCACCTCGGCGCGAGCAAGCAGCACGCCGACGTGGTGCTCGGGATCTATCGGGAAGAGATGTACAACCCGGGACACGGGGTGGACGGGGCGACCGAGCTGATCGTCCTGAAGAACCGCAACGGGCCGACCGGGTTCGTGGACCTGTACTTCTACCGGCGCTGGATGCGGTTCGAAGACATGCTCGACCCCGATAGCTGAAAGCGGTAGGTTAGAGCCATGGCCGGCCACAGCAAATGGAAGCAGATCAAGCGGAAGAAGGCCGTCACCGACGCGCGCCGCGGCGCGCTGTTCACCAAGCTGATCCGTGAGATCACGATCGCCGCCAAGCAGGGCGGCGGCGACCCCGGCGGCAACGCCCGGCTCCGCACCGCGATCGACGCCGCCAAAGCCGAGAACATGCCGCTCGACAACATCGAGCGCGCGGTCAAGAAGGGAACGGGCGAGCTCGAGGGCGTGACGTACGAAGAAGTCACCTACGAGGCGTACGGGCCCGGCGGCGCGGCCCTGCTCATCGAAGCCACGACCGACAACCCCAACCGCACTGTCGCGGAGATTCGCAACGCTTTCCAGCGCCACGGCGGCAACCTCGGCGCGGCGAATTCCGTGGCGTGGATGTTCGACCGCAAGCCCCAGATCACCGTGGACGCGAACCGCGCCGACGAGGACACGGTCATGGAGGCGGCGCTCGATGCCGGAGCGGACGACATGGTGCGCGACGGCGACGTCTTTCTGATCACCGGTCCCGCGGGCCAGCTGCATCAGATCACTGAGCGGCTGAAGGCCAAGCGGATCGCGGTCCAGACGGCCGAGATCGCCCTGATCCCCAAGAGCACGGTGAAGGTGGACGGGAAAGACGCGAAGCACCTGCTCGCCCTGATCGAAGCCCTGGAAGAGATGGACGACGTCGCGAAGGTCTCCTCGAACTTCGACATCGACGCCGAGGCGCTGGCGGCGGCGACGGCATAGCGTGAAGGTGCTGGGCGTCGACCCCGGGACGTCGGTCACCGGCTACGGAGTGATCGAAACCGGGAACGGCACCCCCGGAATGGGGCGGCTGGTCGAGTGCGGCGTGATCCGGTTGGCCGGCCGGACTCCGTTGCCCCGACGCCTGCACGCGCTCCACGAGCACATCACCGAGCTGATCACGCGCCATCACCCCGGCATCCTCGCCCTGGAGAACGCCTTCTACCATAAGAACGTGCATACCACGCTCGTGCTCGGACACGCACGAGGAGTCGTACTCCTCGCCGCCGAGCAGGCAGGACTCGCCATTGCCGAGTACGCCCCGGCGACCATCAAGAAGACCGTCGTCGGCGCGGGCGGCGCCCCCAAGGCGCAAGTCGGCCGGGTAGTCGCCCGGCTGCTGCGGCTCAAGGATGCGCCCAGACCCGCGGACGCGGCGGACGGCGTGGCCGTGGCGCTCACGCATATCCTCCGGTCGTGATCGCCCAGGTCTCGGGCCGGCTCGCCGCGAAGCAGGCCGATCGCGTGATGATCGAGACCCCAGGCGGCGTGGGCTACGAGATCGTCGTCCCGCTGGGGGTGATGGAGCGGCTGCCCGCGGTAGGCGAGGCGGTGAGCCTCGCGACCGAGCTCGTGGTGCGGGAAGACGGCTGGTCGCTGTACGGATTCTCGGCCGACGCGGAGCGGCACTTCTTCCAACGGTTGATCGGGGTGACGGGGGTGGGGCCCAGGATCGCCATCGCGCTGATGTCGGCGCTCGGGCTCGAGCGCGGCGTGCGGGCGGTGCGGGATCGGAACATCGCGCTGCTCGCATCGGTGTCGGGCATCGGGAAAAAGACGGCGGAGCGGCTGGCGCTTGAACTGGCCGACAAGCTCGGCGAGTTTGAGGAGGCCGCCACCGCGAGCGCGGCCCCGCGCAGGGGGGAGGGGGGGGAGGGGGGGGGGGGGGGGGGGGGGGAGCGGCCGAGGCGGCGCTGCACGCACTCGAGCGGCTCGGGTACGCGACGGCCGAGGCAGACCGCGCCCTGCGCCAGGTGCTCGCGGCGGACGGCGGGGGCCGTGGCGCCCGGGGCGGCGACACCGAGACGCTGGTGCGCCGGGCCTTGCAACTACTCACGAACGGATGACGATGCCTGCGACGGCTGAATGGATCTGCACGCGCTGCGGCTCGACCAACCGCACCCTGGTGCCCGACACCGCTACCGAGGCCACGGACGAGTGCATCAGCTGTCATGCCCGCCACGCGCTGGATCGGGACGCGCGCCCGGTGCGGTGGCGGGCGCGGCCGCTGGGGAAGCGAGCCGCATGAGCGATCGCGCGCGCGCGCAAGTCACGACCCCCGAAGCGCTCCCCGACGAGCGGCTGACCGATGCCGCCCTCCGCCCCTCGCGGCTGGACGAATTCGTCGGCCAGGCGAAGGTGAAGGAATCCCTGCAGATCGCGATCGACGCGGCGAAGCAGCGGCGCGAACCGCTGGACCATACACTGTTCTTCGGGCCGCCCGGCCTGGGCAAGACGACCCTGGCGCTCCTCATGGCGAAGGAGCTGGGCGTCAACGTCCGCACGACGTCGGGCCCGGTGCTCGAGCGCCCGGGCGATCTCGTCGGCCTGCTCACCTCCCTCGGCCCGGGCGACATCCTCTTCATCGACGAGGTGCACCGGCTGCGGCCCGTGCTCGAGGAGTTCCTCTACCCGGCGATGGAGGACTACCGCGTGGACGTCCGGATCGCCGACGGGCCGCACGCGCAGACGATCCCCATGGCGCTCGAGCGGTTCACGCTGATCGGCGCCACGACCCGGTTCGGCCTGCTGACGCCGCCCATGCGCGCGCGGTTCGGCCTCGTCGAGCGGCTCGCCTACTATCCACCCGACGACCTCGCTCAGATCATCGGCCGCTCGGCCGGCATCCTCGACGTCCCGACCGATGCCGCGGGCATCGCCGAGATCGCGCGCCGCAGCCGCGGCACGCCGCGCGTCGCGAACCGGCTTTTGAAGCGGGTGCGCGACTACGCGCAGGTGCGCGCCGGGGGCAAGATCACGGCCCAGGTCGCCGCCGAGGCGCTGAAACGGCTCGACGTAGACGAGTTCGGACTCGACGACATGGACGGCCGGATCTTGAAGACCATCATCGAGCAGTTCGAAGGTGGGCCGGTGGGCCTCACCACCATCGCCGCCGCCGTGGGCGAGGACCCGGGCACGCTCGAGGAGGTGTACGAGCCGTTCCTCATGCAGCAGGGCTTCCTCGCCCGCACGCCGCGCGGCCGGTGCGCCACGGCGGGCGCGTACAAGCATTTTGGCTTCACGCCGCCCAGGAGCGCGGAACAGCCGACGATGTTCGACAGCTAGTGCGGAATGCGGAATTCGGAATGCGGAATTGACACCCGCCCTTCCATTCCGCACTCCGCATTCCACATTCCGCACTGTCATGTACCGCACCTCCGACTTCGATTACGCCCTCCCTCCCTCGCTCATCGCCCAAGAGCCGCTTCCCGACCGCGCGGGGAGCCGCCTCTTGATGCTGGACCGGGCGAGCGGAAGCATCCGGCATGCTCGCTTCCCGGATCTCGTCGAGCTGGTGGCGCCGGAGGACGTACTCGTACTCAACGTGTCCCGCGTAATTCCGGCGAGGTTACACGGGAAACGGGAATCGGGAAACGAGGCGGAGCTCCTGCTCGTGCGCGAGCTACCCGACGGCACCTGGCTCGCCATGGGGCATCCGGGAGGCAAGCTCAAGCCGGGGCGGACGGTGCGGTTCGGCGTAGACAGCGCGGCGGAGATCGTCGAGGTGCTGGGGGGCGGGCTACGGCGCGTGAAGTTCACCGGCTCGCTCGACGCCGCGGCGACGCTCGCGCAGTACGGCACGGTGCCCCTGCCACCCTACATCCGACGACCCCCGCGACCCGAGGACCGTGAGCGTTACCAGACGGTGTACGCAGCACACGACGGCAGCGTGGCCGCGCCGACCGCGGGACTGCACTTCACGCCGGAGCTCCTCGAGCACCTGAAGCAGCGGGGCACGGCGTTAGCGATGCTCGACTTGCAGATCGGGCCCGGGACGTTCAAACCGGTGGAAGTGGACGACCTCGCGGACCATCCGATGCTCCCCGAGGCCTACCGGGTGAGCGACGAGACGGCGGAGATCATCAACGGGAGGCGAAAGGCGGGAGGGCGAGTGTGGGCGGTCGGGACCACCGTGGTCCGGACCCTCGAGACCGTCGGGGCGCCTGACGGCACGGTCCGGCCGGGGACGGGCGACACGAGCCTCTTCATTCATCCCCCGTACACCTTCCGCGCCGTGGACCGGCTGCTCACCAACTTTCACCTGCCGCGCTCGACGCTGCTAATGTTGGTGTGCGCGTTTGGGGGTTATGAGCGGGTCATGCGAGCCTACGGGGAAGCCCTTGAGCGACGGTATCGGTTCTACAGCTACGGCGATGCGATGCTGGTCGTCTGAGTGCGGAGTGCGGAGTGTGGAGTGCGGAATCGAACGACGCGCGTCTACTCCGCATTCCGCA
>Ga0209161_10004379_pt1 | contig 11224 bp, 5 predicted proteins | sample GraSoiAngelo_155_FD_186169 | JGI IMG/M metagenome (GOLD analysis project Ga0209161, IMG submission 186169) | Grasslands soil microbial communities from the Angelo Coastal Reserve, California, USA - 14_1009_13_30cm (SPAdes) (version 2) | ecosystem: Environmental > Terrestrial > Soil > Grasslands ...
TGTCGTGTCCGCGATCAGCGGCGTCGATTACATCGAGTCGACCAGCCGCGCCGGCCTCAGCACCGTCACGGTGCGCCTGAGGCTGAACCACAGCAGCACGGCGGCGCTGGCCGAGATCACTGCGCGGCTCCAGCAGGTCCGCTCGGAGCTGCCGGCGGAAGCCGAGCCGCCGGTGATCGAGGTGCAACGCGCCGATCGGCCGTACGCGTCGTTCTACCTCAGCTTCACGTCCACAGAGCGCAGCGTGCCGGCCGTGACCGATTGGTTGCTGCGAACGCTGCAGCCGCAACTGGCGACACTGACGGGCGTCCAACGCGTGACCATCGAGGGCGGCCGCCAGGTTGCCATGCGGGTCTGGATCGACCCGGACCGCCTCGCCGCGCTCAACCTCTCGCCCGGCGACGTGCACGCCGCGCTGCGGCGCAACAACTTCCTCGCCGCCGTGGGCCAGACCAAGGGCAACCTCGTGCAGGTCAACCTGCTCGCGAACACCGACCTGCGCTCCGCCGACGAGTTCAAGGACCTGATCGTGGCCGACCGCGGCGGCGCGATTGTGCGCCTGAGCGACGTGGCGCGGATCGAGCTCGGTGCCGAAGAGGCCGACATGGTCGCCAAGTTCAGCGACCGCGAGGCCGTCTACCTTGGGGTGTGGCCGCTGGTCGGCTCAAACGAGATCGAGGTCGCGCACCGGCTGCGCGCCGAGATGGAGCGCCTGCGGCCCACGCTGCCCAAGGACATCGACATGCGCCTCGCCTACGACGCGACGGTGTTCATGGAGGACGCGCTGACGGAGATCACGAAGACGCTCGGCGAGACGATCATGATCGTCGGCCTGGTGGTCTTCCTGTTCATGGGCTCGGTACGCACCGCGCTGGTGCCGCTGGTCGCGATGCCCGTCTCGCTGATCGGCGCGGGGATCGTCATGCTCGCGTTCGGCTTCAGCCTCAATCTCTTGACGATCCTCGCCATCGTGCTGTCCGTCGGCCTGGTCGTCGATGACGCCATCGTCGTCGTCGAAAACGTCGAGCGCCACGTGCGCCGAGGCGAGTCGCGGCTCGACGCGGCGCTGATCGGAGCGCGCGAGCTGCTCGGCCCGATCATCGCGATGACGATCACGCTGGCCGTGGTCTACGCGCCCATCGGCTTTCAGGGCGGCTTGACCGGATCGCTGTTCCTGGAGTTCGCGTTCACGCTCGCCGCCGCGGTCGTGGTGTCGGGCATCGTCGCCGTCACGCTCTCGCCCGTGATGAGCTCGCGCTTCGTGCACCCGCACGGCGAGCAGGGCCGGCTGACCGCCCTGGTGCACCGCGGCTTCGAGCTCGTGCGCCGGGCGTACGCGTGGCTGCTCGACGTCGCGCTGGAGATGCGCTGGGCGATCGTCGCGGCCGCCCTGCTGATCATGGTCGCGGCGTGGCCGCTGTACATGTTTTCGCGGCAAGAGCTCGCGCCGGTGGAGGACCAGAGCCACATCAGTTTCTTCCTCGAGGCTTCGCCGGACTCGACGCTGGCGGCGACCAACCGCGAATCGCTGAAGGTCGTGAGCACGGTCACGTCGTTCCCCGAGGCCAAGTTCATGTGGTCGCTGACTGCTGCGTGGGGTGGGTTCGGTGGCATGGTCACGAAGGACTGGCACGAGCGCGCGCGCTCGACCGAGGCGATGTACGGCGAGGTGTTCGGCGCAGTGGCGCAAGCGCCCGGTCTGCGCGTGTTCCCGCGCCTGGACCCACCGCTGCCGACCCCGGGCCAGTACGATGTCGAGCTGGTGCTACAGAGCGACGCATCGGCCGAGCAGATGCTCGAGGCAACCGCGGCCGTGCTCGGCGCCGGCTGGCAGAGCGGCAAGTTCTTGTACGTGGACACGGATCTAAAAATCGACCTTCCACAGGCCCGCGTCGTGCTCGACCGGGAACGTCTCGCCGACCTCGGGCTCGACCTGGCCAGCGTGGGCCGGGAACTCGGGACGCTGCTCGGTGGCGCGTACGTGAATCGCTTCAACTTTTTCGACCGCAGCTACAAAGTCATCCCGCAGATCGGTGACGAGGACCGTGCCACCGTCGGCCCGTTGCTCGACCTCAAGATCAAGACGCCGGGTGGTCAGCTGGTGCCCGTGGCGACGTTCACGCACATCGAGTCGAGCACCGCACCGCGCACCCTGAACCGCTTCCAGCAGCGGAACGCCGTGCGGGTCTTCGGCGGCGTCAAACCGGGTGTCACGAAGGAGGAGGGGCTCCGCGTCCTCGAAACTGCCGTGGCCGCCGCCAACGGACCGGGCGTCGTCATGGACTACTCAGGGGAGTCGCGGCAGATCCGGCGCGAGGGCTCGGCGCTCACCGTCACGCTTGGATTCGCGCTCGTGCTCATCTATCTGGTGCTCGCGGCGCAGTTTCACAGCTTCCGCGACCCGCTGATCGTGCTGCTGGGCTCGGTGCCGCTGGCGATCTCCGGCGCTCTGATCTTCAGCTTCTTGGACCTCACCACCATCAACATCTACTCGCAGGTCGGGCTGATCACGCTCGTAGGGCTCATCGCGAAGAACGGGATCCTGATCGTGCAGTTCGCGAACACCCTGCAGGCCCGCGGTCTCGCGAAAGGGGCCGCGCTGCGCGAAGCGTCGTTGACCCGGCTGCGGCCGGTGCTGATGACGTCGGCGGCAACCGTCTTCGGCCACCTCCCCCTCGTGCTGGTGACCGGGCCAGGCGCGGAGGCCCGCAACAGCATCGGGACGGTGCTGGTCGCGGGCATGACCGTCGGCACACTGTTCACCCTGTTCGTCGTGCCGGTGTTCTACTCGCTCATCGCGGCCCAGCATCAGGTGAGCCCGGTCCACGAGCCGCTCGAGCGTGAAGCCCGGCAGATCGAAGGAACAGCGCGAGGCGAAGGGAGTACCGCTCGCGGTGACCGTGCTCGGCCACCCGCTGGCGCCGGCTCTCGGCATCACGGTGGAGTGGCTCGCCGGATCGCCGAGGCGGACACTGAAGGCGCCGGCGGCTGGGACGAACGATGAGGCGGTTGGTCGCGCAGCTCGCCCTGGGTCTCGCGCTCGCCGGCTGCACGCTGGGCCCGAACTACCACCGGCCGACCGTGTCCGCCCCCGAGGTCTGGCGCGCCGCACAGGCCGCCCCCGATCCGGCCTCCCTCGCGGACCTCGCGTGGTGGGAGCTGTTCCAGGACGACGAGCTTCGCCGGCTGGTGCAGACAGCGACCGAGGCCAACAAGGATCTCCGGATCGCGGTGTCGCGCGTGGACCAGGCGCGGGCCCAGCTTGGCGTCACGCGGTCGGCCCAGTTCCCCGAGATCAACGCGGGCGCCAGCGTCACGACCAACCGCTTCTCCGATAATGTCCCACCACGCGGCCAGGGCGGTCAGACCGACCTGTTCTCGACTACGGTCGATCTTGCCTTCGAGATCGACGTCTGGGGTCGTCTGCGACGGGCCACCGAGGCCGCCCGCGCGGAGCTCCTGGCCAGCGAGGAGGCCAGGCACGCGGTGGTGATGACGCTCGTCAGCGACGTCGCCGCCGCGTACCTCCAGCTCCGTCAGCTCGATACGGAACTCGAGACTACTCGGGCGAACGTCGCGTCGCGTCGGGGCTCGCTCCAGCTCGTCCGCGATCGCCTCGACGCCGGGCTGACGTCCGCGCTCGACCTCCGTCAGGCCGAGGCAGAGCTCGCCAGCACCGCCGCGCAGATCCCGGATCTAGAGCGGCAGATCGCGCAGACCGAGCACCGGCTCAGCGTCCTGCTCGGTCGCAACCCTGGCGGTATCAGCCGCGGCCGGCCCCTCACCGGGCAGACCTTCCCGCCGACCGTGCCGGCCGGCTTGCCATCGACGCTTCTCGAGCGGCGGCCTGACATCCGCCAGGCCGAGGATGGGCTCGTCGCCGCCAACGCGCGCATCGGGGTGGCCAAGGCGGCGTTCTTTCCCCAGGTCAGCCTGACCGGCTTCTTCGGCGTCGAGAGTGTGGCGCTCTCCGACCTCTTCACGGGCCCGTCGCGGGTCTGGCAGTTCGGGCCCACCGTGACGCTGCCGATCTTCAACGCTGGACGGAACAGGGCGAACCTCGAGCTCGTCGAAGCTCGGCAGCGGGAAGCCGTGATCCGCTATGAGCAGGCGATCCAGCAGGCCTTCCGCGAGGTGGAGGATGCGCTCATCGCTCACCGGAAAGCTCGGGAAGCGCTGGTCGAGCAGGAAGCGGCGGTCCGGGCCTCTCGGGAGGCCCTGAGCATCGCCGAATTTCGCTACACGAGCGGTCTCACGAGCTACCTCAACGTCCTCGACGCCCAGCGGACGCTGCTCTCCACGGAGATCGCAGAGAGCCGGACACTGCTCTCCCAACTCGTGGCCGTGGTCCAGCTCTACCGGGCCCTTGGCGGCGGCTGGGACGCCAAGCTGGTCACGGGAAAGGCACCTGGCGGGTGATGAGCGGCCGCGGCATCGCGTCGCCGACTCGTGTGCCGCCTCACCTTAGCCCTGTCCTAGGAACCGTGGACGAGTACATCGCCTTCGCAGCCCGAGGCCGTGGAGGCCGTCCTGAAGCGAGTGCGCAGCGCCATCCGAAAGGCCGTCCCCGGAGCCGATGAAGTGATTCGTTACCAGATCCCCGCGTACACGGAGAAGAGGACTGAGAGAGGTGATGCCAGCTCGGTCCGGCCAACTACCCAGCCTCTTGGCGTTCCGGTAGCCCTGGTGGTCGGACAAACGCTGGATCGTAGTAATGAGCGTACTGCCAGACCGCCGCCGCGCGCAGGCGTTCGTCGTCCAGGGCTGTCCCCGTGAACCGCGCGGGCTCAAGAGCGCTCAGGTCGATCGATGGCGTCCCGGCCGTGATCCACTCCGCGAGCACCTGCCCGATCGCCGGCGAGAGAGAGAACCCGCTGCCGTTGCACCCCGTCGCGCTCCAGAAGCCCCGAACCTCCGGCGTCGGGCCGACGAGGAACGTCCCGTCCGTGGTCATGGTGAAGAGGCCGCCGCGGTGCTCCCGCACCGCGCTCTTCTGGATGGCAGGAACCTGGCGCGCGACCGTTGCGGCGAGCCCGGTCAGCACCGCGAGGTCGAGCGGGACGTCGTCGACCGAGAAGCCGGGAACACGAGGGTCGATCGGCAGCGGATCGGGCTCGAAGCCGCCCAGCATGAGCCCGCCGCGCGCCGGCCGGAGGTAGACCGCGGTGTCGACGACCCGCACGATCGGGTCGTCGGGCCTGCTCCCCGCGATCGGCTCTGTGATGTAGAGCTGGTGACGGACGGGGACGATCGGCGCCCGCACGCCGGCGAGTTCCGCCACCGCGCGGGCCCACGCGCCCGCCGCGTCGACGACGATCCGAGCGCTGATCTCGCCGGCGGACGTGGCCACGCCTTCGACCTGACCCCCTGTCACCCGGATACCGGTGACGGGCGTATCTGGAATGAGGGTGACGCCCTGGCGGCGGCAGGCCTCCAGATACGCCTGGAGCAGGCTCGACGGCTCGTCGATGTAGACGTCGCCCGGGGTGTGGCACGCCGCCCGGATCCCCTGGCCCTCGAGAAGCGGCATCAGGCGGTGAGCTTCGTCGCCGTCGACGAGCTGGACGTCCACTCCCCAGGCCTGCGACTGCCGCGCCTCCTCCCGGACCAACACGGCGTGCTCGGGAGTCCGGGAGACCAGGAGGCTCCCCGACCGAACGACCTCGAGCGGAACGCCGGTCTCCTCCATGAAGCGCGTGACCTTCTGGACGCTGAGCCGGGCCAGTCGCGTGCGCGTTTCGTCGGCCTGAACGAGCTTGAACAGCCCGGCGGCTCTCGCCGAGGTCTGCGAGCCGGGGGCGAAGCGGTCGATCAGGGCGACCCGCCGCACCCCGAACCGGGCCAGGTGGAACGCGGTGCTCAGCCCGAGCGCGCCGGCACCGACGACGACCGCGTCAGCCTCCGAGATCATCGCGGCCTCCTCTCGCGACACGCGTGGGCTGCGCCACGGCCGCTTCCTCTTCGTCGGTCCACAGAGAACGCTGCCACGCCGACGGTATTGGGCATCTGACAGATCACGACGACATCGTACTCTCCGACGCGTGGCGGCCACCGTCAACCCTTTTCGCCCCATGTATGCTGTTGTGTCCCTCTGTTTGCCACGCGACCGGTGACCAAGAGGCTAAGATTGGGCCGTGCGCCTGCCCTTCGCTCCGCCGCTCCAGCCCATGTTGTCGAGCGCCGCCGAAGCCCTGCCCGCCGGGGACGGCTGGCTGTTCGAGCCCAAGTGGGACGGCTTTCGCACGCTGGTGTTTCGCGACGGCGACGAGATCTTGCTGCAGAGCCGAGACGAGAAGCCGCTGAACCGATACTTCCCCGAGCTCCTGGCGCCTCTCGCCGACGCGTTCCCCGCGCGCTGCGTCGTCGATGGCGAGATCGTCATCGTCGGCGTCGGCGGGCTCGACTTCGAGGCGCTGCTCTTGCGCATCCATCCCGCCGTATCGCGGGTGAAGCTCCTGGCCGCGCAGTCGCCGGGCTCGTTCGTGGCCTGGGATCTTCTCGCGCTGGGGGACGAAGACCTGCGCGAGGCCCCGCTCGCCGACCGGCGCGAGCGCCTCGAGCGGGTGTTGGCGGGCGTGGCGTCGCCGGTGCACCTGTCACCGGCGACGCGCGACCGCGCCCTCGCCACGGACTGGTTCCGTCGCTTCGAGGGCGCCGGGCTCGACGGTGTCATGGCCAAGCGTCTGGATGCGCCGTACCGCGCGGGCGAGCGCACGATGATCAAGGTCAAGCACACGCGCACAGCCGACTGCGTGGTCGCCGGCTTCCGCTGGCACAAGAACGGCGTGGGGGCGATGGTCGGCTCGCTCCTGCTGGGCCTCTACGACGACGGTGGCACACTGCACCACGTCGGCGTCACCGCGGCGTTCACCAACGTCGTGCGCAAGCAGCTCGTCGCCGAGCTGGCGCCGCTGCGGAGACACGCGCTCGAAGGCCATCCCTGGCGTGACTGGGCGGAGGCGCAGACGGAAGCGAACGCGAAGGGGCAGCGCCTGCCCGGGGCGAGCAGCCGCTGGAACCGCGGCAAGGACCTGAGCTGGGAGCCGCTTCGGCCCGAGCGCGTCTGCGAGGTCGCGTACGACCACATGCAGGGGACGCGCTTCCGGCATGCCGCGCAGTTCGTGCGCTGGCGACCCGACAAGCGACCGCAAGACTGCCGCTACGATCAGTTGGAGGTCACGCCCCCCTACGAGCTCGAGCGGGTCTTCGGCGCCCGCTCCCCGGGCCGCCCCGGCTCCGAGCCGCGCCAGGGGTCGTAGTCGGGATCGGGCGGTTCCTCGGCAGAGCGCTCGCTTTCGGGGACATGGCGCAAGTTGATCCGGATCCGCGTCCACGTGGATGAGCGGCCGCGCATCGAGTCGACGAGCACGTCGTCGACCTGGAGCCGCGCCGCAGCCTCCGGATGGCGTGCCTTCCACCGTTCGAGGCCGGCGAGCGCGTCCTCTTTGTGCTCTGCCTTGGCGACCGTGATGAGGGGTTGGGTCGACTGCCGGCGGCCGCTCCCTTTCGTCTTGGCGTTCGCGCTCGCCCTGCGTGATGGAGCGACGCGCGGCGGCTCGCCGCGCTGCTTCGTGTAGTGCGGCGGCCAGGGCGCGTCGCCGAGGCCCGCGGCTTCCTGCGCGGCGGACAGCTCGAGCAGCGAGTCGAGCGATCCCGGGGTGGCGTCGATCGCTGCCGACGCGTCGCCGCGTTCGGCCAGACGCGCAGGGGCAGTGACCAACGTGAAGGCCGCGGGATCGCAGCCGGCCACCTCGTCCCATTCGAGGGGCGTGGACACGCGCGCGTCGGGCGTCGGCCGCACCGACCAGGCCGACGCCACGGTGCGGTCCTTGGCGTTCTGGTTGTAATCGAGGAAGACGCCGTGGCGTTCCTCTTTCCACCATTTGCTCGTCGCCTGCCCGGGCGCGCGCCGCTCCACCTCGCGGGCGAGGGCCAGCGTCGCGCGCCGCACCTGGTCGAAGCTCCAGCGCCGGGGGATGCGCACGTAGATGTGCATGCCCCGCGATCCCGACGTCTTGGGCCAGCCGCGCAGCCGGTGCTCGTCGAGCACGTCACGGACGATCAGGGCCACGCGCCGCACGTCGTCCCAGCTGGTACCCGGGCCGGGGTCGAGGTCGACGCGCAGCTCGTCGGGGTGCTCGAGATCGTCGGCGCGCACCGGATGCGGGTTCAGGTCGATGCACCCGAGGTTGACGATCCACAGAAGCTGCGCCGCGTCGCGCACGACGATCTCTCGCGCCGTCCGGCCGGATGGAAAGCGCAGCTCCACCGTCTCGACCCACTCGGGACGCTGTTCGGGCGCCCGCTTCTGAAAGAAAGGCTCACGCTCCGCGCCGTTCACGTAGCGCTTGAGCACCAGCGGCCGCGCCGCGATCCCCCGCAACGCCGCCTCGGCCACCGCCGCGTAGTACTTCACGAGGTCGAGCTTCGTGTGGCCGGCCTCTGGAAAAATTACCTTGTCCGGGTTGGTGATCACCACCTCCCGACCGGCGATTCCCAGAACGGTCTGCCGCACCTGCCCCATGGGGACAGTGTTGTCAATTCACATTCGGCGCGCAAGGCGCCCGTAGTAGACTTCGAGACCTGAGAGGCGAGGTGTGACCATGGCGAAGAACGGCTTTCGCGTGCTCGATAGCGACATCCACATCATCGAACCGCCGGACCTCTGGGAGCGCTACATCGACGCGCCCTTCAGGCACCAGGCGCCGCGCGGGTTCGCCGACTGGGTGCTCGACCTCCGCATCGAGATCGACGGCAAGCTCATGCCGGCCAACGTCAACTACTCAGCGGATGCACGCGGCCGGTCCGCCCAACGCGACCGTGAGCGGTTTCGCCCCTTCCACGAGCGCGGCTGGAGCCCCGAGGCGCAGCTCGACGCCATGGACCAGGAGGGCATCGACGCCGGCGTGGTCTATCCGACGCGCGGGCTCTTCGCGCAAGGGATCGACGGGATGGAGCCGAAGCTCGCGGCCGCGATCGCCCGCGCCTACAACAACTGGCTCTACGACTTCTGCGCGCTGAACCCGCAGCGCTTGATCGGCGCCGGCATGATCTCGCCGTTCGACATCGACGACGCCGTCGCCGAGACGCGGCGCTCCGTGAGGGAGCTGGGCTTCAAGGGCATCTTTCTCCGTCCGAACCCCGTCAACGGCCGGAACTGGCACGACGCGTACTACGGGCCGCTCTGGAGCGAGCTGGAGGCGCTCGACGTCCCTCTCGGCTTCCACGAAGGCCTGGGCGCCCACCTGCCACAGGTCGGCGACCGCTTCGGGCGGAACGTGATGCTCCGCCACACCGTCTGTCACCCCGGTGAGCAGATGCTCGCCGCCGTGAGCTTCTGCGGCGGCGGGATCCTCGAGCGCCATCCGCGGCTGCGCGTCGCGTTCCTCGAGGGCAACGCGAGCTGGGTCCCGTTCCTTCTGTGGCGAATGGACGAACATTACGAGTGGCTCGGCGACGTCTTCGCGCGCGACCTGTCGAGGGAACCGAGCGAGTACTTCAAGCGGCAGTGCTTCGTCTCCGTCGAGTGCGACGAGGAGCCGATCGCAGGGGTCTTCGACCTGATGGGCGTCGCGAACATCGTGTTCTCGACCGACTTCCCCCACCCGGACTGCAAGTACCCGGGCGCGGTCGCGCGGTTCCTCGAGCTCCCGCTGCCCGATGCCGCGAAGCGCGCGATCCTCTGGGACAACTGCGCGAGGTACTACGGCCTCGCCTGACCGCCGGGTGAGTCGCCGATCCGCAGCTGATCGCCGCGGGTCAGCGCCACTCGAGCCGGTGCCTGATCACGAATGGAGCGAACAGCCGCGTCACTTGGTGCTCGAGCGCGGCGCGGTCGATGTCCGGCGGCCCCTTCAGGGCGACCCTGGCGACGGTGCCGTGCACTGGGTCGGCTGCCACCTGCACCTCCGGTTCAACCCCGGCGTCGCGCAGCGGCGCGAGCAGGCTCGCGAAGACCCGCCGCGCCGCATCCCACCGCAGTTCGGGCTTGAAGACCTTGCCCACGAGCGTGAGGGGCATGGGATGGATGGGGTAGAGGTTGACCGGGACGGCGGCGCGTTCCGGCGTGCGCTCCCTCACGAAGCGTAAGAGCTCGCTCGCGTCCGCCTGCCGGCCCGGCTTGAGCTGCACGTAGGCCACCGGCAGCTCGCCGGCGTATGGATCCGGCTGGCCCACGACCGCGGCCAGCTCGACGGCCGGATGCTGATAGAGGATCTCCTCGACCGGTAAGGGATCGATGTTGTGCCCGCCGCGGATGATCAGGTCCTTGGCCCGCCCGGTGATCCAGAGGTAGCCGTCGCCGTCGAGTCGCCCGAGGTCGCCCGAGTTCACCCAGCCTTCCTCCACCCACGCGCCCCGGTTGTGTTGATCGCTCATGTACCCGGCGAACACACCGGGGCCGCTCATGGCGACCACGCCGATCTCGTCTACGGCGCAGTCCCGCTCGTACCGTCCCTCGCCGTCCAGCTTCACCACGCGCACCTTCGCATACGGCAGTGGATGGCCCACCGAGCCAAGCCGGACCTCCCGCCACGCGTAGCTCATCGTGTGCACGCTCGAGGTCTCGGTCATGCCGTACACCTCGAGCACGCGGGTGCCGGTGATCGCCTCGATCGCCTTGCCGACCTCCACGGGGATGGCCGAACCGCCGCCCGAGGCGTAGCGCACCGAGCTCAGATCGACGCCGTCGTGCGGCGCGTTGAGCACTGCGGCGAGCACCGTGGGGACCGCTCCCACGACGGTGGCCCGGTAGCGCTCGACGAGCCGCCAGTAGTTCCGGATCACGGCGGGGTTGCGATAGCCCGTCGGCGTCAGGATGACCAGCCGCTGGCCGCTACTGAGGGGCGCCAGCCCCTGCGTCAGCGCGCCCCCCACATGGAACAGGGGCAGCCCGCAGAGAATGGCGGACTGCGGCTGCGACTGGAACATCAGGGTCACGCCCCAGGCTTGGCTCACCTCGTTCTTGTGGGAGTGGCGCACGAGCTTGGGCAAGCCGGTCGTGCCCCCGGTATGAAAGTAAGCCGCCAGCTCGCGGCCCTCGATCTGGCGCTTGCTCGTCAACCCTTCGGCCGGATACCTGTCGACCAGGGCGTCGAACGAATACACACCGTCCCGTTCGTCCCCGGGCCCGAGCACCTGCAGCACACGCTCCAGCGAGGGCACCAGCGGTCGCACCTGCTGGCTCTTGTCCCAGATCTCGGTGCCCGGCATGGGCCCGAGGGTC
>Ga0209161_10004380_pt1 | contig 11223 bp, 10 predicted proteins | sample GraSoiAngelo_155_FD_186169 | JGI IMG/M metagenome (GOLD analysis project Ga0209161, IMG submission 186169) | Grasslands soil microbial communities from the Angelo Coastal Reserve, California, USA - 14_1009_13_30cm (SPAdes) (version 2) | ecosystem: Environmental > Terrestrial > Soil > Grasslands...
GATTCCATTCTTCGATACCAGGCCGACCAGGGTGATCAATCCCACTTGGCTATAAATGTTGAGCGTCGTAAGTCCGAGAAACGAGAACGTCAGAGCCGCGGAAAGGGCCAGCGGCACTGAGCCCGCGAGAATGATGAAGGGATCGCGGAAGCTCTCAAACTGCGCCGCCAGGACCAGATAGATCAAAATTCCCGAGAGCAGAAATGTCCCGAGAAATTTGCTGCCCTCAACGCGGAGCTGGCGTGACTCACCGGCATAGTCCACAGTGAAGCCTTGGGGCAGGGTTGTCTTGGCCTGGTCTTCCAGGTATGTCAGCGCCTTATCAAGTGGCACCGAAGGCGGAATCACGCCCTGAATACGCACAGCATTGAGCTGCTGGAACTTGTTCAGCGAGCGCGGCTCGGTCGTCGTCTTCAGGCTGGCAAAAGTCGAGAGAGGCACGAGCTTGTCGTTTGACCCTTTGACGTAGATTCGCTCAAGCTGGTCGGGCGTCAAACGCTCCTGTCGCTTTACCTGTGGAATGACTTTGTAGCTCCGGCCCTGAATGCTGAACCGGTTGACGTAATTTCCGCCCAGCAGTGTGGAGAGGTCTTGTCCCGCTTGGCTTAGATCAATTCCTTGCGAACGGAGCTTATCGCGGTCAAAAACCACTTCAGTCTGTGGCTGATCGAACTTCACATCAATGTCGGCGAAGATAAACATCCCGCTGGCCATCGCCTTCTGTGCCAATTGGCCGGCCAATTCGCTGAGCTGCTGCGGCTCTGCCGCAGACTGAATCACAAAATCAACAGGGAAACTTCCACCACCGGGCAACGGTGGCGGCGTCAGTGGAATAACTCGAATGCCCGGGATTTGCGACAACGGGCCACTCGCTTCAACCAGAAGCTGTTGCGCCGTCTTTTTCCGTTGGCTCCACGGTTTGGTAACCATGCCTCCGAAGCCGCCCGTCGGACTTGTGATTTGGAAAATGCTGTCGCTCTCGGGCATTGAATGATAGACGTCGTACATCTGTTGCGCGAACAGATTCGTCTGATCGAGCGTAGCGTTGGCCGGCGCCTGAATTACTGCGAAGACCACTCCCTCGTCCTCATTCGGCGCCAGTTCGCGCTGCGAGAACATGTAGAACGGAATCATTAACAGCAGCACAACCGCCCACAAGGTAAGGACAACCGGTCTGTACCGAAGGGTGCCGGACAGCGTCCGCGTGTAAGCATTACGAACACTATCAAAGCGCCGATTAATCCAGCCGGCGAAACCGCGTTCGGTATCTCCCTGGCGCAAGAGCTTCGACCCCATCATTGGCGACAGTGTCAGCGCCACGAAGCCGGAGACAATCACCGCGCCTGCAAGAGTGAACGCGAACTCACGGAACAGAGCGCCGGTCAATCCACCCTGAATGGCCACAGGTGTATACACCGCAGCCAGCGTGATGGTCATGGCGATTATTGGCGCTACCAGTTCGCGGGCCGCATCCAAAGCCGCGCGGAGCGGCGGCTTGCCAAGATGAAGGTGACGCTCAACGTTCTCCACCATCACGATCGCGTCATCTACCACCAACCCGACCGAAAGCACGATTGCCAGCAAAGTCAGCAGGTTGATGGTGAAGCCTGCTATAAGCATCAGGAAGACCGCCCCAATCAGCGAGATCGGGATGGCAACAACAGGAATGAGGACCGAACGGAACGAGCCGAGGAAGAGAAAGATAACAAAGACAACAATGAGCAACGTCTCAGCGAGCGTGTGGAGCACTTCGTTGATAGCGTCCTGAATGTATTCCGTCGAGTCGTATGGGACTCCAACTTTCATTCCCGTGGGAAGCTGCGCCCTGACTCCAGGAAGGACGTTGCGCACGTTATGAATCACTTCCAGCGAGTTGGCCGTGGGAAGCACCCAGATGCCCATGAAGGTCGCGGTCTCTCCGTTGAAGCGGACATCCTGTTCGTAGTTCTCGGCGCCCAGCACAACGTCAGCAATTTCGCCGAGCCGGACCACGACGCCATTCTGCTGTTTAACAACAAGCTGGCGGAATTCTTCCGCTGTGCGCAGATCGGTGTTTGCAACCAGGTTAACTGACACCGCCGAGCCTTTTGTGCTACCCAGCGCGGAAAGATAGTTGTTTTTCGAAAGCGCATCGTGCACATCAGAAGGTGAAACACCGCGTGCCGCCATCTGGTCCGGCTTGAGCCAGATGCGCATGGCAAAGGTACGGTTTCCGAGGATATCAGCGCGCTGCACGCCACTGACGGCGCTCAGCTTCGGCTGAACCACACGCGTCAGATAATCGGTAATCTGGTTTTGATCGAGATCGGCGGATGAGAAACCAATGTACATCGCGGCAAACTCGGTATCTGCCGTTTGCAATTCGATAATCGGAGCCTCAGCCTCGGGCGGAAGATCATTGCGAACCTGGGCCACTTTTGCCTGAACTTGAGTGAGCGCGGCGTTAGTGTCGTAGTTGAGCTTCAGGTGCACGGTGATCGTGCTGACGCCCTGCGCGCTCGTCGACTCCATGTAGTCGATTCCGTCGGCGCTCGCAATCACGCGCTCCAGTGGCGTCGTAATAAATCCACGAACTAGATCGGCGTTCGCGCCGACGTAGACCGTCGAAACCTGCACCTCCGAGATGTCGCTGCGCGGATACTGGCGCACGCTCAGCGAGCGGATAGCTTGCAGACCCGCGATCAGGATCACCAGGTTGACAACGATCGCGAGAACCGGCCGTTTAATGAAGAGGTCGGTGATCTTCATTAGCTGTCCTCGGGTTTGGGCTTAGGATTGTTAGGCGGTTGTACTTTGTTGTTGACTTTGACGGCAGCGCCGTTACGCAGCTTAAACACTCCCGAGCTTACCACTTCATCGCCAGGATTAAGTCCCGATACGATGGCTATCTGGTCACCGCGCGAACCTCCCACTTTCACGAACTGCTGTCGTACTCCCAAGTAGGTCTTGCCTTTCGGGTCCTTAAGCTCTCCGACAACGAAAACCGAATCGCCGTAAGGCGCGTAGTTAATTGCGGAGGCGGGCAGCGTGATGACTTGGCGATTCGCTCCTACTCCCAATTCCACCTGAACAAACATGCCGGGTCGAAGTTTGCCCTGGGGATTCGAGAGAGTCGCTTGCACCTGAATGTTGCGGGTGGCTTCATTTATCACTGAATCAACCGCGGTCACGCGGCCAGTGAATCCTGCGCCAGGCAAGTCGTCGCTCGTGACCCGCACTGTGCGGCCGCCAAGTAACTGGGCGGAGGTTTGCTGCGGCACTCCGAAGTTCACATAGATCGGGTTTATCGCCTGCAGAGGAACTATGGCTTGGCCGGCCGCCAGATACTGCCCCAAGTTGATCTGACGGATACCAAGGATTCCAGAAAACGGCGCCCGGATCGTCTTCCGCTCAATCGTCGCGCGAATCTCCCCCACCTGCGCTTCCGTCGCCTTTTGCTGGGCGCTCATGTTGTCGTATTCGGTCCTGGCCATGACACCTTGCTTTACCAGCTCCTGCGTCCGACCGAAATTGATGCCCGCCAGATCGCGCTGTGCCTCGGCAGCAGCCAACTGCGCCCGCTCCTGCCGAGTGTCAAGCTCGACGAGCACATCCCCTGTATGAACCGCCTTGCCGGACTCGAAATTGATCCGCGCCACTGTGCCAGGAAGGTCTGCGCTTACTGTTACGCCCTGTATCGCCTCCGCCGTACCGATAATGTTCAAGGTTGATGGCCAATTCTCACGCTGAGCGACTATCGTCGTGACAGGCTCCGGGGGCGGCTGGAAATTTCCGTTCTGCGCGACCGCAGCCTGTATCTGCCGATACTTTACAAATCCAAGGCCAGCCAGCAGTGTTATTACCACCGCCAGCATTAGTATCATCCGTTTTGCCATCATTCCCTCGTGTATCTCTTAAACTCCCGCGACAGGTGCGTATCTTACCTCTGATTAGCCTCAGGATCTCACCTACTTACGGTTAGACTGAATTGGATGTCAGGTGGCTAGCACAGGCTCCAAAAATTCAGCAGCATGGGGAAGCCGCCCTGCCGAACTGAACTGGGACCCCCGGCCTCCTGCGATCAGGGTGCGTGGCGTCTGCCTGCATCCCCGTTTTACACAAGTTCAACGGAATCGAAACTCCACTCCGGCACCCTTCTAGGACTCAGAGAAAGGCCTGGCGGCGCGCAAACTCAAAGGTTATCAAAATTGGCCGCGCTCTGTCTGGCCAGCGACGGTCTTCACCTTGAATCCCCCGCTCTGCTGAAGTTTGCAAGCTCCTCTCGGACGCATATTTATCATGTGGGCAGCGCGGTGAAGCTTCGGGCTGCGACGCGGGTCATGATGCTCCAGGTACTAACGTCGGATCTGTTGCCGCTCGAAGCAGTGCTCACATGGAACATTCCGAAAAACATCGCTGATCCGGCATCATGGCTGATCCGGCATCATGAATGACCGCTCCGCACCCAAATTTTCATGCATCCTAGTCCAATGGGATTCGGAATGAACTTTTTCGGAAAGCTGGGGAAGGAGAGCATTCATGAAAGAGGAAGTTGACAGATCACGTCGCTCCGTGTTGTGGATTGCTCCACTGGGAGGCATTGCTCTAAGTATGCCTGCCGTTCTGCAGGGTCAAAAAAAAGGGAGCAGAAGAAGGCGAGGAAGAGGTCACTCCTACTGAGGATCTGATGCGCGAGCACGGTCTGCTGAAACGAATCCTGCTCATTTACGACGAGGTTGATGCGAGGATCGCCCAGCAGAAAGAATTCCCTCCCGATGCGGTGACGAATTCCGCCAAGATCATTCGTTCATTCATCGAGCAGTATCACGAGAAGCTGGAAGAAGATTACCTCTTTCCGCGCTTCCGCAAACACAACCTGCTTGTGGACCTGGTCAACGTGCTTCAACAACAGCACGAAGCGGGCAGACGGGTTACCGAGCAGATTTTAGCTTTATCCGGAAGTGGTCTCAAATCGAGCGGTGATAAACAGAAGCTCGCAACCGCCCTGCATCAGTTTGTCCGGATGTACGCGCCGCATGAAGCAAGAGAGGATACTGTTCTCTTTCCGGCGTTGCACAAGATCGTTTCTCGCAATGAATATGACGCGCTGGGGGAGGACTTCGAGAAGAGAGAGCATCAACTCTTCGGCAAGGAGGGGTTTGAAGGCATGGTGCCGCGTGTGGAGCAAATAGAGAAGCAGCTTGGGATTTACGATCTCAGCCAGTTCACGCCACGATGATCTTTGGCATATTTGTGCTCCTCGCTTCTGTGGTAACCAAACGGACTGGGCTGCCACAGAAAATTGACTTCACTTCACTGTTCGTGTGCGTCTATCGGGTATTCGGCGAAAACGCTGGTTGCTATAATTCGAGGAGCCTCTACCCAGTAAATTGCGCCCTGTGCGGAAGTGGTGGAACTGGCAGACACACCATCTGATGCCATCACTTTAGCCATTCTTTACAAACTTTTGATCCTGCAGCTTTTACCTTTCGCCTCTACTACTTCCAAGGAATCACCCAAGGACGGCCAGTAGCCCGCAGTAGGTGCCGGATGCAGGCAGTCGGTGCAAAATCCGGTGCAGTTCCATGCCTTTCGCCGACGACAGCCGCGGTTAGACAATCTGTCTGCCATCCGCCATGTGACAACGCGAATCTGCGGTGCGGCGCAAGATGCTAAGCCGCGATCGCCGGCACCCTAGGGAGCCTAGGCTGCTCGCCGGAACAATTTCCTCCTTGTCCGGTTCAAACTGCACGCGATTGAAATAAGCGAGCGCCAAGTCCTTGAGATCAGTTACCGTCGCGGTGTGAAAACTAAAGATGCACCCTCCCACGGGTATTCGCTAGAATGTGGGTCTTCGAGAAAGGAGCACCATGGCTAAGAAGAAAATTGATCCACTCAACAAGAAGCAGTACGGCGCCGTATCGGCTATGCTCACCGTCTCCGACATACCTGCTGCTGTGAGCTTTTATCAAAAGGCTTTTGGCTTTACCAAGCGCGGGATCATGAACGGCCCTGATGGCAAGGCGGTTCATGCTGAACTGACGTTACGGGGCACTACATTAATGCTCGGACCGGAAAACGCCTCCATGGGTAAACGCACTGCCAAAAGTCTTGGTGCTTCGCCGGCGAGCCTGTTTCTCTACGTGGAAAATGTGGACAAAGTGGTCTCCAAGGCTCTCAGTCTCGGAGCCACAGGCAAAGGCCCCGTGACGGACATGTTTTGGGGCGATCGGTGCGGGACCATCGTGGATACGGACGGATACGCATGGATGGTAGGCACGCATAAGGCTGAGCCTACAACGAAGGAAATGAAAGCGAAAATGTTGGAACAGATGCGTCCGCAGCCGGCCGGTGCTGCCACCGCCGCCTGAGTGCATTTCTTGCTGTCAGGCGGTCTAGCGGGCAGAGTCGGGCTGATGGCCTATTCTCGGTTTACCTGCGATCCATCCCAGCAATCGGCCGCAATTTGAGGATCGGTCGTGGGCAGGTTACAGGTCTCGCAGATGTAGGCGGTTGTCCGTCCCCGCTTGCGGGGCAGATGAGCCAAAAGCAGTGTGTGCCAGGTTTTTGCCCTGCAGCTTCTCTTCACGCAGGAGGTAGCAGTATGGTGGGTAGGCTACGTACGCTTTTCGCACGCCGAGCGTACATCTTCAAAAAGTCGGTCCATCCGATCCTTGAGCACAGAGAACTCCCGGAATGGATCCCAACGAGCGATGTCTCTACGAGTTCGCTTCGCCATGGTTCATTCACCTCCATGCGCTCTAAAAGTGGATTCAACAAAAATGATGCGGTCAGTTGCCTGAGGGTTGCAAAATCTCAGTGTTGTGCAGTCAACTTTTGGGTCTCTTATTTATTTTCGTTTTTTGAATGATTTACGTAGACTTCGCGACTGTCTTGCAGCCGGAAGCGCAGGTCGTGAATCGAGCATCACCATTATGGGAAGGTCCTCGTGGCTGCGCCAAAGCGTACCGAGCGCTCGTAAACGGAAGAACAGAGTTTGTCCGTTGCCCCAAATGCAACTGGTCAATCCTGATTGAGAAGCGGAACACTCTGTTATGCCTTCGCTGTGGCTACGAATGGGAAGGATGAGATCTTCTCAAGGACAAAGGCTTGAGAGCCGGCGAGCCATGAAGGAAAGCGTTAGTGAGGGCTCGCCGGGCCGGCTTCTTCAGAAGTGGAAGGTTATGCCTACGGAGGGTTGAGCTGTGTGAGTCACAGCGCTCGTGTGTAGGCTCTTGAGGCCGAAGTCCGGTGCGCCGTAGACCAGTCCCCGGTACTCCGTTCTCAACGACACCGGTACTCCGTTCTCAACGACAAGTGATTAGTAATGGGGAAATCGGCGCCGCCACCGTAAACGAAGAGACCCTTCGCGTGGGTGTCGGCTCCGGGTACGACCCCGCCCCGGTTGCTAGTCGGGTTGACTTCGCGTGGGTGTCGGCTCCGGGTACGACCCCGCCCCGGTTGCCAGTCGGGTTGAACACAAGTCCCCCGCCTTCCAGGTTGCCCGCCCCCGTTATTTTCAATGGCTTAGATCACGCAGAAGGCGTAAAAACAAGCCCAGTCAGCCTATTTGCCCCCCAAAGTTGCACTGCGGGTCTCCACGAACGGTGCCTGATATGCCCGAGATAGTGTGGTGCCGCCGCAAAGCTGCCCGAAGCCATGCACCGCATATGTTCAGAGGCGCCGTGATACGCCACCCGCAGTGTTTGAGAGCCAGATTCCGGTCCTCATTGATCTCTACCTGAGGTAGAGCTAATGGTGTCGTTTGAAGTACTGCACGGCACGCTCGTGGGCTTCTGCTTCCCTGCGTGACTTAAATGTGCCCAGATTACGGCGCTTTCCCGTCTTGGGATCCTTCTTCCGCGAGTAGAGTCGGTACTCCCCCGATTTGAGTTTACGAATCATCACTCCCGTCCTTCATTGATTGTCTCAGATCCGGCCACCACTGGGCCTCGCATCCTTTCCACGCTCCGACACATCATCAATGCAGAACTCCATAATGCAGAACTCCATCAGTAGGGCAGAACAATGTCTAGTCGGAAGAGCGGCGGCAGGAACAACGGTCCGCGTGCCAAGCCATATAACCTTCGCGCTCCTGACGATGTTGGAGACCAGACTGTGCCGGCGGATTCCGGCCCAGGCAGGGTTTTTCTCCTCTCGCCCGCAAATGTCACGGGAATTCGGGCTGGTCAAATCCTGAGTGACTGTGCGCAGTCCGAATTGCCCGAATTGCAAAGGCGCCTGCGCAGAGAGGGTGTGACGCTCGGCGAACTCTTCTGCTTCATCAGCGGCCTTTATTTCCGCGGCAAATTGGCCTACGCCCGGACTTTTGCCAGAGTTCCTCGCAATTTCCCCGGCACTTACATTATTACCGCGTGCGGCGGCCTGATCCCGCCGGAGACACGTGTTACCCTTAAACAGGTACGGGACATTTGTTGCGGTGATGTGGACCCTGCGAGTGCGCGTTACCGTGTTCCTCTCGACCGCGATTTGCAGAGTCTTTCCGAGTTGGCTACTGATTGCCAAATCGTCCTCCTTGGCAGCATTGCGACACCGAAATACATTGATCCACTTCTCGAGATCCTTGGGGAGCGGTTGTTTTTTCCTGTTGAATTTGTTGGCCGCGGAGATATGAGCCGCGGTGGGCTCCTCCTCCGATGCGTGGATGCCGGGACACAGCTGACCTACGTACCTGTGACAACAGCCGTGCGTCACGGTCGCAGACCGCCGAAACTGACTCGTCGATTAAGCACGGCGGAAAAAAGACATACCGATAACTCTCGCTGACTCGAATCTGCTCCCAACCAGGCAGGAGGCGGATGTAGCAATCAGCCGGTCATTCTGATAGTTCTTCTGTCGCTTCGTCCTCTGTTCCGCCCTGCATCACACCTACCATTGTGCAGTCCCCTTCACAGCCTGAAAAGTTCAGCTCATCGATGAGGACCAATACGTCCATCAGATCGCCGTCTTCCGCAAGCGTGCCCGGAATGAAGCCGAAATGGTAAGGAAAATCAATTCCTTCCGGCATCTTCGAGAGCTTCAGACGGCCGCTCTGCCGTCGCACTTAAACTTTGTTTCTACATCCCCGTGGCGTTTCGAAGATGACGTGCAACTGGCTGTCTGCCGACCGCCGCGAACTGTGCAGCACTTTGATCTTCCTCTTCGCCATGCCCCCGTCTCACGCGGTACGGGCGACTAAGACGCGATTGCGGAACGTGGAACCAGCATGGGCCTGCCCAACTCTGTGCCAGATTGTCTCTGCCTCCGGCGGCGATTGCTTCTTGGCTTCAAGGTACCGCTAAGGTACTTTGTACGCATCTCATTCGCGATTGCGAGAGCGTGCTCGAATTTGGCTTGGCGGATGGACTGAATCTCCTCCACTAGATTGCACGCCGGACGATGATCGAGCAGCTTGCCTGCAATCGCAGCGAGTTCCTCCCAGTCATGCCATTCGCCGATGGCATCTTTCACTCTTCCCAGTGTCTCGGCAAAGTGGGCATTGCCATGGTTCAAGAATTGGAGCAAATAGTACAGTTCTTTGACTTTCTTGCGGTAGTCGTGCAAGTTGCCTGCATCCAGCCGCGGCGGACTGGCCAGTTCGGCCGAGAGCCGATGCGAAAGAGCCAACGCATTCATGGACACATTTCGATTCTCCAAGGCTCGATCCATGTCCGTGAGGCATCGCTTCAAGCGTCGCTGCATTTCGTGCCCATCCACCCGCACCAGGTTGTAGAGCTTACGAGCACGTCGAAATCGTTGGGCGCCAAGATGCTCCAGTAGTTGAATCCGACAGTCGTTTTCTCCAGACACACGCAGCGTACAGACGAACCCGGCAAGCACATCCATATCACGCACCTTTCCCGCTCGTTTGCGGAGGCGAGCAATAGCCTCCACGAGCCGTCGCTCATTTCGTCTGGAGGTGAGCATGAGCCCTCGCAACACCGCGTCAAGCCGCCGTGTGTGCGTGCGCAGCCGATGAACGTGTTCAGGTAGTGGTCTTCTTGGGAATTTCTTCAGCAACTTCCGGAGGATTTTCACTGGCTTGTGGAACTTTTCGCGGTCCAGTGACATGGTAGAAACTCAAACGTTAGTTAAGATGACCTATGGCGAGTTTCGTGGCGCGCTGGGGAATGAAACTCCGCAAGGCTGGCAGCAGACTCCATGAGCGGCTCTTAGGCTTCGATCGTGATTCGGTTTTCCACCGCGGCGATCCCGGGCGCCCATCAGTCTGCACCCGTTCGTCAGTTCGGGTTAGGCTTGCAGTCGCCATGGTTGTTCGCTTGTTCGTCCTCTTAGCAACGCTTTCGGCCCAGACAGGCGGCCTCACCTCCAATTAAGCGGCCTGCTGTGTGTATGACAATTCCTCGCGAGAACACTTTCAGATTCGGAGTGTGGTCTAGCCTTTCTGGATAAAATCTCCGGGCTTTGCCTCATGTGGTATCGACCATCCAAAATAAACCTCGGCTTCGATGATCTGACCACCGCGAAGAGTGAGAATCTCTGTATTGCGAAACCGCCTGCCACCAACCGCACCTCCTTCATAGGTCACGAAAACTCGGTCGCCATGGGGCAGGAGGTGGATGAACTCGAACCCCTCTATCTGTTCACTGTTCGGCCAGCAGTGCGTGAAATACGTCACCCCGGTCGATGCGATTGTCAAGCGGACTGGTAAAGTGGAAGTCATCGGCGATGAGCGGTTCGAGCGCCGAACGATTCTTGCTGACGTATGCCTCATAACTGGCGCGCACGATGGCAACGTTTCTTTCGTCATGAGTGAGACACGGCTTGACGGTAACAAGATTGGTGACTCCCTTGATACCCATGAGGCGACGAATGACCTGCTCGGCGTCCAGCTTTTGGTATTGCCACTCGACCTCGCCTCGGAGCGTCACCCAACCCTTCGACACCGTGGCTTTGACCTTGTCGGACGGCACTCCCGCATCCCACTCCAACGCACGAACCGCAGCCAGGGCGATGTCTGCGTCCGTGCGCTCGGAGGAATTGGGCAGCCGGACCTCGATGTCGTTGGCTACTGCCTTGACGCCATTCACGCGGTGGGCTGCTTCCTCGGCACTCCATTTCTTCAGGTAGGAGTCCACCCAGCCGGTCAGCGTGACCACACCGTTTTTCACGGCCACGCCAATCTCGTTAGGCTGGACCTGAGCATTCCACTTCAGCTCAGCCAGCACATCAGTCTGCACCTGTTCGTCAGTTCGGGTTAGGGTTGCAGTCGCCATGGTTGTT
>Ga0209161_10004381_pt1 | contig 11221 bp, 9 predicted proteins | sample GraSoiAngelo_155_FD_186169 | JGI IMG/M metagenome (GOLD analysis project Ga0209161, IMG submission 186169) | Grasslands soil microbial communities from the Angelo Coastal Reserve, California, USA - 14_1009_13_30cm (SPAdes) (version 2) | ecosystem: Environmental > Terrestrial > Soil > Grasslands ...
CGTTCTCGCGTTCCTGTTTATGCGTCTCTTCCCCGCATGTCAAGCGTATTCAGTACCCGGCGCAAGCAGCGGAGCCGCGCGCGACCACTGCGATCAGGAATTGTGTTAGAGGCCGTCGGACAATCGAGGAGCCGGCGCGGCGAGATTCGGTTTTCCATCGGGCCCCCGTGGGATTGCGCTGGCTGGGACCTTCGTCCATTGTCCATGAACAGGCGTGCAAATCAGCGCCAGGAGCGCCATCGAAGAAGCCACCCGAAGCAAGTTTTTCAGGCTTAGCAGTGTTGACATGATCGCCTCGCACTTTTATGGTTTGCCGGAATTATAGCGAAAGCCTCAGACCAGCGAAACCTGACGGAATAGAATTGGGAATCATGCGACTGCAGGCCGTCGTTGTGATGATTCTGGGTGGCTCGTTGTGGGCATCGGCGCAATCGGTAAGGATCGATCTCGAGCCGTTCATCGCTTCGGGACTGAATCAGCCGCTTTATCTCACAAATGCGCACGATGGTACGAACCGCCGGTTCGTCGTCGAGCAGCCGGGCAGAGTGAGTGTGATGCAGCCGGGCTCCTCGATGCGCACGACTTTTCTCGATATCACCGGCCGTGTCCTGAGCGGAGGCGAACGCGGTCTGCTCGGATTGGCTTTTCATCCGCAGTTCGCGTCCAATCGTCGCTTTTTTGTGGATTACACGCGGCGTCCGGATGGCGCGACAGTGATTGCGGAGTATCGCGTATCGACTTCAAATCCTAACGTCGCCGAGACGTCGGAGACCGTGCTGCTCCTGATTCCGCAGCCATACGAGAATCACAACGGCGGCATGATCGAGTTCGGGCCGGATGGATATCTCTACATCGGGATGGGCGATGGCGGCTCGCGAAACGATCCACAGAATCGCGCGCAGAATCCCAACGTGCTTTTGGGAAAAATCCTGCGGATCGACGTCGACGGAGGCGCCGCGCCTCCGACGAATCCATTTGCCGATGGCTCAGCGGGCAGGCCGGAAATCTACGCGATCGGCCTGCGCAATCCCTGGCGGTTTTCATTCGATCGCGCGACGGGGCAGCTCTATGTTGGAGACGTCGGCCAGGACGAGCGTGAAGAAGTCGACATTGTCACTGCCGGCGGAAACTACGGCTGGCGTGTATTGGAGGGTACCCGCTGCACGAATCTTGGCCCTGCCTCGTGCACAGCGCCCGGCTTTATCGCGCCGATTGCGGAATACGACCACTCGAGCAACGGGCGGTGCTCGATCACCGGCGGCTACGTATATCGCGGGGCTCAACAGTCGTTACCGTACGGCGCATACGTCTACGGCGATTACTGTTCCGGCGAGATCTTCATCCTCCAAGCTGGTATTCAGTCGGTACTGACCGGTACGCCTCTGTCGATCACCTCGTTTGGTGAAGATGAATCGGGCGAGTTGTACGTGGTGGGCCAGGGCGGGTCGGTGTTTCGCATCAAGAATCCCGATGCTGATACCGGATCCACTCGCGGGTTCGGATTCGCGGATCTCGGTAGCGTTTCGATGCGAACGGCTGGACAACCCAATCTCGCCTTAGGTTATGCCCGCATCCAAACGTCGAGTGGCGCCGCCTTGCCGGCCGGCATGGCGGTCTTTGGATATCGACAAAATGGCATTTTGGTGTCGGAAGCGTCGGCTCCGGCCATGCCGCTGATTTCGTCGGGCCGGATTGATGCTCTAAACACAGCCATCGCGATCGCGAATCCGAATGCGCAGGCGGTCACGCTCAACTTCTATTTCACCGGGGTTGCGGGAAACAATTTCGGACAGGGTTCCACGATTCTGCCGCCGAATAGCCAAGTCGCCGCATTTCTGGATCAGCCGCCGTTCGGCGCCAATCGAGAATCTCAAGCAACCTTCACATTTATATCGGCGCTTCCGGTGTCCGCGCTTGCATTGCGCGGAATCACGAATGAGCGCGGCGATTTTCTGATGACCACATTGTCCGTTGTCGATATTTCAAATGGTCCGGACGCGTTTTCTGTCCCGGCTCCTGCACAAACCATTGCCCAGTTCGTCGACGGTGGTGGATGGGCGACGGAGATCGTTCTGATCAACCCCCTGAACAAAGCGATCAGCGGCTCCATTCAAGCATTCAATCCGGACGGACAACCGGCATTCGTCCCGTTTGCCGGGCCGTATACCATTCCCGCGGCCGGCTTTTTGCGCTTCCGGACAGCCGGTACTGGAGTAAATGTGCGGTCAGGTTCAATACGCATCACCCCGTCGGCGGACAGTCCGGCTCCCTCATCAACCGCAATTCTGAGTTTCCGGAACAACGGCATCACCATTTTGCAGACCGCAATACCAGGAGTCGCGAGTGGGACGGCGTTCCGGTTATTTGTAGAGAATCTTGGGACGCTCAACTCCGTCCCCGGATCGATTCAAACGGCAATCGCAGTCGCCAATCCGACGAGCAATCCGGCGTCGGTCGCGCTGGAGTTATACGGAAACGACGGAGCGCCGGTAGGGCTCAGAGACTCCATTGCGATACCTGCAAACGGCCAGATTGCGGTTTTCCTGAATCAAATTCCGGGCTTTTCGCGTTTGCCGCCGAGTTTTCAGGGCGTGCTCCGCATCTCGTCAGCATCAACGGTTGCAGTGAACGCCCTGCGCGCGCATTACAATGAACGGGGCGATTTTCTCATTAGCCCGACCTTACCGGTTTCAGAAGCGGAGCTGCCGAACAGTTCCGAGTTATTGTTTCCGCACTTCGCCATAGGAGGCGGATGCGAGATGCAGTTCGTCTTATTCAGCGGCCGCGCGACGGCATCCTCGGGAACCATCTATTTCTTCGATCAGAATGGTACTCCTCTGAGCCTGGCACTGCGGCGGTAGGCGCCGGCGCAGACCGTTACTGAGGCTTCACAAATAACCCAACCAGCCCAGCCGCACCCTTGGCGTGTGACGGCGCCGGGGCGGGTGGGGCGAGCTTTGCCAAGAACTCCTCGCGGGTGAGGCCGGCCGGTAATTCCTTGGGGTCGAGGTCGGTCGCTATCACGACGAACGTGTAGTGGTGGGGCGTGCCCGGCGGCGTGCAGGGACCTGAAAAATACCCAACTCCCTGTGTGCTCTTGCCCCCCACGTATTTGTCGGATAGCTTGCTGACCTCCCCTTCGGCGAAGCTGGTCACTGAAGCGGGAATGCCATATGCAACCCAGTGATGCACACCCGCACCGCCGCGGCCTTCCGGGTCCTCCATGAGGATGGCGAAACTCTTCGTGCCGTCCGGCACGCCGGTCCACGATAACTGCGGTGACACATTCTGGCCGACACAGTTCGGATTGTTCGACAAACTGTTGGCAACTTTCCTCGGCATCATCTGGCCGTCCTTGAAGGTCGTTGACGTCAAGGTGAATGGATCAGCCGCGCGTGCGGTGGCTGCCATTGCCAGAACTGTCGCGGCTGCCGCGACCAGATTTCGCAGATCACGCTCTGAAAACATAACGGTCGCCTCCATTTAAGAGAAGATAGCGGGATACTTGACCGGACGGACAGAGAATAAGCTGTTTAGAGGACCAGGCGCAAGCACTGTAGCGGCGGTCTATGACCGCCGACAATCCTGAATGTGACATCGTCCGGCGGTCCGCGAAGCGCAAGCGCGATAGCGCGCAGCCTCAAGGAATAGACCGCCGCTACGAGTTCTTTCCATGAGGGCTTGTCAAGATTCATCGAGGCGCGGAGAATCATGTACGACATGAACGGAGGAACCAGATGAAGTCACGTGCACGCACGATCGGGGCGGCCGCCGCGCTTTTACTTTTTGCAGGCACCAGGGGCGCATTGGCGCAGCCGGTTCCCACTACGGTCGACGGTTTGATCGGGGCGGCCAAGAATGCGGCCGGCCTCGAGTGGCCTGGCACCTTTCTTCTCCTCTGCATCCCGCCGCCTGCGGCTCCTGCCCCCGCCACGACCACGGGCGCACCAGGAGGCGCGCGCGGAACCCCACCCGCACCGCCGGCGAGAGAAACCTGGTATGGAGAACCGGCCAAGGTCGCCGACAACCTCTATTTCCTCGGCACCAAGATTCATAATGCGTGGGCAATCGTAGGCAACGGGGGCATCATCATCCTCGAGGCACTGTTCGATTATGCGGCGCAGGACGAAATCTTCGGCGGCATGAGAAAGCTCAGCCTGGATAGCCGTAAGGTCAAATACGTCATCCTCTCGCATGCGCACGCCGACCATGACGGCGGCGCGAGGCTGCTTCAGGACGAAATCCCGGGCGTGCACCTTGTCTACGGCGCTGCAGACTGGGACGCGGTGGACAAATCGACGAACCACGCCGGAGGCAAACCCAAACGCGACATGGTTGGCAGAGACGGCATGAAGATCTCCGTGGGCGACGCCTCGGTACAAATCGTCACGATGCCGGGCCACACTCCAGGAACGCTCTCGTTCCTTTTTGAAGTCCGAGATAACGGCAAACCTCTGCGTATTGCATACGTCGGCGGTACAGCGATTCCGTTTAACGCCGATGCCGCATACTACGACGGCTACATCGCATCTTCGAAGAAGATGGCGAAGGCGGCCGCCGACTTCGGTGCCACAGCACTGATGTCGAACCATACCGAGTTCGATAATGGTTTTTTCAAGGCCCACACAGCCGCAAACCGCAAGCCCGGCGAAGCAAATCCGTTTGATGCTGGTGCGGCGGCGGTCGCCCGCTACTTCGCTGTCGTCCAGGATTGCACCACCGCAGCGAGGATCAGAGCGACGGGTAAGTGACAAAAAAGAGAGTTTCTTGTGCTTTTTGCGGCTCCGTTTTGTGCCTTTTGCGTACCTTCCCCGATTTGTGGGGCAAAGCCATACGAAATAGGGATACGCCTCTGGAAATGACCGGGCGAATCGGCTAAACTGACACTGCATTTTTTAGGTAAAGGATCCTTCCACTGATACTCGTATGACAACAGAGCCTGAAGCAGAAAAGGTCTCAACCCCGGAGACAAGCGCCACAGCACTGTCTAGCCTGGTCGGCGAAATTCGCGGTTGGGCCCGCGATGTATTTTTTGCGATCGGCACGGCGATCATGATCGTTGTTTTTCTATACCAGCCGGTCAAAGTCGAAGGCACGAGCATGTTGCCGGAACTAGTCGACCAGGAGCGGATTTTCGTCAACAAATTCGTCTACCGGATCGAAAAAATCCAACGCAAAGATATTGTTGTTTTTTGGTATCCCCTCGATCCGACAAAGTCCTACATCAAGCGCGTTATTGGCATGCCCGGAGATGTAGTTGAAGTCCGGCGCGGAGTTGTTTATGTCAACGACAAGGCGCTCGATGAAAACTACATCCTGCCCGAGTATATGGACCGTCGGACCTATCCTCCCGTCTACGTTGAGCCGGGCCATTACTATGTTTTGGGCGATCACCGGAATCAATCCAACGACAGCCGCATGTGGGGTCTCGTCCCGGAAAAATACATCTACGGAAAAGCCGTCTTCAGATATTGGCCAATCGACAAGATGGGTAGCCTGGATTGATGTGGGGGGACCGGCCATTGCCATTCAAAGAGGCCGCTAGGGAGCGCGTAGCGCGACGAATTAAAGCGGTGTACCAACTACGGCTGGCCGCGCGAAGCGCAAGCCCGGCAGGGCGCAGCCGAAACAGAAGGCCCGACATTCACTAGATGAACAAGACAGCGACGCTGCTGCTGGAAGATGGGCGTCTTTTTCGCGGTAGCGGACACGGCTTCGAAGGCGAGGCTGTTGGGGAAGTCGTTTTCAATACTTCGATGACGGGTTATCAAGAAATCCTCACGGACCCGTCTTACGCCGGTCAGATCGTGACGATGACCTATCCCCTGATCGGCAACACCGGGATCAATCCTGAGGACGTCGAGTCTCGCAAACCTTTCCTCGAGGCCTTCATCGTTAAACGCCTTTCCCCCTTGCCCAGCAACTGGCGTACAACCGAAACGCTGGACGATTACCTGACGCGATACCGGATTCCTGTGGTGTCCGATATCGACACACGCGCTCTGGTGCGTCACATCCGCTTCAAAGGTTCAATGCGCGGCATCGTATCGCTAATTGACCACGATGAAGCTTCGCTCCTGAAAAAAGTCAAGAAGGCGCCGGAGATGGTCGGATGGGATCTGGCGAGCGCGGTGACCGTCGAGAAAGCGTACGAGAATGCCGACAAAAATGTGAACTTCGTCGAATTCTCGGCGCTTTCGGATTTCCCGCCGTGTCCGTTTCATGTCGTCGCTTATGACTTTGGAATCAAGTCGCACATCTTGCGGAACCTCGCACGATGCGGCGCCCGGGTAACTGTTGTTCCGGCGACAACGCCGGCCGCCGACGTATTGGCCTTGAAGCCCGATGGGGTTTTTCTCTCCAATGGCCCCGGCGATCCCGAGCCCCTCGACTATGCCATCAAAAACGTCCGCGCTCTGATTGCTAAAAAGCCGATTTTTGGAATTTGCCTGGGCCATCAGATTATGGGTCTCGCGTTCGGGGGGCGGACATTCAAACTCAAATTCGGGCATCACGGTGGAAATCATCCTGTCTTGAACATCGAGCGCAAGCAGGTGGAAATTACCGCGCAGAATCACGGTTTCGCTGTCGACCCGGAGAGTCTGAACATGAACGAAGTCAACATTACTCACGTCAATTTGAACGACAACACCGTTGAAGGCCTTGAACACCGTGCTTTTCCCGCGTTCAGCGTTCAATATCATCCCGAGGCGTCGCCGGGCCCGCATGATTCGTATTACTTATTCAAAAAGTTTTTTGAGCTGATGAGGAATGCCAAAGCGGACTGACATCAGAAAGATCCTCATCATCGGTTCCGGTCCCATCGTGATCGGCCAAGCTTGCGAATTCGACTATTCGGGGACGCAGGCTTGCAAGGCGTTGCGAGAGGAGGGGTACGAGATCGTTCTCGTCAATTCGAATCCCGCAACGATCATGACCGATCCGGAATTGGCAGATCGGACGTACATCGAACCGCTGACCACCGAATTCGTCGCGGCGATCATCAAACGCGAAAGACCTGATGCTTTGCTGCCTACCGTCGGCGGGCAGACCGCGCTCAATATTGCAGTCGAACTTGCCGAGACTGGAATCCTCGATGAGTACAACGTCGAGATGATCGGGGCGAAAGCCAAAGCCGTGAAAATGGCCGAAGACCGGTTGCTTTTCAAACAAGCCATGGCGGATATCGGGCTCGCGACTCCTCGAAGCGGCGTGGCGGGAGATATCCGCGAAGCAATGCGCGTTATACAAGATATTGGCTTTCCCGCCGTCATCCGCCCCTCGTTCACTTTGGGCGGGACTGGTGGTGGTATTGCCTTCAATAGCGAAGAATTTGAAAGCATCATCCAGCGCGGTCTTGATTTGAGTCCCGTTCATACAGTTCTCATCGAGGAGTCGGTTATCGGATGGAAGGAGTTCGAACTGGAGGTCATGCGTGATCTTCAGGATAACGTTGTCGTCATCTGCTCGATCGAAAATTTCGACCCTATGGGTGTGCACACCGGCGATTCCGTAACCGTTGCGCCCGTGCAGACGCTCACCGACCGCGAGTATCAACGCATGCGCGACGCGGCCGCTGCCGTGATCCGACAGATTGGCGTCGAAACGGGGGGTTCAAATATCCAGTTTGCGGTAAATCCGAAAGACGGGAAACTCGTGGTCATCGAAATGAATCCCCGTGTGTCTCGAAGCTCGGCGTTAGCTTCGAAAGCGACCGGTTTTCCTATTGCGAAGATTGCGGCGAAACTCGCCATCGGCTATACCCTCAACGAAATTCCCAATGACATCACAAAGAAGACGCCGGCATCTTTCGAGCCGATGCTGGACTATGTCGTCGTGAAGATCCCGAAATGGGCCTTTGAGAAATTTCCCGATTCCGATCCAACTCTCGGCACACAAATGAAGTCGGTGGGCGAGGTCATGGCGATCGGCCGCACATTCAAGGAAGCTTTCCTGAAAGGTGTGAGATCGCTGGAGAGCAGCAGGGAACCGGGTACCGAAAAGATCGATCCGGATCTCATCCGGCAAAAGCTGGTCACGCCGACTCCGGACCGTATCCCCTATCTTCTTCATGCCGCCGGCAATGGGTTCAGCATCGCCGAGCTGGTCGAATTGACTCACATCGATCCATGGTTCCTGAACGAGATGAAGGAATTAGCGGATCTGATCAAACAGGTTTCGCAACATACCATAGATACATTGCCCACGGACCTTCTCGCCGAAGCGAAACGTTCCGGATTCTCCGACGCCCGTGTAGCCGGTTTAGTAAGCGCGAAGCCACGTGACGTTGCGGCGAAGCGAGGCGATTACAGCATCATCCCTGTGTACAAGCGCGTGGATACATGTGCAGCAGAGTTCGAGTCCTATACGCCTTACTTTTATTCGTCGTATGAAGAGGAGGACGAAGCCGCTCCGGCGAACCGAAAAAAGATCATTATTTTAGGCAGCGGTCCAAACCGGATCGGTCAGGGAATTGAGTTCGATTATTGCTGCTGCCATGCATCGTTTGCTCTGAAAGAAGAGGGCTACGAAACGATCATGGTCAATTGCAATCCGGAAACGGTATCTACCGACTACGATACATCGGACCGCCTTTACTTCGAGCCGCTCACGCTGGAAGACGTGCTTCACATTGTCCGGGAAGAGAAGCCGAACGGAGTGATCGTACAGTTCGGGGGACAAACTCCGCTGAATCTCGCGCTGGATTTACAATACGCCGGCGTGCCGATAATCGGAACCTCTCCCGAATCGATCGACCTTGCAGAAGATCGCAAGCGGTTCGGAGAGCTGCTGCGCAAGCTGAGTATCCCGCAACCTCAGAACGGCACGGCTGTCACGCTGGAAGAAGCCCGGAGCGTCGCGCGTCAGATCGGCTATCCCGTTCTTGTCCGTCCATCTTACGTGCTCGGGGGCCGCGCGATGGTCATCGTCTATGACGAATCGTCCCTCGATAACTACATGAGTGCGGCAGTTCAAGTTTCGCACGAGCGCCCGATCCTGATCGACAAGTTCCTTGAAGACGCATATGAAATCGATGTGGACGCGCTTTGCGACGACGAGCAGGTTGTGATCGGCGGAATTATGGAACACATCGAAGAAGCGGGAGTCCATTCCGGCGACAGCTCATGTGTTCTTCCGACCTACCAGCTCAAAGAGGATTTGCGCGAAACCATTCGCCGCTACACGGTCCAGTTGGGCCGCGCATTGAATGTCATCGGCCTGATGAATGTTCAATTTGCCGTTCGTGCCGGTACCGTTTATGTGTTGGAAGTGAATCCACGCGCGTCGCGAACGGTGCCATTCGTCAGCAAGGCCACCGGTGTGCCGCTGGCCAAAATCGCAGCGAAATTGATGACCGGCAGAAAGCTCCAAGAATTCGGACTGCCGAGCGAGCTCAGGGTCAGCGATTTTTACGTCAAATCGCCGGTTTTTCCTTTCGCGCGATTTCAAGGTGTCGATACGATCCTGGGCCCCGAGATGAAATCGACCGGCGAAGTCATGGGTGTGGACGATACGTTCGGCAAAGCATACGTCAAAGCTCAAATCAGCGCCGGATCGGTGTTGCCGAAATCGGGAGTCGCCTTTATCAGCGTGAATCAGCACGACAAGAATTTCATTTCAAGGATCGTCGCAGATCTCGTTGAGGTCGGTTTCAAGATCATCGCGACGCGCGGAACCGCTCGGGTGCTGCGGAGTTCGGGCATCGAGGTCGAAACAGTGTACAAAGTGAACGAAGGCCGGCCGCATATTGTGGACTACATCAAGAGCGGCAAGGTGGATCTCATCATTAACACGCCTCTCGGCCGCGAATCCTTCTTTGACGAGAAGGCGATTCGCCGCGCGGCCATCAATCATCATGTACCCTGCATCACCACCATCCCCGGCGCTGCAGCCGCGGTCAATGGCATACGCGCGATTCGGCGCGAAAGCCTGAACGTCCGATCGCTGCAGGAGTATCATTCCCCTGCTCTGCGCTGACTTTTACCCATAGTCTTGGCCGGACCAAGGGATCAGCGTCCACATGTCAAATGTCAGGTGGTTGTTATACGATGTCCAATCTACTAGCTCACATTCATGGCCGGTCCTGTGCTCCATGCGAGGTGGCAAGTATGAAAGTGCCCCTGCTCGATCTAAAGGCGCAATATGCAGGCATTCGCGATGAGATCCGCGCTGCGCTCGATCGTGTCCTCGAATCGCAGCATTTCATTCTAGGGCCCGAAGTCGATGCGTTCGAAAAAGAGATCGCTGCTTATTGCGGTTCTACGTACGCGATTGGCGTTTCTTCCGGCACCGATGCGCTCTTGCTGGCACTGATGGCCGTCGGCATCGGGCCGGGCGATGAAGTCATCACTACTCCATACAGCTTTTTTGCTACCGCCGGTGCGATTGCGCGGCTCGGAGCGCGGCCGGTTTTTGTAGATATCGATGCGAGAACCTTCAATATCAACAGCAAAGGAATCGAAGCCCGGATCACTCCCCGCACCCGGGCTCTTGTTCCGGTCCACCTTTTCGGCCAGATGGCCGACATGCTTTCCATTATGGAGTTGGCGCGGAAGCACAATCTTTTCGTCATTGAAGATGCGGCCCAAGCGATCGGCGCGGAATTGAATCAAAAACGCGCCGGTTCCATTGGGCACGCGGGCTGCTTCAGTTTCTATCCCTCAAAAAATCTGGGCGGGTTCGGTGACGGCGGCATGATCACCACAAATGATGCCGATCTCGCCGCGCGCATGCGGCTCTTGCGAAGCCATGGATTTCGCGCAAAGTACTACAGCGAGCAACTCGGGGGCAATTTCCGTCTGGACGAAATTCAAGCCACCGTGCTTCGAGTCAAGCTGAAGTATCTGGATCGATGGACTGAAGGCCGGAGGCGGAACGCGGCCTTCTATCGCGAAAGTGTGAGCAGGTCAGAGACGATTACATTGCCCTACCAGATGCCTCATTCGCGGCATATCTACAATCAATTCGTTATCCGGAGCGCCCGGCGTGATGAACTGATGGCTCACTTGAGAAAAAAGCAAATTGGATGCGAAGTCTACTATCCGGTTCCCTTGCATCTCCAGACGTGCTTTAAAGAATTGAGCTACAAGGCGGGCGAACTGCCTGCCAGCGAAGCGGCCGCCAGAGAAAGCCTTGCCCTGCCGATCTATCCTGAATTGACAGCCGAGATGCTTCAGGCTGTCGTCGAAGCAATTAGGGAATAGCCACAAAAAGGCACAAA
>Ga0209161_10004382_pt1 | contig 11221 bp, 9 predicted proteins | sample GraSoiAngelo_155_FD_186169 | JGI IMG/M metagenome (GOLD analysis project Ga0209161, IMG submission 186169) | Grasslands soil microbial communities from the Angelo Coastal Reserve, California, USA - 14_1009_13_30cm (SPAdes) (version 2) | ecosystem: Environmental > Terrestrial > Soil > Grasslands ...
GTCTTAGCGGAGAGATCGCGGTAAACGGTGATGAGGTCGCGCGGCCGCGAGGTCTTGCACGAAATAATGATCTGGTCCTTCTGAAGCCCGGATTCGATGGCCAGTTCGGTGGACTGCAGCGCGGAGAGCACCATGCAATCGTTGATAATCTCTTCGGATTCCTTGCCGAGATTCTTGTCCGTGTTCTCCTGCATCTTGCGCATCACCAGCTCTTGATTCAGCGAGCCGCCATTCACGCCGATTCGAACGGGCTTGCCGTTGTCGCGCGCGATCTTGCAGATGGTGGAGAACTGTTCATCTCGCCGCTGCCCCGCCCCCACATTGCCGGGGTTGATCCGGTATTTATCCAGCGCTTTCGCGCATTCAGGAGACTTGGTCAGAAGTACGTGCCCGTTGTAATGAAAGTCGCCGATGATGGGAGCGTCGCACCCGGCATCGCGCATCCGTTTTTTGATCTCCGGAACCGCCGCTGCCGCTTCCGGCACGTTCACTGTCCAACGCACAATCTCCGACCCGGCTTCGGCCAGCTCCAAAGTCTGCTGCAGCGTCGTCTCGATGTCGGCGGTGTCCGTGTTGGTCATGGACTGCACGACGATGGGCGCGCCTCCGCCGACGCGCACGTGTCCGACCTTCACGCCGTAAGTTTTGCGGCGCGGATGGCGGCTAGCAGCAGCGTCAAAACCCTCGAACTGTGTAAGCATTCCCCTCAATTCTAACTTGATTTGGCCCTGCCGCGAAATCGCATGTGTTCGCGGTAGGCCGGCCCATTTGTTCTATTTGCTCTTTGGGACGCACGGCGAAATCGCATGCCAGTCTGTGAAGCAGTCTCGGATATAATCTGCCACGAGGATTCGCCCCAGCTGATCCCCTGTTCGCAAATGGTACCGAGTCTGTGCCAGGTCAGGCCGAAAGGGGAGCCCATGCTTGCTCATTCGAATTGGATTTCAGTAGGGAAACTCGCCACGACAGCGATGATGGCGTTTGGACTCGTTGCTTTTATGTACGCACCGGGAAGCGCGGCGCAGACGCACATCACCGTAAGCGTGTCCCCTACGAGTGCGAGCGTGCAAGCTGGCACGGGCAAGCAACAATTTACAGCCACGGTTCGAAGAGACTGGAGAAATCGCGGGGTGCGCTGGACGCTTGCTGGTGCCGGATGCAGCGGCAGTGCTTGCGGAACACTCTCGGCAACTTCGAGCGCGTCCGGAGTGCCAATTACCTACACGGCCCCGGCAACGGTGCCGGCCAATCCCACGGTGACACTCACAGCAACCTCGGTCTCGAATAGCACCAGATCAGCCAGTGCAACAATCACGGTAACATCAACATCGCCCGTGTCGGTCACCATCTCACCCACTAGCGCCTCGTTGAACGTTTCGACGGCACGGCAATTTACGGCTACGGTGGCCAATGATCCCGCAAACCAGGGTGTCACCTGGAGTCTGACGCAGTCCGGCAGCAGCTGCGCGCCTGGTTGCGGAGCGCTCTCCGGACAAACGCCCACGACGGTTACCTACACGGCTCCGGGAACGGTGCCGGCCAACCCCACGGTGACCCTCACGGCAACATCAGTGCGCGATACAAGCAAGAGTGCGAGCGCAACCATCACGGTCACCTCCTCGGGCGGCAGCGTAAGCGTCACCATTTCTCCGAAGCGCGGCGGTCTGGCGGTAGCCCAAACGCTCGCGTTTACTGCCACGGTGATGAATGATGTTGGAAGCGCGGGCGTGACATGGTCGGCTTCCGGAAGCGGCTGCACTGGTTCTGCCTGTGGCACGTTCACGAACGGAACCAGCAACGCGGCGACCTATGTGGCGCCATCGATCGCGGGCATCTACACGGTTACGGCAACAAGTGCTGCCGACCTGACCAAGAGCGCCTCCGCAACCATCGCGGTCACCGATTTGGCTGGCGTGCTGACTTACCACAACAACGTTTCACGCGACGGCACAAATAGCAAAGAGTATGCCTTGACTACGGCGCTCGTGACCGCCACTACGTTCGGTAAGCTGTTCTCGTGTCCGACGGACGGGGCCATCTACGCCCAGCCGCTGTGGGTGCCACGAATAACGATCAATAGTCTGGCGCATAACGTGATCGTAGTGGCCACGCAGCACGACAGTGTGTATGCCTTCGATGCCGACACCAGCCCCTGCGCCACGCTCTGGCACGCCAATCTTCTCGATTCCGCCCACGGCGGAACAGCGGGCGAAACCACTGTCCCTTCCGGTGCCACCGGAGGGCTCGTGGGCAGCGGATTTGGCGACATCACTCCCGAGGTCGGCGTGACGGGCACTCCAGTCATCGATCCGAGCACGAATACCGTTTACGTCGTCAGCAAGTCCGTCAATGCCAGCACGCAATTCTTCCAGCGGTTGCATGCCTTGGATCTAACGACGGGAAACGAAAAGGTCACCCCACGGGGCATTGACACCTCTATTTCAGTTGCCGGAACTGGCGATGGATCCGTGAATGGACGGGTGGCATTTGACCCCAGGAACGAAAGTCAGCGCCCCGGCTTGGTGCTATCGGGCGGCGTGGTCTACGTTAGCTGGGCCTCGCATGAAGATCACGATCCGTATCACGGCTGGGTGATGGGGTTCAGTGCTTCGACACTCGTGCCCGTGACGAATGCGGTTTTTAATACCACCCCCAATCGCGTCGGAACGTTGTCGTATTCCCGCGGCGGAATCTGGATGGGAGGCGGAGCCCCGGCCGTCGATGCCAGCGGCAATCTCTATTTCATCACCGGCAACGGGACGTTCGACGCGAATAATGTCGGCGGATCGAACTACGGCGACAGCGTAGTGAAATTGAGCACTGCGAGCGGGCTGAGTGTGGCCGACTACTTCACGCCGCGCGATCAATCGACACTGGACGCCAATGACACCGACTTTGGCTCGGGCGCCGCAACTATACTGGTCGATCAGCCGAGCGGTCCCGTAACCCACTTGGTGATCGGGGGCGGAAAGCAGGGCAATCTCTTTCTGCTGAACCGCGACAACATGGGCAAGTTCAGCGGCACGACAAACAACGTGCTGCAAACCGTCAACGCGGGGAATGGCATTTTCGCGACGCCCGTGTTCTGGCAGAACAATCTATACGTGGCACCCATCGGGGCGCTCAAGCAATATGCCTTCAATCCGACAACCGGGCAGTTCAGCGGCGCGCCGTCGTCGCAAACTGCTGCCAGTTTCGGCTTTCCGGGAGCCACGCCTTCGCTGTCCTCAAACGGCGCGGCCAGCGGCATCGTGTGGGCAGCAGACAACACCTTGTACTGTACGACTCAATCGCCCGGATGCGGCTCCGCCGTGCTGCACGCTTACGACGCCACGAACCTCGGTCATGAATTGTGGAATAGCTCGCAAGCGGCAGGCAATCGCGACCAAGCGGGTCGAGCGGTCAAGTTCACCGTGCCCACCGTTGCCAACGGCAAGGTGTATCTCGGAACCCGAGGCAACGACTCGACGGTGCTGGGAGAACTGGAAGTTTACGGGTTGCTGCCGAACTGAAAGCGCTTCCCTTCCTCGGCTCGCGCCCGTGTTGCCAGTGGTCTCGGGAGAAATGCGCCCGAATCCGATGGGGAACTTCCGCCGTGGGGCATAGCAGGGGTTACCGGCCACCGGGGGAGCCGGCTCGCCGAAGAACTGATTTGGGGGCGGCACACCGTGTCCGGCCTGGTGCGGGAGGGCTCGGAAAATCGCCTGCCGCAGGGTTGTCGGCCGGTCCCCGGAAATGCCTGGACCGCACCACGTTTAGTGGAAAGATTGCTGGCAGGAGACGCCTACGCGCAACTCGCGGGTGTTCGGCGTCCCCGTCCCGCCAAAGCCCAGCAGTTCCGCGAGATCGATTTGAAATCTTGCCAAGAGTCCCTGGCGCCGCCCTCGCCAACAACGTCAAACACTTTGTTTATGTGAGCGTGGCACACCCTGCGCCCACCATGAAGGCCTACATCGAGGTGCGCACGCGTTCCTGAAGAATTGATTGGAACGAGCGAATTGCACGGCACGATTCTGCGTCCCTGGTAGGTGCTGGGGCCAGGACATTACTGGCCGTATCTGCTCAAACCATTTTATTGGATGGCGCGGCAGATTCCGGCCTCGCGCGCCGGAGCAAAAAGACTAGGCCTGGTCACGCTAACACAGATGATCTCTGCGCTGGCCGCCGGCGTTGCGTCGCCCGCCGATGGAATTCGAATCGTGGAAGTCCCAGAGATTGCCTCGCGACGAGCGTGAGATTGATTGGCACTTCGGTTTCTGCCAACAGATCTTTCCCGCAAGCCCTTACGGAATCAAGAACGGATCCGCGCCAGCGCCGGAGTCTGAATTTCCCGCTTCTCCAGGTCCAGGGCAACATGGGCGAGTCGTTCCAACTCACTCCGTAGCGCGATCCAGTACTCGGAGCCCATGGTCGCGACGAATCGTCCGTGAGCCGTCCGCCAGGCGGGCAGGCTGCGCGCCAGGGTGTGCTCTCCTTTGGCGGTAAGGGTCAAAAAACGCTGCCGCATGGCGGCGCGCTTCGAAATCGAGACCAGTCCCTCTTTCTCTAAGAGCCGCAAACTCCTCGTCAGCGTGCTGCTGTCAATGACCAGCACATCTGCGAGAGCCCCGATAGAAACCGGCTGGTTCTTCACGACACCCACCAATATGGCAAACTGCGTCGAGCGAATACCCGATTCCTGAAGCGCCATGTCGTACAGCCTGGTGACGGCGCGAGCGGTCCTGCGAAAGTTGAACGAAGCGCAGTAGCCCGTTCCGTCCAGGTCCAGAGTTGAGCAATGCTTTTTCATTTGCGGCATCTGAGACTTGACATGTATATACATTCTAAGATATAACGGCTTTCAACAGGATGTCAAGTGACGGCATCCCCGGCCCGGTCGGACGCCATTCCGCGAGTGGAATAAGGCGAATGATGAATCGGTCTACTGTTGTCGCCAAGGGTGATTTCAATGAGTACGCAGACAGTTCCCAGACACTCGCTGGAAGAGCATCAAGGTTCAAATAACGCCACGTGCGGTCCCGCGCGGTATGTCCGTTTTGGTACGTTTCAGTTGGACTTGGAAAAAGAAGAACTTTTCAAGAACGGGGCCCGGGTTAAGCTGCAGAGTAAGGTCTGTGAGGCGCTCCTGGCGCTGCTTTCTAAGCCGGGCGAAATCGTGACCCGCGAGGAGCTGCGCCGGCAGCTCTGGCCGTCGGACACGCACGTCAACTACGATGCCAACGTAAACACTACCGTGAACAAGCTCCGGCAGGTTCTCGGCGATTCACCGGATCAGCCCGCGTTCGTGGATACCATTCCACGCAAGGGCTACTGTTTTGTTGCCAAAGTAGAATACCTCGACCGGCCGGTTGCGCCCCCGGAACGCTCGTCTCGCACAACGCCTGAGGAGCACGCGCAAGGCAGGGCCTCGTTCTTTCCGACCACCATCCTTTCCAAATGGTTTACCCCCGCCGTGGTTGTTCTGGTGATCGCCAGCATGTTATTCGGCGCGGCACTGGTGTTGTACGCCCACCGCTGATCCTCTCGACCGGTGCTCTAAGTTTCAAAGCGAGCCGCGCAGCCCCAGAGCCTCTGCGTGCTCGCGCAAGGCTCTGATGCAGAAGGCGATATGCTCTTCCAGCGCAACGCCAAGCTCTTCGGCGCCTTTGCGCACATCCTCGCGCGACACGCCCTTGGCGAAGAGTTTGTCTTTCATGCGCCGCTTCACGGAGTCCACTTCCAGATCCAAAATACTTTTCGACGGGCGCACGTACGCACAAGCGGTCAAGAAGCCGGCCAGCTCGTCGCAGGCAAAGAGCGTGTGCTCCAGCGCAGATTGGCGCGGCACGTTCGAATAGTCCGCATGAGAGAGGATGGCGCGGACGATCTCCTCGGAGTAGCTCATTTCGCGCAAGATTTTTGCGCCCTCCGACGGATGCCCCTCGTCAGGCGAGTGTTCGTGATTGGGCCAGCGCTCGTAGTCGAAATCGTGCAGTAACGCGGCGAGGCCCCACACTTCTTCATCGGCGCCCGTTTTGCGCGCATAAGCGCGAACGCATGCTTCGACAGCGAGCATGTGTTTGCGCAGGCTCTCCGAAGCCGTGTATTCGCACAACAGTCTCCAGGCATCCTCGCGTGTGGGCATGCGGCGCTCCCGAAATCGAGCCGATAGTGTAGCTTGGGAGGCCGGGAGTAGGGAAATGTAGGGAGCCGCGAAGCAGTGCGTCTTTCGGCGGCTGCGCGAGGGGCAGGAGGGTGCTGTCGAGGAAGCCCGGCTGACTCCAGCTGCCCCATCTTCCGGTCAATACGGGACGGCGGCTCTTTAACATTTGTTTGGCGATGGGCGGACGACCGTGCGGTTCCTGGAACCGTGCGGATGCTGGCCACCTCCAGAACTGCGAGCGGGGCCAGAAATGGCGGGGTGACAAGCGAAAGGCGTCGAAATCACCAGGTTGTAGAAAACCTTGGCGGGGGAACGCACCACAACTGGTGCGGTGGGAGGCCCAAGACTACACCAGCATTCGTGGAAATCCGGGAAGCGAAGGCGGGCCACTGCCCATAAGGACAGGCGAAAACCGGGCGTAGCATGGCGAAACAAGGATAGCCAAGACAAAAATAGTTCAAGAATACTCTTGACAGAAAATGGCAGTTCGAAAGATACTCCGAGTGCGCCAGCAACTGCCTTCCCAGCGAACGTTCCAGCGTTCCTTCCTGAATCCGCACGCCGGAAAACAGTCAGCAAGGAGTACCGGTGTCTGCACAATTGGAAAAAGTGATGAGCTCGTTAGAAATGGATCGGGAAGTCATTCGCTGTAAGACATGTGGTCTCGTTCAATACCGGACGCGCACCGGGAATTGCCGCCGTTGCGTGCGCGCCTTGCCTCAGCGTTTGGAGTTCCTGATTCCTCCACCGGCACCTCCGGAGGAAGAGGCCGCTGAACCAACCCCAGAAAAGTTCGTCAACCAGGAGACGGTCGAGAATATCGGCCAGCGCATTCGCCAGTTGCGGGAATCGCGCAGCATGACCCAGAGCCAACTGCAGTCGCGCTCGAAGGTCTCGCGCTCCTACCTCTCCCGCATCGAAAGCGGCCAGATGACGCCGAGCCTCGGCACGCTGGAGAAAATCTCCGAGGCGCTCAACGTCGGCTTGAACCGGTTTTTCATCCCGGAATCCGACGGCGAAGCGCTGCTGGAAGATCCCTTCATTCAGGGCTTGCGTCCGTTCTTGCGGCAATTGGATTGGGAACAATGGCAGTCCATCCTGAAGAGGCTACAGGCCATCAGCGACCACGTTCGTGCAGTGCCCATCAATCTCCGCCCTATCGGTAATCCGGCGCGGCTTCCGCAGCCCGCGTCGGTGAATGGCAGCGGTCCCATCGGTACCGGCCATTCGAATGGGCTTGCGCACTCGCACACCCATGGTAGTCCGCAGGGCTATCCGCTGCGGCGTCCGGACGCGCCCTTCGGGAAGTCCGTTTTTCAACGGCCGCTCGCGCGATAAGTTTTTTTCAAGGCAGAGCACAAAGAACCGCGGCGTCCCGGTAATCACTGGGACGCCGCGGTTCTTCTTTGCGGAAAAAATTTCCGTCGAGAATCAACTACTCGCGAACCACGGACACTTTGGCGTCGGGAACTTCCAACCGCATCAGCCGGTGATGGTCATCGAGCAAAACAAGAATCTGCAGGTCGGAAGTGCTGACTTTGAGGCCTTCGTAGGTTTTGCCCTCGGCACTGGCGGATCCAGTCGATTCGACGGTGATCGAACCCGGCGTCAATTCCTGAGGAATGATCACCGGAAAAGTTTGCACCCCGCGCTTGGACCAGTCGTAGATGCGCGCAAGGACCGCGTACTGATGGTAGAGATTGTTGTCCAGAACGGCGATGAGCGGTGAATTAAACGAGAGGTCCTGCTGGAACGGGCGCGCGCCTTGCATCTCCAGGGTAATGCTTGCCACCCCGTTGGCGAACAGGACGTGCGCTCCGTTGGTTTTTCCCGCCTGGGCGCTCCAGTCGTAGCTGACCGGCGCGCCATCGGCCTGCAGCGTCAGTGAGCCGGACACTTTGCTGGACTCACCCTCGGGCGGCTTGATTTCCGCCGTGCCTTTGGCGAGCCAGCCGCCGCCAGACCGCGCGATTTCAAATTCTTCGTGGCCGACGGTCTGTCCGCCGAGCTTGATGGTCAACCGTCCCTTGTCCTGGGCGAAGACAACCGGGCCGGATGTTTCCGCGGCTTTCTTCTGAGCCGCGAGAGACCACGCCACGATTCCCAGTGTCAATGCCAGCGATGCGGTTCTGAATTTCACGGCGCTTCTTACCTCCGTGTCCATTCTCTCTCAGGGCCAGGGTTTCTCAACCACCAGATGCGCAGCGTTTCCACCGGAAGCAACAATGCCGCGGCGCAGAATTTCCGCGACAACCTGGGTTGGCTCGCCGGAACTGTCCACGCGGTGGTCGGCAAGCTGATAGGAAGGCAGACGCAAGGCATAGAGCGCGCCAAAGCTGGCTTCGTCACGGAAAAGCGGACGCCCGGTCATGGTCATGCATCGCGCCAGCAAAACTTCGATGGGCGCATCCAGCCACAAAACCACAACGCCGGCAGCACGCAGAAAATCGGGGCAGCCTGGCTGCGCGTAAGTGCCGCCGCCAAGGGCGAGAACGGTGCTCTCTTTCAGCTCCGAAGCGCGGCCCAGAGCGGCACGGAGCTGATCCGCTTCCATTTGCCGGAAAGCAGGTTCACCGAGGCGTTCGAAGATTTGGGGAATCGGGAGGCCGGCGGAAGCCTCGATGCGGTCATCGAGATCAACAAAGCGCCAGGCGAGCTGGCGGGCCAGGAGCGTGCCGATGGTGGTTTTGCCGGAACCCATAAAGCCAGCCAGGCCCAGGATCGGTACGCGGGGTTGCGACCCGCCGAAAGGAGGTGTAGTGGTCACGCTGATGGCAGCGCTAAAAACTAGTCGCGCTTCAGAATGCGAATTGTACCACTGTAGGAGGAGAGCTCGACTTTGGCGAGGCCCTGTCCGACGGTGCCAAAGAGCCCCTTAGTGAACTTCGATGCCAGGCGTTTGACGCCGTGGGAATCGGGCTTCAGGTACGCGGCCGCTTGATTGTCGACCGTGCCCATGGCGGTTTGCGCTTTGAGGTCAAACGAATCGTTACCCGAGAAGTGAACTTCGACAAGACCCTTGCCACTCTTCATGGTGTACAGGCCAGTGCGGACAAAATCCCCGTCAAAGAGAATATTCCCCGAAGTGGTGAAGAGACTGACGTTGGTCAGCGCCGGCTGCAGCACCTGGGCGCCACCGCTGATGGACTTGAAATCCAGCTTACCGGCACACTGCGTGCAGACCAGCGAACCTTCGGTGGTGCGCACAATGATGTAGCCGGATACTTCCTTCAGGTGCACATCGCCGGCGACGCTTTCCAGCGTCATATCGCCCATGACCTGCTCGACGTAGATAAGTCCCGTCTCGGTCTTGAGCTGCAATTCTGTTTCTTCGGGCACGGTCAGCTGCAGGCTGGCTTCCAGCTCCCGGGGCTGCGCGGACGCATCGAGAATGTTGGCGGTGACGTCGATGCGGTCACCGGCTTGTTCCATCTCAAAGCCAATCTTGTCGGAAGTCTGGCTGGCCACGACGTCCACCGCGGCGTTTTTCGAGGACTTCACTTCGATGCGGCCGTTGGCGACGTTATGGATCACCACCACCGGGCGGGCGTTGACCGCAAAATGCTTTTCCAGATGCCGGCCGGCGGCTACCGCGGGCAGGCCCGAGCAGAGAAAAGCTGCGGCGCTAAGTACCGGCAGCATGCTGCGTTCGACATGCGGCCGCCAAGCGGCCAAATGTATGTGTGACCTCAAAGCGCGCCACCCCATCCTTGCGGTTCCCATGTTATTGGACACTCCCTCCGCGATCCATCATCGCGGACAGTAATTCGGCCTTTTGCTGATAGGCGTTGGACAGATATTCGCGCGCCAGGTCGTCCTGCGGGGCAGCATGCACACGGCGCTCGCAGTCGGCAATAAAATCATCCACTTGCTGCAGGTTCTGCCGGAAAGAGGTGTCCACCGCAGAAGTGCTGGCAAGCTGCATGTTTCTAAGATCGATTTCCTGCTCATTCAAGACTTTGGCAGTTTGCGCGAAGGGAATCTGCCAAGCCGGAACCGCAACACTCGCGGGAGCTTCCCGAAGGGCATCCGGCGGCTGCCACAATTCGAGGACTCCCGCGGCCACGATCAGCACACCCACAGTGGCAGTCGCCAAAGCGCGCCTACGAAACAGATCATTGAAGCCCTGCCACCAGGAAGAACGCTGACCCCCAGCAGGAACTACCGGCGTTTTGATAATTCCTTCCAGTTCCAGTTGAGCCTGGAGGGAAAGCCATAGGCGTGCGGGTGGTGCGACTTCGGCGGGCAATTCATTCGCGACAGAAACAATGGTCGCCAGATCGGCGACAAATTCCCGGCACTGGCCGCAAGCGGCCAAATGCGCTCGTGCTGCTTCCGGTAGCGGTGCCAGACCGTCTTGCTCGACTACGAGTTCCACGTCCTTACACTGCATGGTCCTTCACTCCGCTGAAGCCGGCGCTGGAAGACTGCCCCAGGCCGCCGCTCTCAAATCGTTGGCGCGCAAATCACCCGTGTCCCGCCGCGAAGTCGCTTACCCCACCCTCGAATTGCACACATTGTAGCTCAATCATCATGCGCCGTATGGGTTTTCGCCGCGTGGCGTTCCTGCCGGGCCTGCTGGCGTACCTCTTCTTGGAGCAGGTCCCGCAGCCGTGTGCGCGCTTTATGCAATTGCGACTTCGAATTCCCCACCGAGCATCCCATGATGTCCGCAATCTCGTTGTGCTCGTAGCCCTGTACGTCGTGCAATACAAACACGGTCCGGTAACCCGGCGGCAACTTTTCGACTGAACGTTCCAGATTGACCCGGTCCACGGCGCCGCTCAAGCGCAAATCCGGCGCACCAATGTCTTTCCTGGGGCCGCCCATTTCATCGTCGGGATCCGTCGTTTCTTCGAGCGAGGCCAATGGGAGCGACTTCTTGCGCAACCGCATCAGCACCACATTGACCGTCATGCGATGCAGCCAGGTCGAAAAGGCCGACTCACCACGGAAAGTCCCAATCTTGCGAAAGAGCTGCAGGAAAGCTTCCTGCATCAGATCCTCCGCATCGGAGGGGTTATTCACCATGCGCAGGCACAAGGCGTAGACGCGGCGGCTATGCAAGTGGTACAAAAA
>Ga0209161_10004383_pt1 | contig 11218 bp, 16 predicted proteins | sample GraSoiAngelo_155_FD_186169 | JGI IMG/M metagenome (GOLD analysis project Ga0209161, IMG submission 186169) | Grasslands soil microbial communities from the Angelo Coastal Reserve, California, USA - 14_1009_13_30cm (SPAdes) (version 2) | ecosystem: Environmental > Terrestrial > Soil > Grasslands...
CGGCCAGGATGCCGGTGAAGTGCTTCCAGCCCTCCTCGTGGCCGCGGCCCATCTCGTCGTCGGGGAGCCCGTTGTGCGTCAACACCAGATCCGTGGCGCCGCGGGACGGCGTCATTTCGAGGGTCACCCGGGACTCGAGCCCGCGCGTCGCTTCCGACATCCACGCGAACTCCAACAGCCGCGGGCGCTCCACGCGCAGATAGCGGCAGTAGTGCGCCCACAGACGGCCGGCATGGTCCGCCTCCCAATACCAAAGCTCGTCGACCGCAGCCTTGCGGAGAATGGCCCGGTGCGGCTCGAACCAGCGCCTGAACAGGTCGGGTTCGGCCCACGCGTCGAAGACCTCTTCGGGCGAAGCTTCGATCCGGCGGGGGACCGTGATCCGAAGGAGGGGTTTGGTCGGGCTCGTTCCGGCAGTAGGCATCGTCAATCTCGCTTTCTGTTCGCTTTGAGGAATACCTCGAGCTTGTCGAGACGGTCGCTCCAAAACCGCTCATAGCGGGAGGCCCAGCCCGCGATGCGCCGGATCGGCTCCGGATCGAGGGCGATATGGTGCTCGCGGCCTGTCCGCGTGCGCCGCACCAGCCCGGCGCGCTCGAGCACCTTCACGTGCTTCGAGACGGCGTTGAACGACATGTCGAAGGGCTGGACGAGGTCGGTTACGCGCGCGGCGCCCTTCGCCAGCCGTTGGACGATCTCTCGGCGCGTCGGGTCCGAGAGCGCCGCGAAGGCGAGGTCGAGAACAGGGGTCGTCATATATTCAACCTGTAGGTTGAATATAGCAACCGGCCCGCCCTTGTCAAGCGATCGGAGGTAACGCGACGAGCGAAGCGACGCATGTCCTGAGGGCTCGACCGTAGAGGGCCAGTCCGCACACGGCGCGGCCTTGCGCATGAAACGCCGTACTCCTCTATCTTGCTCAACGACTTCCGGGCGCCGCCGGCCCTCATCGCCGGTCTGCGTTGCCCTCGTGCTCTGGCTGAGGAGGGCGACGGAGCGGCGCTCCGTGCGCGAAGACGATATGGGAACAGAACACGAGGGCGGCGGCGACGGTTATTCTCGGCCCGAGCCGCCGAAGGACGGCCGGCGCCGATCGGCACGGCGGCCGGGATTAACCGCGGGAGGCCGCGGCGGCAAAGATCATTTCGCCGCCCCGCGAACCGAACCCCCCGATCGGGAAAGAGATGACGATGAGCTCTCCCTCGGACGCGGAGGTGATCGGCCGCTCGCTGGGCGAGCCCGAAGCCTTCGGGCTGATCTACGACCGCCACGCGGCCACCCTGCTGCGCTTCCTGGGCCGCCGGGCGGGCGCCAAAGTGGCGGAGGGGCTGGTCGGCGAGCTGTTCCGGATCGCGTTCGAGCGGCGCAAGACGTTCGAAGCGTCGCGCGCGAGCGCGCTCCCGTGGCTGTACGGGATCGGCTCGAACCTGTTGCTCAAGCACCGGCGTGGCGAGGCCCGGCGGCTGCGCGCCAGTGCGCGGATGGCGGCGGACGAGGCGGCGGACGCGCGCGCGAGCGCCGCGGCGCTCGACGCGCGCCTGCTATTCCCGCGCGTGGCCGACGCGATCGAGGCGCTGCCGGACGACGAGCGCGAGGCGCTCCTGCTCTTCGCGTGGGAGGAGCTCTCGTACCAAGGCGTGGCCGAGGCGCTCGAGCTGCCGATCGGCACGGTGCGCTCGCGGCTCAACCGCGCCCGCGCGCGCCTGCGCGAACTACTCGAGGCGAACGGGAAAAGCAAGGTGAGGTCGCGATGAAGCCGGTGGACCTGGCGAGGAAGCTGCGGCGCGAGGCCGCGCTCGACCCGGCGGCGCTCGACCGGGGAAAGGCAGTGCTCATGGCGGCAATCCGGCAGGAGGTCGAGCCCACGCGCCGACCGACGATCGTTCCACAGGTTCCGTATGAGGACATCCGCGCCGCGCTGTCGTTCCTGGAGCGCGCGTTCGGGTTCCGCGAGATCCCGACCGCGCGGTTCGTGGGCGCGGACGGCGAGCTTCTCCATGCGACGGTGGAGTTCGGCAACAGCCTGATCGGGGTCGGCGGGCAGGGCCACCACGGCGCGATCAGCCCCATGAGCGGCGGCGTCGAGAGCCAGTTCATCAGCGTGCATGTCGACGACATTGATGCGCACTATCAGCGTGCGGTCGCCGCGGGTGCACGGATCGCCGACGAGCTGCGCGACCACTCCTGGGGCGAGCGCACCTACTGGGCGCTCGACCTCGAGGGCCACCGCTGGCGCTTCGGCCAGCCGCTACGCGAGGTGCCCCAGTCCGGGCGACGCCGGCGGCCCGGCAAGCACTGATGCCGCGATGCGCCTGCCCGAGGCCTTCCGCTCGCTGCGCTATCGGGACTTCCGCGTCTTCTTTGTCGCCCAGACGATCTCCCAGATCGCGACCTGGATGCACTCGGTGGCCCAAACCTGGCTGATCCTGTCGCTCACGAACTCACCGCTGCTGCTGGGACTCATCACCATGCTGCACTGGGGCCCGATACTGCTGCTCGCCCTCCCCGGCGGCGCCATCGCCGACCGCGTGGCCAAACGCCGCCTGCTCATCGCGACCCAGGCGGCGCAGGCATGCACGGCGCTCACGGTCGCCGCGCTGGTGGCGACGGGCGTGGTTGCGTACTGGCACGTCGGCGTCCTGGCGCTATGCGCGGGCCTGGCCAACACGCTCTTCAACGTGGTGCGGCAGTCGTTCGTGAACGAGACGGTGGGTCGGGACGACGTGGTCAACGCGGTCGCGCTGAGCTCCGCGGCGTTCAACGGCGCACGGATCGTGGGTCCCGCCGCGGCCGGCCTCGTCATCGCCAGCGTCGGCGTGGCGCCGGCGTTCGTGTTCAGCGGCGCGGGCCACCTTCTCGTGCTCGCCACCCTGGCCACGGTCGGCGTGGAGGGCGCTCGGCGCCGCTTGGACCGCAGGCGATCCACTCTTGCGAGCGCGATCCACATGAAGGCGTCGACAGAGTGACCCTGCCGCACGGCACCGACCGGCTGGAGTCGGCTCGTCTCGTGCTGCGGCGGATCACGCCGGATGATCTGCCGTTCTACACCCGCCTCCACGCACTCCCCGAAGTCGCGCGGCATCTTTATTTCGGAGGCCGGCCGCGCACGCCCGAAGAATCGGCCGCATGGCTGCAGTCCGTTCTCGCGAGCTATGAGCAACTCGCGCTCGGCTATCTCGCGGTCGTGCGCAAGGCAGATGGAGCGCTGATCGGGCGCTGCGGCATCACGGACCTCGTCGTCGAATCCGCGGAACCCGAGCACGGGCTTCGCAAAGGATGGTTCGCGCGCGCACAGGCGCCCGCCGGCGTCGCACTGACCTTCGAGTGTGAGCTCGGCTACACGTTCGACCCCGCCGTCTGGGGCCAGGGTTTCGCGACCGAAGCGGCGTGCTGCGTTCGCGACTACGCGCGCGACGTTCTGCGGCGGCCGTACGCGGTCTCGGCCATTTTTCCGGAGAACGCCCGTTCGCGGCGCGTCTCCGAACGGGGCGGCGCGCGCTTCGACGGCCAGATGGAAGTGGTCGGTCTCACGTGGGATCGCTACCTATGGCCGCTCGCGACGGGCCGTGCGACTCAGCTCGAGCCGGCATCCACGAAATAGGCGTGCACTCGCGGCAGATGGGAAGGTGCACGATGAGCGAGGAGGAGTATCTGATGCACATGGCCATCGCCGATCGTTTGCGCGAGGCCCGAGCGGCTGCGGCCGGCCGCGCGGCGCTCGGGTCACGCGCGGCATTGGCCGGCGACTTGAGTTCCGCCACAGGGAAGGACACCAGCATGAACGCAACAAGAGGCCTTGTCGTGCCCGCCGGCGGCGGGAAGTATCTCGATATGACGACACCCGGCCGCTTCGCCGCCTTGAAGCTCCTCGGCCACGAGACCAATGAGAGCATCATGTTGTTCGAGGAGACCGTCCCCGCCGGTACCAAGAGTCTCTTCCATCTCCACCGTGACAGCGACGAGGTCGCCTGGGTGCTCGCCGGCGAGATCACCTTTCAGATCGGCGACGAGGTTACCGTCGGCGGCCCCGGCACCTGCGCATTCTTCCCGCGCAACGTTCGGCACGCTTGGAAGAACACCGGCAGCGAAACCGGCCGAGTCTTGTTTCTCTACACCCCGGCCGCCGCCGGCGGTTACGTCGAGGAACTCTTGAATTGCCCCGGCCCGATCAATGACGATGAACGCAACAAACTCCGCGAGCGCTACCGCTGGGAAGTCGTCGGTCCAAACCCGCTTTGAGGGGTCGGCTTTGCTCGCGCCGCATCGAACCGCGGGAGGAGACCACCATGGCAGCCACGCTCTCGACATGGACGATCGATCCGGTGCACTCGAGCGTCGAGTTCTCGCTCGACTACATGGGTTTCTCGACGTACCGCACGGGCTTTCGCGCGCTCGAGGGATCGCTCGAGTTCGATGCGACCCGGCCTGACGCGTCATCGGTCACCGCGGCGATCCCGGTGGCCAGCGTCGACGTGACCAACGATCGCCTCATGAGCCGGCTCATGGACCCCGACCTGCTCGGCGGCAAGGACCATCCGACGATCACGTTCAAGAGCACCCGAGTCGAGGCTCTCGACCCGGCGCACTGGCAGGTGGCGGGCGACCTCAACATTCACGGTGTGGCACAGCCGGTCGTCCTGGACACGCGCTATCTCGGCCAGGCCAAGCACCCGTTCAGTGGCAAGATCGCCGCGGGCTTCCGGGCGGAGACGGCGATCGACCGGCGCGACTTCGGGGTGACGTGGAACGCGGCCATGGACACGGGCGCCGCGTACCTCGGCGAGCGCGTGCAGATCTCGCTCGCCATCCTGGCCGTTCGCCAAGACCCGTGAACAGGAACATCAAGCTCCTCTACGGGTTCTCCTGCTTCGATCAGTTCATGATCGTGATCGCCTTGTGGGTCCCCTATCTCGCGACGAAGGGGATCGGCATGCGGCAGTTCATGGAGCTGCAAGCCGTGTTCGCGCTCGTGATCCTCTGCGGCGAATTGCCTTCAGGGTTGCTCTCGGACCTGTGGGGAAGGAAGAAGACGCTGCTGCTGGGCTCGACGCTCAAGGCCGTCAGCTTTTCCCTCCTCCCGCTGTGGAGCAGTTACGCGGGCTTCCTCTTCTACCACCTCACCATGGGGATCGCCCTCAGCATGATCTCGGGCGGCGATGTCGCGCTCCTCTATGACTCGTCTCTCGCGGCGGGTGGCGAGAAGTCCCGGGGAACCGCTGTCCTCGGAAATGCGAACCTCGCGGCGCAAATGGGGACGACGGTGAGCGCGCTGCTGGGGGGCGCGGTCGTCTCGCTGTCCTATGGGCATCTGCTGTGGGCCAACGCAATCCTGAGCTGGATCCCGGTGCTTCTCGTGCTGCGCGTCACCGAGCCGCCCGCGACCCTGGACCGGGGGAAGAAACGGGCGGAAGAGCTCAAGGAGCTGCTCTCGAGCACGCTTGTACGGGACGGCGCGACGCGGCTCGTGCTCCTCAATATGGTCGCCTGGGGGACCGGCGGATTGGTGATGTTCTGGGTGAATCAGAAATACTGGCAGGAGAGCGGGGTGCCCCTGGCCTCTTTCGGAGTCCTGTTGGCGGGCTACGGTCTCATCGCCGGCCTCGCCGGGAGATCCGCCGCCCTCGGGATCGCGAGATACGGCCGGCGACCGTTGCTCGCCGCGGTCGGCGTGTTGCCCATCATCGCGTATTTCGGGATGGCGTCGTTCCTCGGTTGGGGCGGGATATTGCTCGGGATCCTGGCCCCGGTAGGTCGGGGCCTGGGCCAGGTGCTGTTCATGGAAGCGCTCAACGAGAGAATCTCATCCGCGTTCCGCGCGACCGTGATCTCCATGGCGCAGCTGGGAATCCGCGCGTCCTTCTGTCTCCTGGGCCCCCTCGTGGGCTATGGAATCGAGCGCTCGGGACTCCCGTCCGTCTTGTCGGCGCTCGGAATCCTGTTCTCGCTCGCGTTCGTAGTCTTGCTCGTGCCGCTGGTCGTGCGGGAAAGGTCTCTCAGCCCGGCCGAAGGGTGACCTGGGTGCTAGGGGCCGCCCAACCCAGCGCCTTGTGCCTCCTGCGAGGCCGGCAGTGGCCTGGAGTCGTCAGCTCGAAGTCTCATCGTTGACTAGAGCGCAGAGGTCGCCTCCGTGGCATAGCGCATACGATAATGGTGATTGGTCCAAACGATGGCGATGAACAGGTAGCTCACTGCGTAGCTTAGCCATGTGGGCCAGAGCAACAGGAGCGCCTTAAAGGTGGGGAGCTCTGGTGGACGCAGTTCCAAAACCAGCACTGTTATAAGGACAGCGAACACGCCATCGGAGAACGCGCTCAGTCGCTCCGGGGTCGCTCTATGGAGCACGCCACGACCAGTGGTGAATTCCGAACCGCAATTACTGACCTCTCCTTCCGTTCCTGGTTCCCTCGGGCACGCCGATGCCGAAAGTTTCCAGAAAACCGTGCTCCCCCGACGTGGTGACGATCACAGCGTGGCTGTGCTTCATCCTTTCGGTCCAGCCCAGATCGAAACAACGCTTGGTGAGGGCGGCGCCTACCGCGCCCGCGATGTGTGGCCGTCGTTCGGTCCAGTCGAGGCATAAGCGGCAGAAATGGCGTTGTGAACTCAATGCAGACAGGTCGATGCCGAACTCCGTGAGAAATCGGGTCCCCGCCGGCGTGATTTCAGCCGCCTCGTCGCCGACCACCACGATGTATTCGTGCGTGATTAAAGAATCGGTGAGATCAACGCTGAGACGACCGGCAAGGTGGTCGTAGCAGATTCGGGCCGCGTGAAGCTCGCGTGCTTGACGGGAGAGCGGACGGTATCGCGGCCTGTTTTCGAGGGCAACGGCCATAATCCCGTCGAGCATCTGGGCGACCCTCGGCGACGCGAGGCGGAAATAGCGGTACCGACCGTCCCTTATCGGCGCGACCAGTCCCGCCTCGGCGAGTTTCGCCAAATGCGTGCTGGCTGTCTGAGGCGTAACACGCGCAGCACAGGCCAGTTCGGTCGCTGTAAGAGCGCGGCCATCGAGAAGCGCAGAGAGCATGGTCGCTCTTGCCGGCTCACCGACCAGCCCAGCAATTTCGGCTATCAATGGCCCGGTAATCATAGGCTCAATGTAGCACCGGGTACGGCGGGGCCTCCCAGTAGACGCTTCGATCACCGCCGAAGTGTTCATCGGCGCGTCCGACCGTTTCGGAGGTAAGATCGCGGCCATGATTTGCCGGCCCTCTCACCGCCCGGCCAAGCATGCATGCACCCCGGCGGCTGGCTGTCTGAGCGCAGGCGCAACATCGTTATGGAAATCAGAACAGTGGGTGTGCCGTCTCGATTCGTCCGCTTGCGGCGCGTGGCGAATGGCTCTTGACTGGGCGTGGGACGCCGCATAGCCGGACGTGGAGGAGGTGGCCATGCTGGAGGGGAAAACGCGCATCCCACCGGTCGACGTCGAGACGCTCCCGGACGACCTGCGCGAAGTGCTCGAGGAACAGCGCAAACTCCGGGGCGCGCCGCTCTATCCGTACCTCTTCTACGCGCGCAACCCGGCGTATTTCCGCGCCGCGCAGGGGATGTGGACCGCCCTCCAACAACACACGAAGCGCGTGCCCGGTACGCTCAGGGCGCTGCTCAACCGTCGCGTCGCCTGGTGGAACGGCTGCGAGTTCTGACAGGACGCCAATGCTGCCGTGGGCAGCAGGCTCGGCATCTCGACGGAGAAGCTCGAGGCGCTCAACGACTACGCGAAGAGCCCGCTCTTCAGCGACACGGAGAAGGTGGCGCTCGAATACGCCGACGCGATCACGGAAACGCACCGCGACGTCGACGACGAGCTCTTCGCACGCGTGCAACGGCACTACGACGACGACACCATCGCGGAGCTGACGATGATCATCGCGTGGGAGAACGCGTCCTCGCGCTTCAACCGGGCGTTCCGCATCCCATCGCAAGGGTTCTGGAAGCGATGACCGATCAGCCGCACGGGCTCGCCCGCGGCCTCACCAACTACGGCGACGCGGACTTCTCGCTCTACCTGCGGCGCTCGTTCGCGAAGTCGATCGGGTACAGCCGGGCGATGCTGGCGCGCCCCGTGATCGGGATCGCCCAGCCCCGCACGAACCGTTTCCTGGGTGAAGTCTGGTTAAACGAAGGGGGTTAGCGGCTCTTGCGTCCGCTAACCCCTCTTGGCAGCAACTTCCTGGGTAATTCCTGGGTGAAGGAAAGCGGTTAGTCATCAATCGGGAGGGCGCGGCCGCTCCGCACTTGTCGCCGCGTGACTTCCAGCGATTAAGGAAGCCACACGTGGCGCGCGGTTCTGCAACGGCGGCGCGCCAGCTGATCGGACTCTTTGGGTATAGTCATCTCCCCGACGTCAGCACGCCGCCGTGAGACTATTTCGTGGCGAAGCAGTAGAAGAGGCCGTTGCCGCCGGTGCTCTTGAGATCGTTCTGGCTGCAGCCGCCGTCGGGCCCGCGCGTGGGGTGCGACGAGTTCCAGGACTTCGACGCGTCGTCGTCGCGCAAGCCCTGCCGATCGTGATGGCCGACCATCGCCGCCCCCTGGCCGCTCTTCGTCCAGTTGCCGCAGGTGCGGTCATCGCCGGCTGCGAACGCGGTGCCGTCGGCCTGCGAGCCGGTCAGGATGTCGTGCATGTTGGGTGTGTCGCCACGGCCGTTGACCAGCTCCCCCTTCTCGGTCAGCGCCGTCTGCTTGGTGATGTTGTTGCTTGCACTGTTTAGCTCAGTGAGATTCTTGGCGATGACGGTGCCCTTGGCGTTCTGCCAGGGGCCCGATCCGACGCGGTCGCGCGCGTTGACGGCACCGGCGCCTTGCGTGCTGAGATACGCGTGCCAGGTCTTGCCGCCCGCTCCTGCTGCCTGCGCGAGGATCTGACAGTGCCTGTCGGCACCGGCGAGGCCGCCGAGGTCCCCGCCCTTTCCGGAGCCCGCACTGGTAATGAAGAACGTCATCTCACTCTGCTGGGCGTACGTGATGGTGGCTCCGTCGAGCCCCAGCAGGATCAGCGATCCCAGGATCCACCGACTCACTCTGTTCATGTCCATCCTTCCGTGGCGTTTGGCGTTGGTGAGGAATACCGGCTAACTACTAGCGGCGAGGCCGTCGGGCTCCAGGCAGCCGATGGGACGGATCAAGCGCCGCGCCATGAAGGGTACGATGGCGCCAGGGCGCCCAGGAAGCTTAGAACGCGGCGTCCCGCCCTGATTGTAGAGCACGATGACTTGGGCAAGCGACGGGACGCTTCCGCGTCGTGCATGTACGGCGGGTGACGGGCGACATCGTGCAACGTGGGAGTCTTCACGCCAGTCCTTTCGATCCTATCCTAGGTCCGAGGCGGCCTGGAGCCCGGGCACAGAGAGTCACGAGAGCTTGAGGAAGGAAGGATCACATGGCAACTCACAAGGTGGTGAAACACGACGAGTGGCTCAGGGCACGGAAGAGGCACCTGGCGAAGGAGAAGGAGTTCACCCGGATGCGTGACCAGCTGAGCCGGGAGCGGCGCGATCTGCCCTGGGAGCTCGTCGAAAAGCAATACACCTTCCAGGGCGAGCGCGGGAGGCAGACGCTCAGCGACGTCTTCGACGGACGCGGCCAGCTGGTTATCTATCACGCGATGTTCAATCCCGACACCGCGGAGCCTCATACGACCTGGACAGCCGACGCGCCCTGCTTCGTCTGCTCCTTCTGGATGGACAACTTCAACGGCATCACCGTCCACCTGAACCACCGCGACATCACAGTGGCCGCGGTCTCGCGGGCTCCCTACCCGAAGCTTGCCGCCTACAAGAAGCGGATGGGCTGGGGCTTTCCGTGGCTCTCATCGCTCGGCAGCGACTTCAACGTGGACTATCGCGTCTCTTTCACCGAGGAGGAGGTGAAGACCGGAAAGCTCGACTACAACTACCGGCTCCGCCCGTGGGGGCTGACTGAGGCCCCCGGCATCAGCGTGTTCCTGAAGGACGGAGGCCAGATCTACCACACGTACTCGACCTATGAGCGTGGGCTCGACATGTTGAACGTCGCCTATCACTACATGGATCTCGTACCGAAGGGCCGCGATGAGGGCGACTCCGGCGCGAATCGGTGGGTTCGCCGTCGCGACGAGTATCAGGACTGATGGACGGCGACCGGCTCCTTCTGGCGATCGGGCTCGTCCGGCAAGCAAGGCCGGCCGGATTCTGTCCAGCGTGCCGAGTGCTGATGAAGGCCCTCGACGCCCGACAGGAACTGGCCAAACCTACGGTGGCCGCATTGGTCGTCCTCGCTGTCGCCGGCGTTGCGTGGGCGGTCATGGTCCAGCAATCGCGCTCCATGGCCGGAATGGACGGAATGGACATGGGCCTCGGCCCGCTCGAGTCCTTCGCCGCGACCTGGGTCGTGATGATGGCGGCGATGATGCTGCCCTCGGCGATCCCGGTGGTTCTCGAGTTCGCGCGAACGGCCGAACGGCGACGCGGCTGGCAGGTCGCCACTGGAGTGCTTGCGGGCACGTACCTCGGCGCGTGGCTGGTGTTTGGCGTGGTGGGCTACGCGGTCTACACCGCCCTGAGAATGCCCTGGCCCAACCAGCCTGTCGTCGTTGGACTGGCGCTGGCTCTGGCCGGCGTCTACTCTGTCAGCCCGATCAAACGGGCGAGCCAGGCCCGGTGCCGCGAGCTATGCGCGCTGCATGGGCCGCTTCCCTTCAACCTGATGCGGAGCGCCGCTGTCGCAGGCGCGCGCTACGGCCTCAGCTGCCTTGGATGCAGCGCGGCGCTCATGGTGGCCATGGTCCTTCTCGGGATGTCCAGTCTGTGGTGGGCGGTGATCCTGGGCATCGTCGTGCTCATCTACAAGTTCGCGCCTCCGCTGCGAATGCGATATGAACTGGTCCTTTCGGCCGCGCTGGTGGCGTTCGGCGTGGCTTACGTGATGATGGCTTGAGACGGACGAGGCCCGATGGCGTTGATGCCGGGAGTCTCCTGAGCGGTCGTTCACCCGCTCTCATTCTTCGCAGCAAGCCGTCGGTCCGGCGTGACTTACACGCGGATGAGGCTAAGATTGGGCAAGGACCCAGTGAGCTGCCAATCTTGTGGTCACGAGAACCCCGCCGGCGCGAGGTTCTGCAACGATTGTGGCGCGCACCTCGCGGCGCCGACAATCACCCCCGAGCCGCGCTCCTACACGCCGCGGCATCTTGTCGAGAAGATTCTTGCGTCCCAGAGCGCGCTCAGGGGCG
>Ga0209161_10004385_pt1 | contig 11217 bp, 10 predicted proteins | sample GraSoiAngelo_155_FD_186169 | JGI IMG/M metagenome (GOLD analysis project Ga0209161, IMG submission 186169) | Grasslands soil microbial communities from the Angelo Coastal Reserve, California, USA - 14_1009_13_30cm (SPAdes) (version 2) | ecosystem: Environmental > Terrestrial > Soil > Grasslands...
GGCTGACGCCGGGCGCCAGCCCGGGGAGCGCAGGGGTTTTGCCGTGTTTCCCCTGCTCGCGGACCACGAGCACGAGCAGGTGAGCTTCTACTACGAGCCGTCCACCGGCTATCGCGGGATCATCACCATCCACTCCACCGTGCTCGGGCCCGCCTTGGGCGGCACCCGCTTCTGGAGCTATCAGAGCGACACCGACGCGCTGATCGACAGCCTGCGGCTCGCGCGCGGCATGACGTACAAGGCGGCGGTGGCGGGGCTCAACCTGGGCGGCGGCAAGAGCGTGATCATCGGGGACAACCGCACCGCGCGCCGCGAGGCACTGTTCCGCGCGCACGGCCGCCACGTCGAATCGCTCAAGGGTCGCTACATCACGGCCGAGGACGTCGGGACGAGCACGAGCGACATGGAGTACATCAAGGCCGAGACCAACCACGTCACGGGCCTGATCGGCAAGTCGGGCGACCCCTCGCCGGTCACCGCGTACGGCGTGTACCGCGGGATCAAGGCCTGCGCCAAGTACCGCTACGGCTCGGACAGCCTGATCGGGAAGCACGTCGCTTTGCAGGGATGCGGGTCCGTGGGCTATCATCTGGCGAAGTTGCTCCACGCCGAGGGGGCGGCCATCACGTGCACCGACATCGATCCGCAGCGCGTGAAGCGGGTGGTAGAGGACGCCGGGGCGACGGCGGTGGGCGCGGACGACATCTACGGGGTGCGCGCGGACATCTTCGCGCCGTGCGCGCTCGGCGCCGTGATCAACGACGACACGGTGAGCCGCCTGGAGGTCGAGATCGTGGCGGGGGCGGCCAACAATCAGCTCGCGGAGGATCGGCACGGCGATCTGCTCGAGCAGCGCGGGATCACCTACGCGCCCGACTACGTGATCAACGGCGGCGGCTTGATCAACGTGAACGCGGAGCTGCACGGCTGGGCGCCGGAGCGGGCGCGGTCCAAGGCCGGGGAGATCTACGACACGATTCTCCGCGTCTTCGAGATCGCGCGCGAGGAAGGGATTCCAAGCTACCGGGCGGCCGACCGGCTGGCGGAGCAGCGCATCGCCGCGATCGCCAAGGTGCGGCGCAACTTTGTCTGAGCGGATTTTCGTCGGGGCGGACCATGCAGGGTTCCAGCTGAAGGAGCGGCTGGTGGACGAGCTCAAGCGGCTCGGATACGAGCCGGTGGACGTGGGCCCCAAGACCATGAACCCGGCGGACGACTTTCCCGATTACGGCCGGCCGGTGGCCGAAGCCGTGAGCTCGGGCGCGGCGAAACGCGGGGTCCTGACGTGCGGGACGGGTCTCGGCATGTCGTACGTGGCGAACCGGTTTCCGCGCGTGCGGGCGGCGGTGGCGTGGAGCCCGGAGATCGCGGAGCTGGCGCGCAAGCACAACGACGCGAACGTGCTCGTCTTGCCGGCGCGGTTCGTGAGCGAGGAGGAGGGGATGGAGATCCTGCACAAGTGGTTGGACACCGCGTTCGAGGGCGGGCGCCACGAGCGGCGCGTCGGCAAGATCGACTCGTGACCGACCGGCGCGCGCCCCTGGCGCAAGTGGATCCCACCATCTACCAGCTCATCCGTCGTGAGGTGGAGCGGCAGGAGCACGGGCTCGAGCTGATTGCGAGCGAGAACTTCGTCTCGGTGGCCGTGCTGGAGGCGATGGGCTCGGCATTGACCAACAAGTACGCCGAAGGCCTGCCGCGGAAGCGCTACTACGGCGGCTGCGAGGTGGTGGACGAAGTCGAGCAGCTCGCGATCGATCGCGCCACGTCGCTCTTCAAGGCCGAGCACGCCAACGTCCAGCCTCACTCCGGGGCGCAGGCGAACATGGCCGCGTATTTGGCGGTCGCGAAGCCCGGCGACACCCTGCTCGGCCTGGCGTTGCCGCATGGCGGGCACCTCACGCACGGCGCCCCGGTGAACTTCTCGGGCACGCTCTTCCGGGCGACGCACTACGGCGTCCGCGAAGACACGGGCCGCATCGACTACGATCAGGTCCGCGAGATCGCGCGGCGCGAGCGGCCGCGCCTCCTGATCGGAGGCGGGAGCGCCTACGCCCGCATCATCGACTTCGCGGCGCTGCGGAGCATCGCCGATGAGGTCGGGGCGATCTTCATCGTGGACATGGCGCACTTCGCGGGCCTCGTGGCGGCTGGCGTCCACCCCTCGCCGGTGCCGCACGCCCAGATCGTCACGACCACGACGCACAAGACGCTGCGCGGTCCCCGAGGCGGGTTGATCCTCTCGCTGGAAGCGCTCGGGAAGGACGTCGATAAGCAAGTCTTCCCCGGGCTCCAGGGCGGGCCCCTCGAGCACGTGATCGCCGCGAAGGCCGTGGCGCTGGGCGAGGCGCTCACCCCCGAGTTCAAGGTGTATGCCAGGCAGGTCGTGAAGAACGCGCAGGCGCTCGCCGCGGCGCTCATGGAGCGCGGCTACGCGATTGTGTCGGGCGGAACCGACACGCATCTCATGCTGGTGGATCTGCGGGCGACGAACGTCACGGGCAAGGAAGCCCAGGAGCTCCTCGACCGCGCGGCGATCACGGTCAACAAGAACACCATTCCGGGCGATCCGCAGAAGGCGTTCGTGACCAGCGGGGCTTCGGCGAGGCGGAGATGCTCAAGGTGGCGGACTTCATCGACACCGTCCTGAAGAAGAAAGACGACGCGACCATCGCGCGCGTGAACGCCGAGGTGCGCGAGCTGGCCGAGCAGTTCCCCCTCTACGCGGCGCCGGTACGCGCCGCAGTCGCGGGCGCCCATGGCCGATAGCGGCGGCTCCTCCCGCCGGCCCTCCCGGGGCTCGGGCTCCTTCACGGTCCACCCGGCCGAGGAGCTCGAGGTCTATTTCAACGAGGTCGCCCACGGCCGCCCGGTGGGGTTCGTCGCCTCTTCCAAGTGGAAGCCGCCGACCGACATCTACGAGACCGACGACGCGATCGTCATCAACATGGACATCGCGGGAATGCAGGCGGAGGAGTTCAGCGTCGAGTACGCAGACGGAGTCCTCACCATCGCCGGCGAGCGCACGGTGCGGCGTGAGGAAGGCAAGCCCCACTTCCACGTGATGGAAGTGCAGGTCGGTCCGTTCGAGCGGCGCTTTCGGCTGCCGGTGCCCGTGGATCCCGAAAGCATCAGCGCGAGCTACGAGCACGGATTCCTCGAGGTTCGCCTCACCAAACTCCCCACCCGCCTCTCGGGACCGCAGTCGGTCCGGGTGCAGTAGATGGATCGCCTACCAATCCTGCCGCTCGGCCGGTTGGTGGTCTATCCGCACGTCGTCTTGCCGATGGCGCTCACGGACCCGAACGCCGTCAAGCTGATCGACGAAGTCGTGCAGGGGAACAAGCGCCTGCTACTGGGCGTGGTGAAGGGGCTCAACGGCGTCGAGCCGCCGGAGGGCGCCGTCATGAACGCCCGCCCCGACGAGCTGTACGAGGTGGGCACGCTCGGCACCGTGGTGCGGATGCTCAAGCTGGGCGACGGATCCGTGCGCGTCATGGTCCAGGGGCTGGAGCGCGCCCGGCTGCTCGAGATTACCCCCGCCGACCACTGGCTGGTGGGGCGCTTCGCGACGCTGCCCAACACGATCACCGACGACGCGCGCACCGAGGCGCTGAAGCGCACGGTCCACGCCCAGTTCTCCCGCGTGATCGACATCGCTCCCTACCTCGGTGAAGAGCTGCACGAGGTGCTCGTCGGCATCACGGACGGCGGCAAGCTTGCGGATTTCGTGGCGGCCAACCTGGACCTGGCGCTTCCCGCCAAGGCCGAGCTGCTCGCGATCGACGACGTGAACCGCCGTCTCGAGCGGCTGGCCGAGTTGCTGGGCCAGGAGCTGCAAGTGCTGGAGGTGGGGAGTCAGATCCAGGAGAAGGTTCGCACGCGGCTGGATCAGAATCAGCGCGAATACGTGCTGCGCGAGCAGATGCGGGTGATTCGCCAGGAGCTGGGTGAGGACGCGGAAGAAGACGAGCTGACCGAGCTGGATCGCCGGCTCGAGGACGCCGGGCTGCACGAGGAGGCGAAAAAGGTCGCGGAGCGAGAGCTCAAGCGGTTGCGGCAGATGTCGCCGCAGTCCGCCGAGTACCACGTCGCGCGCACCTACCTCGAGACGTTCGCTACGCTGCCCTGGAACCGCACGTCCACGGATCGGCTCGACCTCAAGACCGCGCGCGACATCCTGGATCACGATCACTACGACCTGAAGACCGTCAAGGAGCGCATCCTCGAGTACCTGGCGGTGCGCACCCTCAACCCGTCGGCGCGCGGTAGCATCCTTTGCTTCGTGGGCCCGCCCGGCGTGGGCAAGACCTCGTTGGGCCAGAGCATCGCGGAGGCGCTCGGGCGGCGCTTCACCCGCGTATCGCTCGGCGGCGTACGGGACGAGGCGGAAATCCGCGGCCACCGCCGCACGTATGTGGGAGCGCTGCCGGGACGCATCATCCACGCGCTGCAGCGCTGCGAGACGCGGAACCCGGTGCTGATGCTCGACGAGGTGGACAAGATGGGCGCGGACGTGCGCGGCGATCCCACCGCCGCGCTGCTCGAGGTGCTCGACCCGGCCCAGAACGCCACGTTCGTCGATCACTACCTCGAGGTCCCCTTCGATCTGTCCGGCGCGATGTTCATCGCCACGGCCAACAGCCTGGCGCCGATCCCCGACCCGCTGCTCGACCGGATGGAAGTGCTGACCCTGCCGGGCTACACGCCGGGCGAGAAGCTCGCGATCGCCAAACGCTACCTGCTGCCGCGGCAGCTCAAGGAGACGGGGCTCGCCGGCGAGAAGGCCGCCGTCGCCGATAGCGCGCTGGAGCGCCTCATCGCCGAATTCACCCGTGAAGCCGGCGTGCGCCAGCTCGAGCGCGAGATCCAGGGCGTGCTCCGCAAGGCGGCGCTCGAGGTGGTGGAAGGGCGGGCGGCGACGGTCAAGATCACCGCGAAGAACCTGGAGAAGTTCGCGGGTCTGCCCAAAGTCCAGAGTGAGGTAGCGGGGCGGAGCCCGGAGGTGGGCGTGGCCACGGGCCTGGCATGGACGCCCGTGGGCGGCGACATCATGTTCATCGAGGCGATCCAGATGCCGGGCAAGGGGCAGATCACCCTCACCGGGCAGCTCGGTGACGTGATGAAGGAGTCCGCCCAGGCGGCGTGGAGCCTGCTGCGGGCCCGGGCCGTGGCGCTCGGGATTCCGCTCGAGGCGTTCACGCAGACCGATGTGCACCTGCACCTGCCGGCGGGCGCCGTGCCAAAGGACGGGCCCTCCGCCGGCATCGCGATCGCGACGGCGTTGGCCTCGCTCTTGTGTCACCGGCCGGCGCGTCACGACGTGGCAATGACGGGGGAGTTGACGCTGCGGGGGCGCATCCTGCCGATCGGCGGCCTCAAGGAGAAGCTGACGGCCGCCGCGCGCGCCGGCGTGAAAACCGTGCTGGTGCCCGCGCGCAATCAGAACGACATCGTGGAGGTACCCGACGAAGTGAAGCAGCTGCTCGAGATCCGGCCCGTGGAGACGATCGACGAGGTGCTCGAATTCGCGCTCCTCGAGCCGCGCCAGTCCCGGCCCCTCCCCGTCCGGCCACGCTCGTCCGGGCAGACGGAAGCCCGCCCATGAGCGATTTCGCCACACTGGAAGAGGCCTTCGAGCGAATCGGCCAGCAGGACGGCCGTTACCACGAGCGCGGGTACCTGTTCGTGCTGGCGGCGCTCGAGTACGCGCAGGGGAAGCTCCCCGCCCGCCGCCACCTGAGCGGCACTGAGCTCGCGTGGGCGTGCCGCGACTTTGCCCAGGAGCAATTCGGCCTCCTGGCGCCGACCGTCCTCGCGCACTGGGGCATCACGAGCACGGAGGACTTCGGACGGATTGTCTTCGCGCTGATCGAGGTCGGTCTGCTGGCGCGCCAGGCAAGCGACAAGCAGGAGGACTTCGATCGCGTCTACGATTTCACGGAGGTGTTCCGGGCCGGCTACCCCTGGCCCGGTGTCGAGCGGGGATAGGAGACGGTGGATCGGGTGAAGGGGGTGGCGCATGGACGACGTGAGGGAATGGCCCGCCTGCAGGAAATGCCAACAAGGTCTCCTCATACCGTTGTCGGACTACGGGCGCGACGGGGCGCCGATCACCTACAAGGCGTGGGTGTGTAGCAACCCCGAATGCGGGTTCAACATCCGCATCGACAACGGGGAGATCTCTTTCGGTCGCGCGATCGGCCAGAGCCTCAAGTAAGCTTGGACGCCGTGCGCGCACCCGCCGTGAGCGGGCGCTTCTATCCAGACACGCCGGCGGAGCTCGAGCGAACGGTGCGAGACCTCCTCGAGGCCGTCGGCACGGCGGGTCCTGCGCCGGCCCGCGCGGCCGTCGCCCCACACGCCGGGTACGCCTACTCCGGACTCACCGCGGCGCATGTGTTCGCGCGTCTCGAGGTTCCCTCCGTCGTGGTGATCCTCGCGCCGAATCACACGGGCGTGTGCCGCGCCCCCGGCGGCGCGTCGCTGTGGGAAGCAGGCGCCTTCCGTACGCCGCTCGGCGACGTGCGCGTGGACGATCGATTCGCGCAGGCCCTGCTCGACGCCTCTCCGCTGGTCGCGCCCGATCACGCGGCGCACGCGCAAGAGCACGCGGTCGAAGTCGAGCTGCCGTTCCTCCAGGTGCGGCGCGCCGATGTGCGCATCGTACCGCTCGTCCTGGCCTGGGACGCCTGGGATCGATGTCGCGAGCTGGGTGAAGCGCTCGCGACCCTGGTGCGACGCTGGCCGGATCGCGCCCTGCTGCTCGCGTCGAGCGACCTGACGCACTATGAGCCCGCGTCGGTCGCCGCGCGCAAGGACCGGCGGGCGCTCGAGGCCGTCGAGGCGCTCGACGGGGCGGAGCTCCTGGCGCGCTGCCGGGGCGAGCGGATCTCCATGTGCGGCCGGGCGCCGACGGCGACCGTGCTCGCCGCCGCCCGCACGTTCGGCGCCGCCCGCGCCGACGTCGTGCACTACAGTCACTCGGGACTCGTAACTGGGGACGACGATGCCGTGGTCGGCTACGGAGGGGTGGTGATCGCGTGAATCCGATTCCCGTGTTGTCCGCGACCGACGCCGCCGCCTGGGATTCGGCCGCCCGCACGCAGTACCGGATTCCGTCGCGCGTGCTGATGGAAGCCGCGGGCCGCGCCGTGGCGGACGTGCTGGTCCGGGAGTATCCGGCCGTGCTCGCCCGCGGCGCGCTGGTCGTGGCCGGTGCCGGGAACAACGGCGGCGACGGCTGGGTCGCCGCGCGCGCGCTGCACGCGGGCGGGATTCCGGTGTGGGTCGCGGCGCTCGACCCCAAGACGGACGACGCGATCGACAACCGCGCGCTCGCCCGCATGGACGGCGTGCGCGAGACCGGCCGCGAGGAGCCGTGGCCCGCGGCGGCCGTCGTGGTCGACGCGCTGCTCGGCACGGGCGCCGCGGGGCCCGCGCGCGGCGACGTCCTGGCGCTGGCCCAGCGACTCGTCACGTACGGCGCGCCGATCGTGGCGGTGGACGGCCCCACGGGGCTCGACTTATCCAACGGCGAGGCGCACGGACCCGTGCGCGCGGAGCTGACGATCACCTTCGGGGGCCCGCGCCGCGGCCACCTGCTGGCGCGCGAGTGGTGCGGGAAGATCGCGGTCGTCGACATCGGACTTCCTCCCGCCGACCCCGCCTGGCCGATCCTGGTGACCGATGCATGGGCCGGCGCACGATTGCCGAAGCTCGCGCCCACCATGCACAAGGGCGACCGTGGTCGGGTGACGGTGGTGGGCGGGGCGCCCAGCATGACCGGTGCGGCGCTCCACGCCGCGCGCGCCGCCCTCGCCGCCGGCGCGGGACTCGTGAAGCTCGTGGCCGCCAAGGAGACGATCGAAGCCGCGCGGGCAAGCCTTCCCGATGTGCTCACCGTCGAATCGGCGCTCGGTCCCGAGCTCGAGGTGCCGGTGGCCGAGGCGCTCGACTGGGCCGACGCGGTGGTCGTCGGCCCGGGCTTGGGGCGAGACGCGCCGCGCGCCTCGTTCCTCAAGGCCGTGCTCGCGTGCCGTCCCGTCCCGGCCGTGGTCGACGCGGACGCGCTGATCCTGCTCGAGCCCCCGCTCCCCGAGCGACCGATCGTGTTCACACCCCATCTCGGGGAGTTCCGAGCGCAGTTCGGCGACCAGCTCGCCGACCAGGCGGCGAACGACCGCTGGGCGGCCGCGGTGAAAGCCGCGCAGAAAGCGAAGGCCACCGTGCTCTTGAAAGGCGTGCCCACCGTGATCGCCGACCTGCGGGGCCCCGTGCACGTGGTCGCGAGCGGCAACCCGGGACTCGCGACGGGGGGATCGGGGGATCTCCTCGCGGGCTTCATCGGCGCGTTCCTCGCGCGCGGGAGCGCCGGACCGGAGGCCGCCGCCCTGGGCGCCCACGCGCTGGGCCGCGCCGCGGAGCTCGGGGCACGGCAGTGGACCGCGCGTAGCCTCCGACCAGCCGACGTCCTCGCCGCCCTGCCCGACATCTGGCGCGGCTGGACGAACGCCCACCCCCTCGGCCCGCCGACCGTCACCGTCTTGGAGCCACCGGAGACGGCGTGACGACGCGATCGCAGCGGCTGGGCGCGGGTGGGGAATTCGACCGCCTGCGCGCGATCTTCGCGCGACTCGGCCCTGCCGCCCGGGACCTCGGGGACGACTGCGCGCTCGTCTCGGTGGGCGGACAGACGCTCGCGATTACCATCGACCTCTCCCTCGAAGGCGTGCACTTCCGGACCGACTGGCTGTCGTTTCGGGAAATCGGCTGGCGCGCCACCGCGGCGGCGCTGTCGGATCTCGCGGCGGAAGGCGCGACGCCGCTCGGCGTCCTGACATCGGTGGGACTGCCGGTGAGAGGCCGGGGAAGGGGGAAGGGGCGCGCCGATCCCGGGACGGAAATCATGGTGGGCGTCGGTGCTGCTGCGCGGCACGTGGGAGCTCACGTCCTCGGAGGCGACCTGGTGCGGTCCCCGCGCTACCTCGTCGACGTGTGTGCGGTGGGACTCGCGGACCGGCCGGTCCGGCGGAGCGGCGCCCGTCCGGACGACGGGCTGTGGGTCACGGGTCGACTCGGGGGCGCCGGGCTGGCGCTGCGTCGCCTCCAGGCGCACCGCCGACCGGAGAGGAGACTCCGGCCTCGCTTCGCGCGCCCCGTGCCCCGGATCGCCGCCGGCCGCTGGCTCGCGCGACGCGGGCGCGGGCACGCGATGATCGACATCTCGGACGGGCTGGCGGGGGACGCGGGGCACCTCGCGGCGGCATCTGGTGTGGCGATCGCGATCGAGCTCGAGCGCGTGCCGTGCTGGCCCGGTGTGACGCCGCGTGACGCCGTACGAAGTGGGGAAGAGTACGAGCTGCTCGTCGCGCTGCCGCGTGGCTTCGGGGAGCGCCACGCACGCGCGTTCCGGCGGTTTACGGGATTGCCGCTCACCCGGATCGGATGGTGTACGAGAGGTCGCGGCGTACGGATGCTCGACCACGGACGGCGGATCACTCCGCCCTCGGGCTTCGACCAATTCCCCGTCCGATGATCCGGACGCTGTGGTTCTATGTCGCCCTCGTCGTATCGAGCGTCGTCCACTCCACTGGCGTCATCCTCGCGGCGCTCCTGGGTGTCAAGCGGCGCCCCGGAGGGGGGGGTGTGTACGATTGGGGCACGACCGATTGGTCGCGCCAGCTGCTGCGAGCGGCCGGGACCCCGGTCGAAGTCGAGGGCTTGGACCGGATCCCCGGCGGCCCGGTCGTGTACGCGTCGAACCACTCTTCGATGTTCGATATCTGGGCGCTCGCGGCCACGCTGCCCGGGTCGGTGCGAATGGTGGCGAAGCAGGAGCTCACGAAGATCCCGCTCCTCGGTCGGGCGATGGTCACGGCTGGTCACGTGATGATCGATCGGCCGCACCCACGACGGGCGTTGGAGGCGTATGAGCGCGCCGCCGAGGTGATCCGGAGTGGTGTATCGGCTGTGGTGTTCCCGGAAGGGACCCGCACCCGCACCGGCGAGCTGCTGCCGTTCAAGAATGCGCCCTTCGGGCTCGCCATAGCGGCGCAGGTGCCGGTGGTGCCGCTCTACATCTCCAACACGTTCGAGATCATGCCCAAGGGACGGTTTTTCCTGCGCCCCCGACCAATCCGCATTGAGGTCGGCGATCCGATTCCCACGGCCGGGCTGACGCTCGACCGGCGGCAGGAGCTGCGGGACCGTGTCCACGCCGCGATCCTCGGCCTCAAGGTGCGCGTTGACGCGCGGGGCGCCGCCCGCTAGGGTAGGGCCACTATGAGCACCATCATTGCGGTCCGCGCGCGCGAGATCCTCGACAGCCGGGGCAATCCCACCATCGAGGCCGATGTCACATTGTCGAGCGGCGCGGCCGGACGCGCCGCGGTGCCGAGCGGCGCGTCCACCGGGGAGCACGAGGCGGTCGAGCTCCGCGACGGCGACCAGAAGCGCTTCGGCGGCAAGGGCGTCCTCGAGGCCGTGAAGAACGTGAACGAAGTGATCGGCCCGCGGCTGGAGGGGATGTCGGCGGAGGAGCAGATCGCCGTGGACTATGCCATGCTCGACCTCGACGGCACGCCGAACAAGAGTCACCTCGGCGCGAATGCCATCCTCGCGGTGTCGATGGCGGTTGCGCGGGCCGCTTCCCAGGAGGCGGGGCTCACGCTGTACCGTTATCTCGGCGGGCCGGCCACGAATGTGCTCCCGGTCCCGATGATGAACATCCTGAACGGCGGTGCGCACGCGGCCAACAACGTGGACTTCCAGGAGTTCATGATCGTGCCCATCGGCGCGGAGGCGTTCCCCGAGGCCCTGCGGATGGGCGTCGAGGTGTTTCACGCCCTCAAGAAGGTCCTCGCCAAGCGCAATCTTTCGACGGCGGTGGGCGACGAGGGCGGGTTCGCCCCCAATCTCCCGAGCGACGAGGCGGCGCTCGAAGCGGTGATGGCCGCGATCGAGGCCGCGGGATTCGAGCCGGGCAAGGACATCGCGATCGCGCTCGACCCCGCCGCCTCGGAGCTGTTTCAGGATGGCTGCTATGTCTTCAAGAAGAGCGGGGCGGGAACCAAGTCGTCCGAGGACATGGTCGCCCTCTACAAGACCTGGATCGACCGCTACCCGATCGTGTCCATCGAGGACGGTCTGGCCGAGGATGACTGGTCGGGCTGGGCGAAGCTCACGGAGACGCTCTCGGCACGGGTACAGCTCGTG
>Ga0209161_10004389_pt1 | contig 11203 bp, 10 predicted proteins | sample GraSoiAngelo_155_FD_186169 | JGI IMG/M metagenome (GOLD analysis project Ga0209161, IMG submission 186169) | Grasslands soil microbial communities from the Angelo Coastal Reserve, California, USA - 14_1009_13_30cm (SPAdes) (version 2) | ecosystem: Environmental > Terrestrial > Soil > Grasslands...
AGTGGTGCCATGAAACGATTTTCTGCCTTATCACTGGTCGTTCTATTCTCGATGTCCACCTCTGCACAAGAGAAACCCTCTGTTTCTGGGAAGCAGGACCCTCCCTCTGCGGGAGCGGCCGCTGGTGCTGCCGAAGAAGTTCGCATACGCGCTCTTGAGGTGCAGGTGCGCACTCTGGCCGAGGAAGTGGCCTTGCTCCGTGGGGAATTGAAGACAATCCGCGACACAAAGCCGGCTGATCCCACAGCCGGGGATCGCCTGTTGCTGGCCTCCACGCGAATGGAGCCTGGCGTGCTCCCCAGCTCCATACCCTCAACAGCCGCGCCGGGGCCTGTGCCTGCCGCCCAGGTCGCGCAAACGCAGACTTATGGCGGCGCGACCTCCAACGCCAAGCTCCTCAATCCGGACATAAGCCTGATCGGCGACTTCATTGGCACCGCAGGACGCAACACCGTTTCGCCGTCGCGCTCGCTCGAACTCCACGAGTCCGAAGTCGGCATGCAAGCCATCATTGATCCCTACGCGCGCGCCGACGCTTTCATCTCCTTCGGCGAAGAAGGCGTGAACGTCGAGGAAGGTTACGTCACTTTTACTTCTCTCCCCGCGGGACTTCTTTTGAAAGTCGGCAAGATGCGCGCCGAATTCGGCAAGGTCAACACCATCCACAATCATGCCTTGTCGTTCATCGACCGTCCGTTGGTGACCAACAATCTCGTCGGTGGCGAAGATGGCATCGACGATGCCGGCATCTCCCTTTCACGTTTCCTCCCCGCCCCGAAAAACTGGTTCCTCCAGGGAACGGCCCAGGTTTTCCGCGGCGATTCCAGTGACGTTTTCGCCGCCAACCGCCGCCAGGACGCCAGCGTTGTCGGCCATCTTCGCCTCTACCGCGACCTCGGCGAATCGACCAACATCGACCTCGGCGCTTCCTACGCTCGCGGCCACAACACCGCCGGCGTCGGCAGCACGATTTTTGACCCCGCGAATTTTTTGACCAACCTCTATTCCGCCGACGCCACGCTCCGTTGGAAGCCCCTCCGCCGCGCCATCTACCATTCTTTCCTTTTCCGCACAGAACTGTTCTGGAGCGCCCGCGACCAGCTTTCTCCGCTAAACGTTTTCCAGACCCAGCATGCTTTCGGCTTCTATTCCGATTCCGAATATCGCGTCAACCGACGCTGGACCGTCGGTGGCCGCTTCGACCGCAGCGGCCGCGCCACCAACGCCAGCCTGACGGACACTGGTTTTTCCGGTATTCTCACCTATTGGCCCAGCGAGTTTAGTCAGATCCGTGGCCAGTATCGTTATGGCCATTTGTGGGATGTGCCCAACGATCGCTTCACCAACGCCAACGAGTTTCTGTTCCAGTTCTTATTCGTGATGGGCGCGCACGGCGCTCATCCGTTCTAGGCCCGTCTTAAGAAAGGTTTCTGAGATATCATGCGCCGCACAAAAATGACTACTCGAATCAGCGCGCTTCTTGCTGTTTGCGCCCTCATCTTCACCCTCGTCAATCCTCCGGCGAGCCGAGCGGACAGCAAACTGCGTATCATGACCGCCACCACGGACCTCGCCGCTCTCGCGCAGGAGGTTGGCGGCGAAAAAGTCGACGTCGAATCCATCGCCCGCGGCTACCAGGATCCTCACTTCGTCGAAGCCAAGCCGAGCTTCCTTCTGAAACTTCGTCACGCCGATCTGCTCATCGTCGTCGGACTCGAACTGGAGATCGGCTGGCTTCCTCCGCTTATCAGCCAGTCCACCAACCCGAAGATTCAGGTTGGCGCACCGGGCTACTTTGACGCTTCCCGCTTCGCCAAGATTCTCGAGATTCCCACCGGCCAAGTGACCCGTGCCGAAGGCGACGTTCACCCGCTCGGCAATCCGCACTACTGGCTCGATCCCGAAAACGGCCTGCGCATCGCCAAAGGCATTCAAAATAAGCTCTCGGAAATGCGCCCGGGCGACGCCGCTTATTTCGCCCAGCGTTACGATTCGTTCGAGCAGCGCCTCAAGCAAGCCGATGAAAAATGGCTCGCCGAAATGAAGCCTTATGCCGGCCGCAAGATCGTCACCTATCATCGCTCCTGGCCCAATTTCGTCGAGCACTTCCATCTCGACGTTGTCGGCTATGTCGAGCCGCGTCCCGGCATTCCCCCTAGCCCACAGCACACCGTCGAGTTGATCGGCCAGATGAAGCGCGATGGAGTGAAAATCATTGTCGTCGAGCCGTACTTCGACCTCAAGACACCCAACGCCATTGCTCGCGAGACCGGCGCGCTGGTCGTCGTTCTCATGCCTTCGGTCGGCGGCGAAAAAGAAATCACCGATTACTTCAAATTGTTTGATTACGACATCACGAAACTGAAGCAGGCTTTCGACGCCACGAAATAACGTTCAGGAGACCGCGGATGGAAATTCTACCGTTTTTGCTCGCACCTTTCGTCGCGAGCCTCATTTTGACCGGGATCCACGCCTACCTTGGCGTGCATGTTGTCGAGCGCGGCGTCATTTTTGTGGACCTCGCTCTCGCGCAAATTGCCGCGCTTGGCGCCACTGTTGCCGTCGTCGTCGGCATGGACCCGCATGGCCGCGCCGCGTACTGGATCAGCCTCGCGTTCACGTTCCTAGGCGCTGGAATCTTCGCCTTCGCTCGCTCGAGCAGAGGCCACATTCCCCAGGAAGCTTTCATCGGTATCGCTTACGCCGTTGCTTCCGCCACCGCCATCCTTCTGATGAGCAAAGCCACCGGCGAGACCGAGCACCTCAAGGACATGCTCGTTGGCAACATCCTCGCCGTCTCCTGGCCCGAAGTTCGCAAGACGGCTTTTCTTTATGGCGCCATCGGTATCTTTCACTTTATCTTTCGCAAGAAGTTTCTGACCATCTCGATGAACCACGGTAAGGCGGAAAAGTCGGGCCTCAACGTCCGCTTCTGGGACTTCCTGTTCTACGCCTCTTTTGGTTTTGTTGTGACGTCTTCCGTGGCTATCGCCGGCGTTTTGCTGGTCTTCTGTTACCTGATTGTTCCCAGCGTCGGGGCCATGCTATTTGCTGACCGCATCGGCACGCGTCTCGCGATTGGCTGGACCATGGGCACGCTGGTTTCGGCGCTTGGCTGCTACCTCAGCGTGCAGCTTGATACGCCTACCGGCGCCACCATTGTCGTCACCTTCGGCGGCATTCTCGTGCTGATGTTCTTCCTTCACCTGATCGTGCACCACGGCCGCTCCGCCCATGAACTGGAAGGCTCCGCCTCCGCGCACAGGGAACTGGAAGCGGTTTCTCCGTCCACGCGGCAGGCATAGTGCCTTAAAACAGCCAAGTTGTGGACGCTTGAACTACCAGTGCGGATAGGTCCGCTTAATCCTACTTTGCTGGCTGTGCCGTCGGCGGCAAAATCCCGTTCAGCCGCAAATAAATCGCCTGCGTCGCGTAGTGATCGGTCCAACTCCCACCCAGCGCCACCAGCGCGCCTCCTCGCGACATGGGCCGGTTACCGAACAGGACGAATTGCTCCCCAAGTTTCGAATCATCTACCTTCGCCAGCGCGGTCGTGCAAAACGCAAAGGAATCCTTCACCGCCGCCACTAGCTTGTCCTTCGAATCCGTCTCCGCAATTTTCACGTCCGGCGCCGCTTGCCCGGAAATCTTCGAGCAAAACGTATTGTTCGACTGCGCGATGTGCATCATCAAATGCCCAAACGAATTCATCTCCGGCGACGGTTTAAACGCATATTTTTCCATCGGCATGGCCTCCGCCGCGGCCACCATGTTCTTTTCATATCGCGCCACTCCCGCCTTCACGAATCCGCTCACGGGATTTGCCACCGGCGACATGTCCGGCGGCACGCCCGCCGCCGCCCCGTTTGCCGCCGGTGCCGCCTGTTGCGCAAACGCACTGCTCGCCACCATCAACACGGTCATCCCAGCCACCAACAAACTCATTCGTATTTTCATCGTCATTTCCTCCTCCAAGAAAACTCACGCAAAGAATACTCCCCGCCCTATCTTTAGGAAAGATTCTTCAGCGTCTTCTCGATCAGCCCGGCCGTCCCCGCATAAGGATCGCCCGGGCTGTCCCATTCCATCGAAAAATATCCTTTATAGCCGTGCTTTTTAGCAATCCCAAACGTCTTCGCCAAATCTACGTGCGCGACTTTGTCTTTCCCGTCGCCCACTTCGGTTTCTTTCACGTGAGAAATGTTGTACGCGAGTCCGAACATCCATTCGATTCCTTTGTACGCGTACTCGTCGTCGCGCGCCGCCAGCGTGTTCCCGAAATCCGGTAGCGCGTGCAGCCACTTGCTGCTCACTTTTTCAATCACCTTCACCAGGAAAAAAGGATCCTCGCTGACCGGGTTGTCGTTCTCCAGATTCACGATCACATTCTTCGCCGCGCCATACCCCGCCACGCGCCGTAAACTTTCCGCCGTCCGCTCGACGTCCGGTTTCGCATCCTTCGCTTGCGGGATATTCGTCCGCACGCTCGGCGAGCCAATAGCCACTGCCGCATCAATCCATTCTTTGCTGAACGCGATAGCGCTCTCCCGTTCCGCGCTGTCCGCGGCATAAGGGCTGTGCTCACCGTCCACGGCAATGTTCACCATCGCTCCGCCCGCCTTCTCCACCGCCGCGCGCAACTCCTCCAGGTACGCCTTCTCAAGCGAACGGAAATGCGCGCTCCACGGCTCAATTTTCTTGATGTTGAATTTCGCGCTGACGTGCGCCGCGAACTCCTTCAACTCCATTTTGCCCACGGCCGTCCCCATCGACGCGCCAGTTCGCCCCAAGATGTGCTCCCGGAACGGGTAGGACGCAATCGCAATTCGCTCCCGCGCCGCCGCCGGAAACTTCAAGCTCGGTCCCGCGTCCGCCGCGAGCGCTGTTCCCATTCCCGCGGACAGCTCCGGCCACACTCCCGCGCAAACAGCTGCGCCCGCCGCCGCACCGGCAGCCTGCCCCAGAAATCGCCTTCGCGTCTTGATCGTCAAAGCCGCGCCAGTCTAGCAGACCGGTCCACCTCCCGCCACCAACTCACGCGCAGCCGCCGCAATTTGAGTCCTCGTCCTCCCTGACATAAAATCTCCACCGGTGCCAACATTCGAATCGCGCGATGCCACCTAAACCATGCCTGTTTCTCTTGAAAACTCGAAGCTCATCTACCGCGCGCTGAAAGCCTGCGGCATCCGGCTGCTTTCCGCACTCCCGGAAACCTGGCTCGTCCACCTCATCCAAATTGCCGAAGACGATCCCGAAGTGACCCTCGTCCGCCTCGCCAAGGAAGAAGAAGGCGTCGGCCTGTCCGCGGGCGCGCACTTTGCCGGCGTCAAGTCCGCCATGCTCATGCAGAACCACGGCTTTCTCGCCGCGATCAACGGCATCGTCTCTTTCGCGCACCTTTACAAAATCCCGCTGCTGATGCTCATCAGCTATCGCGGATCGTTTGGCGAGCGCGATCCCTGGCAAACGCAGGGCGGCAACGTCACCGAGCCGCTGCTTCGCGCCATGAACATCCCCTATTCTTTCCTCGACGCCTCCTCATCCGTTGAAAAGCGCATCGCGCAGGCGCACACTCTCGCCGAAAGCAGCCTTCAGCCCGTGGCGCTGCTCCTCACGCGCGATTTGATGTGGGAGGAATGATGCTGCGCATCGATTGCCTCCGCGCCATTTACTCCGACCTTGAAAAATGTCTGGTCGTCACCATCATGGGTGCGCTCCCGGCCGAGCTGCAATCCCTCGGCCATCGTCCCAATTTTTTCTATTTGCAACACGCCATGGGTCTCGCTTCATCCACCGGCCTAGGCCTCGCGCTCAGCTTGCCGCATCAAAAAATCGTAGTCCTCGACGGCGACGGCTCGCTCCTCATGAACCTCGGCACTTTAAGCACTCTCGCGCGCTACAAACCGAAAAATCTCGTTCACATTGTTTTTGACAACGAGAGCCTCCTCTCCGTTGGCGGATTCCCCACAGCTACAAACACGGGCACTGATCTCGAAGGCATCGCGCGCGCCGCCGGCATCCCGCAAACCTGCACCGTCCGCACCGTCGACGATTTCGCCTCCGCTGCTCGCCGCGCCATCTCGGGTGAAGGCTTGCAGACCATCGTCGCCAAGGTCGAAGCCACCGGCCCAAAGGCCTTCGTCACCGATCTGGGTCTGCTCGAAAACCGTTTCCAGTTCCGCCGCCACATCCAATCGCTCGCGGCCAAATCTCGCTGATGCCGTCCCGCTGCATTCCGCTGCTGTTCTCGGCAAACTCTCCGTTGCTTTCTTCAGGGGGCCGTCATGTCTGAAACTCTTCTGCGCCTGGTCGAAGAACTCAATGCCGGCCGCTTGCGCGTTGTGGACCTCACCCTGCCGCTCAGTCACGCCACGCCGCTGATCCCTCTTCCTCCCCAATGGAACAACTCTCCACCCTTCACTCTCCGCGAATTGTCCCGCTACGACGCACGCGGCCCTGCCTGGTATTGGAACGCCTTCGAAACCGGCGAGCACACCGGAACGCATTTCGACGCCCCCGTGCACTGGGTCAGCGGCAAGGATTTGCCGGATTCGACCGTCGACCGCATCCCGCCGCGCAAATTCATCGGCCCGGCCTGCGTCATCGACGTCACGAAAGAAGTCGCGGCCAATCCTGATTTTCTCCTGACCTCCGCGCATATCCTCCAATGGGAATCCGCTCACGGAAAAGTCCCGCCCGGGGCCTGGGTGCTCCTTCGCACCGGCTGGTCGAAGCGCACCGATCCCGCGCAATACATCAACCTCAAGGACGACGGTCCGCATACTCCGGGCTGGGCCAAAGAGTGCTCGCAATTCCTTGCCGGCGAGCGCGATGTTTTAGGAGTGGGAGTCGAGACGGTTGGCACCGACGCGGGGCAGGCCGCCAAGTTTGACCCGCCCTTTTCAAATCATTTCGTCATGCACGGCAGCGGAAAGTTCGGCCTCGCCAGCCTTTGCAATCTCGATCAGTTGCCGCCCACCGGCGCCGTGGTGATCGCCGCGCCCCTCAAAATCGTCGGCGGCTCCGGTAGCCCCCTTCGCGTCATCGCCATCACCCCGTAGGCATTTCCTGGAACGCCGGCATCGTGGCACAGCCACTCTTGGCTGTGCGCTTGCTTTTGTAGGGGCACGATACATCGTGCCCTCCGTTCGCCCGTGTAGCGCCGGGCTTTCCGCTGGTTTATGGCGGTCCCGACGATTTGTGTCGGGAAGCCCGGCATCTTTCTTTTGTTTGTAGTGGCCGGTCTTAAGACCGGTTCTTTTGACTCGCTCTTCCCCGCGCCTTCACGGTATAGAATGGAGCAGCCGTTCGGGACGCGGTGACGGAGCAAGAGAGCCAGACTGGAGAAGATTCATGAGAAAAGTGCTTTTTGTCCTTATGTTGGTATTCATCGCCCGCCCCGCGTTCGCGCAAACCGCGCCCGAAGGAATCTGGCAGGGCTATGACGGCGAGTGGCGCCACGTGTCCAGCCAATTGCTCGCGCTCGCTGAAGCCACTCCCGAGGAAAAATTCTCCTGGCGTCCCGCGCCGGGCGTGCGCTCCACCAGCGAAGTCTTCATGCACGTCGCTCTCGCGAATTTTTACCTGCTCAGCGTGACGGGCCCCAAAATGCCCGCTGACGCGAAAGAGGGGATGGAAAAGTCCGTCACCGCAAAAGCCGAGGTCATCAACTGGCTCAAGCGCTCGCTCGACGCCGTGAAGCAGGCTCATTTGGCGGCCACGCCGAAAGACCTCGAGCGCAAGGTTCACATCGTCGATCGCGATGCCACGGTCGACGGCATGTACTTGCGCATCATCGTTCATGCCAACGAGCACATGGGCCAGCTCATCGCTTACGCCCGCATGAGCGGCGTCGTCCCTCCCTGGTCCAAGTAGGGGCACGATATATCGTGCCCTTCCTTTCCCCGTGTAGCGCTGTCATCCTTGCTGGCGAGTCTTCTGTACCGCCGTTCTTCGTGCGGTTTCCCTAGCCTGTCATTTCGAGCGTAGCAGGCTGACTTTTTTCTTCCCGCTTCGCTCGTGCGAAGCGGTTGACCTGCGCAGAGAAACCTCCGCCCCTCCGAGCGTTTTTTGCGAGGAGAAATCTCTCTTCCTCTTTACTTCTCTCTGCGCACGCCACTCACCTCTTCACAAACAAAACGCAATAATCGCCCTCCGGCCAGTCATTCACTATTTTCTCTACCTGCAACCCCGCCGCGCTCAGCTCCTCCACCACAATCTTCTGCGGGATGCCATGCCCGCCGCGGTTGCTCGGAACTCCTTCCACCGGGTCGAGCCCCCCGCGCGCCGGGAAATCGATAATCGCCAGCCGCCCTCCCGGCTTCAGCGACCGCGCCAGGTTGGCGTCAAACTCCGCCGGCTTGGTCAGGTGATGGTACACGCGCCTCAAGAAAATCGCGTCGCAGCACGCCGTCGGCAGGTTCGTATCCGCCTCTTTGCTCTCCACCACGACGACATTCGTCAGCTTGCGCCTGGCGACTTCCTCCTTCAACTCTGCCAGCTTCTTCGCGTCAATCTCCGTCGCTCCCACGTGTTCCACCGCCGCAAACGTGTACTTCCCGTCCCCCGCCCCAATATCCGCCGCAATCGTGCCCGCCTTCCATCCCATCAACTCCGCTAGCCGCTTGATCTCATCCGCCGCGTCCCCGCGCACCTGCCCCGCAAACACCGCCGCCGCCGCGCACGCCAGCCCATACAGCAACAATTTCCTTTTTTTCATCGCAGCCATGGCCCCCTTCCTAACCATCCACGGTACTTGGCTCAAAATTCTGCATTACGCCTATCCACCAGTTTGACGCGCGCAAAGCGTCGAACGGTTCCTGCGCCATGCACTGTGTCATTGACCTTCCTCGGGTGTGCGGCAAAACGCCTTTTCGTCTCGCGGCGAGCGAGCCTGAAGAAAGACCCGCTCCTCTTTCATCGCGACAAAGCCTGCCCCAATGCGTGCCATTTCTTTCTGAAGTGCAATTTGATCTTGCAACACGTTGGTCCCTGACTCTATAATCCGTCCGATCGATTTGCAGGACGCGACGGTGACTGCTGATTGCCGCCCCTCTTTCGTGAGCTGCCGCAATCTTTGGTCGGCTTCGTTCTCTCGTAAATTCGACACAAATCTAATGCTCCCTCGCTGAAAGGCACCGCTTCGGCCGTGACCTCCGGCACGGGATCCGTCGGTGAAGCCCCGCCAAGGCCGGACTACGCCGAAGACAGGAGCCCAGATATGCGCACTACCGCCCTTATCGACGACATGGGCGTCGCTAACGTTGGTTTTCTCATCGAAAATTTAGGCAAGGACGCAGGTGAGCTGCAGTACCTGCGCGAACTCATTCAAAACGGCATCGAATCAATATCACGCGCAGGCCGAACCGTAGGTCGTATCGAAGTCGATTTCGAAGAAATCGAAGGTGTGAAAAAGCTACGGATTACTGACAACGGCACGGGTATGACGCCCGAGGAAGTCCGCGAGAACATCAACCGGCTTTCGGCATCCTCAGGCATCCAAGCGTTCGACAAGAACTTCGGGATAGGCGCTAAGATAACCGCCGCTGTCCGCAACCCATACGGCGTGATGTACAAGGCTTGGAAAGACGGGGAGGGAGCGCTCACCATTTTGGGGCGGCAAGACGGCCGCTACGGGCGAATAGGGTTTCGGAATCCGGCTGACGAAACCGTCCATTTCTGGCTACCACTCTCGGAAACCGACAAACACCCTGCTATCGAGAAGAGTGGAGTATCGGTCGTGCTTCTCGGAAGATCAAAGGAAGAGGACACTACGGTTGCGCCCCCTGGCGCCGATCTGCCGTCCCAATGGGTAGCAGCTTATTTGGAGCGCAGGTATTTCGACGTCCCGGCCGGCATTACCGTAAAAGTGTTACGGCCAGTGGAGATATTCGACTCTGGCCGAGGATCCCTCCGCGCCATCTACGATACGATCCGCGGTCAACGCCATTACCTCGACAAGCACAGCGATTCGCGCGGCGAAATTTCTCTCCCTGACCTCAACGCCATCGTGCGATGGTGGATTTTGTCCGAGGAAATTACTGCGGGCGGCAAGACTTGGAACAACCGCGGTCATGTTGGCGCCATTTACCAAAATGAACTATATGAGGTTCGGGCTGGATTAAGTCGAAGCTCGGCCTTGAAAGATTTTGGTATCTACGCAGGGCATGGACGCGTGGTGATTTACGCGCAGCCCACCAACGTTCTCGGGGCAAATACAGCGAGAACGTCGCTCATTACCGAAGGTGGTGGTCCAATCGATTACGCTGAGATTGGAGCGGCCTTCGCCGACAGGATGCCCGATGAGCTAGCTGCTTTCATGAGCGGCCAAGTCTCATCCGAGCAAGGTGACCACCGTAAATCTATCCTTAAGAATATGAAAGAAGTCGAGGAAGCGCTTGATCAGGCGCGTTTCCGCCGTTCCCCGACAGGTACAAATCGATCAGTTCAGCCAGAATCCGGTGGACGCCAAGCTCAGGACGGAGAGGTCCTTACGGGCCGCGGCCGTGGTACGGGCAGTGGCCGACCACAGGATGCCACGGGGCGGATTGGCAACGAGTACCTACGCAAAGCGCGAGAGGAAATGGCGCGGCGCCTGCAGGTCAAGCGGGTGGATGCGGATCCTTTGCCGCGCATTGTGTGGGATGAGGAAGGGCAGACAGTAACGCCAGGTCGGGCCGCCACCTATACGAGAGCCAGTCATACGTTGACGGCGAACGCCACTTTCGACTTCTATCTCGACCTTCTGGAATGGAGTCGGGCGGAGGCAAAGAATCGCTTAGCGACTGACATAGATGACGAAACTCTAAGGCGAATCTGTGAGGACGAGGTACGACGTTGGTTCGAAGAGGCCTTGTCCCAGGCTATAGTCGTGCTCCGCCCCATGGCGCACGACGAACGTTGGGGACCAAATGTATTTGAGACTGGCCTGTCCGATGAGGGGCTTACTGCTGCAGTGGTTTCGCATCGGTGGCTGCTCATCTCGGCGATCAAGCGCGGATTGGCAGGTCGGCTGGGCCGCATGAAGGAAACTGCTGCTTAGAGATCAATGGCTAGGTACCCCACTCTTGACGTCCTGAAGCTGTGAAGAAACCAGCTTGAGTGAGTGGCAAGAGATGTGGGCCATGTTTTTTGCGTTGGCGGTTTCGCGGTCCGAGGTTTTTGCGACCCTCTATTGTTTCCTTTAGCCTAGTGCAGGGCTCGT
>Ga0209161_10004390_pt1 | contig 11197 bp, 7 predicted proteins | sample GraSoiAngelo_155_FD_186169 | JGI IMG/M metagenome (GOLD analysis project Ga0209161, IMG submission 186169) | Grasslands soil microbial communities from the Angelo Coastal Reserve, California, USA - 14_1009_13_30cm (SPAdes) (version 2) | ecosystem: Environmental > Terrestrial > Soil > Grasslands ...
CGTGATCTGCCAGATGGGCTTCGCGGGCTACTTCCTCATCGTCGCCGACTTCATCCGCTGGGCGCGCGAGCACGGCGTGCCGGTGGGCCCCGGGCGCGGCTCGGGGGCGGGCTCGCTGGTCGCCTACAGCCTCAAGATCACCGATCTCGATCCGATCCGCTACGACCTGCTGTTCGAGCGCTTCCTCAACCCCGAGCGCGTCTCGCTGCCCGATTTCGACATCGATTTCTGCATGGACGGCCGCGACCGGGTCATCGATTACGTCGCACGCAAGTACGGCCGCGAGCGGGTGTCGCAGATCATCACCTACGGCACCATGGCGGCGAAGGCGGTGGTGCGCGACGTCGGCCGGGTGCTCGGCATGGCCTACGGCTACGTCGACCGCATCGCCAAGCTCATTCCCTTCGAGCTCGGCATCACGCTCGATGCCGCGCTCGAGCGCGAGCCGGAGCTCAAGCGCCTCTATCAGAGCGAGGACGAGGTCCGAAATCTCATCGACCTGGGGCGCTCGCTCGAGGGGCTCACCCGCAACGCCGGCATGCACGCCGGCGGCGTGGTGATCGCCCCGTCGGCGCTCACCGATTTCACGCCGCTCTACCGCGACGCCGCGGGCGGAGCCGTGCTCACGCAGTTCGACAAGGACGACGTCGAGGCGGCGGGGCTCGTGAAGTTCGATTTCCTGGGTCTGCGCACGCTCACCATCATCGAGCGCGCCGTCGCGCTCCTCAATCGCGCACGGCCGCCGGAGGCGCTGCCGCTCGCCATGAGCGCGCTCCCCATGGACGATGCGCCCACCTACGCGCTGCTCAAGTCCTGCCGCACCACCGCGGTGTTCCAGCTCGAATCGCGCGGCATGAAGGACCTCATCCGGCGGCTGCAGCCGGATTGCTTCGAGGACATCGTGGCGCTGGTGGCCCTCTTCAGGCCGGGGCCGCTGCAGTCGGGCATGGTGGACGACTTCATCAACCGCAAGCACGCACCGCGCGAGGCGCCGATCGACTACCTGCATCCGAGCCTCGCACCCGTCCTCAAGCCCACCTACGGCGTGATCCTCTACCAGGAGCAGGTCATGCAGATCGCGCAGGTGCTCGCCGGGTACACGCTCGGCGGGGCGGATCTGCTGCGCCGCGCGATGGGCAAGAAGAAACCCGAGGAGATGGCGCAGCAACGCTCGGTGTTCGTCGGCGGCGCGGTGGCGCGCGGTGTGCGCGAGGGCCTCGCGGCGCACATCTTCGATCTGATGGAGAAGTTCGCCGGCTACGGCTTCAACAAATCGCACTCGGCCGCCTACGCGCTGCTCGCGTATCAGACGGCGTACCTGAAGGCCCATTGGCCCGCGGAGTTCATGGCGGCCGTGCTCTCGGCCGATATGGATCACACCGACAAGGTGGTGACGCTCATCAAGGAGTGCAGCGACATGGGACTCGCGGTGCTGCCGCCGGATGTCAACGCCTCGAGCTACGAGTTCACGGCCTGCGGCGAGAGGAGCATCCGCTACGGCCTCGGCGCGGTGCGCGGTGTGGGCCAGGGCGCGGTCGAGGCGCTGATCGTCGAGCGCAGCGCGCGCGGTGCGTTCACGTCGCTGGAGGATCTGTGTCGCCGGCTGGATCTGCAGAAGGTCAACCGGCGGGTGCTGGAAGCGCTGCTGCGCTCCGGCAGCCTCGATGGCCTCGGCGCCACTCGCGCAACCCTCATGGAGCGCCTGGGCCGAGCCATGCACCTAGGCGACCAGAGGAGCCGCGCCCATCAGGCGGGACAGAACGACCTCTTCGGCCTCGCGAGCGAGGAGGGCGCGGCCGCCGCGCCCGCCCCCGGGAGCGCCGTGGTCCTGCCGGAGTGGGGCGAGGCGGTGCGCCTTGCGGGCGAGCGCGAGACGCTCGGACTCTATCTCACCGGTCATCCGCTCGGGCGCTTCGAGTCGAGCCTGGCCCGCTTCGTCACGCATCGCATCGGCGATCTGGTCAGCGACCGGCCGGTGGCCGGGCTCGAGGGCGGGCGCTTCGGCGGCGGCCGCCCCGTGACCGTGGCCGGACTCATCGACGAGGTGAAGAAGCGCGGCCCGCGGGTGATCCTGACCCTCGATGACCGCACCGGGCGACTCGAGGTGCTGCTCTTCGAGGAGACCTGGCAGAGACACCGCGAGCTGATCGCCAAGGATGCGCTGGTGCTGGTCGAGGGACTGTTGCGCTTCGACGAGTTCTCGGACGCCTGGCGACTCGCGGCGCGGCGCATCACCGAGCTCGACAAGGTGCGCGAGCAGGAGGCGCGCCGCCTGGTGATCCGCTGCACCCACGCGGAAGCCCCCGCCGTGTGCGAGGCTCTGGCGGCGATTCTCGCACCGTGGCGCCCGGGGCCATGCCCGATCACGGTCGAATACGCGGGCGCGACGGCGTGCGGCGCGCTCACGCTCGGGGAGGAGTGGACGGTGCGCGCAGGGCGCGAGCTCATCGAGCAGCTCGAGGGCCTGCTCGGGCGCGATGCGGTGCAGATCGTCTACGGGCCGCCGCCGGTGAGCCCCGGCACGACATTCTCGGCCGACGGCCGTTAGGGTACCTTAGCACGCATGGCCGTCGCGTTCCTCGACTTCGAACAGCCGATCGCCGAGCTCGAAGCGAAGATCGAGGAGCTCAAGCACGTCGGCTCGGATGCCGAAGTCAACATCGAGGATGAGATCGGGCGGCTGCAGGCCAAGAGCCGGCAGCTGACGGTGAGCATCTTTGCCAGCCTCACTCCCTGGCAGATCACGCAGCTCGCGCGCCATCCCCACCGTCCCTACACGCTCGACTACGTCGCCGCGATCTGCAGCGAGTTCTACGAGCTGCACGGGGATCGCATGTACGCCGACGACGGCGCCATCGTCGGCGGGCTGGGGCGCATCGACGAGCGCGCGCTCATGATCATCGGCCACCAGAAGGGCCGCGATACGAAGGAGAGAGTGCGCCGCAACTACGGCATGCCGAAGCCCGAGGGCTACCGCAAGGCGCTGCGGCTGATGCGCCTCGCCGAGCGCTTCGGCCTGCCGCTGCTGACGCTCATCGATACGCAGGGCGCCTACCCCGGAGTGGGCGCGGAGGAGCGCGGTCAGAGCGAGGCCATCGCCCGCAACCTCTTCGAGATGTCGGTGCTGCGCATTCCCATCGTCACGGTGGTGACCGGGGAGGGCGGATCCGGCGGCGCGCTCGGCATCGGGGTGTGCGACCGCCTGCTGATGCTCCAGTACAGCACCTATTCGGTGATCTCGCCCGAGGGCTGCGCCTCGATCCTCTGGAAGAGCCAGGACAAGAAGGAAGTGGCCGCCGACTCGCTGAATCTCACCGCCGACCGCCTGCACAAGCTCGGCCTCGTCGACGAAATCATCGAGGAGCCGCTCGGGGGCGCGCATCGCGATCCGGCGGCGAGCGCCGCGAGCCTCAAGGCGGCCGTCGTCCGCTATCTGAACGAGCTCGCGGCGATCCCGGCCGAGCAGTTGCGCGCTGCGCGCGCCGCCAAGATCGCCTCTTTCGGCGTATTTGCCGAAACCCCGGCCTGATGCCGTGAGGCGAGCGGGCGGTCGGCGGAGCGTCGCATTCGGGCCACGCGCACTGAGTGCGCGCCTGGCGGAGCTCCTGCCGGACTTCCCGCAAGTCTCCGTGTGCGTCGCCTTCAGCGGCGGTGCGGACTCGACGGCGCTGCTCGGCGCGCTCGCGACGCTCGCACGGGCGCCCCTCGAGCTACGCGCCATCCACATCGATCACCGGCTGCATCCGCACTCGCGGCGCTGGAGCGCGCACTGCGCCCGCGTGGCCCGCGCACTCGCCGTGCCGCTCACGGTGCTGCGCGCGACCGTGGCTCCTCTCCCCGGCGAATCGCTCGAAGCCGCCGCGCGCACCGTGCGCTACCGGCTGCTCGGGGAGGCGCTGCGCGACGGCGAGGCGCTCATCACGGCGCATCACGAGGACGATCAGCTCGAGACCGTGCTGCTGCAGCTGCTGCGCGGCGCAGGCCTCGCCGGTATCGCCGCCATGCCCGCGAGGGCCCCTCTGGCACGCGGCTTCCTCGTGCGCCCGCTGCTCGCTTGGTCGCGGCAGGAGCTCGTCGCATACCTGCGCGCACGGGGCCTCGAGTGGATCGAGGACCCCATGAACTCCGAGCTTCGCCTCGATCGCAACTACCTGCGCGCGCGCGTGCTGCCGGCGATCCGCGAGCGCTGGCCCGCCGCCGCAACGACCGTGACGCGCACCGCACGGCACGCCGCCGAGGCGCAGCGTCTCCTCGACGAGCTCGGTCGCGCCGATGTCGCCCGCGCGGCCTTCGGCGCCAGGCTGTCGGCGAAGGTGCTGCGCGCGCTCACCCCCGAGCGGCGCCGCAACGCGCTGCGCTACTGGATGACGGCTGCCGGGTACCGGCCGCCTCCGGCAAGCCGGCTCGAGGAGATCGCCGGCCCGGTGCTCGCGGCGCGCTCCGACGCCCAGCCCCGCGTCAGCTGGCCGGGAGTCGTGGTGCTGCGCGAGGCGGATCTGCTGTCGCTCTGCGCCTCGCCCGGGCCCGGCGAGCGCGCGAGCTCCCCGCCGCCCGGTGCGTCCCCGCTGCCGGAAGTCAGCTGGTCGTGGGGCCGAGGGCGCAGCCGCGTCCTGCCAGGGTACGGCGGACGCCTGACGCTGAAGCCCGACGAGCGCGGGCCGCTCGACCTCGAGGCACTCCCCGCCACGCTCACCGTCCGGGGACGTCGCGGCGGGGAGCGGTTGCGTCCGGTGCGCGGCGGGCCGCACCGCGCGCTCAAGAGCCTGATGCAGGAGGCGCGCGTGCCGGTCGCCGAGCGCGGACGCCGGCCACTCGTCTACGCGGGCGACACGCTGATCGCCGTCGCGGGGCTGTGGCTCGACGAATCGGTGCAGGCGAGCGCGGCGAGCCGCCGGCGCGCGCGCCTGGTCTGGAGCGCGGCGGACTGATCGGTCAAGCAGTCCACCTCGGCGCGGCCGGATGTGTTAACCTGCTCTCCCGTCGTCGTTCCGCTGAAGTTTTCCGGCGGCGACCTCATGCGACGGGAATTCCCGCACTCGACCATGACGCGTTTTGTATTCGTCACCGGTGGCGTCGTGTCCTCGCTGGGCAAGGGGATCGCCTCCGCCTCGCTCGGCGCGATCCTCGAGGCCCGGGGACTCAAGGTCGGGATGGTCAAGCTCGATCCGTACATCAACGTCGACCCGGGCACCATGAGCCCGTTCCAGCACGGCGAGGTGTTCGTTACCCAGGACGGCACCGAGAGCGATCTCGACCTCGGGCACTACGAGCGTTTCGTGCGCACCACGACCGGCCGCAACAGCAATTTCACCACCGGGCGCATCTACGAGCGCGTCATCGCCAAGGAGCGTCGCGGCGACTACCTCGGCGCCACGGTGCAGGTGATCCCGCACATCACCGATGAGATCAAGCGCAGCATCAAGCTCGGGGCGGACGGCTCGGACGTGTGCATGGTCGAGATCGGCGGCACGGTGGGCGACATCGAATCGCTCCCCTTCCTCGAGGCCATCCGCCAGCTCGGTGTCGAGCTCGGTCGCAACAACTGCGTGTACATGCACCTGACCCTGGTGCCGATCGTGGGCGGCTCGGGCGAGATCAAGACCAAGCCCACCCAGCACTCGGTCAAGGAGTTGCGCGGCATCGGAATCCAGCCCGATGCGCTCCTGTGCCGCTGCAAGCACCCGCTCCCCGAGGAGCAACGGCGCAAGATCGCGCTCTTCACCAACGTCGAGGAGCGGGCGGTGATCTCCGCGGTCGATGCGGACGACATCTACCGCATCCCGATCCTGCTGCACGAGCAGGGGCTCGACGACATCGTGGTCGACAAGCTGCGGCTCGAGGTGCCGCCCACGGAACTCCCCGAGTGGCGCCAGGTGGTGAGCGCCAAGTCCAATCCCGACGGCCAGGTGGACATCGCCATGGTCGGCAAGTACGTGCAGATCCGCGACTCCTACATGTCGCTGCACGAGGCGCTGATGCACGGCGGGCTGAAGAGCCGCACGCGCGTCAACATTCATTACATCGAGTCGACCGACCTCGAGCAGCGCGGCTCGCACCTGCTCAAGGGACTGGATGCGATCCTGGTGCCGGGGGGATTCGGCGAGCGCGGCATCGAAGGCAAGATCCAGGCGGTGCGCTACGCGCGCGAGCACGACGTGCCCTACCTCGGGATCTGCCTGGGGATGCAGGTGGCGATCGTCGAGTACGCCCGTCACGTGCTCGGCTTCGCCGACGCCAACAGCACCGAGTTCAACCGCGCCACGGCGCATCCGGTGATCGCGCTAATCTCGGAGTGGAATGATCAAATGCGCGGCGCGCAGACCCGCGACGAGGGCTCGGACAAGGGCGCCACCATGCGCCTCGGAGCCCAGGAGGTGCTGCTCGCGGCCGGCACCCGCGCGCGCGAGATCTACGGGCGCGATGCGATCATGGAGCGGCACCGGCACCGCTTCGAGTTCAACAACAACTACCTCGAGCGCTACCGCCAGTCGGGCATGCGCTTCTCGGGCTTCTCGCGCGACGGCCTGGTGGAGCTCATCGAGCTGCCGAACCATCCGTGGTTCCTGGCGACCCAGTTCCACCCAGAGTTCACCTCCACCCCCCGCGACGGCCATCCGCTGTTCACCGGCTTCATTCGCGCGGCACGCGCGCTGCGCGCGTCGCTCCTGCCCCAGGCGGCCGGCGCCTGAAGGCGCCTCGAGCGCGCTCTGCGCACTCCGCCGCCTGCGGGCATACTTGGCTCCATGCAGCTCACGGGACACCAAGTCGGGAACGGGCGGCCCCTTTTCCTCATCGCCGGCCCCTGCGTCATCGAGGGCGCCTCGCTCACGGAGGAGATCGCCGGCCGCCTGAAGGAGATCACCGGGCGGCTCGGCGTCCCCTTCATATTCAAAGCCTCCTACGACAAGGCCAACCGCTCCTCGCGGGCGAGCTTCCGGGGGCTCGGGATCGAGACGGGACTCAAGGTCCTCGCGGACGTGCGCCGCGCTGTGGGCGTCCCGGTGCTGACCGACGTGCACGAGGACACGCCTCTCGGGGAAGTCGCCGCAGTGGTCGACGTCCTGCAGACGCCGGCTTTTCTCTGCCGTCAGACGAACTTCATCGTGAACGCCGCCTCGCAGGGCAAGCCCGTCAACATCAAGAAGGGGCAGTTCCTGTCTCCCTGGGAGATGCAGAACGTCGTCGACAAGGCGCGCTCCACCGGCAACGAGGCGATCCTCGTGTGCGAGCGCGGCTTCTCCTTCGGGTACAATAACTTAGTATCCGACATGCGCTCGCTCTCGATCCTGCGCGCGACCGGCTGTCCGGTGGTGTTCGATGCCACGCATTCGGTACAGCTGCCCGGCGGGCAGGGTGCATCCTCGGGCGGCCAGCGCGAGTTCGTGCCGGTGCTCGCACGGGCGGCCGTCGCGGCCGGCGTCGCGGGGCTGTTCATGGAGACGCACCCGGAGCCCGACAAGGCGCTCTCGGACGGACCGAACGCCTGGCCGCTCGCGCGGATGGAGCCGCTGCTCGCCACTCTGTGCGAGCTCGACCGGGCCGTGAAGAAGACACCCTACGAGGAGTCGCTGCTTTTGAAGCAGTCAGGTCGCTTGAGGGGAGGAGAGCCATGAGTCGCATCACCGATATCCGCGGCCGCGAGATCCTCGACTCGCGCGGCAACCCCACGGTCGAGGCCGACGTGATTCTCGACACGGGCGCGCTCGGGCGCGCGGCGGTGCCTTCGGGAGCCTCGACCGGCACGCGCGAGGCGGTGGAGCTGCGCGACGGGGACAAGAAACGCTACGGAGGCAAGGGTGTGCTGAAGGCCGTAGAGCACGTGAACACGGTGCTCAAGGGAGCGCTCGTCGGCCGCGACCCGCGCGACCAGCCGGGGCTCGACCGCCGGATGATCGAGCTCGACGGCACCGAGAACAAGGGCAGGCCCGGTGCCAACGCGATCCTGAGCGTATCGCTCGCGACCGCCCACGCGGCGGCCCGGGACGCGGGCGTGCCGCTCTACCGCCATCTGGCGCGCCTCTCGGGCGGCGCACGCGAGCCGGTCATGCCGGTGCCGCAGATGAACATCATCAACGGCGGCGCGCACGCCGACAATACGCTCGACATCCAGGAGTTCATGATCCTCCCGGTGGGCGCACCGAGCTTCCGCGAAGCGCTGCGCTACGGGGCCGAGATCTTCCACGCCCTGAAGCAGCTGCTCGCCGCACGCGGCCTGGCCACGGCCGTGGGCGATGAGGGCGGCTTTGCGCCGAATCTTCCCTCGAACGAGGCGGCGCTCGCGACCCTCATCGAGGCGATCGAGAAGGCCGGTTACCGGGCGGGGAAGGACGTGTATCTCGGGCTCGACGTGGCGAGCTCGGAGTTCTTCGAGGACGGCTACTACCGGCTCGAGTCCGAGGAGCGCAGCTTCTCCGCCGCCGCCTTCGCCCGCTATCTGGCGGACCTCGCCGATCGCTTCCCGATCATCACCATCGAGGACGGCATGAGCGAGTCGGACTGGGACGGCTGGGCGGAGCTGACGCGCCTCCTCGGGCAGAAGATCCAGGTGGTCGGTGACGATGTGTTCGTGACCAACACGCGGATCCTGAAGCAGGCCATCGAGCGACGTATCGCCAACGCCATCCTCATCAAGCCGAACCAGATCGGCACGCTCACCGAGACGCTCGCGGCCATCGACATGGCGGACCAGGCGCGCTACGCCTCGGTGGTGTCGCATCGCTCGGGCGAGACCGAGGACAGCACCATCGCGGACATCGCGGTCGCGAGCGCCGCCTCGCAGATCAAGACCGGGTCGCTGTCGCGCTCGGACCGGGTCGCGAAATACAACCAACTGCTGCGCATCGAGGCCGAGCTCGGGTCGGTGCGCTACGCCGGCCGGGAAGCGTTCGCGGTCAGGATCTGACCTCGGCCGTCCGCGGCGCGTCCTGGACCGGGCGCGCGCCGCTCTGATACGCTGCCGGCCCCATGAAGTGGCTCACCGCCGCGCTCACCGTGGCAGTGCTCCTGCTGCAGTACCGGGTGTGGCTTTCCGAGAACGGGGTTCGTGAGGTCGAGCGGCTCGAGCGCGCGGTCGCGACCCAGCGCGCGGACAACGAGCAGCTCGCCGAGCGCAACCAGCAGCTCGCCGCGGAGGTCCGTGATCTCAAGACGGGCATGGACGCGCTCGAGGAGCGCGCCCGCAGCGACCTCGGGATGATCGCCCGCAATGAGACGTTCTACCAGGTGGTGCCGGCGCGGCCGGCCGACCCGCATCGCTCCCGGACCCGCACCGCCGCGGCTCACTGAGCCCGCGGGGCCCTGAGCTCACCCAAGTGCGTTACTGGCTCGTCATGCCGGCCGCGGGCTCAGGCAGCCGCTTCGACCCCGGTGTGCGCAAGCAGTACGCGCCCCTCGAAGGCCGGACCGTGATCGAGTGGGCGCTCGCGCCGTTTCTCGCCGATCGCCGCTGCGCGCAGCTGGTGGTGGCACTCGCGCGGGATGATGCGGATTGGAAGACAGTGGCGGCGCGTCTTGCCGCCTCCGGTGCGAGCGCGGTGACGAGCGTCGAGGGCGGCGAGCGGCGCAGCGACTCGGTGCGTCGGGCGCTGGCGTCGCTCGCTGCCAGCGCGAGCCCGAGCGACTGGGTCCTCGTGCACGACGCCGCCCGGCCGTGTCTCGACCCCGCCGACCTCGGGCGTCTCCTCGATCGGCTCGGCACGCACCCCGTGGGGGGGCTCCTCGCGACGCGGGTGAGCGATACGCTGAAGCGCACTGCGAGGATCGGGGGCGGCGCCGATCCGCCGGTCACCGAGACGGTGGCGCGCTCTGATCTGTGGCGGGCGCTCACCCCGCAGATGTTCCGCTTCGGGCCGCTGTGCGCAGCGCTCGATGGGGCGCATGCTGCGGGGCGCTTTCCGAGCGACGAGGCGCAGGCTCTCGAGTGGCTCGGCGAGCGTCCGGTACTGGTCGAGGGAGACTCGATGAATCTCAAGATCACCCTGGCTGCGGATCTGGCGCTCGCCGCCGCGGTGTTGCGGGCGCGGCGCGCCTGAACGGGCCTTCCGGATTCACATGAGGATCGGGTCAGGATTCGACGTGCACGCGTTTGGTCCCGGCGACTTCGTCATGCTGGGAGGCATCCGCGTTGCCCACTCGCGCGGAGTCTTGGCGCATTCGGACGGCGACGTGGTGCTGCATGCGCTGTGCGATGCGCTGCTGGGCGCAGCCGGCCTGGGCGACATCGGTCAGCACTTCAGGGACACCGACCCCAGGTGGCGAGGCGCGGACAGCAGCGTCTTCGTCACGCAGGTGCTGGCGCTGCTGCGGGACAGGCGTCTCGCCGTGGCGAACGTCGATGTCACGGTGCTGGCGCAGGCGCCGAAGATCGCGACACACCGCGACGCCATGCGGCGGCGGATTGCGCAGCTGCTCGAGGTCGCCGCAGAGCGCGTCAACATCAAGGCGACCACCACCGAAGGGCTCGGCTTTCTCGGCCGCGCCGAAGGCATCGCCGCGCAGGCGGTGGTGCTGTTGACCGAGCCCTGAGGCCGAGCGGCGCAGCTTCGCGTCGGCCTGAAGGCGGCGGGCGACCCCGGTGCAGACGCGCGAACCGACCGCACGCGGGGCCGCGCTCTCTCCGCCGCGCGCGCTCGGCGCGCCGCCGGCGAGGGCGCTGCTGCGCGGCGCGCCCGAGGACTTCGTCGTCGAGGAGGATCTCGGTTTCACGCCGGCAGGGTCGGGTCCCCACTGGCTGCTGCGCGTGCGCAAGCGCAACGCCAACACCCAGTGGGTCGCGGGCCAGCTCGCCAGGATCGCCGGCTGCCGCCCAAGGGAAGTGGGTTACGCCGGACTCAAGGATCGCCGCGCGATCGCCGTGCAGTGGTTCTCGGTGCCGCAGCCGCGCGCGCCGGTCGCCTGGGCCGCGGTGCGCGAGGCGGACTTCGAGGTGCTGGAGGCTCATCCGCACACCCGCAAGCTCCCGCGCGGCGCGCTCGCCGGCAATCGCTTCACGGTGCGCCTCGGCACGCGGCAGGGTGGAGGCGCGCGGCTTGCCGCCGATCTCGAAGCACGGCTCGCCGACGTTGCCCGCCGAGGCGTGCCCAACTACTTCGGCCCGCAGCGCTTCGGTCTCGATGGCGCGAATCTCGCGCGCGCCAGCGAAGGGCTGCGGCGCCTCGGGCCGCGCGAGCGCGGCTTCGTGCTCTCGGCGGCCCGCAGC
>Ga0209161_10004400_pt1 | contig 11184 bp, 10 predicted proteins | sample GraSoiAngelo_155_FD_186169 | JGI IMG/M metagenome (GOLD analysis project Ga0209161, IMG submission 186169) | Grasslands soil microbial communities from the Angelo Coastal Reserve, California, USA - 14_1009_13_30cm (SPAdes) (version 2) | ecosystem: Environmental > Terrestrial > Soil > Grasslands...
AGGTTGAATTCGGGTCCAAAGGCGCCTCGACGGTCACGTTCGTCGCGGTCGCATTCCCCAGATTCCGGGCGTACGCGTAGAGAAGCACCTGGTCGCCCGGGTCCGCCAGGGAGACGTTCGCGGTGATCGAAAGGGTGAGGTCCGCATCCATGGGGCTTACGGGGGGACCCGCGACTGCCTCTGGCCGTGGCCCAGGGCCGTCCGAGGCGCTTCCTGCGGTTAAGGACGGTGCCAGCAACGCGACCAAGCACGCGATCGTGAATGCGGCGGCTACGAAGAGGCGTCGATGCACAGGTGTTCGACGATTGGGGCTAGGAAATACACTCCCGCCCCGTTATCATGGGTGATTCATTTCGGAGCCTCACGCGCGTAGAGGCTGTTTCGGGCCGGAGGCTTGCCTGCGGCTCTCGCCGCACGTCGACCGGTTATGTTCGTCGATCCCCCAACGCTAGCGTAAAGACGTAGTCAGGGTTTCGGAGACTCCGGTGCTCGCGTGGCCACGAAAACTCAAATCGTATTCGACTGTGCCGACCCGGATCGCCTCGCCAGGTTCTGGTCGGAGGCGCTGCACTACAAGGTGCAAGACCCGCCGCACGGATTCGCGACCTGGCAAGCGGCGCTGAAGGCGTGGAATGTGCCCGAGGAGGAATGGAATTCTGCGAGCGCGATTGTCGATCCGGATGGCCATGGGCCGAGGATTTACTTTCAACAAATGGACACGCCGAAGCCGGGGAAGAACCGCCTTCATCTGGACCTGAACGCGAGTGGCGGGCCTGCGGTTCCCCTCGAGGCGCGAAAAGCGCAGGTGGACAAGGAAGTCGACCGACTCCTGCGACTCGGAGCGAGCAAGCAGAAGGCCTGGGATGTGCCGCCATCGTCGAAGGCGGCACCCGGTGAATATTGGGTCATCCTGCAGGACCCCGAGGGCAACGAGTTCTGCGTCCAGTGAGAGATTACCAACGCCGCGCGCGCGAGAACAGAACCAGACTAATCAAGGACCATGCCGTTCTCGGTCCGTGGCCCGCGTGATCTTCCATGTGGACATGGACGCGTTCTACGTGAGCGTGGAGAGGCGGGAGAATCCGGAGCTCGTCGGCCAGCCGGTGATCGTCGGCGCGGATCCCAAAAAGGGTCGTGGGCGAGGCGTTGTGATGGCGGCCAGTTACGAAGCGAGGCAGCTCGGGATCCGAAGTGGGATGCCGATCAGCACGGCGTGGCACAAGGCCCCTCAGGCCGTCTTCCTGCGACCGGACTACAATCGGTATGCGGCCGCCTCGGAGAGCGTGATCGAGGTCCTCCGATCCTACGCGGACGTCCTCGAGCATGTCAGCATCGATGAGGCGTTCCTCGATGTGACGGGTAAGGTGAAGGGGTTCGATGAAGCCGCAGGCTACGCCGCCCGCGTCAAGGCGGCCGTGCGGGAGCGAGAAGGCCTTGCGTGCACCGTCGGTGTTGCCCCGAACAAGTCCGTCGCAAAGATGGCCTCGGACATGGCGAAACCGGACGGCCTCAAGGTCGTTCGGCCCGAGGAGGTCGTCGCCTTCCTGGACCCGTTGCCGATCACGCGGATCAGCGGGGTCGGGCCGAAGACCGCCCAAATGCTCGAGCGGGTCGGAGTCCGGACAATCGGGGAACTCGCGCGCTTTCCCGGCGCCGAGTTGAAGAAGCTCATGGGCAAGAACTCCGTGTGGCTGTGGGCCATCGCCCGCGGGATCGAGGAGTTGCCGGTCGAGGAGCGGCCGGACCCCAAGTCGATCAGCGTCGAACGCACCTTCGACAAGGACGTGTCCGACTGGACCCGAGTCGAGTCGACGATCCGCGATGTGGCCCGCAACGTGTTCCTCCGGGCGCGGGCCCAAGGAGCCACATTCCGGACGATTGGAATTAAGATTCGGTTCGAGGGCTTCCAGACCCACCTTCGGGAGAGGACCCTCGCCTCCCACGTCTTCGATGAGAAAGTCTTGGCCGATGTCTGCGTCGACCTCGCAAAAGAATTCGCGGAAGGCAATCATCGGTTCCGGCTCATCGGGGTCAGGGTCACCAAGCTGGAACGCCCGAAGACGCGGCAGCCCCAACTGACCGCGTTCGAGTAGTCCGTGGAAGTTATAGTTAAATAACTATAACATCTCGGGCCCGAGCCTTCCTTTCAAGTCGCCGTATTCGGAGCTGCCTACCGTTTCCGTCGGGCACGTGGTTTCGGCGGGGCCCTCACTCCCACGTTCCGGGCGAGCCGGCGCAGCTCGCCCGCATCCATCCACTCGACCTTCAGGTACTTGAACAGTTCCCGGTCCGTCATCCCGAGCCGCCGCCCTTCCGCGATGCACACCTTGTACGCCTCGATCTCCGTGGGCGCATCCGGGTAATTGAAGCCCTCCGGGAACAGCTGCTTCCCTTCGCTGAACTGCCGGACATGGACGAGTTCGTGCACGACGTCGAGATAGATATCCCGCCGGTTGCCCGTCCGCAGGTAGTGCGTCGAGACCACGAGGTGGCCGTCCTCGTCGCTCACTCCCATATAGCCCCACTTGGAAGAGAAGAACTCGACCTTGAGTGCGCTGAGGACGGTCTTTGTCCTCGGTCCGAAAATCCCACGGACGGCGTCCACGTCCTCGAAGCCCTTGAAGTGATCAAGAAAACGCTCGTACCGAAGGCGAATGTTCCTCGGGATCTTGACATCGGGAAGTTTTGCGGAAGAGTGGGTCATCGTTTCCGCACCCCCGATAGCACCCGGAGGGCTTCTTTGCTGTGGGACTTGGGGTCCAGCCTGCGGTAAGCGGCGAGGATCCTTCCGTCGGATCCGATCACGTACGTGACCCGTTTCGCAAGGCCGTGGATCGCCACCGCGCGGAAGGCCGCGGTGATCCGTCGATCCGGATCCGCCACGAGGTCGAAGGAAAGACGGTACTTGTCCCGAAACTCCCGGTGGGACGACTCGTCTTGCACGCTCACGCCGAGGACCACCGCCCCGGCTTCGTGAAAGGCCTCCGTGTCATCTCGAAAGGCGCACGCCTCTCTCGTACAGCCGAGCGTGTCGTCCTGCGGGTAGAAATAGAGCACGACGGGACGGCCTCGCAGATCTCGGAGCCGGACCGGGGCCCCGTCCTGATTCGTCCCCTCGAAGTCCGGGGCCAGGCTGCCCGGTTCGAGGAGGTCCGCCATGGCGCCCGCCGATTCGTTCGTGGGATATGAAGGATTCTGGGCGGACGAAGAGAGTCGACTCCCCGAATCCGCGGCTGGCGGGATCAAATCACGAAGAGATCCGGTTCCAGTCTGCGAGGATCTCCCGAGCCGCGTTGTAGCCCGGTGCGCCGGTGACCCCGCCGCCGGGATGGGCTCCGGATCCGCACAGGTACAGGCCCTCGACCGGCGTGCGATATCGGGACCATCCGGGAACCGGTCGCAGGACGAGGGACTGGTCGAGCGTCATCTCCCCGTGATAGATGTGTCCCTCCGTGAGTCCGAATCGGCTCTCCAGGTCTCGCGGGGTCAACACCTGTCGGGCCACGACGAGCTTCTCGAAACCCGGCATCTGCTCCTCGAGCAACCCGACGACTTTGTCGCCGAGCCTATCTCCTTCCGCGTCCCAATTGCCAGGACGCAGGTCGTACGGCGCATATTGGACCAACGTGGAAAAGACGTGCTTGCCCGTCGGCGCCAGGTCTGGGTCCATGACCGTCGGCACGAAGACATCAAGGAATGGCGCGACCGAGACGCTCCCATATTTCGCGTCGTCGTACGCCCGCTCCAGATATTCGAGGGACGGACAGATCCGAAAGTGCGCGGGGACCGCAACGGAAGCACCGGGAAATCCCGGCGCCCGGTCGAGGGCGAAGTTCACCTTCGCAACGACACCGTTCATTTCGAAGTTCCGCACGTGGACCAAGAATTCTGGATCCAGCTCCTCGGGATCGATCAGGTGAAGGAACGTCCGTTTCGGATCCGCGTTGGAGGCGACCGCGCGCCCCGCGATCCGTTCGCCGTCCGAGAGTTCCACGCCGGTGACCCGTCCGTCCGTGCTCGTGATCCGGCGGACATCGGCGTTGGTCCGGATCGTCGCACCCGCCTCCCTCGCGGCCAGTGCCAGTGCACTCGCCAAGGTGCCCATCCCACCTTTAACGAACGACCAGCCGCCGCCTTGGACGGCGGGCAGGAAGTGGGGAACGAGACCGAAGGCCGTCCCGGGGGAGAAGGGGCCTTGGAAGGTGCCGACCAACGCGTCCACGGCAAACGAGGCCTTCAGCAGGTCCGTCTCGAACCACTCGTTCAGAAAATCTCGGACCGACATCGGAGGCATGCGGAGCATCTGTTGCATCGTATCCTTGCCTAGGCGCCGGACCGCGAGCGCGCGCCGCAAGAGGCCCATCTGCTCTCCCAGGGTCGGTGCGGCGACGTTCGGCGGCGTCATCGTGACGAGGGGATCCAAGGCTGTCGCGAAGTCGCGCAGGAATGCGGTGAAGCGCGGGTAGGCCTCCGCGTCGCGCGGGGATTTCGTGATCAGTTCGGCCTGCGTCCTCCAGACGTCCCGCCAGATACGGAGGGAGGTGTGATCCCCGACGGCGGTCACCTCCGGGTCGAGGGCCAAAAGGCGCAGTCCCCGGTCCGGGAGGTTCAAGTCGTCGACAATCTCCGGTCGGAGAAGTCCACAGACGTCCGCGCCGGTCGAGGCCTGAAACCCAGGGGCGAGCTCCTCCGTCGCGACGGCGCCGCCCACCGCGGGACGTCGCTCGAGGAGCAACACGCGGCGCCGCGCTCGGGCCAGGTACGCGGCCGCGACGAGACCGTTATGCCCCCCGCCGACCACGATGACGTCGTAGGTGTCGGCCAAGATTCACACCCGCAGGAGGGCCCAGTCTTTCAGGATCTCCCGCGCAGCGTTGAGCCCCGGCGCTCCCATGACGCCGCCTCCGGGGTGGGCCCCAGAGCCGCACAGATAGAGTCCCTTGATCGGCGTGCGATACTGGGCCCAACCCGGCGTCGGGCGGAGGAAGAACAACTGGTCGGGCGTCAGCTCTCCGTGGAAGATGTTCCCTCCCGTGAGGCCGATCATCTGCTCCAGGTCCCACGGGCTGAGCACTTGCCGATGAAGGATGATGTCCCGGAGGTGCGGGACGTATTCCTCGATCGTGTCGATGACCGTCTCCGCGAAGTCCTCGCGGCGTTCGGGCCACGTGCCCTTCCGCAACGTGTACGGCGCGTACTGGATGAAACAGGACATGATGTGTTTTCCCGGAGGCGCCAGGGTCGGGTCCACGGTGGACGGCACGCACATGTCGATGAACGGACGGTGGGAGAAGTCGCCGTACTTCGCGTCGTCATACGCCTTCTCGATGTAGTCGACGGTCGGTCCGATCGAGATGGCGCCCTGGAGCTGCGGCCCGTCCCCCGGGAGGGCGGAGAAGCTGGGGGCCTCCTTCAGGGCGAAGTTCGCCTTACCAGACGATCCTTCGATCTTGAAGCGTTCGATGCCGCGGACGAAGTCCGCCGGAAGATCGGATCGTTCCAGGAACTTCAGGAAGGTCCGCTTCGGATCCGCTCCGGAAGCGATCACCTTCGCCTCGATCCGTTCACCCGTTGACAGTTCGACGCCCACAGCGCGGCCGTCCTTGACCAGGATCCGTCGGACGTCGGCGTTCACGCGAATGTCCGCGCCGAACGAGCGGGCGGCGTGCGCGATCGATTCGCTCACCATGCCCATGCCGCCGCGGACGTACCCCCAAGAACGGTAGGCGCCGTCGATCTCGCCCATGTAGTGGTGCATGAGCACGTACGCCGTGCCGGGAGAACGAGGACCGAGCAGCGTCCCGATGATCCCACTCGAGCACATTCCTGCTTTGAGCGCATCCGTCTCGAACCACTCATCCAAGTAGTCCGCGGCGCTCATCGTCATGAGTCGCGCGAACGTGTACAGCTCCTCCTCGGTGAGGGTCTTCACCTGTCTGTTCAAGGCGTAGAGCTTCCGCAGGTCCGCAGGGTTCAGGGAGCCGACATCGGGTGGCGTCATCGTGAGCGTCGGCGCGATGAACTTCGCGAGTCGGGCCATGAGCCGTCCGAACCTGGGATACGCCTCCGCGTCGCGGCGGGAGAATTTCGCGATCGCTTGGAAAGCATCCGCTTCGTTCCCGCGGCGGAACAAGTACCGTCCATCGGGCAACGGCTGGAACGTCGACTCTTGCGGGATCACCTCGAATCCATGGGAGGGGAGGTCCAGGTCCCGGATCACTTGGGGACGAAGCAGGCTGCATACGTAGGAGCAGACGGTGAACTTGAAACCGGGGAACACTTCCTCCGTGACCGCGGCGCCGCCGAGCACGTGACGACGTTCGAGGACGAGGACCCTCTTGCCGGCGCGCGCAAGGTAGGCAGCGGTCACCAAGCCGTTGTGTCCCCCGCCGATCACGATCGCCTGATATTGCGATGTCAGCGAGACGACCTCCTACGGCGCAGCGTCGATGATCACCAGAAGACGCGCGGGGCCGCGGCCCGTAACGGGGGAGGGGTTATATCGTTTCTCCGCGGTCCGCGTTACCAGGAGGCGGAGTCATCCGACGCGGGTCGCCTTTTCATTCCCGGACCTCGGCGGCTTGCGAGAGCTGGGAGTGGCGCGGCTGGTCGGGATACCTTGCTGCGTCCTCGTATTCTCTCGTCCCGGAGATGGAGTACTACGCGATCCGGCATTCTGCGGGAATGCTCGACGTCTCTCCGTTGTACAAGTATCTCATACGCGGCAAGGACGCGCTCTCCCTGGTGAACAAGGTCGTCACGCGGAATGCGAAGAAGCTCGCGAAGGGGCAGATCTACTACACGCCTTGGTGTGATGAACGCGGGAAGACGGTCGACGACGGGACGCTCTGGAACTTCGGCGACGGTTCGTTTCGAATGACGTCCGCGGAACCGAACTTGAAGTGGCTCGAGGACGCCGGGATGGGACTCGATGCGGAGGTGCGGGACGTCTCCGAGGACATCGGCGCGCTCGCAGTGCAAGGTCCTTCCTCGCGGGCCATCCTGATGGAGGGCGCGGACGGAGCCGTCCAGAAGCTGAAATATTTCCGATTCGTGAATACGACGTTCGCAGGAATCCCGGTCCAGATCTCTCGGACTGGATACACGGGCGACCTCGGATACGAGATCTGGGTCGAACGGGAACGGGCCGAGGCCCTGTGGGACGCCCTGATGGACAAGGGTCGAGGGCACGATATCACACCCGCGGGCATGCTCGCCCTGGACGTCGCGCGGATCGAGGCGGGTCTCATCCTAGCCGAAGTGGAGTACATGCCCGCGCGGAAGGCCGTGATCGACGTGCAGCGGTATTCTCCCTACGAGCTCAGCTTGGACTGGACCGTTGCATCGGAGAAGGGACCGTTCATCGGACGCAGGGCGCTGCTCGACGAGAAGCGCCGCGGCCCCGCCCGCCGAACGGTCGGACTCGTGATCGATTGGCGGACGGTGGAGCAACTCTACTTGAATATGGGATTACCGCCGCAACCTCCTTCGGCACCGTGGCGCGCGAAGATCCCGCTATATTCTGGATACCGCCAGGTTGGGTGGGCGACGAGCGGGTGCTGGTCGCCGCTCCTCAAGAAATATATTGCGATCGCGACGGTCGCAGCGGCGTACTCCCGGCCGGGGACGCGCGTCGATATCGACCTCGCGGTCGAGTGGGAACGTCACCGGATCCCCGCGACCGTCGTACAACGACCGTTCTTCGATCCGGATCGGAAGAAATCGTGAGCTGCGGGCTAACCGCTTATCGGGCCTCTGAATGGCCATCCTCGAAGATTGCCCGAAACTCAGGACGGAGTCCCCTTAGGTTTCCCGAACCTGATCGTCGTAGTGGTTCGCGAATCCCGATGCGCCGCTCTCGACGAAATTCTTCAGGCACACGAGGCGGTCGGACCACCGTCCTCGCTGACGCCGAATGCCGTCCAGGTCTCCGCTCCGAAATCCGCTCGCGGTAAGGTAGACCGCGGTCCCGCTCGCCTTCTCTTCGAAGTCAAACCGAACCCGGCGGTCCGGTTCGAGCGATCGTTGAAGGACGACCCGCTGGTTGGGAACCCATTCGACCACGCGGTCCGGTTCCTCCACCGATTCGAAGGAAAAGGCCCCACCGGGGCGTGGTTCCACGCGGGCTTCTTGGCGCGGGACACCTCCCGTGGTCCAATGGGCCACATGCGCAGGATTGGCGAACGCGTCAAAGACCTTCGATGGAGCTGCCTCGATCAGGGCGGAGAGCCGGACGTCCGGAGAGCTCACCGGCGAATGATCGGGACGCACGCTGTCCCCTCGCCCTTCGGCGATCGACTTCAGGTTCCCGAGGCACATCCGCCATGCATCTTGGACGGAACCGCAGGTCGTCTCGCCGATCGGAACGCCTCGATGCGTCGCGTGGAGGAGGGCCGACTCGCCCGGGCCGTCCTCGAGGTCGTATGAAACGCGGGTCTCCACGGACTGGATGGGCCAGCGGAACGCGAATCGTCGCAGGACGTCGCCTTCGTCGATCGTGGTGTCCCACGCCCGTCCTTCCGGCGGAAGGATGCAGGTCTCCCCTCCGAACTTGAAGCTTCCTCCGACCTTCGGCTCGATTCGCGACCAGCCGCAGAACCATCGGGAGAGATGCTCGATGCGCAGGAGACGCTCGAACACGGTGGGTCGAGGCGCTGCGATCCTCATCCGGAAATCGTAGTCGAACGACATTCGGGTCCCGCTGACGTTCCGTGCCAAGTCGAATCCAAGGCGGAAGATAAAGTCGCGGCCGTGACGTTTTACGGGCGTTTCGCTTCCTCTCGTCGGCGTGCAGTGCGGCGGCCTTTCCGGCCGCCGTGGCGGAACCGTTTCTCCTTGGGACGATCGTCCTTCGGAGGTCGTTCCTTTTTCTTCACGGCCGCGACACGCCGGGAGACCGGAAGAGGGTTGCGGAAACCTCGCCACCTTGGATGCTTGGGTCCAGCCGGCTCCCTTATCAAGGATGACGGGGTTTCGTTGGCGTTGCGGGAGAGCCAGGTCGCGTCGAACGCCCGCGATGCGGGTCGGTTCGGCCTCTCCGGAGACGTGCGACGAGTTCGGATGTCTCTCCGAATCCGTTTCGGGAGGACCCTCTGGACGGGCCTGCACGGCCTGTCGGAACGATGGCCGTGCCGGCGGTGCCGGCCTTCCTTGGTCGCCTGGATGCAAGGTCTCCACGACGCGGTGAATGTCCGACTCGGGAAGCGCCCGTTCCGCCCCGAGGCCTTTGCTCGGTTCTCGGCCGGCGCCCTCAACGGCAGCTACCACTTCGGTTGCTTCGGATGTCGTGTCGCGCGGTGGGGTTCGCGCCTTGTTGCGCGGACGCCGAGCCCTGCGAGAGGGCCGGCATGAGGGGGCCGGGTCTGCTTTGAAGGATCTATCGCCGGAAGAGCAACTCGACGCGTTCATCTCGAAGTACGCCCCAGAGGTCGCGGCCCAAGCGCGAACGGTCCTGGCGAAGATGCGAGCGTTCCTCCCAGGCGCGATCGAGTTGGTGTATGACAACTACAATGCCCTGGCCGTCGGGTTCGGCACCACGGAGCGGACCTCCGACGCCGTGTTCTCGATTGCGGTGTTCCCGAGATGGATCAGCTTGTTCTTCCTCCACGGGACGAATCTTGCGGACCCGAAACACCTCCTGAAAGGGAAGGGAAAGTCGGCTCGGCACATCGTCCTGTACGGCCCCGAGACGCTGGACATGCCCGCCGTCCAAGCCCTGATGGTCCAGGCGTTGAAGCGGGCGAGCCCTCCCTTTGATCCGAGGCGACCGAATCGGATTGTGATCAAATCGGTCTCCGTGAAGCAGCGCCCTCGACGCCCGAAGCCATTATAAACGGCCCTCGCCTCCCCACCCCGATGGCCCGTTTCCCCGAGGCCGAACATCGCAGGCTGCACAAGATGATCTGCATGCAGTGCTACGCCCGGAACGCCATGCGGGCCACCCGCTGCCGGAAATGCGGGAGCACGGAGCTCCGGCCGAAAGCAAAGGAAGCGAGGAAGGAGTAGGCCTTCCATAAATTCGAACGACGCTTTCGCGGGCCCCTCGGGCCATGCCTTAATACCTCGTCGGTACATCCCCTCAATCCCTTCAAGAAGGGGGGACCAAGAACTTATGGCTCAGAAACCGAACAGCATTGTGCACGTGGAGTTCCATTCGAACGCGCCGGAGAAAACGAAATCGTTCCTCAAGGACGTCTTCGGTTGGAAGTTCGAGGACATGCCGGAGATGAACTACTCGATGTTCGAACCGCCAAGCGCGCCCGGCGGCGGACTGCAGCAAGCCGAGAACCTGCCCCCGGGCGTTCTCGACTACGTTCTGACTGAGGACATTGAGAACACGTTGCGCAAGGTGACGACTTCCGGCGGCGCGGTGGTGATGCCGAAGCAGGAAATCCCGGGCATGGGTTGGTTCGCGGTCTTCCAGGACCCAACGGGGATCACCCTGGCCCTCTACGAGACCACCGCCCGACCGCGCCCCGCGCGGGCACCCGCGCGAAAGGCCGCGAAGCGGACGGCGCGGAAGGCCAAGAAGTCCTCGAAGCGGTCCCGTTAGGGCCGATTCCGACACGGGAACGCAGCGCCAACTTCACTCGACCGTCGGCCCACGAGCGTTAGACTTCGGACCCTTCACGCAGAGCCTGCGAGGGATGCCATAACACGGCGTCGGATCGGAGAGGCGGGGGGACGGCGTGGTGCGGTTTCGCTTTCCGACTTCGGCGCCCCCTCCGGATTAGGAAGGATGAGGAGGACCCGGAGGGTGTCGGCGCCTTTCGGGAGGAGTTTCGAGGCGCCGTTCTCGAGGATGGCGAGGACTTGTAGCCGCATGTGCCCAAGGGGAGGATGTCTCCGGAGGGGATAGGGGGCTAGCACGCGGGTCGATGTCGCATGTGAGCGACCTGAACAAGGAACCCCAAGGACGACGCGGTTGCGAGCCGTGCCTCCATATCCTCCCCTCCCGATACGCCGAGCGGCAAGGGTCGTTTGAGCCAGTGGCTCGACCGTCCCTTCGCCAAAGAGCCAAGGCGCTCCGTTTCGACCGAAGAGAACGCTTAACCCGGTCCATCGGCTTGTCGAGCCTTCGATGTTCTTTGAGCAGCACGTGATCGGCGCGATGCAGAACTTCGGTTATGTGATCGGGGATCCTGCGACCAAGGTCGCGGCCGTGGTCGACCCGAGCTTCGACGC
>Ga0209161_10004407_pt1 | contig 11176 bp, 12 predicted proteins | sample GraSoiAngelo_155_FD_186169 | JGI IMG/M metagenome (GOLD analysis project Ga0209161, IMG submission 186169) | Grasslands soil microbial communities from the Angelo Coastal Reserve, California, USA - 14_1009_13_30cm (SPAdes) (version 2) | ecosystem: Environmental > Terrestrial > Soil > Grasslands...
AACTTGCGCATCACGCCGTGAACGGTTGTAATCTCGAATCCGGTGATTTGCTTGCGAGTGGAACGATCAGCGGCGCGACTGAAGAATCCCGCGGCTGCATGTTGGAATTGACCTGGCGCGGTGCGAACCCGCTCAAGTTGCCAAACAGCGAAACCCGCAAATGGCTCGAAGATGGTGACACACTAACCATCACCGGCTGGTGCCAGGGCGACGGTTATCGAGTTGGTTTCGGCGAAGTAAGCGGACGAATCATTGGAAGTGATAAGTGAGTAGTGGGAAGACCGACCTCAAGCGGCTCCTTGTCCTTGCGCGATGGGTTTCCTGGATCGGGCATCCGTTGGTTTTCATTAGCCTGTCCATAACCGTTATCATCATCTTGCGCCTGGCTAACCGCGCCGGGCTCGCGCTTTTGCTGACTTTGTTGGTGACGCTAATTCTGCCGATGGCACTTTTACTTTTTTGGGGGACCCGAACAGGCCGATGGAGTGACGCAGATGTTTCCATTCGCTCAGAACGTGTCCGGTTTTACTCACGCGCGATTCCAATTTCGGCGATGGCTGTGATTGCGCTTTGGCTATTGCGCGCGCCGGCTATGGCATTGCGCGGGGCAGTGGTGACGTTGTTCCTGCTGCTTGTGGCTGCGCTGGTCAATTTTCGAATCAAGCTGTCCTTGCACGCGCTTTTCGCTTTTTAGTGGTCCATCCGGTCGTGGGCGTGATTGCTTTTGCGCTGGCCTTTCTCGTCTTCTGGTCGCGGCTTTATCTGGCGCGCCATGACCTGTTAGAAACGCTGGTGGGTGCTTCGCTTGGCTTACTGGGTGGATTGGTCACGGCTTGGTAGAGGCCGCCGTGGCGGGGCGCACCGAAACGAAGAGCAGCGACAACGCATCAGCGCATAGCTTTAAGAGTCAATAGCGCACCCGAACGAGAAATAGTCCTTCAGCCGGCGCGGCAAAACGAGTTGACTCGACCTGGGCCGAGTGCACCCGCGCAGCGATCTCCTCGATCTTCATTTTGTCGAGCGCGCATTTCACAAGCGAACCGACCATTAATCGGACCATCTTATAGAGAAAACCATCGCCATCGAACTCGATTGTCACGCAGGGACCTTTTTGCCGGACGCGCACAGAATGAATTGTGCGGACTGTGCTTTCCTCTGTTTTGCCGCGATTGGCAGCGAAGCCGGCAAAATCATGCGTGCCGGCGAAATGCTTGGCCGCCCTCTTCAAAACATTGAGATCGAGCGGGTGCGCAATGTGCCAGGCACGGCGGTATTCAAATGGAGGTAAAACAGGCGTAGACCAGATCCTGTAGCGATAGATTTTTCCTTTAGCCGAAAGTCGCGCGTGAAACTCGTTCGATACATATCGGCAGCGCACCACGCGTATTGTTGGAGGCAGTAACGCATTGAGCGCTTCGGTCCAACGCGCAGGTGCCAAATGTTTGCCAACATCGGTGTGTGCGCATTGAGCGAGAGCGTGGACGCCTGCGTCTGTCCGTCCGGCTCCGTGAACACGCACGGGCCTGCCGGTGACGCGCTCAAAGGCGCGCTCCAGATAATCCTGGATCGTGTTGCGATGAGATTGACTCTGCCAGCCGGCGAACGGCGCGCCGTCATAAGCTACGATAAATTTTAGTCTTCGTGCCATGGCAATCTAGTGATCGGTGATCAGTGAACTGTGATCGGTATGAAACTTACTGTTCACCGATCACGGATCACCGATCACTTTTGGCATCTCGCCTCGTGGCTCGCCGGTCCAGATAACTTTGCAAGATCATTTGAGCCGCAACTTGATCGACGTAGCCTCGGGTCTGCCGCGTCTTCTTGCCAGCGTCGCGCAGCGCCCGATGCGCTGCTACGGTGGTCAGCCGTTCATCCCAAGTGACAACCGGGCACGGCAGAATTGCGCGCAGCTTTTCTACAAACTGGAGGACTTCAGTCGCAGCCGAACCGATCTGACCGTCCATCCGTTTGGGTAACCCCGCGACAACGTGATCAACTTTCTTTTCGCGCACGATCTCCGCGACGCGCGAGGGCGCCTGTTCGTTTGCTGGAATGGTTTCGACCGGATGCGCCAGCAGCTGCAACTGATCAGAGATTGCCGCGCCGATACGCGCACGCCCAAAATCGAGAGCCAAAATTGGATTCATGTCCTTGGTAGGGCGCGACCGCCCGCCTCCGCCGAAGCTACGGCGGGCAGGCCGGGCGCGCTGAATCGAACTTATCGCAGTTCTGGCGGAATTTTGCCGATAAGGTCCTTGATCCTTTCAGCTTCGTGTCGGTGACAGATCAACAGTGCATCTTGGGTTCGCACGACAATGAGGTCATGAACTCCAAGCAGTGCGACGCTTGTGCCGTCTTCCTCGAAAACGATGTTGTTGCTGGAATCGAGCGCGGTGATGGCGCGGTTCGCGGCATTTCCCTGCTTGTCTTTCTCAAAGTAATTGGCCACTGCTCTCCAGCTTCCGATGTCGTCCCAGTCGAAGCTGGCCTCTACCACGAGGACGCGATCGGCCTTTTCCATAATCGCGTAATCGAATGAGATGCGCGGTAGTTTGCTGAAGCGCTCACGCAAAGCTTTCTCGAAATTTTCCGGAGCCCTAAGCTGCGAAATGAAATCAGCCAGCTCTGGCGCCTGACGGTTGAATTCGCGGAGCACTGTGGGCACTGACCAAACGAACATCCCCGCGTTCCACCGAAAATTTCCCTTTCGCAAAAACGATTCAGCCAGATCGAGGTTCGGCTTTTCGCGAAAGCGAAGGACCCGATGGACCGCATCATTGTCGGGACGCTTGCGCAAACGTACCGGCTTGCCTTGCTCGATGTACCCGAAACCAGGGCAGGCCCAGGTTGGCTTGATGCCGATGGTGACAAGCTCGCTTGTCTCCTCGGCTGCGTCGGCAGCCAGGGTGAGTGTCTCCTGAAAGGCTGCCCGGTTTGCAATCAAGTGATCGGCAGGGAGAACAAGCATGATGGCTGCATGATCGCGAGCCGCTACCCAGCCCGTGCCGAGCGCGACCGCAGCAGCGGTATCGCGTTTGGCTGGCTCGCCGACAATGTTCTCCTTTGGAAAATTCCCGAGCAGTTTGCGAACTGCGCTTTCCTGTTCTGTGTTCGTGAGGATTAGAATGCGCTCGGGAGGAATAAGATCTTCAAGCCGCGCCAAAGTTCCTTCGAGCAGAGTTTTGTTGGAGACGAGGCGCAGCAGTTGTTTGGGACGCGCCCGCCTGCTCAAAGGCCAAAAACGTTCACCGCTGCCACCGGCGAGGACGAGAGCATAGATCGAAGCGGGCATGTCGTTGCAAAAATGGGAGGATCTTTCTAGTCGCGAAAATTGCCGTTTCTTTTTCCCAAACGCGACGTATATGGTAGGCGATGTCTTTCCCCATATCCATTTCAAAAACTTCCGAACAGCTTCCCGTTGATCCGCTGCTTGTCGTTACGCGCACCGCTATTGGTCTTGGCCTGGGCATGTTGGTGGCCGATAAAATCAAACCCTCGATTCGCCATGCAGCAGCGATTGCGCTCGTTGCGATTGGTGCTTTGGCGGCGACGCCGTGGCTCGTGAAAATCACGCTGGGACAGATTAATCGGCCCGAATCCGAATGGGGCAGCCGCGCCCGCCTGCGTTCCATTCGCGGCGATTCCGGCTACGGCTCTGATTCAGAATTCTATTAACGGATCTGTGGCCACGATCGGGCACATCACGTAAGCGCCACAGGCGCAAAATCACCGTGAGCCTGGGGCAGCGCCCCAGGTACATGAAACAGCAATAGGTCAGCGCTGAAAGCGCGATTCAATAAACCGCTGAGTCGCGCTTTCAGCGCTTCATTCCCGTGTGATTCCAATTTCCTGGGGCGATGCCCCAGGTTCGCCACGGCGAATCCGTCCTGTGGCGGACTCCCATTGAGAAAGCGCCTTTGGCGCTAACGCGCGGCCAGTTGCCGACAAGCAAAACACCTATGATCGCTGCCTATACCAGCGCTTCCGCAACGGAATCTGCCAGCGTTTTACCTCGTCGAGTTAGCACGAAATTGCCGTTGGATTTTCGGAGCAAGCCGAGCGCGATAATCTCATCCGTCTGTTGCGCGAAATGTTTCAGGTCCGAAGCGGAGACTCCGTCGCGCGTGCGCAGCGACAGCGCGATTCGCTCAGTGCGTTTCATTTCACTCGTCAGATCTTCGCTGGGTCCAACTGGTGATTGGCCGGAGAGGACACGATCAATGTAGCTGCGATAATCGCAGACATTCTGCCAGCGCCGCATACCGACAGTCGAAACCGCGCTTGGGCCGATGCCCAGATAATCTTTGCCGAGCCAATAGGCACGGTTGTGAACTGACGAAAACGCGGGACGCGCATAGTTCGAGATTTCGTAATGTTCGTAGCCGGCGTGCTCGAGGATCGCCATGGCAATTTCGAAAAACTCAGAGTCAGCGTCTGCGTCCTGCCGAAATTCGCCACGCGCGTGTCGCAGAAAGAACTCGGTGTCCTCCTCGTACGTGAGGCAATAGGCCGAAATATGATCAGGCTGAAGAGCCATGGTTTTCTCCAGAGTCGATCTCCACTGCTCGATTGTCTGGCCCGGTAATCCGAACATGAGATCGACATTGATGTTTGCGAATCCGGCTGCGCGCAGAAGATGAAATGATTCTTCTGCTTGCCGCGCGTTGTGCTCACGTCCGAGCAATTTCAGCAAGTGGTCGTCCCAAGACTGAACACCGAGACTGATTCGGTTAACGCCGAATTTTTTCAGAAGGTCGGCTTTTCGGGCGGAAACGCTGCCGGGATTCGCCTCGATTGTCCACTCCTCAAGACATGAGAGATTGAGCCGCTCACGAAATCCGCGCAGCAGCAGTTCCAGTTGCGCGATAGTGAGCGCTGTTGGTGTGCCACCGCCGAAGTAAATCGTTGATGGAAGGAGCGAGGAGCGGCGGTCTCTAGTCCGCCTGAACGATTTGCCGCCTTCGGTCGCCACGGCGACTTCCGGCGAGCCAGGGAAGATCGCTCCTCCTTGATATAGTTCCAGCTCGCGCAAGATCGCTTCACAAAATCGCCAAGTGTGCGGACGATCGAGAAGATCCTTGTAGAACGCGCAGTACGGGCAGATACGCGCGCAGAAAGGGATGTGGACGTAGATATGACGGATCATATTCACGTCATTCCGGCCGGAGTGAGGAACCTCTCACAGGATTTTGGATCATCCTTCCTACTTAGCATGTGCCAAGCTTCGTGCGCGAGGTCCCTCGCTTCCGCTCAGGATGACAATCAGGTGTGCAGTTGTGATTCCCGCTGTTACTCATAAAATCCGTCAGACTTTGTTGTCATTCCGAGCGCAGTCGCTTGCCTCGCCGTAGCTTCATGCGAAGGCTGGGAGGAATCTCTGGCTGGAAACATAGATCTTGCAGCAGCGGTAGACTTCGCTCGACATGACAAAACTGCGAAAGTTAGCTTTGGTTCTCTTTTGCGCCATCACTTCGGGGTTGGCGCAATCACCTCAGACCGCGCCGACACCTTCGATTGTGTATGCTGTGCATGATCCCAGCTCAATCAAAGATTACAAGACGAACCCGCGCGTCGTGCACGAGATGGTGAACCGGCTCGTTCTCGCCGCAACCGGACAGTCTGACGTGGCAAAAGCGTGGGCGTCGCTCGTTTCCCCAGACGACAGGATTGGAATTAAAATCTGCGCGGCGGGCGGCGACCTTTTCACCACGCACCACGATATCGTGAATGCGATTGTCGATGGTCTCGTCGCAGCAGGTCATTCTCGCAGCAGCATAATTGTGTGGGATCGATCTCTCGGTGGAATCAAAGGAGCCGGTTATCGGCCGGGAATTGATGGTTACCAGGTCCAGTCAACTGCGCCGCGCGACGGATATGATCCCAAAGCCGTCCTGTCGGCGCCTTTGATTGGGAAACTGGTTTGGGGCGATTTCGATTATGTCGGGGATGTGGGAAAAATGCCTGTTCTCTCGGACACTGAGAACACCAGCAACGTAAGTCACTTTTCGAAAATCGTTGCGACCGAAGTTACCAAGATCATTAACGTCCCGGTGATGAGTATCAGTGAGACCAATGGAATCGCCGGTTGCATGTACAACATGACAATTCCGAACATCGATAACTGGCGTCGTTTTGCGCAAGGCTCTCGGTTTGGGGCGGAAAGTCTTGCAGAAATTTATGCTAATCCACTTATTGCGAAGAAAGTCGTCTTCAATTTGATGGATGGCCTGATTGCGCAGTATGCAGGCGGGCCGCAGCCGCAGCCGAACTACGCAGTTCATCATGCCACGTTGTATGCAAGCAAGGACCCGGTCGCGCTCGACGCCATTGCCTTGAAGCGTCTTGAAGAATGGCGCGTCCGCACGAATCTGCGTCCGATTGGCCCAATTGCGGCCTATGTCGACTTCGCAGGTCAGATCGGGCTAGGTAACTCAGCGCCCAATCGGATCGAGTTAAAAAATATCGGACGATGACGGCGCTCGTAACCCATATCGAGTGCAGCAATTCACCGATGCAGCCTACAACGGATCGCCCGTTCTCGTGTCCCATTAACAGACGGATCGCTTGTTCCGCCTCTCCCCTTCATGAGGGAGAGGATTGAGGTAAGGGGATAAAGTCTAGTAACTTGCTCGCGATTTCATGAGACCCTCACCTTACCCTCTCCCTTGGAAAAGGAGAGGTGAAGACAGCGCAAGATGATCGTTGTCATCACAAGGTGCGCAACGAACGCGATCTGTGGGATGAGACGATGAGAGTAGGGTCACGGACTTCCACCCAATTGGCGCAGACGACACTCCTGCGGTCGGTCTCGCGTTCATTTTACCTTTCGATTCGATTCTTACCGGCGCAATTACGCGAACCGATCGCGCTCGCGTATCTCCTTGCGCGAGCAACCGACAGCGTTGCCGACACACCGGGGATTTCTGTGCCGGTGCGAATCGAAACACTGAAGATGCTGTCGGACGGGATTCAGGGCAAAGCTTCGCGCGATGTCGTTGTCGATCTGATCGCCTCATTTGTCCCGCTACAGGAGAAAACGAGCGAACGGCAACTGCTCGAGTCATTGCCGGATTGTCTTGGTTGGCTCAGTCAGATGGAGCAGGCCGATCGCAACGACATTCGCGGCGTGCTCGAGAAAATCACTCACGGCCAGATGCTCGATCTGCAGCGTTTCGATAATCCGCAAGAAATCCGCGCGCTCGGGACAGCTGCCGATTTGGATGAGTACACTTATCTGGTTGCTGGTTGTGTCGGTGAATTTTGGACGCGACTCTGTTTTCGGCATGTTCAGAATTTCGCGAGGCTGAGCGAAGACGAGATGCTGGCGCTCGGCAAGCGTTACGGCATGACGCTTCAGTTGATCAATGTGCTGCGCGATGCCGGCTCTGATCTTCGAGCGGGCAGATGTTATTTCCCGGAATACGAATTGAACGCGGCGCATCTGGCCACATCACAGATTCTTTCCGAACCAGAACGCTTTCAGCCGATTTACCGAAAGTGGCTGGAGAAAGCAAAGGCCGGACTCGAGTCGGCGATGCAATACTCGCGCGCGATTGAAAACCGCCGTGTGCGTGCTGCGACAGTTCTGCCGGCATTGATCGGCGCGCGCACACTTGCGCTTTTGGATGAAGCTGGAGCGGGAGCGTTGCATCGCACCGTCAAAGTGTCCCGCCGCGAAGTGCGCGCAATGATTTGGTCGCTCGCCATTACTTTCGCGTCGCGCAAATCGATCGACGCCATTTGGAAGCGTGCGAAGTAAAAAGACAGCGCGAGCATCGCATGTATTTAGCGCCAACGGCGCCGTCTCACTGCGAGTCCGCCACCGGACGGATTCGCCGTGGCGAACCTGGGGCATCGCCTGAGGAATCTAGATCGCGGTGCAAGCCAAGCGCTGAAAGCGCGTTTCAAACCAGGGGATAGTTGCTAATTTTAAACATACCCGCGTTGCAACCGCTCGCTGAAATCAGCGACGCGCCAATAATGGAGCGAAATCAGCCGCAGTGAATCGCGCTTTCAGCGCTGGCGTGTTTTGTCCATCAACCCTGGGGCGCTGCCCCAGGCTAACCGATGAATCTGCTGCGCCGTTGGCGCTAAATACAAATAGCTCTTACAGAAAATAATTTCGTTGGCGCTCCGTGATCGGTTGATCAAGTCGCTCCAGCACTTCGAGCATGTCTTCCCAAACCTTACGTTTTTCCGAAGGCGCCTGGTTCCGGAGCAAGTAAGCGGGATGATACGTGATCATGAGGGGGATACCGTTGTAAGCGTGCCAGCGCCCGCGCATTTCGCGCATGGTCCCTCGCATTCCAAGCAGCCCTTCCACCGCAACTGCCCCAAGCGCGACCAAGACTTTCGGCTGGATGACGTCGATCTGCTCCACTAGATACGGCCGGCAGGTTTGCATCTCTGTCGTTGTGGGAGCGCGATTTCCAAAACTTCCTGAGGGCATATCCGGCCGGCACTTGAGGATATTCGCGATATAAACGTCTTCGCGGGCAAAGTTCATCGCCTTGATGATTTTCGTCAGCAATTGTCCCGCGCGTCCCACGAATGGTTCGCCTTGCTGATCCTCATCAACCCCGGGCGCTTCTCCGATGAACATTAAGTCCGCGTCCGGATTTCCTACGCCGAAAACGGTTTGTGTGCGCGAGCAGGCAAGATGCGCGCATTTCCTGCAAGCGCACACGCGTTCGCGAATCGGCTCAAGTAATTCTGCTTTGCTCGGCAGCGCCTGTAGCCGTCGCTCTGTGCGCGACGCAGACCTTTCCCGCCCGCCTTCGTTAGACTTCGGCGTGGCAGGCAGGAAAACGGCTACAGGAGAAGTGGCTTGCAAATGTGCGAGCACAGTTCTCGATGCGCGCGGAAAACGATCATTCGTCTCGCGGATCTTCTCCAGCGCTGCGATAACCAAATCGAGAGCTGGTTCTGTCATTTGCAGCGATCGTGCAAAATTTTGCGCGCGCATGCAATCTCTTTGATCATCAACAGATGAGCAAGCAGCTAAGCGATTACGCCTACGATCTGCCGCGGGAACTCATTGCGCAGCGTCCGCTGGAGCGCCGTGAGGATTCTCGCATGATGGTGCTGTATCGCGCCCGGCACGCAATCGAACATCGCCAGTTTCGCGAATTGAAAACGTTTCTGGGGGCGGGCGACCTGCTTGTGTTGAACGACACGCGCGTTCTTCCAGCGCGCCGATTGTCGAATGACGGCGCGGTCGAATTTCTGTTTGTCGAACGCCTTGGCCAAAAGCGTTGGAAGAGTCTGGTCAAGCCGGGACGCAAAATGCGGGTTGGCGCAACGGCAAAGATCGACAACGTCACTTTGCAGGTTGAGGAGATCACAGATGGTGGTGAGCGCATTGTCGCATTAGACAAGGATTCCGATCTTTATGCCGGCGGCTCCATGCCGCTGCCGCCTTATATCAATCGCGCTAGTGATGACAAGGACGCGGCGCGCTACCAGACCGTTTTTGCGCATGCGGCTGGCGCAATCGCCGCGCCCACGGCCGGCCTTCATTTCACCACGCAAATGTTGAGCGAAGTTCCGCACACGTTCGTGACGCTGCACGTCGGACCGGGAACGTTCTTGCCGGTGCGATCAGATAACATCGCCGAGCATCGCATGCATGCGGAGCGCTTTTCCATTTCACCAGAAGCCGCAAACAGTATCAACAATGCGCACCGAGTAATCGCGGTTGGAACTACCACTGTGCGCTCACTGGAATCGGCAACCGGCGCAGACGGAGAAGTTATCGCGCGAGAAGGCGCGACAGACCTCTTCATTTATCCGCCTTACCATTTCCGAGCGGTCGATGTCCTGCTGACTAATTTTCATCTGCCATGCTCGACTTTGCTGATGCTGGTGAGCGCTTTTGCAGGTCGCGATTTTTTGCTTGGCGCGTACGAAGAAGCGATTCGCGAACACTATCGCTTCTACAGCTACGGCGATTGCATGCTGATTCTGTAACGCTTCCTCTCGAACCTTCTCCTATAAAGACGAAAGCAGCAGAAGCAGAGGAAGAGGAGATTGCGAGGTCGCAGAGTGTGCTATTTTCCGCACCAATGGCAAACGAACCAAGAGGCGAACTGGTGATTCAAACCATTGCCATGCCCAAGGACACAAATCCGAACGGCGACATCTTCGGCGGGTGGTTGACATCGCAAATGGACCTTGGCAGCGGGATTCTCGCGGCGAAAACCGCGCAAGCGCGAGTCGTCACTGTGGCGATGGAAGGAATGTCATTTCTCGAACCTGTGCGGGTAGGGGATACCGTCAGGTGTTATGCGCGAGTGGAGAAAATCGGCCGAACTTCAATGACAATACCAGTGGAGGTTTGGGTCACGCGTTATATGACTGGCGAGGAGCGTCGCGTAACACACGGCGTCTTTACGCTGGTCGCTGTTGATGAATTCGGGAAACCGATTCCGGTGAAGGGCAATCAACCACGAATGGACACGAATTGACACAAATGAAGATCGAAGTCACACAACGAGCTTGCCAATGGATTCGTGTTTATTGGTGTTCATTCGTGGTTAAAACGAGCTCGTCATTTTTTCGATGACGCATTTCGCTTATCTGTTCGAACGTTTCCCTTCATTCGGCCAGACGTTCTGCTACCGGGAAGTTGCAGAGCTCGATCGGCGAGACATCACGCCGCCGATTTTCTCCATTCGCAATCCAAAAGACGAACCATCGCAAGACTGGGACATGTGCATTGTCAAACGCGTGCATTATCTGCCTGAGGAAAAGGAATTGTTGGATGATGTGCGCCGCGCTTCGAAAAAAGGAAAGGTCACGTCAGAAATTATCACCGCGCTTGATGAATGGGGACGAAGGACCGATTTCCTTCGGCTTTATCAGGCAGTCTACGTCGGCTTGCGGCTGCAACAGTTCGGAGTTCGTCATGTTCACGCCCATTTCGCCGGAATGGCCGCGCGCACGGCTTTCTGGATCCACAATTTTTTTTCAATCACATTTAGTTTTACCGCGCACGCCAATGACATTTTTGCACCGCGGGATTTCGAGATTGGACTTGATAAGCTCGTCGACACATCACGCCTGATTGTTACCGAGACCGATTACGCTGCGCAATTTTTGCGAGAGCGATTTCCAGAACGCGCCGATCGCATCCATCGCATTTACAACGGCCTGAATCTCGCCGAATTCGGAC
>Ga0209161_10004409_pt1 | contig 11174 bp, 9 predicted proteins | sample GraSoiAngelo_155_FD_186169 | JGI IMG/M metagenome (GOLD analysis project Ga0209161, IMG submission 186169) | Grasslands soil microbial communities from the Angelo Coastal Reserve, California, USA - 14_1009_13_30cm (SPAdes) (version 2) | ecosystem: Environmental > Terrestrial > Soil > Grasslands ...
CCGTCGGCTCCACCGCCCGCCCCCACTCGACGACGACCTCGTGGACGACGACGCCGTAGCCCTGGCAGATCTTCGTCCAACGCTCGCCGAACTTGCCGCCGTTGACGACGATCGCCTCGTCGCCGGGCGAGAGCAGGTTCGTGACCGACCCTTCCATGGCGCCCGTGCCCGAGGCGGCGAGCACGAGGACGTCCTGCGCGGTGCCGAACAGCTCCCGCAACCCTTCCTGCACCTCGGCGAGCATCTCGCCAAACTGCGGCGTCCGGTGGTGGATCACGGGCAGCGCCATCGCCGCCGTCACCTCGGGTGGCACCGGAGTCGGACCGGGCGCGAGCAGGTACGATTTGATCACGACTGCGTGGACCCCACCCTCGGCCGTGGGCCCAGGCGTTCGGCCCGCTGCGCGATCAGCACTCCCCCGTGGTCGATTCCACGCGAACGCCAGTCGTGCGAAGGATCGTAGTCCCCGTTCGTTTAGCCGCGCGCTCCCGCGGTTGTCAAGGCAGCGCACGCCCACGACCGTCCTGCGCTGTCAATTCGTTGACTCGTCTGCGCTTATCCGTTAGCGGCACTCGCAGTGTCGCGCCGCCTTTTCGCTTGCCTGCTCGTGTCGTCGCTCGCCGCGGCGATCCCGTGTGCCGGCGAAGGGCCCTCCGACGCCCGCGGTTCCACCTGGCGCGGGGCCGGCCTCGTGCCGTCCTGGCGCCGCGGCCTGCCGGAGAGCGACGCGCTTCACGTCCCGTCGCCGATCACACGCGACGAGGAAGTCCAGCAGGTCACGCTCAAGGAGACGATCGCGATCGCGCTCGAGAACAACCCGGGCATCGCGGCGCAGCGCCTCGAGCCGACACGGCAGGAGACGGCCGTCCTGCAGGCACAGTCGAGCTTCGACCCCACGCTCTCCGGCGAGTTGACCCGCACCCACAGCATCACGCCGAATGCGAGCTCGCTCGCCGGCACGCGCACGCTCGTCACGGACGACCGGAGCGCGAACCTTCACCTGTTCAAGACGTTCCGGACCGGCACGCTCGCCACCGTCGACTTCCTGAACGACCGCCTCGACGCCAATCCGCGCTTCCAGCAGCTCCGGCCGCAGTACAAGACGCAGCTGAACCTCTCCGTCGTCCAACCGCTGCTCCGCAACTTCGGCTGGGATTTTTCCTATCTCGTCGTCCGGGTGGCCCAGCAGACGGCGGAGGCGGCGCTCTTTCAGTACGAGGCGCAGCTCGCCAACTTCGTGGAGCAGGTGATCGAGGGCTACTGGAGCATCGTGCGGGCGCGCGAGAACCTCCAGGTCCAGCGCGAATCCAAGGCACTGGCGGATCGCACCGTCGACGAGAACGAGGCACGGGTCCGCGTCGGCCTGCTGCCGCCGGTCGCCGTCCTCGAGGCGCAGGCGGACGCGAAGAGCCGCGAGGAACAGGTGATCCGCGCCGATAACGACCTCGCGGTCGCGCGCCAGCTGCTTGCGCAGCTCGTCTACTACCGGCCGCACGACACCTTCGTGCCACGGACCCTCGAGCCCGCCGAGGAGGCGGTGCCGGAGGAAGTCGCCGTCGACCTCGACCGCGACCTCGCCGTCGCGATCGAAGAGCGGCCCGAGGTGCTCGCCTCGGCGCGCGGTGTCCGGACCCAGCAGCTGAACGAGCGCATCGCGTCGAACGCGCTGCTGCCCCAGCTCGACCTCGTCGGCAGCTACGGCGTCAACGGGCTGTCGGGAACGAACCGCCCGATCTCGACGACGACGCTCGTCAACCGCTTCAGCCCGACCGACCTCGGCGGCGGCCGGTGCATCCCGCTCGGTCCGGGCGAAGGCTTTATCTGCCAGGTGCCGGCCACCGTGTCGTTCGGCACGTCGCCCTTCGCCGGCCCGGCGAGCGAGGCGTATGAGCGGCTCACATCCAACGACTTCCGAACGTACTCGGTCGGCTTGCAGTTCCAGGTACCTCTGTCGAACGCGCTCGCGCGCAGCGAGATCACGCAGAGCCGGATCGCGCGCACGGAGGCCGAGCTGAACCACCGCGAGACGCTGTCGACGGTGACGCTGGAGGTCCGGCAGAGCACGGCCAACCTCACGTCCGCCCGCCAGCGGATCGACACGACCCGCGTCGCGCGCGAGCTCGCCGAGGAGAACCTGCGCAACCAAGAGAAGCGCCATGAGGTGGGCATGGCGACGACGAAGGACCTCCTCGACTTCCAGACGCGGCTCACGACCGCCCGCGCCGCCGAAGTGCAGGCGAAGATCGACTACGCGATCGCCGTCGCGCAATGGCGACGCGCGCAGGGGCGCCTGCTCTCGCACTACCAGGTCGTGGTGGAGCGGAAGGGCCGCCCCTCCGTCCCCTGGTTCGCGCGGTTCTGAGCTCTTCTACGCCGCCGCGCCCGCGACGCGCCGCTCGGCGAGCCGCGCCAGCGCGGCGTAGTCGGCCTTGCCGTTGGCCGCACGCCCGATCGACTCGACGACGAGGACGCGCTTCGGCGTCTTGAAGCCGGCGAGGCGCTCGCGCACGTGGCGCCGGAGCTCGTCCTCCGACGCCCGGCCGGCGGCGTTCAGCTCGACCACGCCGATCACCGCCTGACCCCACTTCTCGTCCGGGATGCCGACGACGACCGCGTCGTACACCGCGGGATGGGTCTTCAGGACCTCCTCGACCTCCTCCGGATAGACCTTCTCGCCGCCGGTGTTGATGCACACGCTGCCGCGCCCGAGGAGCGTCAGCGTGCCGTCCGCTTCCACGCGGCACCAGTCGCCGGGAATCACGTAGCGGATGCCGTCGATCACGCGAAACGTCCGCGCGGTCTTCTCCGCATCCTTGTAGTAGCCGAGCGGGATGGGCCCGCCGTGCGCCACGAATCCCGGCAGATCGCTTCCGGGCTGCACCTCACGGCCGTCCTCGGTGAACACCTTCACCTTGTCGCCGAGCTGGAAACGGCCGGTCCGCGACTCGCCCGATGCGGTCGTGATCGAGGCGCCGAAGCCGACGGCCTCCGAGGAGCCGAAAGAGTCGTAGCAGATCATGTTCGGGTGATGCGCCAGCAGCGCGCGCTTCACCTCGGGGGACCACATGACGCCCGAGGAGATGATCGAGATGAGCGTGTCGAGCCGGTACGCGTCGCGCCGGGCGTCGAGCGCACGCAGCATCGGCTTGGCAAACGCGTCGCCCACGATCGCGATCGTGTTGACGGCGTGCCGGCCGATGGTCGCCCAGAGCTCGTCCGCGTCGAAGTTCACGCCGGGCAGCGTGACGATCGAGCCGCCGGCGGTGAGCGTGATGAACGCCGTGAAGAGGCCGGTGCCGTGCATGAGTGGACAGGCGGGCAGGTGGCGAAGGCCGGGCCCGCGCGCGCGCACGCGTGCGTCGAGCTCCTCGAGTGACCCGACGGGCGGCTCTCCGAGCACCGGGTTCCCGCCGCCGCCGATCGCGTGCCAGAGGTCCTCGGAGCGCCACATGACGCCCTTCGGCATGCCCGTGGTGCCGCCGGTGTAAAGGAAGAAGAGGTCGTCGGGCGAGCGTTCGATGTCGAGCGGCGCGCCCTCGCCCTCCGCGGCGAGCGGCTCATACCGCTCGGCGAACGGCGCGAGCGGGGTGCCATCGTCCACCTGGATCCAGCGCGCGACCTTCGGCAAACGCCCACGCAGCGCTGCCAGCCCTTCCGCGAATTCGCCCGCGAACACGAGGACCTTGGCGTCCGCGTTGTCGATGATGTACTGCAGCTCGTCGGCCTGGTAGCGGAAGTTGACGTTCACGTGGACCAGGCGGGCCTTGAAGCAGGCGACCGTGGTCTCGAGGTACTCGGGGCGGTTCCGGAGGTAGAGGGCGACCTTGTCGCCGGCCTGCACGCCGCCGGTGCGCAGCGCGGCGGCGAGATTGTTCGTCCGTCGCGTGAAGGCGGCCCAGCTGACGGCGTGATCGCCGTGGAGGAGCGCCGCGCTCTCGCCGGGGACGGCGGCGCCGAGCGTGTCGAAGATGTCACCGAGATTCCAGCTCATGGCGGCCGCCACAGTGCTGAAACATCCGCCGGCGCGTCAAGAGGGCGGGCGTCGCCGGGCAAGGACGATCTGCACGCGCTCGCCGCACGCGAGACACATCCGCTCGACCGCGAAGCCGAGCGCGGCGAGCTCGCGGGCCGCTGGATACCGGGCGCGCGCCGGCCCGAGCCCGCGGAGCGCTAGAACCGCCGCGCCGACCACGCGTCGCCACAGGGCACGCGGCTGGCCGTGGTCCAGGAGCACCACCGGGGCCGACGCCGGTAGCCGGTCGCGCACGGCGGCGAGCAGCGCCTGCCGCGCCGCCGGCCGCGCCCGGCTGCCGAGGAAGGCGACGAGGGCCGCCACCGGCACGTCACCGTCCCGCGCGGCGACCAGACGCGACGCGAGATGGGCGCGGAGGCGCCGCGGGGCCGTCACCGCGACGGGGCCCGCGACGGGACCGAGCAAGCGAAGAGCGTGCGCGGCGAGCCGCGCGCGGCTCACCGCCGCCCGATGAGCGTCATGAACTCCTCGCGCGTCGCCTGATGCGTGCGGAACGTGCCGAGCATCGCGCTGGTCACGACGGAGGAGTTCTGCTTCTCGACGCCGCGCATGCGCATGCAGAGGTGCTCGGCCTCCAGCACGACGCCGACGCCGAGCGGATCGAGCACCTCCATGATCGTGGTCGCCACCTGCGTCGTCATGCGCTCCTGCACCTGCAGCCGCCGCGCGAAGACCTCGACGAGACGCGCGATCTTGCTGATGCCGATGATGCGATGCTGCGGCAGATAGGCGACGTGGGCTTTGCCGAAGAACGGCAGCACGTGGTGCTCGCACATCGAGTAGAAGTCGATGTCCTTGAGCACGATCATCTCCGAATATTCCTCGACGAACAGGGCCCCGTTGATGACCTGCTTCGGATTGACGCCGTATCCCTGCGTGAGGAACTCGAGCGCGCGGACGACGCGCGTCGGGGTCCGCTCGAGGCCTTCCCGCTGGGGATCGGGATCGAGCGCGCGCAACAGGGCGCGCACGTGCGCTTCGAGGTCCTCGCGCATCTCTCCGGCGTCTAACGGATGGGCGCCGACGTGGCAAGGTGCGCGGGCGCCGCGCCGACCAGCCCTTCGCTCCGGAGGTTCTCGAAGATCGCCCGCGTCGCCGGCGACTTGTTGAGCGTGTAGAAGTGGATTCCCTGCGCGCCGGCGCGGAGGAGCTCGGCGCACTGGCGCGTCGCCCACTCGACGCCGATCGCGAGCGCGGCGTCCTCGTCGTCCCGCACGCGCTCGAGCGCCGCGCGGAGCGCCGCCGGAATCTGGTTGCCGCTGAGCGCGGTGATCCGTTCGATCTGCGGCACGTTCGTGATCGGCATGATGCCGGGAATGAGCGGCACGCCGACGCCGGCCCGCCGCGCCCGCTCGACGAAGGTGAAGTAGTCGGCGTTGTCGTAGAAGAGCTGGGTGATCACGGCGTCGAGCCCGGCGTCGACCTTCATCTTGAGATGCTCGATGTTGCGGCGGAGGTCCCGGCATTCCGGGTGACCTTCGGGGTGCCCGCCACCGATCAGGCAGAGCGCGTGGCCGCGGCTCCGGACGAAACGGATCATGTCGGCGGCGTACGCAAAACCGTCCGCCGGCGGGCGAAACCCCGGATCGCTCGGCCGATCGCCGCGGATCGCCACGACGTTGTCGATGGCTCGCGCGGCGATCAGGTCGTAGTGCGCCGCGAGCTCCTCGCGACTCGCCTCGATGCACGTGACGTGGGCAGCCGCCTCGATGCCGAGCGCGCGGATGCGCATCACGAGCTCGACGGGTGCCTCGCGCGGCTTGGCCCCCGTACGGGTCACCGAGACGAAGCCCGGTCCGAGGGGCTTCAGCGCCTCGATGGTGCGCAGCAGGGTGGCTTCGCCGTCGGGCGTCCTCGGGGGAAAGAACTCGAACGAGATGCAGGGCCCGCCGCGGGCGAGGATGTCGGTGATCTTCATCGCGCGCCGGACGCGGCCGGGGCGCTCGCGTTTGCCTAGTGCGAGCCCTTCTTCTCGAGCGCCTTCACCTTCTGGTACTTGCGGTAGTCGTATCCGGTGGCCATGGCCATGAGCAGCCCTTCCATGGCCCCGTCGCGCTCCCGCCGCAAGATCCTTAGCCGCTCGTAGAATTCCCGGAAGTCCTTGTTCACGCGTGCACGCGCGTCGACTGGATTCAGGAAGAAATCGTGGAGACGGGTGATCGTGAAGCGGAGGGCGGAGAAGCGCAGCTCGTTGGGGAAGGCGTCCCATTCGGCGAGCGACAGTGCCCGCAGCGACTCGTAGCCCGCGATCAGTGCCTCGAACCGCTTCAGCTGGTAGCTCTCACCGTCGAAGCAGAGCGCGTTCACCGCGGTGGCGAGGTCGAAGACGAACTTGCCGCGGCACGCCGCCTCGAAATCGAGCATGGCGACGACCTTGTCGCCCTTGAAGATGACGTTGTCGTCGAAGAGATCGCCGTGAATGACGCCCTTCGGTAATTTGTTCTCGAGATATCCCTGGAGGTAATCGACCTCGTCGTCGAGCGTGCGGACGATGCGCTTGAAGTACGTCGGCAGGCGGTCCCGCACCTGCGCGTACAGATCCGCGACGCGGTCGTAGCTGAAGCGGTTGTCGATGCCCTTCTTGTAGCTCTTGCCGATCGTGTGGAGATCGGCGAGCACGCGGCCGACGTTCTCGATCTGCGCGGCGGTGAGCCGCGTGGGGGCGACGGTGTGGCCGTCGACGTAGCGGTAGAGCGTGAGACACTTGCCGTGCATCTCGCGGTGGTGCCGGCCCTTGCGGTCGGCGATCGGCTGCGGGCACGGGAAGCCGTGCTTGCGGAGGAAGAGCAGCAGGTCGAGCTCGCGCTTCACCTCGAGCTCGCTCTTCACCTCGTCGATGCGCAGGAGATGCTTCCCGCGCGCGGTCTCGAGCAGATACGACGTGTTGACGGAACCCGCGGCGATCCCGCTCGCGGCGAGGAGCTTCGCCAGCCCGTAGTCGTCGACGATTTCGGCGAGCTCTCGCGTCCCGAGCTCGGTGTAAACGGCCATCTCCACCAGCCTCCCTAACCCACCGGAATTCCACCCAAAATGCCGGTGCAAACTATCGGTCGGGGTGGCGTTTGTCAAGCTGAAAATTGGATTCGGCGCGCAAAACGCCTTTACGGGCGCGGGGTTGCGCCGTATAAAAGATGTTCTTCTTTTTTCGCTCGGCGCGTTGCAGTCACAAAATGGCATCCCCGCCGCAACCCCAACGCGGGCCGGTGTCGACGCCCGTCGCCCGCCTCGCGGAGCCGCTCAAGCGCTTCCACAAGGAGGCGTGGCACACGCCGCACGGACGGCTCATCCGCGAGGTGATCTTCGGCCTGAACGACGGCGTGATCTCGACGATCGGCTTCCTCGCCGGCGTGACCGCCAGCATGGGCGACGTCCGCACGATCGCGCTCGGTGGTCTGGCGGCGGCCTTCGCCGGCGCGCTCGCCATGGGAATGGGCGCCTACGTGTCCTCCAAGTCGCAACGCCGGTTCTTCGAGGCCGAGATCGCACGCGAGGCATGGGAGATCGAGAACATGCCCGACCACGAGCGCGAGGAGATCCGCGAGATCTACGGCAAGCTCGGCTTCGCTCCGGAGGAGATCGACGTGATCGTGCGACGCGTCACCTCCAATCCCGAGCTGTGGCTGCGGTTCATGTCGCGGGAGGAGCTCGGGCTGGCAGAGGAGACGTTCGACCCGCCCGTGCAGATCGCTGCGGTCACGGGCTTCTCGTACCTCGCCGGCGCGCTGCTGACGCTCGTGCCGTACTTCTTCCATCACGCGCCGCAGCCGACGCTCGCGATGGCAGCGTCACTGGCCGTCGCGACGCTGCTCGTCATCGGCGCCGCCAAGACGTGGCTCACCAAGGAAAACCCGCTGACCGCGAGCCTCGAGCTCGCCGGGCTCGGCGTGCTCGCCTGCGCCGTCGGTCTCGTCGTCGGCCACCTGGTCGGCGTGGCCGTCTAGGATCCCGACCCGAGACTTCGTCTCGGGTCGGGTCTCGGAAGCGAGTGTGTGGCGGCGGTACGTCGCGCGACCGCCGTGCCGCGGCCGGCAAAGCCGGCGCGGCAAAACCTAGGAACGCCAGAGCCTCACGGTAATCCGCTTGCGCGCGCGCGGATGATCGTTCATCCGTCGCACTTCCGGAAAGTCTGCCGCGCCGGCTTTGCCGGCCGCGGCACGCCGTCGGCCTCGAGAACCGCGCCACATGCTCGGGTCCGGCCGACCCGAGACAAGGTCTCGGGTCGATCAGGCGCCGATGCGCGGGCACCACGCGGCCAGCGGGCACACACTGCAGCGCGGCCGGCGGGCGACGCAGATCTGGCGGCCGTGGTGGATCAGGCGATGGGCGAACCGCGTCCACTCCTTCGGCGGCAGCAATGCCTGCAGGTCGAGCTCGATCTTGTCGGGGTCGTCCTTGGTGGTGAGACCGAGGCGACCGGAAAGCCGGCGCACGTGGGTGTCCACGAAGATCGCCGGCTTGTCGAAGGCGGTCCCGAGCACGACGTTCGCGGTCTTCCGTCCCACGCCCGGGAGCGCGCGGAGCTCGTCCATCGTCTGCGGGACACGGCCGTCGTGGTGCTCGACGAGCGACCGGGCGACGCCCTGGAGCGCCTTCGTCTTCTGACGGAAGAATCCCGTCGGCCTGATGATCGCTTCGATGGCGTTCGTCGCTGCGGCGCTCAGTTCTCGTGGGCCGGGATAGTCGTCGAACAGCCGCGGTGTCACCTGGTTCACCATCGCATCGGTGCACTGCGCCGACAGGATGGTGGCGACGAGCAGCTGCCATGGATTCTCGTGGCGGAGCGCGCACCAGGCGTCGGGATAGGCGCGGCCGAGCGCGCGTGCGATCTGCCTGGCACGCGCGCGCCGGTCTTCCAGCCGCTCGCGGGCGACGTTCAGCCGGGGTCGAGGCCGGGCGACGCGACGCGGCGGCTTCAGCGCCACCGCCGGCGCGCCTCCTCCACCGCCGCGACGTACCGTTCGGCGGCCGCGCGGACGGTCTCCGGCGTCCAGCCGAGCGGCCCGGCCATGAGCGCCGCCACCTGCCCGGCCGCCGCGGCGCTCGCCGCTTCGTCGCGGAGCGCGATCTGCGTGCGGCGGCGGAGCACGTCCTCGAGGGTCAACGCACCTTCGCGCTCGACGGCCTCGACCACCTCGGCGCGCAGATCGGGAAGCGACGGGATGATCGGGTCACCGAGGCTTCGATCGGCGGCGACGAGCTCGAGGATCTCGGCGAGGCGGCTGCCGTAGCGGTTGGCGAGGTGATCGATCACCGGGGCCGCGAGCCCGTGGCCGTCACGGGACACGAGAGCCCGTGCGACGGTGTCGGGCGGCGTCGAGCCACCGGGCAGCGGCACGCTGCCCGTCCGCGACGGCCGGAAACGCCTCCGGTCGCCGCCGCGGCGCAGCACGTCGACGACGCGCTCGACCACCGTCGCCGCCACGAGGCGATACGTCGTGAGCTTGCCTCCCGCGATCGAGACGAGCCCCGATGCCGACGTAAAGATCTCCTCCTCGCGCGACACGCTCGAGGGCGCGAGCCCGGCCCCCGGCGCCGGCGCGATGAGCGGCCGGAGGCCGGCGTACGAGCCGATGACGTCCGCCGCCGTCAGACACGCATCCGGGAAATAGTGGTTCACCGTATCCAGGAGATAGCGCACGTCGGCCGCCTCCACGGTGGGCGGCACGTCGGGGCCGCCGTCGTGGTCGGTATCCGTCGTGCCGACGAGCGTCTGGGCGCCCCACGGGATGACGAACATCACGCGACCGTCCTGCACGGCATGGAGCACCACCGCGGCGCGGTTGCCGACCCGCGCGCGGGGGACGAGGACGTGCACGCCCTTCGTCAGGCGGAGCCGCGGCGGCGCCGGCGCATCGAGGTCCACGACCGCGTCGACCCACGGCCCCGTCGCATTGACGACGACGCGCGCCCGCACGGTCGTCTCGCCGCCGCCGAGGCGGTCGGCGACGCGCGCGCCGATGATGCGCCCCGCCTCCTTCACGAACGCCGTCACGCGCGCGTACGAGATGGCGACCGCTCCCGCGTCGACCGCGGCAAGGATGGTCTCGAGGACGAGGCGCGCGTCGTCGGTACGGCAGTCCCAGTAGCGCCCCGCCCCGCGCAGCCCGGCGGTGCGCAGCGCCGGCTCCGCGGCGCGCGTCGCGCGGGCCGAGAGCATACGATGGCGCTGAACGTTTCGGAGGCCGGCGAGCAGGTCGTAGGCCCACAGCCCGGCGGCGAGCTTCAGCAGGCCGACCGGGGCGCCGGCGTACACGGGGAAGACGAACTCCTGGGGCTGCACGAGGTGCGGGGCGAGCCGCCGCAGGCGGCCACGCTCGCGAACCCCTTCGAGAACGAGCCGCACCTCGCCGTGCTCGAGATAGCGGAATCCGCCGTGGATGAGCTTCGAGGAGCGACTCGACGTCCCCGAGGCGAAGTCCGCGTGCTCGACGAGCGCCGTCGCGAGGCCCCGCATGGCGGCGTCGCGCGCGATGCCCGCGCCGTTGATGCCGCCGCCGATCACGAGGAGGTCGAACGTCTCGGCGCCGAGGCGGCCGAGCGCCGCGCTGCGCGGGATCACGCGCCGATTCTACCCACCGACGAATTCGATGTCACGGCGCGTCAGCGGGAAAGAAGCGCCTCCAGCCGCTCGGTCACCTGCGCAGTGGTCGCCGTCCCCCCGAGGTCGCGCGTGCGGGTCCGACGTTCGGCGAGCAGGCGAAGGGCCGCGCGCTCGAGGCGGTCGGCGGCAGCGGGCTGGCCGACGTGGCGGAGCAGCATGACGCCCGAGAAGATCGCGGCCAGCGGGTTGGCGACGCCCTTCCCGGCGATGTCCGGCGCGGTCCCGTGCACCGCCTCGAAGATCGCGACGCGGTTGCCGATGTTGGCACCCGGCACGAGCCCGAGCCCGCCGACGAGACCGGCACACAGGTCCGACACGATGTCGCCGTAGAGGTTCTCGAGCAGGAGCACGTCGAACCCCTGGGGCCGGAGGACGAGCTGCATGCACGCGTTGTCCACGATGAGCTCGTCGTACTTGATGCGCGCGTGGCGCTTCGCGACCTGGCGCGCGCAGGCGAGAAAGAGCCCGTCGGAGAGCTTCATGATGTTCGCCTTGTGGATCGAGGTCACGCGCCGGCGACGCTCGCGGCGGGCGAGCTCG
>Ga0209161_10004411_pt1 | contig 11167 bp, 4 predicted proteins | sample GraSoiAngelo_155_FD_186169 | JGI IMG/M metagenome (GOLD analysis project Ga0209161, IMG submission 186169) | Grasslands soil microbial communities from the Angelo Coastal Reserve, California, USA - 14_1009_13_30cm (SPAdes) (version 2) | ecosystem: Environmental > Terrestrial > Soil > Grasslands ...
CACGAACGGCGCCACGCCGGACGGTGGCTTGTGGTTCACGTCCGTCCCCTGTTTGTAGGAGACGGACCAGGCGAGCCACTTCAGCCACTCGCTTTCCAGCGACAGCTTCGTCTGGTAGAGGTCGAATGGAAGGTCCTTGAACAGCTCGAACGCCCGCTCGTGCGAGACCTCGAGCTTGGTTTCGCCGACGAGCTTCACCTCCCAGGATGCCTTGAGCGACCGATCGAGCAGCCCGCCGCTCCGATCCCAAGTGAAGTCGGCGGTGAACGTGGGGCCGATCTTCACGATCGGGCCATGCGGCCGCCGCACGAGCTGCAGCTCGTGTACCATCTCCCGGACCCCGACACGGGGCACGTAGCCGAGCTGCGCCTCGAACGAGGGACTCAGGTCGAGGTACTGCGCGGAGTAATCCAGGTTGCGCCCGTCCCGCAGCAGCTGGGTGTAGAGCCCCAGCCCCGACGCCCCGGGAGCGCCCGAGTCCCGCGCGTACGTCGCGATCGCCTGGCTGGTGAGGATCCACGTCTTGCTCAGGGCCAACCGCGCATCGGCCGAGGCAACACGATTGGCGCCGCCCGCGAGCTGCCGGTCGCTGACCAGCAGCCCGACCGCGGACTCGCGCCCGATCTCCCGCTGCGCCCGAACGACGCCGATCCCGGCGTCGGGCTCGTGCGTGAGCCCCGACCCCACGAACTCTTCGGGCGCCCGGTCGTTCATCCCGATGGCGCCCAGTGCCCAGCGACCGGCTTTGGTGGTGACGCGCGCCCCGGCGCCGGGATCGGTGATGCGCCGCGAAAAGAACAGGTTCACGGGCGTCTGGAAGTAGCCCGCGTTCTCGATGAAGAAGGGTCGCTTCTCCGGGAAGAACACCTCGAACCGCTCGTTGATCGTCACCTGCGGCTCGTCCGACTCCACCTGGCTGAAGTCCGGGTTGACCGTGCCGTCCAGCGTGACGGCATCCCGGACCACGGTCTTCAGGTCCAGGCCCAAGCGCCGGTCCGAGGCGTGCCGGAACGCCGGAACCTCGGTGTCGAGGAAGCGGGCACCGGTGAACGCGCCGTACGGAATCGCCTGGACGTTCCGGCCCGGTGAGATGTCGCGGAGCTGCTCCAGGACCCCGAACTGAGGGACGAATCCTGCGAGCCGCTTCGTCACGAGGGGCCAGTAGGCTTCCTCATTGGACCGCCGGACGAAGCGAGCAAGCGCGATGCCCCAGGATTGAACCGGAGCCTTCGCGAACCGCAGGCTACGGAACGGGATCGCGAACCGCACCACGTAGCCGTCCGCGGTCAGGCGGCCCTCCGATTGCCACACGGCATCGAAGCTGTAGTCGTCGTCCTGCCCCTCGGTCACGATGCCATCGAGCTGCACGCCGAGCGGATTCGTCTGGAACAGGTACGCGCGCTTGCGGTCGTGGAAGGTGTCGAGGTACACCGCGACGGCGTCGTCGACCGAGATCTCTTCCCGTTTCGTCAGCCCGGCACGGATCTTCGCCGGATCGTCCCGGCAGACGAACACGACGTACAGGTTGGCATCGTCGTAACTCACATACGCCGTCGTCGGGACGCTGACGGGAACGCCGTCGCCCGGCTCGCGCTGGCGGAAGTCGGTCACGCGAACGCCGCTGGCCGGCAGATTCGATGCGAGAAAGTCCTCGAGCCTGGGAGGCTGATCCACACGCTGCGCGACGAGGTTGGCGCCCGGCGTCTGAGCGCGCAGCGGCTCCGACGCGAGTAGCAGCGTAACAAAGAGCAGCGGCGGGCCGGCCGCCTTCCGGGGCGACCGGGGAATCTCTGGCCGTAGCACGTCCCCCTCCATGGTGACGACCCTGCTCGCAACTCGGCAGAACGAGCAGAGGGCGGGCAAGTGCCGTGCCAATTTGAGGAGCGTGCGCGCGGTCACACGACCACGGGCCGGCGCCCCGGCGGAGCCGAACGAGCCGTCAGTCAGTCACGAAACAATCACGAAACTCGCAGTCGCGACGACGCCACAGCGCACTCGCGAGGTTGTTGCGCATGTGCCCCGTTGGCCTTGGGCGATAGGGGTACTGCAACAACAGTAGACCGAAGTCTGGGGTCATCTTCCACGCTAACTCCCTTCACTGAAGTCGCTGTCTTGCATGAAGTCGCTGTTGCATGAAGTCGCTGTCATGCATCCCACAGACTACTCACGCTTAATCGAGCCGTTGGAAATCGTTGTCCTCAGTCCGGCGCGGAGGGCTACACGCGCGAACTTCACTCCTTCCGCCGTCAGCACGTCGTCAAGGAGCCGAACGCCTGGTCTTAGAGCTGGAAGGGGACGCGCACGACGAGCAGAACCGACGGAACTATGATGCCGCTCGTGCGGAATTCCTCGAAGCTGCCGGTTATCGCGTGGTCTGCGTCCGAAATCGAGACGTCACGCGGGAACGTGGGTCAGGGCGTGACAACGAAACGCGCACCCGCAGCTGAGGACCGAACGCGCGACACAGGGTGAGGACCCTCCGCTTTCTGCGCCGCAAGCGCCAGCGCCACCCCGTTCGTCCACCCGAAGCCGTCCTGCGTGGGATATTCTCCGCCGCCCGCCCGCCGCTGGAGGTCGACGACGTCGTACTTCTCGGTCATCTTCCCCGTCGCGCGGTACGTGCGCCGGTTCAACCCGAGCCAGCGGTCGCGGGCGGCATCGGCCAGGTGCGCGCGACCGTAGCGGCGCACGCCCTCGATCGTCAACCATTCCAACGGCGGCCATCCGTTGGGTGCGTCCCATTGCTGACCGGACGCGATCAGCGTCGTGACGAATCCGCCGGGCTTCAAGAACTCCCGCTCGAGGCGCGCGGCGACCGCGCGACCTTGCTCGGGAGTCGCGAGCCCAAAATACAGCGGGGACGCGGCCGCCAGCGTGGGCCGATCGGTCACGCGCTGGCCGGTCCGCCACCGAACATCATAGAAGAACCCGCTGGCCGGATCATATGCCGCCGCGAGCAGGGCCCGACGCCGGTCCTCGGCCGCCTGGGCGAACTGCCGCGCGACGTCCGCGTCTCCGGCCCGCCCGCGGAACGCCCGCAACGCGGCGATCGTCCGCTCGGCGTGATAGAGGAGACTGTTGAGATCCACTGGGAGAAGGTCGGTCGTCTCGAGCGTGCGCAGATCCTTCGGGTCGCGCATCCAGCGGCTCGAGAAATCCCAGCCGCTCTCGGCTGTGGCGCGCACGTTTCGATAGAATCCCTCGCGGCGCTCCGCTCCGAGGGTCTGACCCACCTCGTAATCCGGGCGGTACGACTCCGGCCGGGGATCGGACCGGTCGTCCCAGTACCGATTGAGGATCGGCCCTCCCTCGCGTAGCCGCACGACGCGGCGGTAAGCCTGCCCTCTCCCCGGCGCGAGACTGTCCGCTCCATTCATCCAAAACGCGTGCTCCGCCTCCAACGCGTCGAGGTATGGCAGGGCTTGTGCGGTGTCCGTCGCCTGCGCGAAGCGTCCGACCATGGCGGCGAAAAACGGTGGCTGGCTGCGGCTGAGATAATACGTCCGGTTGCCGTTCGGGATGTGCCCGACCGTCCCGATCAGGTGGGCGAAGTTGTCGAGCATGCTCTTCACGAGGTCGGTCCGACCGCTCGCGATGAGCCCGAGCATCGTGAAGTACGAGTCCCAGTAGTACACCTCGCGGAAGCGGCCGCCGGGGACGACATAGGGGTTGGGGAGCGGGATGAGCGACGAACGGGCGTCAACGGTGTCGGGACGGCGTGTCAGGATGGGCCAGAGCGCACGAATGTGTGCTTCCATCGTCTGCGAGGTGTCCGTATGGAAGCCTTCTCCGACCGGCCGGGGGAGCTCGAAGCGCTGCGCCACGAACGCCTGCAGGCTGAACCCCGCGGCGGTCCGACCGGCGGCGTAGCGGGCGGCGATCTCGGCCGGAGCGACGAGCGGCCGGGCGTCGACGAATGTCTTCGAGTCGGCGAAGATCCCGGAGAGCTGGACGTCGTGAAACAGCTGGCCCAGGTCGTGAGCCGGGTCGTACCGACCCGGAGGTTGGGGGAGGTTGGGGGAGGTTTTGGAGGTTGTGCAGGTCGTCGCGGTGCACGCGACCGAAACCGCGAGGAGCAGCCTCCCCCAACCTCCCCAACCTCCCCCAACCTCCACAAACCTCCGCGACGCGCTCACCGGAAGATGATCCAGAGCACGCCGATCGTCGCGGCGAGGACAATCGAGAGGACGACGTTGAGGCTACGCGGGCCCGCGGGCACCGGGACCGCCGTGATCTCCGGTGCACCGTACGTCACACCAGCGATCCGGGCCGGTGAGGGCGGCGCGGTCGCCAGACTGACCGCGATGAGGATCCCCGAGCACAGCGCGAAGAGTAAGGCCGCGAAGTGGAGGAAGTTGATCCCGGCGAACCAGGCCCACACCGAGCCGCTGGCCAGACTGGCCCGCGCGAGCTCGAGCACGAGTCGCGCCGTCCCGATCACGAGCCCGGTCCAGAGCGCGGCCAACGCGCCCGTTCCGTTCAGTCTCGGGTACAGCACGCCAAGCAGAAAGCACGCCGCGATCGGTGGGGCGATGTACGCCTGCACGCTCTGCAGATAGATGTAGATCTGCGGCGAGATGTACTTCATGAACGGGATCCAGAGCAGACCCAAGCCGACCAGCAGGACCGTGGTGATCCGTCCCACCGCCACCAACCGCTGCTCGCTCGCGTCCGGCCGGAGCTTGCGGTACACATCCCACGTGAGCAGCGTCGAGCAGGAGTTGAACGCGGACGCGAGCGAGCTCATCAGCGCGGCGAGCATTCCCGCCAGCACCAAGCCCTTGAACCCAGCCGGCAAGAGCCGCGTGACCAGCGCCGGGTACGCCGCATCGGCCGACCCACCCCGGATGTCCGAGTACAGCGCCGCGGCGATGATCCCCGGCAGCACGAAGATGAACACCGGCAGGATCTTCAGGAATCCGGCGAGGATGGTGCCGGTGCGGGCGGCGCTGACGTTCTTGGCTGCGAGCACCCGCTGCACGATATGCTGGTCCGTGCACCAGTACCAGACGCCCAGGATCGGCGCGCCGAACACAATCCCCGTCCAGGGGAAGTTGGGGTGATTCATCGGCTTCCACATGGAGAAGAAGTCCGCCGGCACGCGCGCCTCCAGACCGCTCCACCCTCCCACCGCCTGCAGACCCAGCACCGTCATGGTCGCCGACCCGATGATCAGCACGACCGCCTGCATCACCTCCGTGTAAATCACGGCGCGCAGGCCTCCCAGGACCGTGTAGATCCCGGTGATGACGATCAAGATCACGGCGCTGGTCCACACGCTGTACCCCGTCACCTCGCGCATCACGATGCCGCCGGCGAACAGGGTGACGCTAATTTTTGTCAGGACGTAGCCGATGATCGAGACCCACGTGAAGTAGGCGCGCGCCGCGGGGTTGAAGCGGCGCTCGAGGAACTCCGGCATCGTGTACACGCCGCTCCGCAGGTAGAACGGCACGAACAGCCAGCCGAGCAGCAGCAACATGAAGCACGCGAGCCATTCGAAGTGCCCCACCGCGAGTCCGCTCGCCGCCCCCGTGCCCGCGAGGCCCACGAGATGCTCGCTGCCGATATTCGAGGCGAACAGGCTCGCGCCCACGGCGAACCACCCGACATCCCGGCTCGCGAGGAAAAAGTCGGCGCTGACGTTCTTCTCTCGGCGCGCCGCCCAGTACCCGATCCCGGCGAGCACGAGGAAGTAGGCGGCGATGACGGCGATGTCGAATCCGTGCAGGTTGCTCATGGTGTTGGGTGGTTGAGGAGATATTGAACGGCGAGGTCGGTGAGGCTCCACAGCTGCACGTCCGAGCTGGTGCCGTAGCGCGACGGGACCAGCCGCCCGTGGTCGATCGTATAGCTCCACAGCTCGGCGTGTCGCAGGCCCGACTGGTCCACGGCATCGGAGATCCGGCGCACCGCGTCACGTAGGGGCGCAGCATGCTGCGCCCCTACATCACCGGCGCGGAGCTGCCGCGCCAGTCCCGCGAGCAGCGCGTTCACGTCCCGGCCCCACACGACGGTCGGCGAATGATACGCGTCGCGGCGGAACGCTTCCCACACGTCGCGTCCGGCATAAGCGTCGTTCGCCGTGACGGGGCCGAGGTCGTCCACGAACAGGCCCACCGGGTACGGCAGCAGGGTCGGCCCGACGAGCTCGAGTATCCGGGCGCGACCGAGCGAGTCGAGTAGCAGCGCCATGGCCGGATCGGTGTTGACGATCGGGATCGGCCGCCCGGAGCCATCGAGCGACAGGGCCAGAAACCGCAGCGTGTCCCGTGCCGATCCCTCGCGCCGCAGCACGCCTTCCCAGTACTCGCGCTCCGCCGCTGGCAGCCACGCGAGCCTCGCCGCGACGCGCTTGGTGACCTCATCGGGCGTGAGCGACACCCTGAAATGGCGCTCCGCGCCCTTCCAAGCGGCCACCGCCCGCTCGAGCGCGGCGCGATCGCGCGCGAAGGTGGCGAGCGGCTGCTCGCGAATCACGGGCGTGACGCCGAGCTGCTGCAGCGCGTCCAGAATCGTCCCGACCGCCTCCAGCGCGTGCGGCACCCAGATGACGTTCACGTCCATTGCGAAGCGTCCACCGCCATATCCCGCCCGGCTGTCCCGCCAGCTCGCCGAGATCCAGCGGCCCAACCCGTCAGGGGCGCGCGGGAAGCTCACGAGGTTCGTCGCCACCGGGCTGCGTGTGTACGGGGCCGCCTTCCGCGCGACGAACGCCAGGTTGGAGAGGAGTCGTTTCAGATGCTCCTCGGACTGCAGGAAGCGCCGCTTGCGATCGGCCGGCACCCGCGAGTCCGACAGATAACGGGCGGCCACCACCGGCAGCTGGAAGTCGTCATCCACCATGACGTAGTTCTCGCGCGTGGCCGCGAGATGCCCGAGCAGCGCGCGGGCGCGGGCGAGCTGGCCCGCCGACACGAGGCGGTTGTACTCGGCGGCGTTCTCGCGGATCGCCTGGCCGCCCAGGGCCTCCTCGTGGCTCACATCCCCCGCGGGCGACAGCTTGCCCAGGGCGCTTCCGACGACGTGCTCCGACATGGCCGGCGCCCACACAGGCTGCATCAACAACGCGGTCATGAGCATATCGCGGCCGAAATACGTCGCGAAGTTCGGGAGCCCCGCCATCAGCTTCTCGCGGTAGCAGAGGAGCTCGACGCCCCGCACCTCGCGCTCGAGCCGCCGGGCGCGAAGCGGGTGAGCCGTATCGGCGCCGACCTGAGCAGCGAACCGAAGAAACTCGTCGTTGAAGATCTCCCCCCGCGTGAGGGGCGCGAGCGCGGGCGCGTCCGTCGTCACGCCAACGGTCACGTGCACGGGACCCCCGGCCGGGCGGCGGATCGTGACGACGTTCCCGGCGAGCGTGGGAACGGTCTCTCGGGTATCGCCCTCGAGTGAGAGCCAGAGGTGGCTCTTGCCGTCGAAGCTCACTTGCTCGACCTCGACCGTCCAGGTCGTATCCGTCCTCACCCCCTGTCCCCCTCTCCGCGTTGCGGAGAGGGGGGATGAGGGCGTGAGGCCGATCGTGGGTGCGAGGCGCGCGCGCAGCGCGTCGACCGTCTTCGCGCCGAGCAAGGCGAGGTGACGCGCGCGCTCGGGCCCTTTCAACTTCGCGAGATGGTCGATCAGCTCGGCCAGCTCCGCCTGCGGAAATGCAGTCGTGCCGAGGGGCAGCGAGTCGCGGCCCGCATACTGAAAGTCCCGCTCCACCCGCATGGAGCCGAGCAGGAAGAGACCGATGGTGACGGAGGAGGGGAGCTCCAGGCCATAGGACACGGACCGCGTGCGGGCTCCCCTCGACCCCGTCACGGCGGCACCGGCGGAGCCCCAGGCGAGCTCCGCCGGCTTGCCGCCCGAGTCGCGGACGGTGAATCCCACGCTTTCGTTGGCCGCGTCGGCCCAGAGGTTCACGACGCGCCCGCTCGAGCCTTTCAGGTAGACCTGGAAGGCGTTGCCGCGCGCGTCCTGGTATACGCGCGTCTGATAGCCTTCGTACGCGGCGGGGTCGTCGAGCCCCGGCTCGGGGAACGCGAGATACGGGGGCACGGTGTCGGCGCGCGAGGAGCGGCGAGTGAACGCTCCACCGTCAGAAGATCCGTTCGGGCGACCGGGCGTCCCCACCCTGAAGGGTGGGCCCGGGGCCGGGCTGCCCTTAAGGGCAATGCCGTGGCGGGCCCAGGCTTCAGCCTGGGAATACGGAGCCGCGGCCCCTCGGACGGCGAGTGCCGCGAGTGCCGTTCCAACGTGACTCGCCAAACTTGCCGAGGCCGGTGGAAACAGTTGGAACGGTACGAGCAGCAAGGCGAGCGGGCTCATGGGCGGCGGAATCGTACGGCGTGAAGCCGCTATCGTCCAGCGGGGTCCCGGGCGGGCGGCCGCGGGAAGCCCAGTGTGATCGACTCTACCTCCACGCCGTAGCCGTCCGGCGTGACCGTGACGCCCCGCGCGTCCTCGCGCCGCAGGGAGAGCTGCAGCCGCTCCAGCCGATCGATCCGCGGTCGGTCTCCGCGGCCGCCCCGGCCTGCCGGCGGCGCCACCCAGTAGTTCCACTCGCCGGGGAAGCCCTCCGGGAGCAGGACGCCACGGCCGAGTGTGAAGGCCGCGAGGGGCAGCGATTGCTCTTCCCAGGTGTCGTGCACGGTGACCGCCGCGCTCCAGCTGGTGCCGTCGTCCTCCATGAGCGTGACGTGCAGGATCTGGCGGGGTCCGAGGCCTCGCAGGCGCACACGCATCTCGTCCGCGCCGGCAATGGCCTCCTCCCGGGCTCTGATCCGATCGCGGATCACGAGCGACGCCGTGTAGTCAGCGAGGCCCGCGCCGCTCGCGTTCGCGGGCAACTCGAAGTGGAAGACCGGCTGGCCCGTGACCCCGGAAAACGCCAGGTGGAAGAGCCCGCGGCGTCCCGCGTCGCCGATACGGGTGAACGCCAGGCGCGCGCCGTCTCGGGCGGGGTCGAACAATCGCAGCGGTGTCTCGAGGCCGACCACATCCAGGTTCCAGGACGACCGACCGTAATAGTCCCAGTCCGATGGCTTCAAGTGCAGGCCGCTGGGGAAGGTGACGCATGAGTCCCCGCGGAAGAGCGTGATCACGAATTCATGGGGCCCCTCCCGGAGTGCCGCCGCCGGAACAGTGGCGGAGTACACGTAACCACCCGCGGTGTGCATGGCGAAGCCGCGATAGGAGCCGCTCGCCACGGGCCGGATGAAGAGAATGGCTGAGTCGGGAGGCGTGCGGTCGACGACGCGGGCCCGCAGGTCGGCGTCCCGCCCCGCGAGGTATTCCGGCGCGGCCAGCGACGCGACCGACGGCGGCAGCGAGTCGGACGGAGCCGCGTGGTACTCTGCCAGGCCGACGCGGCCTACGTATGGTGGCAGCGTGGCCAGGTCCACGGGGCCTTGGGCGCTCAGCGCGTAGACTCCGGGCGTGACCGCGAACCGCCCGGCAACCGCTCCGGCCGGGCCTCGATTCCCGGCAGTGATCGGCTGCACGGTGAACGACGCGCCGAGGTCCGGCAGGTTGACCGTCATGGACCAGGCACGGCTGATCGCGCGCGTCACGATCTTGTCCGGGCTGGGCGGCTCGAAAGGGTCTCGTTCGGGGACCGCATCGGGATAGACCTCGAGTCGCCAGACGCCCGGGCGCACTTTGTCCAGGAAGTAGATCCCCTCGCCGCCGTAGGTCACCGTAGGAGAGGAGCCATAGCCCGCGATGCGGCGCAACGCGGCTGGCTCTGGGGGCGTCGCGCGTGTCGAGCCGGCGTACAGGAACGCGTCGCGCGCGACCAGCTCCCCCAGGTCGCCTTCGTAAGAGACGTGGAAGTCACCGAAGCGCGAGTTCTCGGGATAGGGACCGTAGGAACGCAATCGGGGGAGCCGGTGCATCGCCTCGGCGGCGATAACGGCGCTCATCGCCTTGCGCGGCGTGTAGACCAGGTTCAGGTAGTGCGTCTGCCACCCCAGGTTGCGCGAGGCGGTCCGGAGCATGTCGTAGGCGAACATGGCGGCGAACTGCGCCCCCACGGCTCGAAACGTCCGCGCCATCGCCGGATACATGTAACCGGTGCGCAGGTCCGGCGAGTCGAACTCGTACACGATGCGCGGGCTTCGGGCCAGCTCCGGGCGCAGCATGTCGGGGAAGGTGTCGACCGAGCGGAGGTAGTTGCCGTCCAGCTCGTGGCCGGAGTTGAGGCCCGTGGGATACCAGCCGAATGTCACGCCCTGCGCCCGACTCCGCCTGATGGCCTCCGCGATCCTGAAATCCTGGCTCACGTTGTAGAAGACGAGCTTGTTGCACCCCGTGCTGCGTACCGCGTCGGTAAGAGCGTTGATGTAGCGGATGGAGCCCTGGAGGTCCTCGGGGTGATGCCATGGCTCGTTCACCAGCTCGATGAAGAGGATGGCGGGCTCGTCCTTGAGCGCCACGCGCGTGTACGGATTCACGTGATCCAATATCTGGTGCACGTAGTTCACCTGCGCCGCGATGGCGGCTCGGTCTGTGCCCATGCGGGCTTTGCCGAAGCGCCGGCCGAAGCCCGGTGCCGAGCTATCAGACAATGCGTCGGGCCAGTTCGCGCCGTACAGCTGGATGGGGCTGAAGAGCATATAGAAGCCCCGCTCCCGTGCGCGGGCGATCAGATAGTCCAGCAGATCCAGGTGGTCGTTGGCGATCAGGTTGCCGGCCGAGTCGGAGGCCTCCCAGTCGCCCCAGAAGGTGAGCCGCAGGCCGTCCCAGCCCATGCGGGCGAACTGCGCCATGTCCTCATCGATCATCTGCTTGCGATCGGCATGGAGGTACCCGGCCGCGCGGTAGTCGGAGGCGGTGGGGAGCACGTAATTGGCGCCGAACAGGGTGACTTCCTGCCGGTTGTCCCGCCAACGCACGACGCCCACGCTGTCGAGGTAAACGGTTCGATTGGTGCGCTGCGCTTGAACGGATGACGCGATCGTGGCGAGGGCTGCCAGAATCAGACGTGACCTCGACTGCAGCCCTCGACACATGGACGCCTCCCGTGGAGCGCGGCTGAAGCCGCGGCTCGGCCCTACCGCTGAAGCGGCGTCGCGCACGCCCGTTTACGGGCAGGGCCGAGCCGCGAGTTCACTCGCGAAGGTCGAGGACGAGGCTCTCCCGAGGTCCGATCGTCGCCACCGGGACATACTCCCGGATTCGG
>Ga0209161_10004413_pt1 | contig 11165 bp, 8 predicted proteins | sample GraSoiAngelo_155_FD_186169 | JGI IMG/M metagenome (GOLD analysis project Ga0209161, IMG submission 186169) | Grasslands soil microbial communities from the Angelo Coastal Reserve, California, USA - 14_1009_13_30cm (SPAdes) (version 2) | ecosystem: Environmental > Terrestrial > Soil > Grasslands ...
ACGCCCGCCTCCGGACGGACGACGTGGAGTGCCGTGATAGGGTAGAAGTCTTCGCAACCGAGAAGATGCTGAGAGAGTGGCCGGCTTTTGATGCGCTGGCGAAGTCGTTCGCCGAGGGTGAAGTCTGTCTCCGTGTCGCCGGCCTCACCGGAGCCGCCCGCCCGCTCGTCGTCGCCGAGCTCCTGCAGACCCATCCCCGCCCTGCGCTCGTGGTCGTCGGCACCATGGCCGACGCGCACCGCTGGACGCAGGATCTCCGCCTCTTCGGCGCTTCGGTGTTCGAGTTCCCGCAGCCGGAGCCCAGGCTCTGGCGCGGTGGCCAGCATCGGGAGGCCGATGCCGAGCGCGCGACGATCGCGAGGCGTCTGGCCGTCGCCGAGCCCGTCACCGTGGTCGCCACGCCCCTGGCCCTGGACGCGCGGCTCTGGAGCCCCACGGAGTTCGCGTCGCGTACGCTCCGGCTCTCGACCGGCGACCGGCTGGATCGCGAGCTGCTGCTCGAGGCGCTCGAGCGCTGCGGCTACGAGCGCGTGGAGACGGTCGTCGCCGTCGGGCAGTGGAGCCTGCGCGGCGGCATCGTCGACGTCTTTTCGCCGAGCCAGGCTGGCCCGGCCCGGATCGAGTTCTTCGGCGACGACATCGAGTCGATCCGCCTGTTCGACCCCACCTCGCAGCGCTCCGTCGGGCCGCTCGACGAGCTGCTCGTCCTGCCGCTGGCCGCGGAGGACGAGGCGCCCGAGCCCGGGGACGCGCAGCTGTTCGACTATCTGCCGGCGTCGGCGCCCGTCATCGTCGACCTGCCGAAGCTGCTCGACGGCCCGACCGAGGAAGCGACAGCCGGCCCGTCGCTCCGCGAGCGGATCGGCGGACGTCAGCTCGTCGAGCTCAGCCTGGTCGCCGGCACCTCCAGCGCCGCCGCGGGCGCCGCCGCCGCGACGGAATTCGCGCTGGAGACGCTCGAGGTCTCGCGCTTCACCGGTCGCTTCAAGGAGCTCGCCGCGGACCTCGGACGCTGGCGCGCCGAGGGTTTCCGCGTGCGACTCACCGCCGCCGACGACCGTCAGGCGGAGCACGTGCGCCAGATCCTGCGCGAGCACGACGTCGAGGCGGCGATCGCGCCGTCGCTCGACGGCGCGGAGTCGTTGGCGATCGTCGTCGGAGACTGCTCCGCTGGATTTTCGATCCCGGCACTCGGCGTCATCGTGCTCACCGAGGGCGAGGTCTTCGGCTCGCGGCGGCGGTCGCTCCGCCGGCCGAAGTACCAGCGCGGCGCCGAGCTCACGGCGTTCACCGATCTGGCGATCGGCGACGTCGTCGTCCACGAGGACCACGGGCTCGGCCGCTACCTCGGTCTACAAACGATGAAGATCGGCGATCGCGAAGGGGACTTTCTGCTGCTCGAGTACGCGGAGGCCAACCGCCTCTACCTGCCGGTCGAGCGTCTGGATCGCATCTCGAAATACCTCGGCGCGGACACCGACGACGCGCGGCTCGACCGCCTGGGGGGCGCGTCCTGGCAGCGCGTGAAAGAGTCGGTGCGCGCCGCGCTGCGCGAGATGGCCGAAGGGTTGCTGCGCCTCTACGCCCAGCGCGCGGTGGCCGGCGGCCACGCGTTCGGGACGGACACGCCGTGGCAGCGCGAGTTCGAGGCGTCGTTCCGGTTCGAGGAGACGGCGGACCAGCTTCGGGCGATCGAGGATGCCAAGCGCGACATGGAATCGGGCCGGCCGATGGACCGCCTCGTCGCCGGCGACGTCGGGTACGGCAAGACGGAGGTCGCGCTCCGCGCCGCCTTCAAGGCGGTAGCGGACGGCCTGCAGGTCGCGGTGCTGGTGCCGACGACGGTGCTGGCCCAGCAGCACTGGTCGACGTTCGCCGACCGCTTCGCGCCGTTTCCGGCCAAGGTCGAGCTGCTGTCGCGTTTCCGCTCGCCCAAGGAGCAGAAGGCGGTCGTCGAGGGCCTGCGGCAGGGCACCGTCGACGTCGTGATCGGCACGCACCGGCTCTTGTCGAAGGACGTCACGTTCAAGAACCTTGGCCTGATGGTCATCGACGAGGAGCACCGGTTCGGCGTCGCCCACAAGGAGCGGATGAAACAGCTGCGCGCCTCGGTGGACGTGCTCGCCCTCACGGCCACGCCCATCCCGCGAACCCTCTACATGTCGCTCTCCGGCGTGCGGGACATGTCGGTGATCGAGACCGCGCCGCTGGATCGGCTCCCGGTCGAGACGGTCATCCGCCGCTTCAGCAAGGCGGTCATCAAGGAGGCGCTCGAGCGCGAGCTGGAGCGCGGTGGCCAGGTGTTCTTCGTCCACAACCGCGTCCAGTCGCTTCCCTCGATGGTGAAGTTCGTTCAGGAGCTGGTGCCCGACGCGCGCGTGATCATGGGCCACGGCCAGATGCAGGAGCGCGAGCTCGAGGCCGCGATGGTGAAGTTCGTCACGGGCCAGGCCGACGTGCTCGTCTCGACGGCGATCGTCGAGTCCGGCCTCGACATTCCCGCGTCCAACACGATCATCGTCAATCGCGCCGATCGCTTCGGCCTGGCCCAGCTCTACCAGCTACGCGGGCGGGTGGGACGGGAGCGCCAGCAGGCGTACGCCTATCTGCTGGTCCCCGCGGACGGGCGAGTGGACGAGCAGGCACAGCGACGCCTCCGGGCCCTCCAGGAGCTGACCGAGCTCGGCTCCGGGTTCAAGCTCGCGCTGCGGGACCTCGAGATCCGGGGGGCGGGCAACCTCCTGGGCGCCCAGCAGCACGGCCACATCGCCGCGGTCGGCTACGATCTTTATTCCAAGCTTCTTGCCGAAGCCGTGCGAGAATTGGCCGGCCGCCCGACGGCTGCCACGATCGATCCCGTGATCAGCGTGAGCGTCGAAGGGTTCTTGCCGGACGAGTATGTTCCAGAGGTCAACCAGAGACTCGCGCTCTACAAACGCCTCGCTGGAGCGGCCAGCGATGCGGAGGTCGCTGATCTCCGCGCCGAGCTGGCCGACCGGTTCGGTCCACTTCCGCCCCCGGCCGAGCAGCTGCTGGACATCGTCCGCATCCGGGTGGCGGCGCGCACGGTGGGCGTCGAGAAGATCGAAGCCGGCGAGGGCAAAGCACTGGTCACGTTCTCGCCAGGAACGACGCTCGATCCCGAGCGGCTCGTTCGCACCATCCAGCGGAGCCGTGGTCGGCTCAAGATGAAGCGCGAGTTCACCCTCGAGGCGACGGTCGAGCGCGGCGAATGGCCGCGCGTCCGCGACTCGCTGCTCTGCCTGCTCGACGACCTGGGCCGGGCGTGAGCCGGCGCCTCGTCGTCACCGCGCTGCTGGTCTTGGCCCTGGGCGGATGCTCGATGCCTCAGTGGGTGCCGTACCTCGGCGAGCAGCCTCCGGACACGACAGGGCCGACCACGTCGGCTCCAGCCACTCCGGCCGCGTCGCCACCCACGGTGCCGAGGACGGTGGTGGCGTCCGATGAGAGCGTGACCGACCGAGTGCTGGCCGTCGTCAACAACGACGCGATCACGCTCTCGGAGCTTCAGGAGGCGATCGCGGTCTACCGGTACGAGAACCGCGAGCGCGCGGTGGAGGCATCGGACGCGCTCGTCCAGCAGTTCCTCACCCGGATGATCGACAACCGGCTCCAGATCCAGGAGGCCGAGCGAGAAAAGATCGTCATCGACGACGCCGAGGTCGACGAAGAGCTGGCCGATCGCATCAAGCGGATGAACCTGAAGGACAAGGACGAGCTCGAGGCGATGCTCAAGGCGCAGGGGCTCACCCTCGATGCGGCCAAGAAGCGCATCCGGGACGAGCTCCGCCGCAACCGGATCGTCGGCCGTAAGGTGAGGCTCCGCGTGTCGGTCACCGAGGCGGAAGTGATGCAGTATCTCGAGGCGAATCGCGTCAAGCTCGAGACCGGCCTGGCCTACCACGCGCGGCACATCCTGATCCTGCCCGAGGGCGGCGATACCGACGTGGGCTGGGAGTCGGCGCGCATCCGTGCAGACATGCTCCGGTCCCAGCTGCTCCAGGGCGCCGACTTCGCGGAGCTGGCGCGCCAGCATTCGCGGGACGCCAGCGCCCGGGACGGCGGCGACCTTGGGCCGCTCAAGCGCGGCGAGCTCGCCCAGGATATCGAGTCCCAGATCGTCTCTCTCAGCCCGCAGGCGATCTCCGCCCCGTACCGGTCGGCGCTCGGCTACCACATCTTTCGCCTCGAATCGAAGGAGGCGCTGGAAGGCGAGGGGTTGAACCGCGTCAAGTCTCAGATCCGGGACATCCTGTTCAGGGAAAAGTTCGACGCCCGTCTCGATACCTGGCTCAAAGAGATCAAGCAGCGTGCGATCATCGACGTGCGCCTGGATGGGCAATTGTGAAAAATCGTTGACAGTGAGGCCTCTGGATGGCAACATAGCGCCGAGCGTTATCGTTCTAACCCCGCCGTAGATCAGGCAGAAAGCTTAACCGACACTCACTTTGCTTGCGGCGCCAGCCGCCCGGAGCCCAGCTGATGACCCGCCGAGACCGAGGCCAAGGAAGTCCGATGCAGAACTCTGAAGTGAACGGGATGAACCTCTCCGAGCTCAAGGAGAAGAGCATTTCGGACCTCAACGTGATCGCCCGGGACCTCAACGTCCAGAACCTGGGCGGGCTCCGCAAGCAGGAGCTGATCTTCAAGATATTGCAGTCGCAGGCGGAAAAGGACGGCCTGATCTTCGCCGAGGGCGTTCTGGAGGTTCTGCCGGACGGGTTCGGTTTCCTGAGGGCCCCTGACTACAACTATCTGCCAGGACCGGACGATATCTACGTTTCTCCGTCGCAGATCCGGCGCTTCGACCTCCGGACGGGCGATACCATATCCGGCCAGGTCCGGCCGCCCAAGGACACCGAACGGTACTTCGCGCTGCTCAAGGTCGAGGCCATCAATTTCGAGACGCCGGAGCAGGCGCGCGAGAAGATCTTCTTCGACAACCTGACGCCGCTCTATCCGATGGAGCGACTGCGCCTCGAGCACGACCCCGAGAACCTCACGACTCGGGTCATGGATCTCCTCTGTCCGATCGGCAAGGGCCAGCGCGGCATGATCGTGGCCGCGCCGCGAACGGGCAAGACGATGATGCTCCAGTCGATCGCGCAGGCGATCGCGGCCAACCATCCCGAGGTCTACCTGATCGTCCTCCTGATCGACGAACGGCCGGAGGAAGTCACGGACATGCAGCGGTCGGTGAAGGGCGAGGTGATCTCGTCCACGTTCGACGAGCCGCCGCAGCGGCACATCCAGGTCGCCGACATGGTGATCGAGAAGGCCAAGCGGCTGGTGGAGCACAAGCGGGACGTCGTGATCCTGCTGGACTCGCTCACCCGGTTCGCCCGCGCCCACAACGCCGTCATCCCGTCGTCGGGCAAGGTCCTGTCGGGCGGTCTCGACGCCAACGCGCTGCAGCGCCCGCGCCGATTCTTCGCCGCGGCGCGGAACATCGAGGAGGGCGGCTCGCTGACGATCATGGCGACGGCCATCGTCGACACCGGCAGCCGCATGGACGACGTCATCTTCGAAGAGTTCAAGGGCACCGGCAACATGGAGGTCCACCTGGACCGCCGGCTGATGGACAAGCGGATCTTCCCCACGATCAACATCGAGCAGTCCGGGACCCGGAAGGAAGAGCTGCTCCTCGAGAAGGACGAGCTCCAGAAGGTCTGGCTCCTCCGCAAGGCGCTGTCCCAGCTCAACCCGGTCGAGGGAATGGAGCTCTTGCTGGACAAGCTCAAGCTCACCAAGACCAACAAGGAGTTCCTGGCTTCGATGCACACGATGGGCTAGGGTTTTGCGTGTTCGGCCCGGGGCTGGTATTCTTGGGGATCTCGAGGGGGTGGCGACAGTGAAGGTGGGTATTCATCCGGACTATGTGGACACGACCATCACGTGCGCGTGTGGCGAGGTGGTTCACACCCGCTCCACCCGGCCCAACATCCGCGTGGAGGTCTGCTCCAAGTGCCATCCTTTCTATACCGGGAAGCACAAGCTCATGGACACCGCCGGCCGGGTCGAACGCTTCCAGCGGAAGTACAAGCGTCAGACCACGACCTCGTAGCTCGCGCTCCCAAGCCGGCGGCGTCAGGACTCCCGCCGGTTTTTGTTTGTCTATTCATAGCCGCACCTCGGCCGGCGGGGCCCCAGCCCCGCGACGGCCTGCGGCGCGCATGGCCGATTCGTGCCCGAGCAAAGGGGCGCTGAGCCGCGATGCTGTTTGACAAGCTCCGCCAGATCGAAGAGCGATCCAACGAGATCGCTCGGATTCTGTCGGACCCCGCCATCTTCGCCCAGCCCGCCGAATACGCCCGCCTCCGCAAGGAGCACGCCGACACCGTCGAGATCGTCGAGCGGTTCACCGAGTACCGCGAGGTGCTCCGGCGGATCGGCGAGGCGCGCCACATCCTGGCCGAGGGCGGCGACCGCGAGCTCGCGGAGCTGGCGCAGGCCGAGATCGACGAGCTCACCGGGCGCGAGTCGGCGCTCGAGGAGGAGCTGAAGCGGCTCCTAGTCCCGCGCGATCCGAACGACGAGAAGAACGTCTTCCTCGAGATCCGCGCCGGCGCCGGCGGCGACGAGGCCGCGCTCTTCGCGTCCGAGCTGGTGCGCATGTACACGAAGTACGCCGAGCGCCAGCGGTGGCGGGTCGAGGTGATGGATACCACCGTCACCGGCGTGGGCGGCCTCAAGGACGCGATCCTGTTCGTCCAGGGTCGCGGCGCCTGGAGCCGGCTGAAGTTCGAGCGTGGCGTGCATCGGGTCCAGCGCGTGCCGATCACCGAGTCGAGCGGCCGCATCCACACCTCGACCGCCACGGTCGCCGTGCTTCCGGAGGCCGAGGACGTCGACGTCAAGGTGGACGAAAGGGACCTCCGGGTCGACGTGTACCGGTCGTCCGGCCCCGGGGGGCAGGGCGTCAACACCACGGACTCGGCGGTGCGGATCACCCATCTGCCGACTGGACTCGTCGTGACCTGCCAGGACGAGCGCTCCCAGATCAAGAACCGGGCGAAGGCGATGCGCGTCCTCAAGGCGCGGCTTCTCGAGCGCGCGCAGGAGGAGCAGCAGGCGGCGATCGCGGCGGACCGACGCAGCCAGGTCGGCACCGGTGAGCGCAGCGAGCGGATCCGCACGTACAACTTCCCGCAAACCCGCGTCACCGACCACCGCATCGGGCTCACACTCCACCGGCTTCCCGCCGTACTCGAAGGCGACCTGGACGAGCTGATCGACGCTCTCGTCGCCGCCGAGGAGGCCGAGAAGGTGAACCACTGATGGGCGCCGCGGTGACCTCGGGAGCCGGGACGTTCCGGGAGCAGCTCGACGCTGCCACCACGACGCTCGAGGCGGCCGGAGTCCAGACTGCGCGCGTCGACGCCGAGTGGCTGCTCGCCGGGTTGCTGGGTATCGGTCGCGCCGGCGTCCGAATGGATCTGTCGCGCGTCCTTTCCGCGCCGCTCGCCGAGCGCTATGCGGACGCGGTACGTCGCCGGGCGCGTCGCGAGCCGCTCCAGCGAATTCTCGGCTGGGAGGATTTTCTCGGTCTGCGCATCCGGCTCACCGAGGCGGTGCTGGTACCGCGGCCCGAGACTGAAGCGCTCGTGGAGTGGGCCTTGACGCTCCTGCCGCCGCCGGGCGCGCGCCGCTTGCTGGCGCTCGATCTCGGCACCGGCTCCGGGTGCATCGCGTGCGCCCTGGCCGCCGGACGGTCGGATCTCGACGTGGTCGCCCTTGACGTGTCGCTGGCCGCCGCGGCCGTGGCGCGTGACAACGCGCGCGCGCTCGATCTTGCGCCCCGTGTCCGGGTGGTCGTCGCGGATCTGCTCGAGGGTGTGCGCGATCTCAGCGCGGATCTCATCGTGAGCAATCCGCCGTACCTGCCGACCGGGCTCGTGGCGGGGCTCGAGCCCGAGGTGAGGAGCCACGAGCCGCGCATCGCGCTCGACGGCGGGGCCGACGGCCTCGCGCTGATCAGGCGGCTGGCCGCGGTGGGGCGCACCTGCCTGCGCCGCGCGGGCGTGCTGGTCGTCGAGACGGCCGGCGGCGCTCAGGTTGCCGCGGCCGCCTCGCTCCTCCGGGGCGCGGGCTTCCAGTCCGTCGCCGTCCGCGCCGATCTCGCCGGCGTCGACCGGTTCGTGGCGGGGAACGCCTGATGCCGGCGCGGCTCGAGATCGACGGAGGCGTTCAACTCCAGGGCATGGTTCGCGTGCGTGCCGCCAAGCGGCTGGAGACGAAGCTCCACACGCTTGGGGCTCGTATCGAGCGGCGCCGATGAAGGAGCAGCTCACGCTCGCCCTGCCGAAGGGTCGTCTGCTCGACGCCGCGCTCCGGCTGCTTCACGAGCTCGGCGTCGATGGTGTCGACCAGGACTCGCGGAAACTGATCTTCACCGACGTTCGCCGCGGGCTCCGCTTGCTCCTCCTCAAGCCGACCGACATTCCCGCGTACGTCCTCTACGGTGCGGCCGATCTGGGGATCGTGGGCAAGGACGTCCTGCTGGAGCAGGAGCCCGACGTCTACGAGCCGCTCGACCTCGGCTTCGGGTTCTGCCGCCTGGTGGTGGCGGAGCCCCGCGAGCTGTGGGAGCGCGACGACCCGGCGAAGTGGTCGTGGGTGCGCGTGGCGACGAAGTATCCGCGGCTGGCCGAGCAGTACTTCACCGATCGCGGTATCCAGGTGGAGATCGTGCGCCTGGACGGCTCGATCGAGCTGGCGCCTCTCGTCGGGCTGGCCGAGCGCATTGTCGACCTGGTCCAGTCGGGTGAGACGCTCAGGGCGAACGGCCTCGTCGAGGTGGCCGAGATCACCCGGTCGACCGCGCGCCTGATCGTGAACCGCGCCTCGATGAAGACGGAGCACGCGGCGGTCACCGGGCTCATCGACGAGCTGAAGGCCGCCGCCCGCCGGAACGAGCCCGCGCCGCTCGCGAACGGGATGCCGCCGGCGACGCGCACATGATCCGCACGCTCGACGCGCGGCGGCTCGGGGTCGACGCGGTCGTGGCAGCGCTCGAGCGCTCGCCCGAGACGGTCGCTCCCGAGATCCATCGCACGGTCGACGCGATCCTCGCCGCGGTGCGCGCGCGGGGCGACGCCGCGCTCTGCGAGTATACGGCGCAGCTCGACGGCTTCAAGACCGGGGGGGCGGACGATCTCGTGTTGCGCGCTGCCGACTTCGAGACCGCCGAGCGCGCGATCCCCCCCGACGTGCGGGCCGCCCTGGAGTACGCGGCCGACCGCATCGAGCGCTACCACGCCGCGGCGATGCCAAAATCGTGGCGCATCACCGACGAGCACGGGTCGGTCCTCGGCCAGGAGATCCGCCCGCTCGACCGTGTCGGCGTCTACGTGCCGGGCGGCCGGGCCGCGTACCCGTCGACGGTCTTGATGACCGTCGTCCCGGCGCGCGTGGCGGGGGTGCGGGAGATCGTGCTGGTGACGCCTCCGGGATCTACCGGCCGGATCGAGCCGACGGTGCTCGCGGCGGCGCGGATCGCCGGCGTGACCGAGGGATATCGCATCGGCGGGGCGCAGGCGATCGCCGCGCTGGCCTACGGCACTCAATCGATCCGCCGGGTCGACAAGATCGTCGGGCCTGGGAACATCTTCGTCGCGCTCGCGAAGGCGCGCGTCTACGGTGAGGTCGGCATCGACATGGTCGCCGGGCCCAGCGAGGTTCTCGTCGTGGCGGACGCGACCGCGGAGCCCGACTGCGTCGCGGCCGACATGCTCGCGCAGGCGGAGCACGACCCGATGGCGCGTGCGGTCCTGATCACCGACAGCGACGAGCTGATCCCGCGCGTGGGCGCGGCCCTCGAGCGCCAGCTGACGGCGCTGCCGCGCCGCGAAATCGCGGCCGAAGCGCTCCGGGCGAATGGCGCGCTCATCCGGGTGGCGAGCCTCGACGAGGCGGTCGCGCTCGCGAATCGGCTGGCGCCCGAGCATCTGGAGCTGCTGGTCGCCGTGCCGGCCGCGCTGCTGCCACGCGTACGGCACGCCGGTGCGGTGTTCCTGGGCCGCCACACGCCCGAGGTCGTCGGGGACTACGTCGCCGGTCCCAACCACGTGCTGCCGACCGCCGGCACCGCGCGGTTCGCGTCGCCCCTCGGGACCGAGGACTTCGTGAAGCGGTCGAGCGTGATCGACTACTCGCCGGGCGGGTTGCGCGCCGCGGCGCCGCACCTGAAGACCCTGACGCGGGTCGAGGGTCTGGCCGGACACGGGAACGCCGCCGAGCTGCGGCTGCGCACGGACGAAAGGGGAAGGACATGAGCGCCGAGACAATCGGCCGGCAGGCGCGCGTCGAGCGCAAGACGAAGGAGACGGAGATCACGCTTCACCTCAACATCGACGGCACCGGCGCGTCGAAGGTGCAGACGCCGATCCCGTTCTTCAGCCACATGCTGGAGGCATGGTCGAAACACGGCCTGATGGACCTGGCGGTCGACGCGCAGGGCGACGTCGAGGTCGATCAGCACCACACGGTGGAGGACGTCGGGATCGTGCTCGGGCAAGCGCTCCGCCAGGCGCTCGGCGACAAGAAGGGCATCGTCCGCTACGGGCTGGCGTCGATCCCGATGGACGAGGCGCTGGTGTCGTCGACGGTGGACCTGTCGGGTCGGCCCTTCCTGGTGTTCAGCGTGCCGGTCACGCGTGCGCGCGTGTCGAACTTCGACCTCGACCTGCTCCAGGAGTTCTTCCGGGCCTTCGCGTTCAACGCCGAGATGACGCTCCACGTGACGATGCACTACGGCCACAACCTCCATCACATCACCGAGGCGGTGTTCAAGGCCGTCGGCCGCGCGCTCGCCGAGGCGACGCGCCTCAATCCGCGAATCGCCGGCCTCCTCCCCTCAACGAAGGGTACGTTGTGATCGCCGCAGTGCGAGCCGCAGCCGGAGGCGAGGCGAACCGATGATTGCCGCAGTGCGAGCCGCAGCCGGAGGCGAGGCGAGCCGATGATTGCCGTGATCGATTACGGGAGGGGGAATCTCGGCTCCGTCGAGAAGGCGTTTCGGCGAGTCGGCTGCCCCGCCGTGGTGACCCAGGATCCGCGCGCGGTCGACGACGCGCAGGCAGTGGTGCTGCCCGGTGACGGCGCGTTTCACGACGCCATGAGGAACCTCGACGCGCTCGGCCTCC
>Ga0209161_10004423_pt1 | contig 11152 bp, 7 predicted proteins | sample GraSoiAngelo_155_FD_186169 | JGI IMG/M metagenome (GOLD analysis project Ga0209161, IMG submission 186169) | Grasslands soil microbial communities from the Angelo Coastal Reserve, California, USA - 14_1009_13_30cm (SPAdes) (version 2) | ecosystem: Environmental > Terrestrial > Soil > Grasslands ...
ATTCCGGGGCTCTCGGAAGCGGTAGCCCGTACACACCAGAAATGGTGGTAGACGGGACGGTGGAATTCGTCGGCAGTCGTACACAAAAAGCGCGGCAGGCAATTCTGGAGGCCGCCGGCAGGACAAAAATCCCGGTGACGCTGGAGCAAGGTAACGCGAGCAAAACAGGAGCAGTAAACTTTTCCGTGAAGGTTGGAAAACGGGAAGGAACGGCAAAACGTGATGCCGCCGAAGTCTGGCTGGCCATCACGGAAACGGGGTTGCACTCCGCCGTGACGCGCGGCGAGAACGCCGGCGAAGACCTCCAGCATGCCGCCGTGGTACGTTCCATGAGCAAGATCGGCGAAGCGAAGGCGGAAGGGGAAACTTCCTTCGCTCGAGTCGCTACCGTTCCTCTGCAGAAAGAATGGAAGCGCGAGAACCTGAGGGCCGTGCTCTTCGTCGAGGAAAAAAAGAGCCGGCGGATCCTTGGCGCAGCGGAGATCCGCATCGCGCAATAAATTTAGGAGCCTGCAGCCCGACTTTTAGATTGGCCTCCCGAGGACGGTCGAGGAATTGAACTTTGTGGAGCTACTATCAAATTCAACCGCGGGGAAAAGTTAAATCCGCGCGGAGACTGTTGGCCTCGATAATCTGTCTGGAGTTCCTGCTTGCGGCGAACCATCCAGCACGTATAGCAATTCGGGGCATGGATCTTTCCTCGAGGTGATTGTTGGACGTCGAACCATTCACGAGTCCCTCCCCATCCCCCCGCTTTCAGGCTCCGCCTCCTGAAGGAATGCTCGGCAAGATTTTTCTGAATGAAAAAGGAGTGCGCGGCGGCTGGCGTCTGTTGATTTACGCGGCTTTCGTGGCCGGGCTCGGATTCGGCGGTGGAATCGTCCTGCAGCAATTTATTCACCCCACACCGGGAGGGTTTTCTCTCCGCTATTGGTTCGCGTACGAAGTGTTCAGTTTCAGCGCGGTTTTTGGTGCCGCCCTGATCATGGCTCAGATCGAGCGCCGTTCTCCAGGCACCTATGGCTTGCCGCTGAGAGGCGCGTTCGGAAGATTGTTCTGGCAGGGCTGCCTCATCGGATGGCTCGAAGTTTCAGCATTGATTGGCTTGATCGCCGCCTTCGGCGGGTATTCCTTTGGTGACCTTGCGCTGCATGGCCAAGAGCTGTTGCGTTGGGGAATGTTGTGGGCGGTCCTCTTTATTTTTGTGGGTTTGTTTGAAGAATTCTTGTTTCGGGGATACACGCAGTACACCCTCGCCGAGAGCATCGGTTTCTGGCCTGCGGCGGCCCTGCTTTCGTGCTTGTTTGGGGCCGTCCATCTGAGGAATCCCGGCGAAGGTTGGGTGGGGGCAGCGGGCGTTGCCACGATCGGCTTGATTTTCGCGTTTGCCTTGCGCCGCACCGGTAATCTCTGGTTGGTTGTGGGATGGCACGCGAGTTTTGATTTCGGCGAGACATTCCTTTACTCCGTGCCGAACAGCGGCGTGGTTGTCTCCGGACACCTATCGAATGCCTCCTTGCACGGCGCTGCATGGCTCACGGGCGGCACGGTTGGCCCCGAAGGCAGCGTCTTCAGCTTTCTGACTATGGGGATTCTTGCCGTCGCTATTCATGTGCTTTTCCCCGCCAAGAAAATAGACCCCGCACCGAACTTAGGAAAACAACCTAATTAGTGGACCAGTTCGGAGGCTAGCACCAAGTGGACGCCTAGTTCTTGCGCTCGCGGGAGAACTTCGCCGAGAGCTTGGAGCGTCGAGGCGTGAGGATGGCCGATCGCCACGACCGGGCCTTTTTCGCGGGCGGCGCGCAACACCAATTCGAGCTGTTTGCGGACCGCGGCCACTTCAGCCACGTCATCCAGAAAGGGAACGTTGCGGAAGGCCGAGCGAACTCCAAAGTCCTGTGCCGTATCGTAAGCTACCGTAGCGGCGGTTGTGCGGCTGTCGACGTAGAAGAGGTGACGGTCGCGCAGCACCGGCATCAGCTCGTCCATCAGCTCAGCGTCGGCAGTCGCCTGTGATCCCTGATGATTGTTGACGCCGGCGACGTCCGGAACATTTTGCAGAAATCGATCGACAAGTGCCGCAACTTCCGAGGCCGGCATGCCAGGGTGTAATTCCTGCGCTTCCGGCGTTTCGTTGGCGACCGATTGCATCGGCAAATGAAGCATTACCTGAAACCCAAGGCGATGCGCTTCCTTCGCGATGTCCATGGAGTGCTCGTGATTGGGCAAAACGGAAATGGTGAGGTGATAACCCAGAGCGAAGATGGCTTGAGCTGCGGCGCGGTCGCTGCCGAGATCGTCGATAATGATCGCGAGCCGCGCTCCCGCAGCTTTTCCGCCGGAATTCTTCGCTCCCGCACTCGACGTGGGTGTTGCCCGCGTCACGATTTCGATTTCCAGTGTCGGCACACCTGAATGGCGAAGCTTGAAGTGCAGCAGATCCCCGGTCTGGGTGGGCGGGTCCTGCGTCAGATGATTCTTGGTCGCGACGGTATTGAGACTTTGCATGAGCTTTGCGACTACGGCATGCTGGGCGTCTGCCGTGGAGTCATTCTTCAAAACGATACGCAGGTAATCATTGTTTCCGGGTTGCGGGCCTTGCCGGAGTTTGATGGGCGTCCCGGGAGGTACCGCAGCAGAGGCCGCCGCCGCCAGATCGCGCGTGATTTGGTGAACTTGTGCGGGGGTGAGGCGGTCTTCCTCACGCTTCTTGCAACCACCGGAAAGAACCGCGAGAAGAAAAGAAATTCCCAACAGCGCGAAATCGCTTATCTTGATTCGACAGCCGTAGAAGTTTGGTTGAACCGAGCCAGGCTGTCGGCCCACGGAAAACTAAGCAGCCTTTTTCGCAGGAACCTTCAACAGGTCAAGAGCTCGATGAAAGATGGCGTCTTCCGGAGAAAGCGGGCGCGGTCCGAGCCCGGGTTCTTTCTGAGTTTGCGGTGTCGGCGAAGCCTCTTCATCGGCGGCATCCGACTCATCCTCCGGGACGGCGCGCACCACTTCCGTTGGGACGACCCCTTCTTCCATGATGGCCTTTCCGCCCGGATTATAGTAGTTCGCCACCGTGAGGATCAGTGCCGCGCCATCATCCAGCGTGATGAGCTTCTGCTCAGAGGCGAGACCAAACGTACGCTCTCCAACGACGTCCCCGCGATGGTTGGCAACAACGGCGGAAGCCAGAACTTCCGCGGCCCCCGACGTCGTGGCGTCGATCAAAACGGAGACGGGATTCTTCCAAATAACCTGTTTGGGCTCGGCTGAAAAAACCTGTGTCGAGACCGTCTGGCCACGCAACGTTGTCAGCGTGCCCGCCGGAATGAAAAGGCGAGCGGTCGAAATCGCCTCGGACACCAGCCCGCGGCCGCATTCCCGCATATCCAGTATGACCTTGCGAATGCCCTGCTTTTCCGCATCGAGGAGGCGAAGGCGAATTTCATCCGCGCGGCCAGCGTCCAGCGAAGGGATACGCAGCACCAGAATGTCAGGATCCACTCGCTGGCCGATGATCTTCGGCGTAGCCAGCTTCTCGCGAACGAGGTCGACTTCTTCGGGCGTAGCCTTACCGCGCCGGATCACCCCCACCTTGATAGCCGTGCCCGGCTGGCCATTGAGAAGATTTATAGCCTGGCCTACGGACATATCACGTGTGGTGAATCCGCTGACGGACTCGAAAATGTCGCCGCTGCGAATTCCCGCCTTGGTGCCCGGACTATCCGGAAGCACGGAGAGAACGATGATGTAGCCGTAGCGCTTGCTGAGCGTTAGCCCGGTCTCCGCCGTGCCCGTATTGGCGAGCTTCTTCTTGTACTCTTCGTATTCGCGGGGCGTGAGGTAGCTGGACTGGGCGTCCAGGGATTCCAGCATCCCGTGCAAGGAACCAGCAGTCACCGTCCGCATGTTCGGATCGTCGACGTAATCCTGCTGGATCTTCTGCAGCACCTCACCGTACACGGTGAGCGACTTGTAGGCTTTGTCGTCCGTGGTGCGGCCGAGGACATGTCCAATGCCGGCGTAACAAAAGATGGCTACCGAAACGCAAAGAATCCCAATGCGAGCGGATCGATTCATGCCCCACCCTTCCCAAGAAAAAACTGCCATACAAGTATACCACTTCAAAGGATGGGGACGCTCTGCCGATCAAAAAGGAAAAAAACGAAGTCTGGACGGAGATGCAGGAAAGGCGAGCACATCTTTCGAATCAGACACATCGAAATTGAGAAATGTTGCTAAAATACCACACTAGCCGTTTTCTTGGCTTCCGGGTGGCTCATAACCTATTGATAACAAAGCATCAAATTGCAAGGTGTTGGCGAGCAACATGCTACCATGCGGAGGGGGAAATGTTCCAAACTACCATCGCCAATGAGTCCTTCGCAGAGGGTGTGGGCCTCCACACCGGCGTGTACGGTCACGTTCGCCTGGTACCGGCCCCGGCCGAAACAGGCATCGTGTTTCGCCGCGTTGACCTGGACAATTTCCTTATTGAAGCCCAGGGGCAGAACGTCGCTCGCGTTAGTTATGCCACCAGCCTCATGAAACAAGGCGTTTTGCTCTCCACCACCGAGCATTTGCTCGCCGCCATTTATTCCTGTGGCATCGACAACATTTACGTCGACATCGACTCGATCGAAGTGCCCATCCTGGACGGCTCGGCAGAGCCCTTCATGCAGATGCTGGAGCAGTCCGGCGTTCGCAAACTGCGCCGCAAGCGGCGCTATCTGAAGATACGGAAGCCCCTGGAGGTCACCGAAGGAGACCGCCGGATCGGCATCTATCCTGCCGATGAGTTTCGCGTGCGCTGCTACGTGGATTTTCCGCATCCCCTGGTAGGTCAACAGGAAGTGGAGATGTTGGTTGGGCCGGACACTTTTCGCCACCTTCTGGCGCGCGCCAGAACTTTCTGTTTCCAACGCGACATTGCGCCGCTCAAGGCCATGGGCCTGATTCGCGGCGGCTCGCTGGAGAACGCCATCGTGCTCACCAATGACGGCGTCATGAACGGACCGTTGCGCTTCCCCGACGAGTTTGGACGCCACAAAGCGCTGGATCTGATTGGCGATCTCGCGCTGGCGGGCTTGCCCCTTCTGGCGCGCGTCGAAGCCCACAAAGCGGGCCATGCCCTGCACACCCAACTCGTCAGCCGCCTCTTGACCGATCCCTCGCTTTGGACCATAACCACCGGCGAAGTCGCCCGCCCCGAAAGCGACGCCTACCTGACTGCCCTTTCTCCCGCCTCTGCCGCTGATTAGTGATTCGCCGCGTTCGGAACAACCCTCCGTTGCGAAATAGCCGCTGCTCCCGCAGAATGGGCTCAAAACCATGTCCAACAACGATCTAGCCATTGTGATTCTCGCGGCCGGCAAAGGCACGCGGCTGAAGTCGAGCCTGGCGAAAGTGCTGCACCGCGCCGGTGGTCGCACGCTCGTCGAACAACTGATGCGCGCCTGCGAGCCGCTGAAGGCGCGCGAGAAGGTGGTCGTTGTGGGCCACCAAGCGGAACGGGTCGCCGCAGTGGTCCAGCCTCTCACGGCACTTACCGTGTTGCAGCAGCCGCAAAACGGCACCGGCCACGCCATGCAAGTCGCCAAGCGTGCGCTAGGCCGTGCCAAGATTGCCGTGGTGCTCCCGGGCGATGCTCCCCTGGTGCGTACGGAAACCTTGAAGGCGCTCATTGCCGCGCATCACCAGGGGAAAGCCGCGGCCACAATTCTCTCTGCGGTGCTGGCTGATCCTTCCGGCTACGGCCGGGTGGTGCGGAAATCGGAAACGACCGTCGCTGCCATCGTTGAAGAATCACAACTCACCGCCGACCAGCGCGATATCAACGAAGTCAATTCCGCCATCTATTGCTTCACGCTCGAAAAGCTCTGGCCCGCGCTGGCGCAGGTCAAACCCAATAACAAACATCGCGAGCTTTACCTGACCGACGCCATTGCCGCGCTCAGCGCCAAGGGCGAAACCGTGCTCGCGCAAGTCGCGCCCGATTCCCGCGAAGTTCTCGGCTGTAACACCCGTGCCGATCTGGCAGAGGTCGACCGCGTCTTCCGCGAGTGGAAGCGCAATGCACTCATGGACGCCGGCGTGACGATTCAACTTCCGGAAACGGTGTTAATTGATCCGGACGTCGTTGCGGGTGAAGACACGGTCATCGAACCCGGGGTGCAATTGCTGGGCAAAACCAAAATCGGCGCGCGCTGCACCATTCGAACGGGAAGCGTCCTGAGCGATGCCATCCTCGGCGACGAGGTGACCGTCGAGCCGCATTGCGTCGTGGAGCACAGCCGCCTGGATGACCGCGTGGTCATCGGCCCGTTCGCGCGATTGCGGCCGGACAATCACCTGAAAGCCGGTGCGCGCATCGGCAATTTTGTCGAACTCAAGAAAAGCACCATCGGCGAGGGCACCAAAGCCATGCATCTGTCCTATCTGGGCGACGCAAAGATCGGAACGAAGAGCAACATCGGCGCTGGCACGATCACTTGCAATTATGATGGCTTCCGCAAGCATCCGACTTCGATCGGAAACAAAGTTTTCATCGGCAGCGATGCCACGCTAGTGGCACCGGTGCGCGTCGGGGACGGCGCTTACATCGCCGCAGGTTCCACCATTACGGAAACCGTGCCTGCTGACGGATTGGGGATTGCCCGCGGCCGCCAGGTTAACAAACCCGGCTGGGCCGCGAAGAAACGCCGTGAACTGGCAGCCACAGAAAAACCGAAAAAGACCACGAAGAAATCGAAGCGACCCAAAGCAACCAAGAGGCGCAAGTAGCGTTCCTTGGAGGAGCGCAGCGATGAGCGGAAAAGTATTGGCGTGGACTTTCTTTCTCGGATCGCTCCTCCGCCACTCCTCGCTCTCGAGCCGTCCATGCCGCGCTGATTTCCGCGCGTCCCACCCGGTCAGCAGTTCTATCCTTGCTCGTGGTGGGTGAGCGCTCCGAGAAACCGCCTAGGAAGAGCGGCTCCTGGCAACGCCCATGTGGCGGTTTCTCCGGCGCGGCCCGCCGCGGGCATCGAAGCGCATAAGAAAAAACCAGGCTCCTCGGCAGGTTCGTGTAATAGCCCTCTTCTGCGGTGTACATTTTTTTCTTCGCTGCCAATCCTCCCGGCCCTCTGCGGTATCTTTATTCTTGTTTCATCCTCCCCGCCTGAACTCGCGCGTGTGTGCTAAACTAGCCGTTCCCGCAAGGTTACAGGGAGCTGCCACCGCATGAAATTTGGAGTCGTCGTTTTTCCCGGGTCCAATTGCGACCACGACGCGTTTTACGCCATCGGCAACGTTCTCGGGAAACCCGTCGAATTCATCTGGCACCAATCGGAAGATCTCGCGAATTGCGACGCCATCATCTTGCCGGGCGGATTTTCCTACGGCGATTACCTCCGCACGGGCGCCATCGCGCGGTTTTCTCCGGTGATGAAGTCCGTCGAGAAATTCGCGAAGAGCGGAGGCGCGGTCCTGGGCATCTGCAACGGCTTCCAGATTCTGTGCGAAGCCGGCCTGCTTCCCGGCGCGATGATGCGCAATAGTGGACTGCGATTCATCTGCCGCCACGTGTACATCCGTGTCGAGCAAACGGACACGCCGTCGACCAACGCCGCCCAGCGGGGCCAGATTCTCAAGATTCCCATCGCGCACTCGGACGGCAATTACCATTGCGACCAAGCTACGCTCACTGAGCTCGAGAAGAACCGCCAGGTGATTTTCCGCTACACCACTCCCGACGGTTCCGACGATAACGCCGGCAATCCCAACGGAGCAGTGCACAATATCGCTGGAGTCTGCAACCGCGAGCGCAACGTCGCCGGTCTCATGCCCCATCCCGAACGCGCCGTCGAGTCCGCCCTAGGCTCCTGCGATGGCCTGGTTATCTTCCGTTCCATGGTGGAAGCGCTTGTCGGCGCGGCCAAGGCCACCGCATGATCCGTGGCGCCCCGACATTGGTCGAGGCGGTTTCCGCTCTCCTCTGAAGAATTGAGATATGGCCACCGCTAGCAACGAAATTCGGGTCACTCCAGAGATCGCTCTGGAGCACGGCGTAACGCGCGAAGAATACGCACGCATTCAGCAAATTCTCGGGCGAGACCCAAACATCACTGAGCTGGGCATTTTCAGTGTGATGTGGAGCGAACATTGCTCCTACAAATCAAGCAAGGTGCATCTCAAGCGTCTGCCCACTCGCGGCAAGCTCGTCGTACAAGGGCCGGGAGAAAACGCCGGGGTCATCGATATCGGCGACGGGTTGGTGGCCGCCTTCAAAATCGAATCGCATAATCATCCGAGTTATGTCGAGCCCTTCCAGGGCGCAACGACCGGCGTCGGCGGCATTTTGCGTGACATTTTCACCATGGGCGCACGCCCCATCGCAGTCTTGGATTCATTGCGATTCGGCGAGATCACTGCAGGCCAATACACCAGTGCAGAGGACGCCAGAAAAAACCTCCGCATCCTCGACGGCGTAATTCGTGGAATCGGGAGTTACGGAAACTGTTTCGGCGTTCCCACCATCGGCGGCGAGGTCGGCTTTGAGCCGTGCTATTCGCAAAATCCGCTCGTCAATGCGCTCGCGCTGGGCATCGCCAAAAAGGAAGAAATTTTCCTCGCCAAAGCGAAAGGCATCGGCAATCCGGTGATCTACGTCGGCGCAAAAACAGGTCGCGACGGGATTCACGGCGCATCCTTGCTGGCCTCCGCCGAGTTCACCGAAGAGTCGAAGCAAAAGCGTCCGAATGTACAAGTCGGCGACCCCTTCATGGAGAAACTGTTGCTCGAAGCCTGCCTGGAAGCCATGCACACCGGGGCGGTCGTCGCGATTCAGGACATGGGCGCTGCCGGCCTCACCTGCTCCACTATGGAAATGGCCTCGCGCGGCGGCACGGGCATCGAGATCGAACTCACCAAAGTTCCTCAACGCGAGACCGGCATGACGCCCTACGAAATCATGCTCAGCGAATCCCAGGAGCGCATGCTGCTGGTGGCGGAAAAGGGCCGCGAGCATGAAATCCTGGCGGTCTTCAAGAAGTGGGGCCTCGATGCCGTCGTCGTCGGCCAGGTTACCGAAGGCGGCATGGCCCGCATCAACCACAACGGCAGAGCCGCCGCGGAAATTCCCGCGCATCCCTTGGCAGAAGAAGGTCCGGTCTATCAGCGGCCCATGGCCGCGCCTGCACCGAGAGAAGAGAACGCCGCGAATTGGTTTGCCTTCGCGGCCGAAGGCACGAACCTCACCCAGAACTTCTTGAAGTTGCTGGCGTCGCCGGCGATTGCCTCCAAGCGCTGGATCACCGAGCAGTACGACACTTCCGTGCGCACCAACACTTTGGCGGGTCCCGGCGCGAGCGACGCGGCAGTGGTGCGTATCAAAGATCCGAAAACGGGAGCCGTGAAGCGCGCGCTGGCCCTCTCGACCGACGGCAACGGCCGCTGGTGTCAGTTGAATCCCCGCATGGGAGCCATGCACGCGGTGGCCGAAGCGGCCCGCAATGTGGCTTGCAGCGGCGCGCGGCCCGTCGCCGCCACGAATTGCCTGAATTTCGGCAGCCCCGAAAAGCCCGAAGTGATGTGGCAATTCAGCGAAACCATCGATGGCTTGGTCGAAGCGTGCACCGCCCTCAACACTCCCATCACCGGAGGCAACGTCAGCTTCTACAACGAAACTCTCGGCAAATCGATCTACCCCACCCCGGTCATCGGCGTCGTCGGGGTGATCGAAGACGCCTCGCAGGTCCTGAAAATCGCCTTCCGCGAACCCGGCGACGCTGTGGTCCTGTTGGATGGATCGAATTCCTCGGTTGGCGTGCAGCACGCCGTGCCCCAGCGTGGCAACCCATCTCCCCTGGTCGCCTGCGAATTCTCCTCCTCCGAATACTCCAAGACCATCGCCGGGATCGTCGCTGGCGAACCGCCCGCCATCGAGCTCACCGCTGAGCAGCGCCTGATTGATTGTCTCGTGGCTCTCGGCGCCGTAGGCGCCATCCAGTCCGCACACGATATCTCCGACGGCGGCCTGGCCGTCACCCTCGCGGAGTCCTGCTTCGCCCCGTACGCTCCGCTAGGGGTGTCCGCCATGGCGGATTGCGCTCCTCTTGGCGCACACGTCAAATTGGAAGAAGCCGGCCCTGCCGAGGCCGCCGCATTCGCCGAACGCGGCGCCCGCGCGGTCGTATCAGTCAAGCCCTCTTCGCTTGCCCGCGTTCGCGATACTGCGAGACAATATGGTGTGGCGGCGCAGCACATCGGCCAGGTCACCCGCGACGATGCCTTCCGCATCGAACATCAGGGGCACGCGGTGATCAGCAGTTCCGTTGAAACGCTACGCGACGCCTGGGCCCATGCACTCGAACCTACGCTGACCACAAAATGAGTCAAAAACTCGCCTTCGCCGATGATCATTTCCATGACCAGTGCGGTGTGTGCGGTGTCTTCGGCCACCCCGAAGCGTCGAACCTTGCCTATCTCGGTCTTTACGCCCTGCAGCATCGCGGTCAGGAATCAGCGGGCATCGTCTCGAGCGACGGCCAAGAGTTGTATGTGCACCGCGCCATGGGCGAAGTTGAAGAAATCTTTCAGCCGAGCGTGCTCGCCCAACTTCCCGGCAGCTTGGCCATCGGCCACACCCGCTATTCAACGGCGGGCGACAAAGCCCTGCTCAACGCCCAGCCCATCATGATCGACTGCAACAAGGGTAAAGTGGCGCTTGGCCACAATGGCAACCTCACCAACGCCGCCGAGTGGCGCCGCAGGCTCGAGCATCGTGGTTCCATCTTTCAGACCAACAGCGACACTGAAGTCATCGTGCATCTCATCGCTCGTTCGCAGACGCGCAATCTTTCCGGCGCGATCGGCGATGCCCTCAATCAAGTGGAAGGCGCCTACTCTCTGCTTCTCCTGACGCAAGATGAGTTGTACGCGGTGCGCGATCCGCGCGGCTTTCGCCCACTGGCGCTTGGAAAATTGACTACCCCCGGCGGCTTCGTTTCGTGGCTGGTGGCGTCAGAAACCTGCGCATTCGATCTGCTCAATGCGCAATACATCCGCGAGATCGAACCCGGCGAGATGGTGCGCATTTCCAAATCAGGCATCGAGTCCATCCACTTCGCTCCGGAAAAACCGCACCAGCAGTGCATTTTCGAGCACGTCTATTTCTCTC
>Ga0209161_10004424_pt1 | contig 11149 bp, 8 predicted proteins | sample GraSoiAngelo_155_FD_186169 | JGI IMG/M metagenome (GOLD analysis project Ga0209161, IMG submission 186169) | Grasslands soil microbial communities from the Angelo Coastal Reserve, California, USA - 14_1009_13_30cm (SPAdes) (version 2) | ecosystem: Environmental > Terrestrial > Soil > Grasslands ...
TCCTGGAAAGAGCAGCGGCCCTGGACCGTCCCGCACTTCCTGCTCCTCGGGATCGTCCTCGCGGTCGCCGGGCTCCTCGCGACGGCATTGCCCGCGTTCGTCTCCGCGTCCGCGTTCCATCTGCCCTTCACGAACGGCTGGAGTTACATCGGTTACGGACTCGTCGTCGCACTCCTGGTCGCGTATTTCGGGAGCATCCCGCCGACCCGCCCGACTCCGCGGATCACCGTCGTCCTCGGGGGACTCGCGGTCCTCCTGTTCGATGCGAGCACATACCTGGGCCTCGTGTTCTCCGGTTACGTCGACGCGGGCGGGCTCTATCAGTCCCAGGTTTGGGGCGACCAGACCGTCGCGACGCTCGGCGGCAATCTCGTCGCCTTCATCGTCGCCGTCGTCGTCGGACGTGTCCTCATCTGGAACCGGTTGCGGGGAGAAGGCCTCGAGGGGATCAAGATCCAGGGATTGCGCCAGAAGCTCCAGATCATCTTCCAGGATCCGTACGAGTCGCTGAACCCGAAACAGTCCGTCTACGACATCGTCGCGGAGCCGTTGATCGTGAATGGCCTGAGCCGGAACCGCGCCGAAACGGAGGCCCGGGTCGAGCAGGCGCTCGCCGATGCGGGGTTGCGACCGCCGCGGGACTTCCTGTTCCGCTTTCCGCACGAGCTCTCCGGGGGCCAGCGACAGCGCGTATCGATCGCGGGGGCCCTCGTCCTGGATCCGGAGTTCCTGGTGGCCGACGAACCCGTCTCGATGCTCGACGTCTCGATCCGCACGGAGATCCTCGAGCTCCTCTTGGAGCTGCGCGAGAAGAAAGGCCTCACGTACCTGTTCATCACCCACGACCTCTCCCTCGCGTGGGTCCTCGCGGACCGAATCGGGGTCATGTACCTGGGGAAGATCGTCGAGGAAGGGCCGACCCGGGAGCTGATCAAGAATCCGCGGCACCCGTACACGAAGGCGCTCGTGTCCGTCGTGCCGGTCCCGGACCCGGACCGGCGGCGGCAGCGCATCATCTTGAAAGGCGAGCGACCGGACCCTTCGGACATCCCGCCCGGGTGCCGGTTCCATCCTCGCTGTCCCGTCGCATTCGAGCGATGCGGGTGGACCGCGGAGGAGGTGGTGGATGAGCTGAAGGACCTCTCCGCAGGCACGCCGGACGAGGGGTTATTCGCGGGCCTTCAATCGGATACCCCGCTTACCTTCACGCTACCGGCCGCATCCCCGGACGCCGAGGCGATGATCCGGCGGGTGATCGAGGCGAAGGCGGAGCAGTTCCGCGGGCTGAAGGCGATCCAATCGATCGAGCGGGCGAACGGTGGCCTCCGGGTGTCCCTGCACGAATTCACCGAGCCGGAGCTGAAGGGCATCGCGCCGGACGTCAAGGTGTCGTGCCACCTGTTTGCCTAGGTCTCGAGACTCGAGCGTGGCGTTGGCAGGGCGACCTCGAGGAGCCACAACCCTTACTACGAATCGACGCGGTGCGGGCACGGGCTGACGGCATGGACAAGCTCATCATCACGGTCGCGCCCACGGGGTCTGTGCCGAGGAAGAAGGACACGCCTCATGTACCCGTGACGCCCGACGAGATCGCGGAGACGGCGTATCGGTGCGAGCAGGAAGGCGCGGCGATTATCCACGTTCACTGCCGCGACGAGAACGAGCGTCCCACGTCTCGATTCGAAATCTTCCGCGAAACGGTCGACAAGATCCGCAAGCGAACGAAGCTCGTCGTCATGACGTCGACGAGTGGCATCGCCGGCCAGACGGACGACGATCGCGCGACGCCGCTGAAGACGAACCCGGAGATGGCCTCGCTCACGACCGGGACGCTGAACTTCGCCGGCCGCAAGCCGGCCGTGGTCTATGTGAACACGCCCGAGACCGTTCAATTCCTCGCGAAGGCGATGCTCGATCAGAACATCAAGCCGGAACTCGAGGCCTTTGACGTCGGCTTCGTCCAGCAGGGGAAGCGGTTGATCGACTCGGGGCTCGTGAAGGAACCGGTCCACTTCCAGCTCGTGATGGGCGTGGACGGCGGGGTCCCCGCGACCCCGGAGAATCTCCTGCACATGCGCAACCAACTGCCGCCGAGTGCGACGTACGTCGTGGCAGGCATGGCCCGAATGCAACTTCCGATGACGACGATGGCGATCGTCCTGGGCGGCCACGTCCGGGTGGGTCTCGAGGACAATCTCTACCTGAAAAAAGGCGTCCTCGCTCGAAACGAGGAGTTGGTCGCCCGCGCAAGGCATCTCGCGGAAGATCTTCAGAGGGACGTCGCGTCTCCCGACGAGGCACGCACGATCATGGGCCTCAACCCTCGGCGTTGATCACGCGAAGCCGGCCACGCTCTCCTCGAACGCCTCGAGGGTCTGACGGACTGCGGTGTCGTCATGGGCCGTGGACAGGTAGAATGGCTTTCCCGGTTTGACGAAGATGCCTCGTGCCAGCAGGGAGGTGTCGAGGACGCTCCGTTTGGATTCGTCTGCCGCGAGCGAGTCCCGATAGTTGCGGGGGGCCCGATTCGTGAACAGGATCGAGAAGACGGAGCCCACCGCGGGGACGACCGCGGGCACCGAATGATCTTTCAGGAGTCGCTCGAAACCGGAGGTCAAGGTCCGCGTCGTCTTCAGGAGACCGTCGAACGCCCCGGGCTTCTCGAGTTCATCGAGCGTGGCCATGCCCGCGGCCATCGCGATCGGATACCCGGCGAACGTGCTGCTTTGGAAGAAGTCGCCTCGCGCCGGATCCGCGAGGTCGAGGATATCGGAGCGCCCGAGGAAAGCCCCGCATGGAAGGCCGCCTCCGATGATCTTGCCGAGACAGGTGAGGTCCGGCGTCACCCGATACGCGTGTTGGGCGCCGCCGAACGCCACGCGAAAGCCGCTCATCACCTCGTCGAAGATGAGCGGGATGTCGTGCTCCGCCGTGATTTCCCGCAACCCCTCGAGGAACCCCGCGTCCGGCGCGATGTACGATCGCTCGACCGGTTCCAAGATCACGCAAGCAAGCCGATCCGCGTGGGCCCGAATCCGCGCCTCGGTTTCCTCCAGATCGTTGAAGGGCAGGACGACGGTGTTCTTCAGGACGGAGTCCGGTGTCCCGCGGGATCCCGAAATCGGCAGGAGACCCGCCTTCACCTCCTCCTTCGAAGGCGAGTGGCTCACGAGCAGCTCATCGACGCCGCCGTGGAAGTGGCCCTCGAACTTCGCGATCATCGGACGCTTCCGGTACGCCCTCGCCAAGCGGACCGCGTGGACCGTCGCCTCGGTCCCGGACATCGTGAAGCGCATCTTCCCGTCCGGTCGGAAGATCCGGAGGAGCCTCTCCGCATAGGTCGCCTCGAGTTCGTGCGGCGTGCCGAACATCGTCGTACCGGCGGCCTGCAAGCGGTCGCGAATCGCCTTCATCACACGAGGATGGCCGTGGCCCAAGATCAGGGGACCGAAGGACAGGCAGTAGTCGATGTACTCGTTGCCGTCGAGGTCCCAGAGACGACAGCCCTTTGCCTTCTTCATCGCGATCGGGTACGGATCGAAGTATTTCACGCCCGCTGTCACGCCGCCGGGCAGCGAACGGCGAGCCCGGTCCGCGTAGGCCCGAGACGCCTTCGTCTTGGCCGCGAGATCGGCACCGGCGCCGGCCTTCGTCATCTCCCGACGCCATCTTGCGCCCGGGCGATATACTCTTCGCGGACCCGAACGGCACTCGGGGCCCGCACGCTTATACAGGTCCGTCGACGTGCGGCATGGAAGGGGCGGACGTTCGCGGCCGGCGGAGATTTCGAGCGATTATACCGAACCGGGGACACCCCGTGGGATTCCGGCATCCCGAGCGTCGAACTGGTCCGCGTGCTGGACGCCGGATTCTTGCCCGGGAAGATGGTGCTCGAAATCGGATGTGGCACCGGCACGAACGCAATTGAATTTGCGCGCCGCGGGTATCGCGTGACCGCGGTCGATCTCGTCGACCTGGCGGTTCAACGCGCGCGAGAGAAAGCCCGGCGGGCGGGACTCGAGATCGACTTTCGAGTCGGCGATGCGACGCGAATGCGCCTCGGCGGCCCGTACGACGTCGTGTTCGACCGAGGCGTCTATCACGGGATTCGCGGCCGGAACCTTCCGGCGTTTCTCCGGATGCTCGAACGCGTCACCCGACGGGGCACGCGCTGGCTATGCCTCGCGGGGAATGCGAAGGAGCCGATGGAGGACGGTCCACCGGTCGTAAGCGAGGAGGAGTTCCGGGCTGAGTTGGGGCCGCTGTTCAAATTCATCGAGGTCCGCGAGTTCCGGTTCACGCTCGACCGCGATGACTTCCGGCCGCTCGCTTGGTCGATCCTGATGGAACGGCGGTAATCGGGGCCGCGAATCCCTGGTCGAAAGCCCATTCAATGGAGACGCCATCATCCGGGGACCGATGCGATTATTCACGGGGCCCGGCCGACCGAAGCGCGTCTTCGACCGCCTGGCGCCTCGATATGATTGGATCAACGCCCGGATCTACAAGCGGGAATGGCTCGACCGGGTCCGCCGGGCGATCCGAGGCGAGCGGGTCCTCGACGTCGGGGTGGGGACAGGATTCACCACGAATCACCTCACCCGGGCGGTGGGAATCGATCTGTCGATGGAGATGCTCCGGCGAGCTCGATATCGGGGCCATCTGGTCCAGGCCGACCTCATGGATCCGCCGTTCCGCGGCCCGACCTTCGAGACGGTTGTGTTCGCGGGGTCTTTCTACTACTTGCCCAGTGCCGCGGAGGGTCTCCGGATCGCGGCGGAGTTGTTGGACTCCCGGGGCCGGGTGGTCATCCTCTCGCCGGCCACGTTCCTTCTCTCGCCATTCGTCCCGATCTACACGATGCAAGATTACCGCGAGTTCTCGGACCGCGCGGGGCTGCGGCTGCTGTCCTACGAGAGGCTGAACTGGGCGGCCTGTCTCGTCATCGCGGAGAAGCCGTAGTCTCGTCCTTGTGAATCGGACACGGTCGGCCCGCCTTGCAGAAGCGACACTTCTCCCGCTTCGTCACGGGGAGAGGCTTGATCATCCGACCGTACTTCCGGCGCGGCGTACCCACCCCCTCCTTCCGACGGCCTCAGACCGCTTCGACGAGCGACATCTCGGCCCGGCCTCGCTTCATGCTCTCCGCGACGTCCTCGAAGGCGTCCAGGTGTCGCGCGACGTCGGCCTTCGTGTGCGCGACGGAGGACGTCCATTGCTCGTCCGGGCCCGTCGCCATCGGGATGATTCCGCGGTTCAGCATCGCGGTGTAATAGCCCCACCACCGGCCCACGTCGACCTCTTGGAACGAACGCCAATCGGTCACCGCGCCGCGGGTGAAATGCACCGCCCCGCTGATCCCGCCGGCTTGGACGATCATCTCGAGTCGGTGGTCTCGGATGATGTCGCGGTAGCCCTTCGCGAGGTCCTCGCCGACCTGCTGCGCATGTCGCATCCCGGCCCGCGTGAGGATCTTCGTCATCGTCACGAGCCCCGCGGAAATGCTGAGCGGATTCGCGTTGAAAGTGCCCGCATGGCTAATCTGGCCCGGGACCACCTGGTCCATGATCGAGGCCGTCCCGCCGACGGCCGCGAGGGGGAAGCCGCCCCCAATCGCCTTTCCGAGCACCTTGACGTCCGGGGTCACGCCGAACGCCTCCTCCGCCCCGCCGTACCACTTGCCGCACGTCTTGACCTCGTCGAAGATCAGGAGCGCACCGATCTCGGTCGCGACCTTTCGCAGGCCGTCGAGGAATCCCGGCCTCGGATGGACGTAGCCCATGTTCATCGGCACCGGCTCCAGGATGATTCCCGCGATGTCGTCGGCGTGCTCCTGTGCGAGGGCCTCCGTCGCCGCGAGGTCGTTGAACGGCGCGACGACCGCGGTCTGCAAAAGTTCCGGGAGGAGGCCCTTCGACGACGGCACCGGAGTGGGCCGCCTTCGATCTCCGGAGGCCTCTTTCTTCGGCTTGATGGACACCATGAGGGCGTCGTGCGATCCGTGGTAGCAACCTTCGAATTTCAGGATCCGGCGCCGGCCCGTGACCGCGCGGGCGAGTCGGACCGCGAACAGTGTCGTGTCGAGACCCGTCATCGAGAACTTGAGTCGGTCCAACTGGAACCGCCGGCAGAGGTGGTCCGCGAGCGGCCCCGCGTCGACCGACTCGAAACCAAAGATCGTGCCGTTCGCGACCCGATCGCGCATCGCCTTCGCGAGGACCGGGTGGCTGTGGCCCGCGACGAGCGCCCCGAACGCCATGCAGAAGTCGATGTACTCCGTTCCGTCCGCATCCCAGATCCGCGAGCCCTTCGCCTTGCGAACGTAGAGCGGGTACGGATCGACGAGGCGGTAGTTGCTGTTGACCCCGAAGGGGATCCGCTTCTTCGCGGCCTCCCACGCCTGCGCGGATTTCTTCGTCCGCCGGCGAAACGCTTGGAGTTCTGCCTCCCATGATTCCATGATATCGATAAGTCGGCGCTCGAACGCTCGTATAGTATAAACGGTTTCGCGCAACGCGAGCCGAGATTCGCGGATGCGGCGGTATCAATCGAGGCCATGGGACCAAGACGGCTCAACGACGGCTGTTAACCTTAAACAAGGTTGACTAATGCGACCGAAGGCTGCTGCCGCTGGCCTCCGCGAACGATGTTAAAGGGACTGCGGGCGTTTTCGATGCGATGGCGTTCGACATCGTCATCCATGGAGGACGCGTCCTCGACGGTACGGGCTCTCCGTGGCAGGCGGCAGATGTCGGAATCCGGAAAGGGAAGATTGCGCAGATCGGCAGGCTCGGTCGTGCGAAGACGGACCGATCCATCGACGCATCCGGGAAGTACATCGCTCCGGGTTTCATCGACATTCACACGCACAGCGATATCGGAATCCTCGTCGAGCCCACCGCGGAGTGCGCGGTCCGCCAAGGCGTCACGACCCACGTGATCGGGAACTGCGGCGATTCGCCCGCGCCGATCAGCGAGCGATATCGGGACCTCGCGGTCCGCCGGTTCGAGTACTATGCTGAGGCGAAAGATTGGAATTGGTCGAGCTATGCCGGATATCTCGATTTCATGGCCCGCCAGGGGGTCGGCATCAACATCGCGGGCCTCGTGGGCCACGGGAGCGTGCGACTCGCAACGATGGGCTTCGACGAGAGGTCGCCGACACCGGGTGAAATGCGCTCCATGAAGGATCAGGTCGACGAGGCGATGCGCGCCGGCGCGTTCGGCATGAGCACCGGCCTGGTGTATCCGCCGGGATGTTTCGCGGCCACCGGTGAGATCGTCGAGCTCGCCAAGGTCGTCGCTCGTCACCGCGGCTTCTACGCCTCGCACATCCGGGGAGAGCGAGAGACGATCGTCGACGCGGTCCGAGAATGCATCGACATCGGCGAGCGCGCCGGTTGTCCGGTGCAGATCAGCCACAACAACCCGAAATATGGCGGCATCGGAAAGTCCTCGGAGATCCAGCGTCTGTGGGAAGAGGCGAGGCAGCGCGGCGTCGATGTCCTCGCGGACAACGATGCGCACACGGATTTCGGCCCGCCCTTGAGCCACGCGCTGCCCCAATGGACGCAGAAGCTATCCCCCGACGAACTCCTCGCGATGTTGCACGACCCGGCAAAGCGCGAGGCGTTGAAGGACGAGATCCAAGCGGACCGACGTCCGGGTGCCGGGTACGTCGGCTTGTTGGTGCACGATCGGTTTGACCGGATCTGGCTCCTGCGGTGTCCGGAGGATCCGACGAAGGAAGGGCTCACGATTGCAGAACTCGCGCAGCGCCGCGGCGTCGACCCGTGGACCGCGTACTTCGATGTGATCGTAGAAGAACGGGACCGGGCCGTAGGCCTGTTCGACTACATGGACCTCGAAGAGATCAAGTCGACCTTGCAGCATCCGTTGGTCATGATCTGCTCCGACGGCTGGGTCGCGCCCGCGGAGGAGCGAACGTCACCGACCGCCCCGTACCAGCCCTGCACATACGGCGAGTTCCCTGGCATCTTGGAGCGCTTTGTTGTGAAAGAGAAGGTGCTGCGGCTCGAAGACGCCATCCACAAGATGTCCGGAATGCCCGCGGCACGCCTCGGCCTCGCCGATCGAGGGCGGATCCGTCCCGGCTTTGCCGCGGACCTCGTCGTCTTCGACCTGGCCCGCATCCGAGATCGCGCGACGAACCCCTGGCCCCACGCATATCCATTTGAGAACTATCCGCACGGTTACCCGGAGGGAATCGACTGGGTCCTGGTGAACGGACGACTTGCCGTGGAGGACGGCGAGTCGACCGGGGCCCGCGCCGGAATCGTGTTGCGACATCGGGGCGCGTGACCGATCTCGGCTCGAGTGACGGAACCGACTTAAGCGGAAGGACCTCTCCGGATCGAGATGACCATCGCGGTCGTCAAGAGACGATTCCCCGGCAAGAGGATCCAGAGGAGCGTCTTCCGCATCCTGCGGGACAGCGCCCTCTGCTCGATGTCGACCGTTGCGCCGGGAAACCGAGCCCACATCAACACGGCGTACGTCTGCTATTCGGCGGACCTGAACTTCTACTTCCTCTCCGACCCCGATTCGTTGCACTGCAAGAACGTCGAGCGGAATCCATCGATGGCAATGATGATCATGAACTCGTCGCAGACGTGGGGTGGCAGCGACCGAGGGATCCAGCTGTTCGGGACGTGCCATCGAGTCCGCGGGCCGGCCGCAACAGAGGCGGAGCGGCTGTACGGTTCTCGCTTTCCCGCGTACGCGACGTGGCTTCGGAGAACCGACCCGACGGGTCGGCGCGGCGCCGAACTCTTGCGATCCTACGCGTTTTACCGGTTCGTCCCGATAAGGATCAAAATCCTCGATGAGGCGGAATTCGGCGGCGCGGCGTTCGTAATCGCCGGCGTGACGCGACGGCGTCCGAAGAGGCGAACGCCGGCCGCGATCGTGACGTGGCTCGCCACCGAGGAACTCCGCCCGCAGCGCCACGCTCGCGGAAAGACCGCGGCGGAATGATGTTTGCGATCGCGGCATGTTGACCAGAAGCCATCAAATAGGGGTCGTCGGGATACGGCGGCGGTGGCGCCGGCAAGCGAGGACGCGTTTGGTCGGGGGATGCGCTTCGACGCGACAGTCCTCCTAGGCGGGGCGATCGTTTCCGCCGTGCCCCCAAGCTAGCGGCCGCGGCCAGGATGAGGTGGATTCCTTGACAACGAAACCGTTCCATGGGCATGCAATCCGAGGTCAAGAAGCCGTCCTCCGATCGCCTCTCTTCGAGGGCCGGTTCGGACGCATATTTCGAAATCTTCCGCCGTTCCTGCCCCCGGGCTCGGCACTCGCCGCGCTCGCCCAGCAGATGGTGGAGCCCGAGCCGCAGCCGGGCGTCGAGGATGAGGCTGGCGACAATCCCGACATCCCGGCGGGGTTCACCTACTTCGGCCAATTCATCGACCACGACCTCACGTTCGATCCGACTTCGAAACTACAGCGCGACAACGACCCGGATGCGCTCGTCGACTTCCGCACGCCGCGGTTCGACCTCGACTCGATATACGGCCGCGGGCCGGACGATCAGCCGTTCCTGTACGAGCCGGACAGCCTCCACTTCCTCATCGGCCACAACGCGGCCAACGAAGACGACCTCCCGCGGAACGCGAACGGCCGGGCGTTCCTCGGGGACGGCCGCAACGATGAGAATTTGATCGTCTCGGAACTCACGCTCGGGTTCCTGAAATATCACAACCGGGTCGTCGATGCGATCGCCCACGTGCCGGAAGACATGCGGTTCGATGAGGCGCGACGGATTGTGCGCTGGCACTTCCAGTGGGCGGTCATCCACGATTTCCTGGTGCGCCTCGTCGGCCGCGAGGTGATTCGAGATATCCTCCGGCCCGACACGTTCGCGATTCCCACGGAGCAAGGGACGAAGACCGCGAAAACCCTGCGCGTCGATCTGAGGTTCTTCCATTGGCACAACCGCGTATTCATGCCGGTCGAGTTCTCCGTCGGCGCGTACCGGTTCGGGCACAGCATGGTCCGGGGCGAGTACGAGCTGAACGAGGCGGTGCAGGACATCCCGATCTTCGCGAAGGCTCCCGAGCCCGACCTCCGCGGATTTCGTGAGCTGCCCGCGGGACACGTGATCCAGTGGGCGCGGTTCTTTGAGTTCGCGGGAGCCAACCTCGAGACGCAACCCTCGCGCCGAATCGATACCAACCTCGCGTTCGGGCTGAGCGTCCTCCCGGAGAGCGTGGCCAAGGGAATCGGCGCGCTCGCGGAGCGGGATCTGAAGCGCGGCAAGGCGCTCGGCCTGCCGTCGGGGCAAGCGATCGCGCGGGCGATGGGGATCCCGGAAGAACTCATCTTGCAAGGCGACGCCTTGAAGCCGCTCCCTCCGGATTTGATCAAGGCGTTCGGAAGGGACACCCCGCTGTTCTTCTATGTCCTCAAGGAAGCGGAGGTCCTCAGCAAAGGGAAAAAACTCGGACCGGTCGGGGGCCGCATCGTCGCCGAGGTGATCCTCGGGCTCATCCGAGGAGATCCGTCGTCGTTCTTGAGCGTACAGCCGATGTGGCAACCGAAAGCGGGGCAATTCGGCGCGCCGAAGGACGGCGAATTTTCGGTGGCCGACCTGTTGCGCTTCGCCCAGGTGACAATCTCCTAACCGGAACGTCCCGAACTCGAGACTCCAAGTCATCAAATACACGGGCTCCGGATACACGGCGATCCGATGGCCGCGTTGCTCCTGACCGAGAAAGACGTCGAGGGATTCCTTCGGATGGAGGACGCGCTGGGCGCGGTCGAGCAAGGCCTCCGCGCGCTCGGCCGAGGAGAAGCAACCAACCGCCCGCGGCAGCGAGCCGGTACGCGAGAGACCACGGTCAACGTCATGCTTGCGGCCTGGCCGGCGAGGGGGTATGCGGGATTCAAGTACTACACGACATCTCGAGAAGGAATTCGATTCTGGGTCCACCTCTTTGACATCGCGACGAGCGAGCTCGTGGCGGTCATTCAAGCCGATCGGCTCGGACAGCAACGGACCGGAGCCGCCTCCGGTGTTGCGACGAAGTACCTCGCGCGACCGGATGCGTCGACCATCGGCATCGTCGGCACGGGATGGCAAGCGGAGAGCCAATTGGAGGCGGTCTGTGCGGTCCGCGCCATCCGG
>Ga0209161_10004428_pt1 | contig 11147 bp, 7 predicted proteins | sample GraSoiAngelo_155_FD_186169 | JGI IMG/M metagenome (GOLD analysis project Ga0209161, IMG submission 186169) | Grasslands soil microbial communities from the Angelo Coastal Reserve, California, USA - 14_1009_13_30cm (SPAdes) (version 2) | ecosystem: Environmental > Terrestrial > Soil > Grasslands ...
CGGTTGCTGCGGGAGCCAGCAGCGCGACATTCACGGTGACGACCAGCGCGGTGAGCACGTCCACACCGGTCACCATCTCCGCGTCCTATGCTGGTGTGACCCAAACGGCCTCACTCACCGTAGCGCCGCCGGGTTCCGCCACGCTTTCCGCGATAGCGCTCAACCCAGCCAGCGTGACTGGCGGGTCACCTTCAACAGGCACGGTGACGCTGAGCGGGCCAGCACCCACTGGCGGTGCAGCCGTCGCCCTCACCAGCAGCAGCACGGCCACGGCAACGGTCCCGGCGAGCGTGACGGTTGCTGCGGGAGCCAGCAGCGCGACATTCACGGTGACGACCAGCGCGGTGAGCACGTCCACACCGGTCACCATCTCCGCGTCCTATGCTGGTGTGACCCAAACGGCCTCACTCACCGTAGCGCCTCCAGGTACTCCGGCGGGAACTTACACGCTTACGATCACGGGAACTTCGGGCAACCTCAGCCACTCTATAACGGTCCAAGTAACGGTCAACTAAGAAGTACTTCGGAGCCTCTCCAGCCCTCTTCTGGAGTTCAGCCTGGGAAGGACAGCGGCTTTCCACAGCTGGCTGCGACTGGCCATTTGGCCAATTACGCCCAGGGCAAGTTCCATTGCAACCCCCAGTCCTAAATGGATCCTAAGAGAAGGGGAAACTATCTCCGGGCACCTGCCAAAGATGAAGGAGCAATGGATAACGCGAAGACGGAGTTCCGCTGGAGAGTTGCGCGCGGTGTTGCGCTCGTGGCATACCTGGCAGGCAGTTGTATGGCCGCCGGCTCGCTCGCAAAGGCTCAGGCTACATCTGCATCACAGGGATCGGGGTCGAGTCCCCGATTGCTGAGTGCAGAGGGAGGGCGGGCGATCGTGGATGCCGTGCAGGATCAGGACCAACCGAGGCGCGGTGTGCAAGACTGTTCTCACCTGGTTCATCAGATGTATTTCAACGCGGGTTTTGAGTACCCGTATGCGAGCTCGTTCGAACTGTATGCCGGGAACGAGAATTTTGAGCGGGTGAGATACCCGCAGCCGGGAGATTTGATTGCATGGCCAGGCCATGTGGGCATTATCCTGGACCCGCGGGAGCATAGCTTTTACAGCCTAGTGAGTACGGGCCTGGAGGCCCAGGATTACGAGGGAACTTACTGGAAGTCGCGCGGAAGACCGCACTTCTACCGGTACAAAGTTGAAAACACCGGGACTCTGACCGCCGCCAAGGCTCCGGCTTCCTCAGTAGCTGCAGATTCTGCAAGGCGGCACGTCACTGCGCCGGCGATCGAGGAGCGATTCCCTGTGATGGCCTCCGCCTCTCATCGCCCACCGAAGACGGCTTCGGAACGGACAAAGGTAGTCCCTGGTTCACCGGCTTTGCCGGCACCGGCAGTTGCAGCCGCTCCCTTTGAGGTTCCGCAAAGCATCATCATCACTCCGGAGAACAAGAAACCAACGATCAGCCAAGTTACTGAAGGCATCTCTGAATTGAGCAACGCCTCGGGAAGTGTCTTGCGTACGAGTGACCCCACAAGACTGGCGCTGCCGGTGATCATCTTTGAGCGGCTCCAGGTGGAGCGTCTGGAAATCAAAGGGGACCACGGATGGGCCCGTCTGCAGATAGATTTTCGAGCGACTATCGCGGGTGGAGAAACGGACTATAAGCGGCGACGCGAAAAAGTTCGCTGGGAGCTGCGCCGCACAGAATCGGGCTGGGAGGCGATTACACCCACGGATCGAACCTATGTACCAAACGATGTGGCAGTGCGCCATTTGGCGGCACAGCTCGCGGAGCTGACCGAGAGGGATGGCGGTGCGGCACATCCGGAGACAGTTCTGCGTCAGGAGTCAAGGCTCGCTAGTCTTCTAAGCGCGCTGCTGGCGAACAGGTAGGCTAATCGGGCAGTCGAGGGGCTCTAGAAGCGCGAGCGGCTTGTTAGCGATGGAGAGGAACGGAAAAGTCCACCGAGAGTTGTCGTCCTGAATTGGAACTAGTGCTTCAACGGTGGGCCGGAAGTTGTGTTCGGTGATTCCTGAGGCAGAGCAAAGGCGACGTAGACGCCACCGGAAGATGATTTCGGGTCCTTGCCGCCTCCCGCGGCGATGACGACGAATTGGCGGCCGTTGACTTCGTAAGTGGCCGGCGTGGCATTGCCGGAGAAGGGCAGAATCGCCTCCCAGAGCAGCTCACCGTTAGATTTATCGAAGGCGCGGAATTTTTTGTCGAAGTTGGTTGCCCCGATGAACACCAGGCCGCCAGCGGTGACGATCGGACCACCGTAGTTCTCGGTTCCGGTGTTCCTTTGGCCCCTCGCGGCGAGTTCTGGGTATTCACCCAGCGGGATCTTCCAGACATATTCACCGGTGTTCAGATTGATGGCGTTTAGAGTGCCCCACGGAGTAGCTACGGCGGGATATCCTTCCGGGTCGAGAAACTTGTGGTAGCCGGTGAAGCGATACGGCATGGATTCCGGAGGTGGTGCGGAGCTTGCGAGCTCTTTACTTTCACCGCTCAGCAAAAAGCTGACCAGCGCGCCGTTTTGATCCTCGGTCAGATTTGGAAAGCCCGGCATTCGTCCATTTCCGTTCTTGATGGCCGTTGCAATCTGCGCGGGAGTCAGCCGATTGCCCACTCCTATCAGGGAAGGCATCGCGGGAGGGGAACCCGTCAACTTTTCTCCGTGGCAGATGCTGCACTGGCTCATATAGATGGCGCGTGGGCTATTTTCGGCCGTGTTGGGGGCGAGAGCGCCGGTCCAGGGCATCTCATTCGCATTGATGTACATGATTCCGGTCTCAGCGTCCACGGCGGGGCCGCCCCACTCGGCACCACCGTCGAAGCCAGGAAAAATTACCGTATCCTTCCCGACGCTGAAAGGAATGAACTGCCCTGCACTGCGGAATTGTTTGAATTTTTCCACTGCCCATTGATGTGCTTTCGCCGTGCGCGCGGTCAGAAGATCCTCAGTGAGAAGCTGGCGCGCAAAGGGCGCGGGGCGAGTGGGAAGCGGCTGCTCGAGGGCGGCAACTTCGCCGGGCACAGTGCTCGGAGGATATTTTTGGGACGCAATGGGGAAAAGAGGCTTTCCATTGGAGCGGTCGAAGAGATAGACGAAGCCTTGTTTTGTTGTTTGCGCTACAGCATCAATTTCTTTTCCGTCGCGCTTCACGGCGACGAGGGCGGGCGGTGAAGGAAAGTCGCGATCCCAAATGTCGTGGCGGACTCCCTGAAAATGCCAGACTCTCTCGCCCGTCTGCGCATTCAGGGCAATCAGACAATTGGCGAAGAGATCGTCCCCGATGCGATCGGCACCGTAGAAATCAAATGCGGCGGAGCCCGTCGGAACATAGACAATCCCGCGCTGGGGATCGAGCGCCATCCCGGCCCAATTGTTCGCCGCGCCGCTGGTCTTCCAGGCATCCTTCGGCCAAGTGTCATGGCCAAATTCACCGGGACGTGGAATGGTGTGAAACGACCAGCGCAGCTTTCCGGTTCGAGCGTCGTAGGCTCGAATGTCGCCGGGAGGCGCGGGAAGAGTCTCGGGGTTGCGCCCGCCGACGATCAGCAGGTCTTTGTATACGACGGCTGGACTGGTCAGATCCACAGACACAGAGCTGGCAGGCTCCCGGCCAAGATTTTCACGCAGGTCGATTCGGCCGTGGTCTCCAAAGGACGCAATCGGACTGCCGGTGGTGGCGTCTAGCGCGTACACAAAGTTCATTACTCCAACCAGAATGCGCTTGTCCTTGCCGTCGGCCCAGTAAGCGAGCCCGCGGTCCGGTTGCGTTCCACGCATTCCGGAGTCGAACTTCCACAACGGCTTACCTGTCGCGGCATCCAACGCGAAAATCTTTTGTGTCGGCGTGATTCCGTAGAGTACGCTCTCGACGATGATGGGGCTTGTCTGAAGACCGCCTTGCTCCCGTGTGTCAAAGCTCCAGGCGACGGCCAGGCGCTTGACGTTGCTGCGATTGATTTGCGCTAGCTTGGAATAATGATTGTTCTCGGGCGCGCCGCCGTAGTCCGGCCAGTCTTGCTGCTCCTGGCCGGATACATCGCTTTGTGGCGGCGCGTTTGCCGCGCGCGCGATCAACCCGGCAGTGGTGACGATCAAGGATGGAACGAGAACGAATGCGCAACTGGTGAGTATGTTCAGCGTTCGCTTCTTTTTCATGGCCGCACGAGGAGAGAGGATAACACCCCTGCAACGCAAGGCGACATGCAGATAAAGAGACTCTTTACATTTGTCGAGCCGGACGCTCGGCCAACCTTCCCTCCCTTACTCACATGGGGAGTAATACTATGCCACCCAGCAGAAGTCTCAAGGCTCACCGTTGGCGCAGTCCCATCACGCGCATCAGGGTTTCTTGGACGTGGACCAGTTCGCGCTGACGTTCGTGTTCTTCCTTGGTGCGGTCGGTAAGAGCTTCTTTCAACAGAAGCAAATTGCGACGGAATTCGAGCTGAGCAATAACCAGGCGGCTTAACGCTTTGAGGGCCTCTCTTTGCTCGGGCGCCAGTTCGCGCGGCGACCGGTCGACGACGCAGAGCGTGCCCAGGGCATAGCCGTCTTCGTTGATAAGGGGAGCGCCGGCGTAGAAGCGGATGTACGGGTCGGAAGCGACCAGGGGATTGTCGCGAAAGCGCTCATCCAAGAGCGCATCGGGGACCACGAAGAGATCGGATTGCAAAATCGCAGTAGAGCAAAAAGCGATGTCGCGTGATGTTTCTGAAGCATCAATACCCACTCGTGATTTGAACCATTGGCGGTCTTCATCGACAAGAGAAATCAGCGCGATAGGCGTTCTGCAAACAAACGAGGCTAGCAAGGTGAAGTCGTCAAACGATTGTTCGGGGTCGGTATCGAGGATGGCGTATTTCTCCAAAGCGGCAATTCTGCCCGCTTCGTTGACTGGCTTGGCGATGACCATGAGCCACCTCCTGAGCGATTCCTTGGTCCGGGTTGGATCCTGGCCGGGGCGGAATCATACTCCAAATGAGAGAATAAGGCGCGGGCCAAGTGAATCCATGTGAATCCATGTCGGATTTGGAGGGAAGGCGCGTGAAATGGATTACACGTGAACATGTAAAGGGGGAGACGATTGCTTCTGGACGACGCTCAGCCACACTGGTCGCGAGTGCAAGTTCTGCTTGCGTTACAACGGGCGTCCGGACAGCGATGTCTTCACTATTTACAACGCGGGGACCCAGTGTGTAAGTCTCGCCGCGGCGAATCCGCAGCAGACCGGCGAGCCGCGCCTCGCCGTCAAATCCACTTACTCCTTCCCTAGCTTGGACTCCCATAAGAGCGGCCCGACAGTTGTGAATATCTCTCGACTTCGTCCACTTATTCATTAGAATTCAACGCGCTCGAGATTTTCGCGTCGCTATTTTCCGCGGAGGGGCTCCATGAAGTCGCAGCTACTACGTTTACGATCACTGTCTTTTGCAGCCGCAATTCTATGCTCAACAATCGCGGAAGCGCAGGCCACCAAAGCGCAAACGTCGCAACAAAGATACACGCCTACTCCTGAGAATCTGAAAGCGCGCGCATGGTTCCAGGACGCGAAGTTCGGAATGTTTATTCATTGGGGGGTGTATAGCGTGCTGGGCGATGGGGAATGGATTATGGAGACGCGGCCGATCAATAGAACGGATTACGCGAAGGTGCCGACGTTTTTCAATCCGGTCAAGTTTGATCCTGCGGCGTGGGTCGCGCTGGCAAAAGCCGCGGGCATGAACTACATCACCATAACCTCCAAGCACCATGACGGATTCGCCATGTTCGACTCGCGCTTGACGGATTGGAATGTTGTGGCGCGAACGCCGTACGGCAAAGACGTGATTGGGATGCTCGCAGCGGAGTGTCACAAGCAGGGCATCAAACTGTTCTTGTACCACTCACAACTTGATTGGCATTCACCGGATTATTTTCCGCGCGGGCGTACGGGACATAGCACGGGCCGTCCGGATTCTGGGAATTGGGATGCGTACCTGAATTTCATGGACGGGCAGTTGCGCGAGCTGCTGACGAGCTATGGGGAGATTGGCGGCATCTGGTTCGACGGAATGTGGGACAAGCCGGACGCGGATTGGCAACTTGCCCGCACCTACGCGCTGATTCATCAACTGCAGCCGCAGGCCATGGTTGGCAGCAATCATCATAAGAATCCGTTTCCCGGAGAGGACTTCCAGATGTTTGAGAAGGATTTGCCAGGCCAGCACACCACAGGTTTCAACGCTGAACAATCCGTCAGTGCGCTGCCGCTCGAAACCGCGGAAACCATGAATAATTCCTGGGGCTTCAATCTGACGGACGAGCACTTCAAGAGCACGGCTGAATTGATTCGATACCTTGTGCGTGCGGCGGGATTGAATGCGAATTTTCTTTTGAATGTGGGGCCGATGCCGAGCGGCGAAATTCAGCCCGAGTTTGTGCAGCGCTTGACGGAAGTGGGGCGCTGGACGAAGCAGTATGGAGATTCGATTTACGGAACGCGAGGAGGGCCAGTTGCGGCGGGACCGTGGGGCGTGACGACGCAGCGCGGCTCGACAGTTTATCTTCACGTGCTGGACTGGAATGTTCCGGTGCTCGCGCTGCCGGCGATGCCACGGCCAGTTCACTCGGCGCGGTTGTTGCGCGATGGAGGCATTGTCGAGTTCAGCGCCGTCAAGGGAGGACTGGTACTGAAACTGCCGGAGCCGCAACCGCAAGAAGTGGATCGTGTGATTGTGCTCGAACTGGAAGCGGCGAAGTAGAAAGCGGTATGCCTAGTGCTATTTTGGGCCTGCGCCCGTCCAGCTGCAATGGGGAATCGCGCAGAGGTGAGGGGGCAAAGAACTCCGCGAGGTTGCCAACGCGGCTGTGTTGGGCCCCCATTTCTTCAGCCGAGACGATGACAGCCGTTAGTTTGGCCGTTACGCGTAATGGTTGCGGGCCGCGTGAGCGCGCACGGTCGAGGACCTCGCTGAATTTAGTTTTGCGACTAGCGTCCATGGGCTCTTGGGCCTCGGGGAGCCTCATGGGAAACTGAGGGCGGCTCGATTCATGGATTAGGGATGGACTCGTCGAGCTTGAGGATGACAATTTCGCCGTTGGAATGAAATGTGCCGCCGGTGGCGGTGGTGGCCTCTTTCATGGGATTGTCGGGAAGGAAGTGAGAGATTTCGGTGACCAGGCCTGTGGAGCTGAGAGTTTTTTCCACATAGTTGCGCTCCAGATCGATATCGGGATCGATTTTGTGGGTGATCCCGTTGTTGCGCTGATCACGTTCGAAGCCGATGTCGTGGGTGGCGGCGCCGGTCCACAGAGTCTCGCCATTGACCTGGAACGGCGCTTTCCAGATGCGCAGATGATTGCGCGATCGGACGACACTGATGGGCTCGGCACGGGCCCAGCCGTAGTCCTGCGGGCGGCCAAAGAGGAAGAGTTGGCTCATGGGCATGGTCAAGTAGGATTCCTTCGAGAGGCTGCCGATCAAGCCGTGGAGTACGGTTTCCTTGACGTCGGCGTCGACTCTCACCCAGCCGGCGGTGGTGAAGACACGCTGCATGGTGGCTTCCGATCCGAGGATGAGAAAGTTGACCATATCGCCGGCATGGCCTTCTTTGTCGCTGATGCGCCGCGGGATTTTCGAGAAGAGATTGTTGTCGATGCCAGGGAGTGAGCTGACCTGCCTGGCAACCACGCGGGCGGTGCCACCTTCGGGTGCGTAAACCTCGATGCGCACGGCGTAGGCGCCCTCACCGGTGTCATTCGTGGTCTGATTGATGCCGACGGAAAGGCGGCCCGAGACAGGTGCAAGAACATTGCGGTGTGCGCCGATGGCGAAAGGCTGCGCGGTGTCTTTATCGCCGATGCGGCCGATGAGCGTGCCACGCCCGGCTTCATTAAACGGTAGAACGCGGAGAAGGTCGCTGAACCCGCGCGGAAGGCCGTCCGGGCCGTTGTCGTCCTTCGCGTCGGCGTAACGGAGCTTACCGGTGGCGGTGATGAGCACGTGTTCGCCAGCTTGAATGTCCATGCTGGTGTCGATCCAGAAGTCTTCGCCGGTCAACTGCACTTCCTGGAAAAGGCGTTTTTTGCCCGTGGGTGTTTGTGCAGAAGCGGAGTTCTGCCAGTCTGGCCGGGCAGAGACTTGCGGCTGCGGCGCGGTGTTCTCACGGACCAGTTGCGCCCAAAGAGCATGTGAGTGAACCGCGGTGACCAGAAAGAGTCCGAGAATAAATTGCATTTTTGCCATGAGACGCCGAATCATAGGAGTGGGCCATCCCGCGCAGGGCCGGGGAGCATCTCCACTGTTAGCAGAAGCCCAGGTCAGAGCGCAAGCGTTGTCCTGGCTGAGTGCTGGACCTCAAAGGTGAAGAGCAAGGATCAGGCGGAGACGCGGGGACCAACTGGAGAGTTCGAGGAGAAAAAACGGGATTCCTTGACGGAGTGCGTTGGGGGCTTGTAGATTGGCAACATGCCGTAGCATTGTGAGAGGACATAGGGCACTCCGGAGATATGCCCTTCCGTGCGGAGAAACCGCGTCAGGCGGAGATAGAAACGTCAACAGGCCGGAGTGAGGACTGCGGCAAAAGGCATGAAAAGACTTCAACGACAGATGGTGCTGTATGGATTGTGCGCGGTGACGGCGTTACCTGCGGCAGGACAGGCCCAGGCGCCCGCACCAATGCCAGGGCAGGTACAAACCAAATCGCCCCCACCAGCGCAGGCGCCTGCACCACCGGCGCGTGTGAGGACCACGCCGCCGGGCACGGTGAGTGTGGACGGCAGCGAGGCCATGTTTACAACGATCTGCGCGCTGTTGGCAGCGGGTTTCCAATCGAACGTCAGCTCTGACAATTGGACGGCGTTCCGGGCGCAGATGAGGGAGCGCTTGCGCCAGCAACAGGGCCCGGCAGTGGAAGCGGTGCGGGAATTTTACCGCCAGCACGAACTGCGGGATCCCGGCGCGACGCTTTCCAGGTATTTGTGGTTTGGCCTGGTGTCTGGGCCCGCCCCCGCGTTTCAGCCAGCCTTGAGGCGAGATGAATTGCCACCGGAAGTAATTGCGCTCGAGGGTTTCAGCGAAATCCTTTCCAATTATTATCAGGAACAGAAAATTGGGCAACTGTGGCGGCAAGTGCAGCCGATTTATAACCGTGAAGTCGAGCGACTGCATGATCCGGTGTCGCAGATTGTGTTCGTCGTGTCGGGATACTTGCGTGAAATCCTCGAGCCGTCCGGGCCGCGGACATTGGCGATCGTTGTTGAGCCGCTGGTGGGACGCATCACTAACGTGAGAAATTTTGGGGATCACTATGCGTTGGTGCTGAGCGGCGGGGAAGAGGTTCCGACCGACGTCCTACGTCACGCGTTTCTGCACTTCTTGCTGGATCCACTGCCCCTGATGTATCCGCACGTTACGGCGGCGAAACGCTCGCTATTTGAGAAGGCCGCCACGGCCCCGCGTCTGACGCCTGAGTTAAAGGATGATTATGCATCGTACTTTGCGGAATGTACGGTGCGCGCGGTAGAGCTGAGACTCAAGCGCATGTCGCCTGGCGAACGGGAAGCGGCGATGAGCCGGGACGATGAAGATGGGTACATTTTCGTGAAACCGCTCCTCGAGGCGCTGCCCAAATTCGAAAACTCCGAACCGTCGATGAAGCTCTTTTTCCCGGATCTGGTGAGAGCCATCGATGCAGGAGCTGAGGGAAAGCGGCTGGCGGCGGTGAAATTCGCGCCAGCCGAGACCGCCAAGCCGGAGGACGGGGCGGCGAGCGAGGAAGTGGCGCGCCGGAGAAGCGCAGCGCCGTCGACGGTGCCGAATGATGCGGAAGTCATTACGGCACTGACCGAGGGGGAGCGGCGGATCGCGGAGAAAAATCCGCGCGCGGCGGAGGTATCGTTTCAGAAAGTTCTGACGAAATATCCGGATCAAGCGCGGGCGTGGTACGGAATTGGATTGGTGGCACTCCTGGATCACGATGCGGCAAGGGCCAAGCAGGTGTTCGGGCGGCTGACTGCCGGCGAACATGCGGCGACTCAAGATCCCATGGTACTGGCGTGGTCGCACGTCTACCTGGCGCGGATCTATGGTGATGAAGGGAACCCGGAAGTAGCGAAGTTGGAGTATCAGTCCGTTCTAAATGTGGAAGGGGGACCGGAACAGGCAAAATTAGCTGCCCAAAAAGGGCTCGCAGCGTTTGGCGGAGATAGACCCATGGCGCGACCTTGAACGGGAGGTCGATTTTGGTTGGACACATACGATTCAGGGGAATGCTGTAGCGCTGGAGCAAGTCGGCGGGAGCGGCCCGTGATGACCCCAATGAGGTCCAGGTACCGGCCAGGCTCGGTCAGACTTCCCAAGCGCGCCGCCCGAACTGCGAAGCTCGGGGATGAGAATTAAAAAGAGATGAGGAGAAATAGGATGAGAATGAAGTTGAATACGTGGTTGGGGATGGCCACCCTCGTGGGTTTGTTGGCAGGCGCGAGCGGAGCCGCAGTGGCGCGGGGTTGGCAGCCTGCTCAGGGAAGCCAAAGTCAGCCTCCAGCGCAGCAGACCGACAAGCCGAAGACTCCGGACGTTACACCTCTGACTCTGGACGCCCCGGCTCCGGTGAATGCGGAAGAAGATGCCGCCTACAAAGCCTTTCAGGGTGTGATTCCAAATGATGCCACCAAGAAGATTGAGCTCGGTGAGGCATTTCTCCAGAAATATCCGGAGAGTCGCTACAAGTCTCCTGTATATGGGGCGTTGACTTACGCCTACTTACAGGCCGGGAATACACAAAAGATGCAGGAATACGGAGAAAAGGAGATCACGTTGTCACCGAACGATGTCTCTACGCTCGCCCTGCTGGGGCAGACACTGCCCCGGACCTTGCATGGGAGCGTATCCGACCCCGCCGCCGTGCAGTTGCTGGCCAAAGCGGAACAATACTCCAAACAAGCCATCGAGATTACGCCGACGCTGCCCAAGCCGGAGAACCTAAGCGATGAAGCCTTTGCGTCCGCGAAGAATCAAACGCTGGCGATGGCCCACAGCGGTTTGGGATTGGTCTTCGTGCGGCGAGGCAAGAATGCAGAAGCAATTCCGGAGCTCGAGCAGGCCGTGAAGGTCGATCCGAACCCGGACCCCGTGAATTACT
>Ga0209161_10004434_pt1 | contig 11145 bp, 8 predicted proteins | sample GraSoiAngelo_155_FD_186169 | JGI IMG/M metagenome (GOLD analysis project Ga0209161, IMG submission 186169) | Grasslands soil microbial communities from the Angelo Coastal Reserve, California, USA - 14_1009_13_30cm (SPAdes) (version 2) | ecosystem: Environmental > Terrestrial > Soil > Grasslands ...
GGCGTCATCCATTCTGCTTGTTGCTTCTTGAACTCGAGAAAATCAAAGTAAAAGCCGCGGTTCGGGATTCTTTCTGCGCGACTAAATGCTTTCCCCGAAACCGAGAACAACGAAAAACCTGGCGGCAACGCCAACGCCTTTTGTGCACCCGTGAGCATCACGTCAATGCCGAGCGCGTCCATGTCGATCTTGACTCCCGAGAATGACGACACGGTATCGAGGACGAGGGTCACATCAGGATACTTGGCGAGTGTACAGCAGATTTCCGGGAGAGGATTCATCACGCCCGTTGAAGTCTCGTTGTGGATGAGAGTGACAGTATCGAACTTTCCCGTGGCTAATTGCCGATCGACAGCCTTCTGATCGATATGTTTTCCCCAATCGACCCGCAGCGGAGCGGCCTCCTTACCAGAGCGCTTTGCAACATCAAACCATTTGTCCGAGAACGCGCCGCACATACAGCAGAGCACTCCGCGATCGACCAGGTTCCGGATGGAAGCTTCCATCACGCCCCATGCCGAAGAGGTGGAAAGGAACACCGGCTGTTTTGTTCCAAACAGAGTCTGAAGACCCGGATGAATCGCTCGGTAAAGATTTTTAAAATCCTCGCCGCGATGCCCAATCATCGGACGCGAAAATGCGGCCCAGGTTTTCTCCGATACTTCAACGGGACCTGGAATGAAAAGTTTGTCGTGCGGAATCACGGCAGAAAACGTCCAACGTCCAACGCCCAACGTCCAATATTAAACTCTAGCAGATGACTTGCGTGCGGATCACGTGCGATGTACGCGTCACGCGTGAATGCCCAATTTATTCTTTATCTCTTTCTCGCCAGCGCACTCGTCGTGCGCGCTGAATCGCCAGATTATTTCGTCTATGTGAGCAATGAACGATCCGGCGATATCAGTGTCATTGACGGTGCGATGGATGCGGTTGTCGCGACTTTTAGAGCAGGCAAGAGACCGCGCGGGATTCACGCAGCGCCAGATGGCAAGCGGCTCTTTGTGACATTGAGCGGTTCACCGCGAATGGCGCCCGGTCTGGATGAAAATCGCGCACCGGCGGACAAGACCGCCGATGGGCTTGGTGTAATCGATCCAGTGGAGCGCAAGTTAATTGATCGCTGGCATATCGGATCGGACCCGGAGCAATTCGCGATAAGCAAGGATGGAAGGCTCGCTTTTATTGCGAATGAAGACGATTCGAGCGCTTCCATTATCGATCTCGGCTCCGGGCAGTCTCACGGAAAAGTTAAAGTCTCGGATGAACCAGAAGGTGTTGGGGTCAATCCGCAGAATGGCGAAGTCTATGTCACTTGCGAACAGAAAGGCGAAGTATTCGCAATCGATCCCGATCAACAGCGCGTCGTCGCAACAATCTCGACAGGCGGACGACCGCGGTCGATTGCATTTCTGCCGGATGGCTCACGCGCATACGTCGCTTGCGAGAACGGCGGCTATCTTGCCGTAATCGATGCGGCGTCGCACAAATTGTTATCAAAAATCCAACTGCCAACAGGCTCGCTGCCGATGGGCACTGCAATGGCTAAGGATGGAAAAGAACTGTATGTGTCAACGGGCCGCGGAAACGCGATTGTAGTTGTCGATACCCAAAAGAATGCAGTAGCGACAACCATCCCGGTGGGAAATCGTGTCTGGGGAATCGCACTCGACCCCAGCGGATCGAAACTCTACACCGCGAACGGAGCGTCGAATGATGTCTCAGTCGTCGATGTGAAATCGCGCAAAGAATTGCGCCGCATCAAAGTAGGCGACGGTCCCTGGGGTATCACGACTATACGCGCCGCGAAATAATCGGTTCCGGTTAACAATAGGACTATCCGCCGGCGTAATTCGGATATCGCTCGCGCAGCTCGTGCGACAGCCGGTCGGCTTCCTCGGTTTTGCCTGCTTGTCGATACGCCAGCGCCGCCTTGTCCAGTGCGCGCGGAGTGATGGCCGGATCATCGTAAAGCAGCGCCACTCCCTTAAAGGCTTTGCCGGCGTCATCGAACTTTCCGCGTTCCAACTGCACTTCTCCTGCCAGCAAGCGCGCTTCCGCATTTACTCGTCCCTCTGGTTGCAGCGCCATGATCTCTTCAGCAATTTTCTGAGCCTCGTCTGGTTTATGGGCGCTGATCTTGACGGAGCCAAGCGCGAGTAACACCTTCGCTTTTCCCGCCGGGTCTTTCGCTGTCTGCAGATATTTACCGAACGCGTCCTCGGCTTCGGGCAGGTTCTTCAGCTTGGTGGCTGTGTCTCCCAGATAAAAGAGAAAATCAGGTTTAACGCTGCCCGGGTTATCGATTTTACGAAGCGCGCTCAGATATTTTTCCGCAGCCTGAAAATTTTTCTCGTTGTAATATCCAATTCCGAGCCATTCCAGAACTTCCGGCGGAACGTTTGTATTTGGGCTGTTGGCCATGAAACTGTTCACCTCTTTGGTCAGCGCATTCCGATCTTTCAAATAAAACTGACATAGCATGATCCGGAGCGATGCGAGATTGTAGTACTGATCCTTATTCAATTGGCGGGCTGCGTTGAGCGCTGTCAGCGCCGTTTTGTAATCCTTTGATTCAAACGCAGCCTTGCCGATGTAATACTGCGCCTGCGCTGCAACAGAGCTCTTTGGAAATTCTCTCAAAAGCTGGCGAAAGGTCTCCATCATGCCCTTTGTATTTTCCTGTTGTCCCAGGATCAAAGCCTTCAACTGCAAAGCTGCCTCCCGTTCGTGAGTCTTGGGATACTTTGTGAGGATCGTGTTTAGATCTGCAATCGCAGCAGCGTAGTTCTTGTCTTGTTCGTAGGCCAAAGCTCGTTGAGCCAGGGCGGCAGGCACCTGCGGATCATCCGGAAACGTCTGCATGTAATACGTGAAGGCTTCAATGATGCCGGGAATGTTCTTCGCCTGCGCATGACACAAGCCCAATTTGTACGCAGCTTCGCTGCGCAACTTGGCAGACAATTGAGAAGCCCGCAGTTCCTCGTAAATCGGCACTGCTTCGGCGCAATTCTGCTGTTTATAAAGCGCTTCGGCTTTAAGCAATTTCGCCTGATCGGCGCGTTCGTTGGTCGGACTTGTTGCAAGAAATTCGTCCACTGCCGAAACCAGCGCAGAGGGATCAGAGTTGTAGACGTTGATCAGCCGCTGATAGGCAGCATCCTTTGCTTCCTCTCGATCCGGATACTTCTTGATAATCTGGCCATACAGCGTTTCAGCCTCCTTCGAGTGGCCAAGTTGGCGCTCACTGTTTGCTGCGAGCAATAATACCTCGGCCTGGGCGGCCTCCGGCAGGTTCCCCTGCTCCTTTTTGTACTCCGCGAGCAACTGCGCGTATTGTCCGGTTTGATATTGCAAACGGCGCAGACCAGCCTGCGCAATCGCACGGAATTTTCCGGCTTCAGGAAGAGCTCGACCTTTCCGCAACAACGCTTCAGCTCTATCCCCCATCGCTATGTCGATTTTTCCATTGTCAGCCTGGACAAGGTTGAGCCCGATCATGCCACCACGGACAGCCGACTCCGCTTTTAACGCTGGCTTCTGGGCTTCGTTAGCAAGAGCTTCGTATTGCTTCAACGCATCGATCTTTCTTCCTCGGCCTGTGAAAATGGATGCTGCTGTGATTCGTGCATCCTCGCGATAAGGATTCGGATTTCCAGCCTCTGCAACCTCGACGTATATATTGGCGGCCTCTTCCTTGCGACCCAGAGCCTCGAGGCAGCGCGCTTCGAAATAATGTGCGGAAAGGGCCACCGCCGGTTCCTTTGATTTTCCAGCAGAACGGTGGAAGAACGGAAGCGCTGCGGCATAATCCTTCTGAGTGAACGCCATTTCCGCGAGAGCGTACGCCGCGGGCCCGGCAAATTCGCTATCGCCGTAGTCGTTGAGCACTTTTTGAAAATTTGTGCGAGCACTCGACGCGCGATTGAGATTTCGATTGCACTCCGCCAGCGAGAAGTAGGCGTTCGCCCGACCCGCGCGCCCAGGATAATCGTCGAGATATTTTTGATATTCAGGCGCCGCCAGATCGTAAAGCTTGCGAGTGAACAGGCCGTTCGCGTAATCGAGCTGACGCTGAGCTGCCCCCTCGCCTTCATGCTGTGATGGCTCTGAAGACTCCTCCTTCAGAGAGCGGAGAACTCTCTCGACGGATTCATCCGCGGGAAGAGCCCGTGGAACGGGCGGTTCATCGACGGGACGCGCCCGGCGAACTTCCGGCTCTGATTGAGCGATGGCGATGCTCGCCGTCAAAAGCAGCATCGCCAGTCCCAGGAGACTGGCTGCGCCGCGCGTGGTTTTCATTTTGCTGTCGCGAAAGCTACGTTGGTTACCCCTGCCTCGGTGCAAATGTTTAACACGCCGATGATGTTCTTATAGGCACCGGCTTCATCGCCGCGGATCACTACGGCTTGCTCGGAGTTTAATTGGACCAGGCTCTTCAACAATTCGCTCAATTCAGCGCCATTTAGGGTGCGGCGGTTGACCACTACATTACCGTCTGCCTTTACATTAACGACCACATCGCCAATTGGCGCACTTTTCTCCTTGGCAGCCGATGCTTTCGGCACCTTAACATCGAGCTCATTCTCGGTTCGCGCCGCGTTCCACGTCAAAAGGAAGAAAATCAGCAAGAGCAATAGCACATCAACGAGCGGGGCCAGTTGAATGCCTGGATGATGCAGAGGTGCGTGACCACGCAGATTCATTGGAATAAACAGCTTTACAGTTCTTCCTCGATCAGCACAGGAGTTCGCTGGGGCCTGCCGTATTGCAAGGAAAGCAAAGCAAGGACGTGTGTCGAAGCAGCTTCCAATTCCGAGATCAATTTTTGTGCTCTGCCGCGAAAGAACGCGTAGAACATCATCGCTGGAATACCAATGGCCAGTCCGGCAGCCGTGTTCACCAGTGCCTCGCTGATCCCGCGCGACAATGCCACGTAGCGCGCGGAACCGATGTCGGCTCCCAACGCGCCAAAGGAATGTATAATTCCAAAGACAGTGCCAAGCAGGCCTAGCAGCGGCGCAATCATTCCAATATCCGCGAGGTAAATGACCCGATTATTCAAATTGGCTGCCACTCGCGTTCCCTCCGTCTCGGCGATTTCACGAACTTGCTGAAGATCGGCGTTCGGATTTTTGGTCGTGAAATCGAGCACTTTCTGCACGACTCGCGCGATTGCTTCTCCGTGCCGATTGGAAACGGCGAGCAGACCCAGGTAATCGCGTTTACGCAAAAGCGCGTCTGCCGTTGCCATGTAACCGCTCGAAACCACCGCACCTCGGCGGATTGTCAACAAGTAAACCACAACGAGCATGACAAAAAAGATCGACAGCAAAACCATCGGAATCATTACGGGGCCGGCTTTGAGGAGCGTTTCCAGGATGGTCTGTGAGTGCTCAGGCACCAGAGGCGGCGTAGCTGAGGCTTCTTGTGCAATCACAGGAGACGCGCTCGCCAGCGCGGCAAAAAACAGGACCCTAATCTTCATGCCAGAAATTTCGTAATGATAGGCAGGGCGATTACCGGATGCAAATGCTCGCACTAGGGATCAAACACACGCTGACTCTCCACGTTGTGAGACACGGCAATCCAAAGCTCAGCGGCGCACCAGAAAAATATGCGCCGGTTGAATATCGGGATCGAGCTCTACATAATTGCGGCGGCCACGCCAGGTGTAAGTCGCACCACTTAGCAAATCCTGCACCTGGTACACGTCGCTCTCCATCTGACCAAAGTTCTCAATCGGAACATGAACAAATGAATTTTGTTTGCGATGCGGATCAAGATTCACCACGATGAGAATGATGTTATCACGCGCGGCGGTCATCTTGCTGTAAAACAGAATGGCATCGTTCTCGGCGTCGTGGAACCGCAGGTTCGTGTAAAGCTGAAGGGCGCGGTTTTCCTTTCGGATTTTGTTTAGTCGCGCAATCCAGTCCTTGATGTTTCCCGGGGCATTCCAATCGCGCTCCTTGTATTGATATTTTTCGGAATCGAGATACTCCTCGCGGCCCGGCAATGCTTCATTCTCACACAGCTCGTATCCGCTGTAGATGCCGTAAAGAGGCGAAAGCGTCGCGGCCAGAGCAACCCGAATCATGAATGCGGACCGCCCCCCATCCTGAAGCACAAACGGCACGATATCGGGCGTGTTGGTCCAAAGGTTTGGGCGAAAATATTCGCTCATCTCTGTTTGGGTCAGTTCCGTGAAATATTCGATGAGCTCGCGCTTCGTATTCCGCCAGGTGAAATAGGTATAACTCTGGTTGAAACCGGCTTTGGCCAGCGCCTTCATCATCTTTGGTCTGGTGAACGCTTCGGAAAGAAAAATCGTGTCAGAATATTTCTGGCGTACGCCTTTGATCAAATACTCCCAAAAAGCGACTGGTTTGGTGTGTGGATTGTCCACACGAAAGATGCGCACCCCGCGCTCGGCCCAAAACAAAACGATGCTCTTCATCTCCGCCCAGAGGTCGCGCCAGTTTTCGCAGTGAAAATTCAATGGATAAATATCTTCGTACTTTTTCGGCGGGTTCTCCGCGTATTTGATCGTGCCGTCGGGGCGTTTGTAGAACCAATCGGGGTGCTCTTTGACGTAGGGATGATCTGGCGAACAATTGATCGCGAAATCGAGGGCGATTTCCATTCCTCGCTTTCGCACTTCTTTCTGTAGCCAATCAAAATCTTCCAGTGTCCCGAGTGAAGGCTCGACTGCCTTGTGTCCGCCAGCTTCGCTGCCGATCGCCCATGGCACGCCGGGATCGCCCGGCTCGCATATGATCGAGTTATTCCGGCCTTTGCGATTGGTGTGGCCAATGGGATGAATCGGCGGGAAATAAATGACGTCGAAACCCATTGCCTTTGCGTCGTCCACCCGAGGTAAACAATCACGAAACGTCGACCCGGGATCACTCCGGCCTTCAGCTGAGCGCGGGAAAAATTCATACCACGCTCCGATTAACGCTGCCGGGCGATCCACAACAACACGGGCAGCAGGATCGTACTGTGTCGCAGCAGATCGATCGGGATAAGTTGCCATCAGCACCTCGAGCTCGCCTGATCGAGCGATTGCGTGAATTTCTGAATTCGCACCAGTCGAAATTTGCCGGGACAACTCCAGCAACCGCTTGCGATCCGCCCGATCGCGCGCTCGTTTGGCGGCAGCTTCCAGCAAAGCCGCGCCTTCGAGCGCTTCACTCCGAAGATCGGAGACACCGGCTTCCAATTTCTTTGTGAACTCGGCTTGCCAACTGCGAAACGTGTCCGTCCATGCTTCGACCGTGTATTCGTGAATGGTCTCATCGTACAAAGTGCAGACCCCGCGCCATCGATCGTTATCAACAAAATTCATCGGCGTTTCCCGCCATGGCCGCTTCCCGAGAACACGCCACTTCAGGATCGCCGCCACGACGTCGTGTCCATCCTTAAAAATGTCCGCATCCACAACCAGGTCTTCGCCAACGATGCGCTTTATCGGGTGGCGACCGCCGTCGATCAACGGCTGCAAATTCTCGATGACAACGGAAGGAAAAGCCCGAGACATGGGCCATCAATCAACCGAGATTCGCGGACAACGAAAGAACAAATCAATTAGCTATTCGGGCCGTAGAAAGGCGGACGGCCCAGCGGTCCGTCCCAACCATTTATCAGATCGCCTACGCTGCAAAATGAAATGCGCACTCGTATAGCCCCGAATTGCGCATCATTTGCCGGCGCACCTTCGTGCGCAACACTGCTTCAAACATGTCCTGTTCCAGCCGACCCACGATGGGATAACGATCCAGGAGGTTAAGAATCGGCGAATGGCACTCGAAAATCCTGGGACCGCCATCCTGGTGATTGTAAACGAACTGTGACATGTAGCCCTCTGCATCGCGCACATTGGCCAGCCATTTGGCACGGTCAGCGACTGTGTCTCCTTTCGTCCTGGCCTTCAACGCAGCTGTTTTCTTTTCAAAAATATTGTAGAGAAGCTTTTCTGGAGCGTTAGGTCCGTAGATTTCCTCCGCCGCTTTCAGCAGGTCGAGAGTAAGCTGATGGCTGTCGGCATGGAAAAGGTCGTGGCTCCGCCGGGTCAGGCGATAGACCATCTCAGGGCGACCCATCTTTTGCGGCCGACGCCACGTGTCCAGGTAACCGTCGCGTTGGAGCGTGAGACAATGCTGCTTGATGCCCATGTAGCTCATCTTCATTTTCTCCACCAGCTCGTTCACCGACATCCCCCTGGTGCGCTTGAGTGAGTTAATGATTTCAAGTCGTTGAGTGCGGCCAATTTCCGCGATTAAACGTTGGTTCATAAAATGATAAAAATGACAAAGTGACAGTTGAGTGGCAAAACCGAAGTGGGCGACTTTACACGGCCCAATCTTTATTACGCAAGCTTAAAGTTTACGCAACCAGCCAAACGAAAAGAAATTACAAATGCCCGCTTCCGACGGGATGCGCGCGGCGGGAACTGCGGTTTTACGGTTTTGTCGCCTCCGGCCACAAAAATCCGCCCAAGATTGCGGCGATGCCCGCCACCAAGAAAATATGGCCACCAAAGAAATTGCCGATGAAATAATACGTCAGCGCAGCGGTCATCACTGCTACGAGCGCGAGCAGAACGATCACTGGCTTGCTTGCAGCAGCGGGGCGAATGGCGACAACAGCGAACACGATCGCGAGAACGATCGCAATCGTTGAATCCTGGAGCCACAACACTTTCAATCCTCTGCCCAGAAACGGGTTGAGATCCGATTTCGCCACTCCAGCCGACATTCGGTCAAAACCCGCAGTATGTATCCACGCCCCGATGGCAAGCACAATCGCTGAAGATGCGAGAAGAATTCGCCCAAGCAATTTCATCGTGATCGCGAATAACGTGGATGAAATCGTTTACTCGGAAGTTATCGAGAAATAAACAAGAAAATTCGACCGCGGCTTTGACTTGATCGGCCAAGCATTTGCTATTTTGCAATGACAACGTCCCCGCTTTGGATAGGGCGCGGCAGGTCGGCCCACTGGATCGTGACATTGCTGAAGTTCACTGGAACACCGGCGCACATCAGCGGGTCAGGTTTATCGCAGACGTGAAAGTGCAGGTGCGGCTCCGTGGAATTGCCAGACGAACCGAGTTTGCCAATCACGTCGCCGACTTTTACTTCGTCGCCGACATGAACGCGCACACTGTCCGGCTGCAAGTGCGCGTACAGCGAATACTCATTCTTCCCGTGATCAATCATCACATAGTTGCCTGTAATCGCCGTTAGGCCTTTGACGAGCCGCTCTCCTTGCTCTTTCTGGAGCCGCGCGAAATATGCTTCCTGAGTCTCGTTAGGACGCTGCATTGCTGAAGGATCCTCTGGCTGATCGTTTGCAGCGCTGATCACATGGCCGTCGGCCGCGGCGAGCACATCCGCGCCGTAAGCGTAATAATCGTCGAATCGCGCACCATCGCCTTTATGGCTGAGTCCACTCTCACCGATCTTCGCGATGTCGAGTGCAAACTCTTCCGGAATCGCCCAGCGATGTCCCGTGTGAAACGAAGCTCCCCAACCCGCATACCAAACGCCTCGTAGGGGGAAATTGTATTTGTTTTTTGCGAATTCAGATTTAATGGGGATCGAGTCCGTGAATTCCGTGGCATGACCGTCGACGTGGCCGTGAAAGCGAATACGCAGGGTGTCGCGGGCGCCGTTGAACGCGAAAACCTGCTCAACTATGAGAAGCGCTTGGTCTCGAGCCAGGGTGGCCCCGGCTAATTTGATCGAAGGCGCAATCAAATCTGCGCCACAGAATTGAAATCCCACTTGTTGAAGGATGCCTGCTGCTTGCAACTTCGCGCCGCGGTCAGCGATCCGCTGCACCGCCTCTCGATCCATGTCGCGTGATTCAATAGCGCGATTCGATCGCAGCAATTCGATCTCGATGTTCTCAATCTTGAACGGCGCGCTGCCGTGATTGATCACTGCGACATTCTGCAACAGGAGACTTTGAAGGTCACGTAGGCTTTCCAACGGATAGGTTCGAATCGCCAATGCCGGACAAAAGCGAATTTCAACTGATCTGAGTGTTTCCGCAGCAGCGTTCAGTAGCGACAACATCAAACATACGGCGACAGAATATTTCATAACTCAGTTTTCCTTTCCCGGAGCAACGTTGAGATGCGACAACAAACTGGTCTGGATTCAGCAGATTTGCTCGATTCGCCTTATCCGGGTCCGCGGGCGCTTAAGCGCTAATCGTTCCGCCATTTATCATGTCGACCGAAGTGGAGAGATCTCTCAATGTTAAGAGATTTAATTCGCTCGCTTCCCGTTCACTCAGCCTCCACCTACCCGTCTACGTCGCGGCTTCCCGTGCCGCTTCATTCTCGACTACGTTTTGTTCCGCTCGGAATGACAAGAGGCGTCAGGAATAGAGATATTCGTCATGGTATTCCCTTTGTGGCGCGAACTGGACCTGCTCATTCCCGGTTTCCGGATACTCGAAGATTTTGCCTTCGTAATTTCTAATCACGATTTTCTCGTTGTCGTGATAAAGAATGTAACCGGGATTGATAGGTACCTTGCCGCCCCCGCCGGGCGCGTCGATCACGAATTGCGGCACCGCGTAACCGGTGGTGTGGCCGCGCAAGCTTTCGATGATTTCGATGCCCTTCGCCACCGAAGTACGCAGATGCGACGAGCCGTTGATCAGGTCGCACTGATAAATGTAGTATGGACGCACGCGACACATGAGGAGTTTGTGCACAAGCGTCTTCATAGTTTCCAAATCGTCATTCACCCCTGCGAGTAAAACGCTTTGGTTTCCAAGCGGGATACCCGCGTTGGCGAGGCGCTCCAGCGCGTGCTTCACCTCAATCGTCAGCTCGCGCGGATGATTCACATGCACACTCATCCAAAGCGGATGATATTTCGCCAGTATCGCGCACAGCTGACGTGTGATGCGTTGCGGCAGGAAAATCGGAACGCGCGTGCCGATGCGGAGAAACTCAATGTGCGGAATCGACCGCAATCGTGAAAGCAGCTTGTCGAGCTTATCATCGCTGAAAATGAGGGCGTCGCCGCCGCTCAAGAGGACATCGCGCACCTCGGTATGCGCTTCGAGATAGCGAAACGCCTCCTCGAAATTTGTGTGCAGTTCCTGTTCGCCCACACCGCT
>Ga0209161_10004435_pt1 | contig 11144 bp, 12 predicted proteins | sample GraSoiAngelo_155_FD_186169 | JGI IMG/M metagenome (GOLD analysis project Ga0209161, IMG submission 186169) | Grasslands soil microbial communities from the Angelo Coastal Reserve, California, USA - 14_1009_13_30cm (SPAdes) (version 2) | ecosystem: Environmental > Terrestrial > Soil > Grasslands...
GGCCCATCCGCAACCAGTCAGGCACCCGTCAGCTCCGAGTCGCCACCTGCCGAAAAAAACGAATCGGCTCCAACTGATCTTCCCAATCCCACCGAGTTGGCAGTCAAAGAGTCTGTAGCGACAACTGCTTCAGGAGACAAACCGTCAAGCTCTCCCGCGCATGCCGCCGCTGCCAGCAAGCCTAGTGATTCGAATGCGTCAACAACGAAGAGCCGCCGTCAGCGCGTGGCCAAATTTTCCGCGCGCCGTCCGCTGCCGCCGCTTCATGTTGGATCCGCTTCGGCCAGGGTTGTCGGCGTCACTCCAAGTGGAAACTGGATTCTGCGATTACCTTCGGGGGAAACGATCGTCACCCCTCCCGTGCCCGACATCGATGATGCGCCAGTAATTTCACATCGCCGCGTCCGCCGCGTGCCACGGCCAATTCCGCTGGAAGATGAGGCGCCGGTAATCGTTCTTCCGCCGAACTTTTGACTTTGATCGTTTTTGTTTTCCTGCCGATAACTGATAACTAAGAACTGATAACGAAGCAGGACCCTAGGCTGGCTTCTCCTCATCGCGTGGTTGGCGGATCATCGTCTGAGGCGATCCATGGAACCCGGTATGGAAAGAGGCTCGCGGAACATATATTTCCCGGCTATTTTCCGAGGCCAGATGCGCCGACGTAGCTCAGCTGGTAGAGCAGCTGATTCGTAATCAGCAGGTCACGGGTTCGAATCCCGTCGTCGGCTCCACCTCATGCCAATCGCGATCATTATTCCGACCTTAGAGGAAGTGGACAACATCGTGCCGTTGGTTGAACAGATCGAGCAAACGAACGTTCCGTTCGGCGAAATCATCTTCGTCGATGACGGCTCGACGGACGGCACACGAGAGAAGGTTCGGGCGCTGGCCACGGTGCATCGGGTGCGCCTGATCGAACGTGACGGAGCTGAACGCGGATTGGCCGGCGCCATTATCGTCGGCGCGAACGCATCATCGGCCGATGTTTTCGTGGTGATGGACGCCGACCTTAGCCATCCGCCGGAAGAAATCGCATCCTTACTGCAACCGCTACTGGCGAATGATGCCGATCTCGTCATCGGCAGCCGCTACATTCCTGGTGGGGCAACGCCGGATTGGCCGGCCTGGCGCCGATTTCTCTCACGCGTCGCATCCGGGCTGGCCTATCCGCTCACCGGCGTGCATGATTCCATGGGCGGATTTTTCGCGATCCGGCGCGAGTGCTTACTGCGCTTTGCCTCGCAGGCGGCCGGCTTCAAGATTGTGTTCGAAACACTTGTGCGAGGACGAAAAACTTTGCGGGTGCGCGAAGTGCCGATCGTCTTCCGGGACCGCGTTCGAGGAATATCCAAAATGTCGTTAGCTCAGGCGGTCCGCTTTGCGGTGGCATGGTTGCGTGCGACTGGGAGGCGAATAACGGAGGGCAAGACGGTGGCACCGCCGTTACCCGCGCAAAAACTATCGCGCGATTAAGCGTAACCGGCAGCGAAGATCGGCGGCGAGGGCAAGGTAAAGGCTGAGCGCTGCGAGAAACAGGCTCCCATAAATTTGAGCGAATCGCGGTGCGATCGCCGTTGCTGTCAAGAGCGCGAGCGCAATCAGCAGACAAGCCGGTGACATTGATTCCGCCCGGTCCAAGCTTCGCTTAATCAGGAGCGCAAGCGGGAACATGAGCCAGACAAATAAATAGCCGAAGGCGAGCGGCGTAAAAATCAAAATCAAGAGCAAAAGCGCGGCAAATTCCCGCGCGTCTCCTTCCGGCGCACGTTGGCGCGGCATTGCCCCAACAAAGGAAAAGCCCAGGAGAAGCGCGCTCGCAATGATGACGATGTTTACCGTCCTGAAATCAAGATCAGCGACATTCGCGTAAACTGGTGGACGTGGTGTCTCATCGACGCTGACTCGCCTGAGCAAACGATTGGCCAGACCAAAAATCGATTGATTTTTCCAGGTATAACCGCGCTCCGGCCGTTGCGCGATTCCGCCTTGTTCATAATGCAACATCCCGCGTTGCCAATCGCGAGCGTCGTTCAAGGTCTGGTGCCATCCGCGAAAAGGAATTGGCAGAAGGAAAAGCAAGATGACCAGGGCGATGACCAGTGAAATCGCGGCTGTCCAATAACGCCGATAAACAAAATAAAAAATCGCGAGCAACGGGAATGCTTTGATCGCGACCGCGAGTGCAACCAGGGCGCCGGCTAAGATTTCCTGGCCGTGGCGCAAGCTGAGAAACGCACCGAGCATGAGTGCGAGCAAAACCAGAGTTGGCTGGCCGAGATGATAACTCGACCAAACAAAGGGGATAACGATGAAATTGGCAATGACGATAGGCGCGTTCTGAGCGCGCTGCTCCGAAATCAACGTGCTCGAAAACCTGATGCACAGAATCCACGCCATCGTGTTTAGCGCCGACAAAATCAAAATCAGCGCGGGCTTTCCAAAGAAGGCTGGTGCCGCCAAAAGCAACGCGCAGGTGGGTGGATACATGAACGGAAAATTTTGGGTGTGCGGGTAAATTTCGCTGCCACGCAGCACGGTTTGCCCAGCGTCAAACCAGTTCCGGTAGTCCATGTTGGTGCCGCTGTGCAAAAAGCGGACGAACGGCAGAAGGGTGAAGGTTGTCGCCGTAGTGAGAAACAGCACCCGGATCAGGAGCCGCGCGCGCGAACCTTCCAGTCGCTCAGTCAGAACTCGCAGCGGAGCGATCACGCGGCAATCGGCTCAATTACCGGACGCGCCTTATGCCAGTCGGTGCTTTGTTCATAAGCGTGCGCAATCTGAAAAATCCGCGCTTCATCCAGCGCTTTTCCGAGGAGTTGTAATCCGATCGGCAACTTCTTTGCGCTCTTGGGTTCGGCAAATCCACAGGGAACGCTGATGCCGCAAATTCCGGCGAGGTTGGCAGCGGTGGTGAAAATATCCGCCAGATACATCTGCAAGGGATCGGTCATTTTCTCGCCCAGCTTGAACGCCGGGCTGGGTGACGTTGGTGAAACGAGGGCTTCTACTTTCTCGAACGCGCGCACGAAATCCTGACGGATGAGCTCGCGCACCTTTTGGGCACGCAAATAAAAGGCATCGTAATAACCGGAACTGAGGACATAAGTGCCGAGAATAATTCGCCGCTTTACTTCCGCGCCAAATCCTTCTGCACGAGTGCGGGCGTACTGATCAAACAAACTGCTCACGTTCTCCGCCCGATGCCCGTAGCGCACCCCATCAAAGCGCGCGAGATTGGCCGAAGCTTCCGCCGTCGCCAGAATATAGTAAACGCTGATGGCGTAGTTCGTATGCGGAAGCGAAACCTCGATGATCTCCGCGCCGAGTTCGCCTAGCTGCTTCACTGCGGCGATGACCGCGCTTTTCACCGCCGGATCGACGCCTTCAATCATATATTCCTTTGGCAAGCCAATGCGGATGCCTTTCAGGTCACGGCCAAGATTCTTGGCATAATCCGGGACTGGGGCATTGAGCGAAGTGGAATCGTGCGAATCATGGCCGGCAATCGCATTCATCAGCAACGCGGAGTCGTGTACAGTTTTCGTTAGCGGTCCAATCTGATCGAGGGAGGAAGCGAAGGCCACGAGACCGAAGCGCGAGACTCGACCGTAGCTGGGTTTGAACCCAACTATTCCCGACAGTGCGGCGGGCTGACGAATCGATCCACCGGTGTCGGTGCCAAGCGCGCCGAATGCAATATCCACGGCGACGGCTGCGGCCGATCCGCCGCTTGATCCGCCCGGCACACGCGAGAGGTCCCAGGGATTACGCGTGACTTGGGCGCTGGAATTTTCCGTCGAGGAACCCATGGCAAATTCGTCCATGTTCATCCGGCCAAACGGAATTGCGCCATGGCCACGCAATTTCTCGATCACGGTTGCGCTGTAGGGCGCACGATAGCCGCGCAAGATCTTGGAAGCACAGGTGCATTGCTGGCCTTCGACATTGATCAGATCCTTGATTGCGATCGGAACCCCACCCAGCGGCAAACTCACGTCCGTTCTTTCCGCCTCCGCCATCGCCGTGGCAAAATCGTGCGCCAGATACGCGCCGATTTCGGGATCCACGGCGTCGATTCGCTCCCCCAGTGCCTGCAACACCTCAACTGGCGAAACTTCTTTTCGCCGGAGCAAATCCGTCAGCTCGACGATACTGAGCGCCGGCAGCTCGCGCTTCGTCATTCCACAACTTTGGTGACGATGAAAAGATTGTTGGCCTTCCGCGGTGCGTTGCTCAGCGCCTCGGCGGCAATGAACCAATCGCAAGCGGTATCTTCGCGAAAGACATTGAAAATTGGAACAGCATGCGCCGCCGCTTCCACTCCCTCGACGTTCACTTCCCTTAATTTTTCCGCGTACTTCAAGACGTCGCCGAGTTGCTTTTGAAAAAGCTCCGTCTCCTGCGCGGTCAATTGCAGCCTGGCTAATTGCGCGACGTAAGCAACGTCGAGTTCGCTTGTCATGTTAAAAATGGAAGCGCGTCAGCAGCCACGTCACCGCTACTGCCAGTGCAATCACCAGCACCAAGAAAATGATCCGGCCTTCCCGTCGTTCCTTGCGCAGGGAACCAGGCCGACGCCTCCGCGATTCCTCATCGCCCCAGCGTTTATCGCGCAGTGAGAGAGAGGCGTCGAGTCGGCTCCCGCGCTGATGGGCTCGCTCCAATAATTCTTCGCGCTGCCGACGGGACGTTTCCTGTGCCAAACGCGGCGCTTCTTCGATCATTTGCTGCAACTTCTGCATCCGATCGCGCAACTCATTCTCGCGGCGCGCCAGTTCCTCGTGTTGCTGATCGACTGCCGAGCCGGTTTTAGGCGAACGCCGAATCATTCCGCAATCTTACCCCTTCGCCATCCACCAGAAGATGACCAACCCGATTAATGCAACCGTTATTAGTGGCAGCGAAAACGCGAATCCGATCAAAACCCATTGCCCGAACGATCGCTCGCCGTGTATCCCCGCCACATCTGGCGCCGCTTCCGGTAACGGCACGTTGTCCGAATCCTGCGTCGCGATCGCTTGCAAACGACTTCGCTGCTGACTGAATTCCGCTCGCGCATCGTCTACCGTGCTCAGCGCGCGGCTCAATTCCCGGTGCAAATCCGTCGGATTCCAACCCTTGGGATCGATCCCTTCCAGTATCTCGAGATGCTGGCCGAAGCTTTCACGCGTGGCCCGCAATTGTTCGAGTTTGCTCTGCGTCTCGTACGCTTCCCGCTCCAGCACCACCAGCGAACGCGTCAGCTTATCTGTCATCTCCGCCCGGCCGCGTTCCAATTCTTCCTGCCGCCGGCTTAGCTCCTCCAACTCGCGTTTTTGTTTTTCAATCTGCTCTTGTTGCCGACGCAGCTGCAGCAATTGCTCCTGCGCTTTTTGCACCTGCGAATCGAGCAGCTCGGGGGTGACTGCATCTTCGTCGGTTAATTCAAGCATCTGTTCCATCGCACGAGTCCGTTCTGGCATGATTTTGCGGAGCAGAGCGTTTTGCCCGCTCCATTAAGCCGGACATTAAAGACTCAGGTTCGAATTTCCAGACTTTTCATCGTCACCGGCGCATATTTTCTTCCGGCCGCTCCTGTCCTCATCATTTTGCCGTTCAAATCGACGACTTCATTTCCAACAACACGCCCTTGAAATATTCCGTCTCCGGCATGGTCGGCAAAATGGGGTGATCGAACGCCTGCTCAAACCGCCGCAGCCGTCGTGCTGATCGCCGCGCATCCACCAGCGCCGCCGAAATTGTTTCGGATAAAATTGCATCCGTGACGTGGTGTGAACAGGAGAACGTTGCCAGGATTCCGTCGCGCGAGAGCAACTTGAAGGCGCGCAAGTGCAGTTCGCGATAACCGCGAATGGCATCGCGTACGCGGCTCTTGGTTTTCGTGAACGAGGGCGGATCGAGGACGATCAAATCAAATTGTGCCCCAGCTTTTTCAGCAGCTCGCAAATAGATAAAGACATCCTGCTCTACCCATCGTACTGGCAGCTGATTGCGTTTTGAATTATCCCGCGCCGCTGCGATTGCGCTGGCCTGCATCTCGACCCCGATCACTTCCCTCGCCCCTGCCCGCGCGCAGGTAAGGGCGAACGCTCCTTCATTGGTAAAGCAATCGAGAACGCGCCGGCCCGCGGCGATGCTGGCGACGACCGGATAATGAGGAATCTGATCGAGATAAAATCCGGTTTTCTGCGCGCTCAAAAGATCGATCGAAAATTTCACGCCGCAGATTTCGAATTCCGTTTCCCGTGCCTCACCGCGTAAAACGCCGCTCGCTAGAGGCAAACCTTCCGCGCGTCGCACGGCGGCGTCACTCCGCTCGATAATGTTTCTCCCTCCCAGAACTTCGCCGATGGCATCGACTAGTATTTCCTTGCGTTGATCCATCCCGAGAGTCGTTAGCTGCAGGACAAATTGGTCGCCGTATCGATCGAGAATCGTCCCCGGCAACCCGTCGCTCTCGCTCCAGACAACGCGACGCAGTTGTGGGGTTACTTTTCGTCGGTCCCGATATTCCGCCGCCTGCGCGATTCGCCGCTTGAAAAAATCGAGATCGAGATCCTGCCGACGGTGGGAAAAACGGCGCGCCACAATCTGTGACTTCGAATTCCAGATCGCGCTTCCTAGCAACCGGTCCCGCCCATCCTTAATCGAAATGACGTCGCCGTCAGCCGGATTGCCGAAGACCTTCAGCACTTCGCTCGAGAAAACCCAGTCGTGGCCATGCAAAATCCGCGCTCGCGGTCGAACGACAATTCCAGCCATGGTTTGACGTGAGAAGTGAGAGGTGAGAGGTGAGAAGTATAACTACCTCTCACTAATCACTCCTCACAATTCCATCCATGCAAACTGTAACCCTGCAAACTTCGCGGCTCTCCTCCATGCCCGATTCTTCGCGCTTCTGGCCGGTCGACAGCTATTTTGCTGGCACAAGTCCGCCAAGCTTCGATAAGCAGTTCGTGCGCGATTATCTGGAGACACTCGACTGGAAGAAAACGCCACCAGCTCCCAAATTACCGCAGGAAGTGATCGAAAAATCAGCGCGAAATATCTGGAGGCCTACGAAAGGTTGAGCGGCCAACAATTACGGCTGGAGTAATTCCGCAAGATTCAATGCAACAGCCTTCTCCGAGTTCCCAAAACTTCCCTTCCGCCAGTAACGCCGAAGAACGTGGCGAATATTACCAGGGCCATACTTACGACCAGGACGGACTACGATCAATCCACAATCATGAATTCATGGATGATCCGCTTTTCCGGAAGGCGTACGCCCGCGGAGTGCGCGCCGCCGGGCAGGATTATAACTGGCACTGGCGCGTTCACGTGGGCTTGTGGGCAGCGGCATGTGCCAGCCGGCTCGATGGCGATTTCGTGGAGTGCGGCGTGAACCGGGGCTTCCTCAGTTCCGCCATCATGGCTTATCTGGATTGGGACAGCCTTGGAAAACAATTTTACCTCCTCGATACCTTCCGCGGATTGGATGAACGCTTTGTTTCTGCCGAAGACGAGAAGGCCGGGGCGTTCGAGAAAAACAGAATTCATCTTTCGAGCGGATTCTATGTGGAGAGTGTCGAACCCATACGTCAAAACTTTTCTGAGTGGAGAAATGCAATTATTGTCGAAGGTTCGATTCCTGAAACATTGCCACAGGTACATGCCAGTCGCATCGCCTACCTCCACCTCGATATGAATTGCTCTCCGCCGGAGGTAGCGGCACTGGAGTTCTTTTGGGAGCGTCTTATCGGAGGCGCATTCGTCCTTCTGGACGATTACGCCTATCATAACTATCGCTCACAAATGCGGGCGATGGATGGATTCGCCAAAAAAAGGCGCCTTCATATCCTGTCCCTTCCCACCGGGCAGGGTTTGCTTGTCAAACCAGCAAAGGAGTAAGGAAATGGGCGCCATGGCACCCGTCCTCGATTGGTGTCCAGTTTGCGGCGCGAAAGAATTCACACGTAAGCCGATCCTCTGGCCGGAGTTGATCGAAGAGTGGAAACTTTCCACCGAGGAGGCCTATCACATCGATCTCCAACAAGGTTTTAGCTGCACCAATTGTAAAAACAATCTCCGCGCGATGACGCTCGCTGCCGCCATCACAAGAACATTCGGTTTTGAAGGGAGTCTCAAAATTTTCTGCTCGAACACTGTAAGGATTCGCGACTCGATTGTGATTGAAATCAACGCGGCGGGCCAGCTTTCGCCCTTCCTGCAACTGTTGCCGAAACACAAGCAATATTGCTTTCCGGAGATCGATATTCAGCGAATGGATTTCACGACCGAATCAATCGATGTGATTATTCACTCGGACACTCTGGAGCACGTTCCCGATTCGAAGGCTGCTTTGCGAGAATCCTGGCGCGTGCTGAAACGGGGTGGACGTCTCTTTTACACCATACCGATCGTGATCGGCCGGCTGACCCGCAGCCGGCACCAGTTACCGCCAAGTCATCACGGAAACCCCGCCATGACGCGCGATGATTTGAGGGTGCAAACCGAGTATGGCGCCGATTTCTGGTGCGAAGTTTTTGAAGCTGGCTTTCGCGAGCTTAGCCTGACGACACTTGTCTTCCCTTCCTCGATCGCAATTACTGCGACCAAGACATAGGAACGGGAGCACAAAATTTCTGGAAACGTCCGAGCGACCGACGCGGTAATAGCCGTCATCCTGAGCGAAGCGCAGCGGAGTCAAAGGATCCTGCGGAACCAGATTAACGTAGCCCATCGATGATCGCCATATCGATCCAGAATTACGCCCGGCAACCCGTCGCTCTCGCTCCAGACAACGCGATACAGTTGTGGGGTTACTTTTCGTCGGTCCCGATATTCCGCCGCCTGCGCGATTCGCCGCTTGAAAAAATCGAGATCGAGATCCTGCCGACGGTGGGAAAAACGGCGCGCCACAATCTGTGACTTCGAATTCCAGATCGCGCTTCCTACCAACCGGTCCCGCCCATCCTTAATCGAAATGACGTCGCTGGCCATGCAAAATCCGCGCTCGCGGTCGAACGACAATTCCAGCCATCGCAACAATTGTAGGGCAGCCGTGTCGACTGCCAAACGCTGTAACTGCCGCCGTCTCCGGCGGCAGACTAAACCGGAGATTCTGCCGCTGGGGACAGCGGCAGCTAAAACGGCAAGCGGGAGCGTTTGCCCCACAAACGTGACCGCGACTATTGTCAGCGCTATGCAAGCGCTACGTGAAATTAAACTTCCTGGAATTAAGAAACTGCGCACTGGCAAAGTGCGCGAAGTTTTCGACCTCGGCGATATCTTACTCTTCGTCGTCAGCGATCGTCTTTCCGCCTTCGACGTCATTTTGCCGGATCCGATTCCGTATAAGGGCGCGGTCTTGAATCAAATCTCCGCTTTCTGGTTTCAAAAACTCAACTTCGCCAGAAACCATTTCATCACTGCGGACTTCGATGAGTTTCCGCAGTCGTTGCGTGGCTTTCGCGATCAACTGGCGGGCCGCTCCATGCTCGTAAAAAAGACGGAGCCGCTCTCGATCGAGTGTGTTGTCCGCGGTTACCTTGCTGGTTCCGGTTGGAAGGATTACCAGCAAACCGGGTCCGTCTGCGGCGTGAAACTGCCGGACGGGCTGCAACTGGCATCGAAATTACCGGGGCCAATCTTCACCCCCTCGACCAAGAGCGACGTCGGTCACGACCTTAACATCGATCTCGATGAGGCCGGTCGCATGGTCGGCGCGGAATTGACCGAGTTGGCGCGCGATCTCAGTCTCGAACTTTATCAGGCGGGAAGCGAATATGCCGCCGGCCGCGGAATCATTATCGCGGACACGAAATTCGAATTCGGAAGATTAGCCGATGAGCTGCTGCTGATCGACGAATGTCTGACTCCCGATTCCTCCCGTTTCTGGCCGGCCGATGAATACCGCGTCGGCATCAGCCCGCCCAGTTTCGACAAACAATTTGTGCGCGATTACCTGGAGACACTCGACTGGGACAAAACGCCGCCCGCGCCCCATTTGCCGCGGGAGATTATTGAAAAGACCAGCGCGAAATATCGCGAAGCTTTTTCGCGTCTTACCGGTGGGAAACTAGAGTAACACAGGCATCTTGCCTGTGGGGCCAAGGGGCTTCCGGCCGGTTGCGAGATAGCGGCGTCATACCGGTATGCCCCCACCCGAGGACTGGTATGGCCGCACGATCGCGGTCAGTGCCGCGCTGTTTCTTGGAACGCTGCTCGTCGTTAGCCGCGCTATCGGGAACGAGTTCGGCCGGTCCTTGAGAAACAGGTCTTCTGGCTGCCTGGATTGGTCGGGCGACCCTCCGCCGAGCTCGCGGATCCTTTGCTCTTTTGCTGTCATCCGAGCGCAAGCGAGGGGCCTCACCTATCCCGTTGTGCTACGCAAAATAGCTTGGACGACAACCCGTGCTCGTGAGGCCTCTCACCGTCCTCGTGGTTCGCATGACAAAACGTGACAATCAAGCACCTAACAATTCTTGGACGAGCGATTGTTCCTCCTTTAATTCGTTTACGCTGGCGTCGATCTTCCCGCGGCTGAATTCGTTGATTGGGACATTCTGTACTACTTGTGCCCTTCCATTTTTTACCTGCACCGGAAACGAGCAAATCAAACCATTTTCGACTCCATATTCGCCAGTGGAACACAATGCGACGCTGTGCCAATCCTCCTTCGGCGTATCAGTTATCAATAAACGCACCGTATCGACCACCGCGTTTGCGGCCGACGCCGCCGACGATAAGCCCCGCGCCTTGATGATCGCGGCGCCGCGTTGCTGTACTGTTTGAATAAATGTTTCCTTCAACCACTTCTCGTCGCCGATCACTTCATTGGCCGCGCGCCCGTTAATCTTTGCGTTGTAGAAATCCGGATACTGGGTGGCGGAATGATTTCCCCAAATCGTCATCTTCGTTACCGTTGTCACCTCAACGCCGGCCTTGTGCGCGAGCTGCGCCTTGGCTCGATTTTCATCGAGCCGGGTCATGGCAAACCAGCGATCGGGCGGAATTTGTTTCGCGTTATTCATCGCGATCAAACAATTGGTGTTGCACGGATTTCCAATGACCAGAGTCCGCACATCGGCCGCCGCGTTTTTTTCAATCGCCCGACCCTGGCCAATAAAAATTTTGCCGTTTATCCCGAGGAGATCCTT
>Ga0209161_10004442_pt1 | contig 11133 bp, 10 predicted proteins | sample GraSoiAngelo_155_FD_186169 | JGI IMG/M metagenome (GOLD analysis project Ga0209161, IMG submission 186169) | Grasslands soil microbial communities from the Angelo Coastal Reserve, California, USA - 14_1009_13_30cm (SPAdes) (version 2) | ecosystem: Environmental > Terrestrial > Soil > Grasslands...
GGCCTCCAGAGCACGCGTGAGCACGTCCTGCACGCTCGTGTCGCGCTCGTTAGCCTCGGCCTTGAGGAGGCGCATCAGCCGTGGGTCTCCCAGGTCAGTGGAGAGGCGTGTAGCCATGCTCCGCACATTACTGGGTTTCTGCTTTTACGTCAACCCGTGGCTCGGTCGATGAGGTCGACCGACCCCGCCGGGACGCGAGCGTACTGGACGCGTGTGACGAGCCGCGCGCGCGATCCGTCGGCCTCGGTCGTCTGGACGACCCGAGCACGCTCCGGCACCGTCCGCACCGTCGTTCCGCTCGGGTCGACGACAACGAGCGTGCGCTCGGACGGTGCGGCCGCGACCAGCGTCTGCACCGCCAGGAGCATCAGAAGGCAGCGAAGGAACGCCGGCAGTCGGGGGCGCACGGCCGCCTCTAGCAGCCTGCGCGGTCAGCCGTCAAAGGAGACTGCCGAATCTGAGACTGCCGAATCGGTGCACCGGGTGCACACCGGGCCCACCGCTGTGCCAAACGCTCAGCGCCGCGACGCCCTGTCCATCGGACGAAGATCGTGGCGAACGCCGGCGATCTTCAGTCGAGGTGGTAGAGCGCGGCGGCGTTCCCACCGGCGATGAGCGCCCGCTCGTCTGCCGGCACGTCTTGGAAATGCTCCGCCAGCGCCTCGCGCGAATGCGGCCACGTCGAGTCGCTGTGCGGGTAGTCGGTCGACCACATGATGTTGCGGAGCCCCGCCCTGTGCCGCGCCGCCACCCCCGCGAGGTCGCGGATGAAGGTGGCGTGCCCCTGCCGGTACCAGTACGTGCTCGGTTTCTCGGTGATGATCGACTTCGTCCAGAAGCGGTGCTTCTCGAAGGTCTGATCCATGCGCTCGACGAAGTAGGGGATCCAGCCGATGCCGCACTCGACGAGCACGAAGTGGAGCTTCGGGTGGCGCTCGAGGACGCCGGTGAAGACGAGGGTCGAGACGACCTCGCAGATCGACATCGGCGCGATGGCGATGAAGGTCTCCTTCACGCCGGGCGTCGGGTTCATGAAGGTCTCGGCGACGTTCTGCTTGCGCGGCCCGACGATGTGGAAGCTCATCGGCAGGCCCGTCTCCTCGACGAGCGACCAGAACGGCTCGTAGGCGTGGTCCCAGAAGGGCTTGCCGCCCCGCTCGTCGGGGAACGGGTCGTCGTGGAAGCCGCGCAGCCCGAGCTTGGCGACGCGGGCGAGCTCGGCCATCCCGTCGTCGAGGTCGACGAGCGGGACGTGCGCGAGGCCGACGAGGCGGTTCGGGGCCGCCTGGGAGAGCTCCACCATCCAGTCGTTGTACGTGCGGACGACGTACATGCGGAGCTCGCGGTCGACGTTGATGTGCGTCACCGGGCCGCCGAAGTAGAGCACCTCCGCCTCGACCCCGTCGGTGTCCATGTCGGCGAGCCGCGCCCGGGGATCGTAGGAGCCGGGTCGCATGTCCTTGTAGGTGAGGCCGAACGCCTTGAACTCCTCCGGCTTGCGGCCGGCCGACGCGTCGAGCCCGATCGCGCCCGAGATCTGGGAGTCCACGATCCAGAAGTCGCCCTGCGGCGTCGACTCGACGCGCGGCGCGCGGTCGCTCAGCTTGGCCGGGGCGTTCCGCGTCCAGAGCTCCTTCGGCGGGTTGACGTGCGAGTCGGCCGAGATCAGGCGCTCGTGGGCCATGGGTTCCTCCTCGCCGCGATGTCTTACGACATCTCGGCCGGAAGCACCACGCCCCTCTCCGCTCAGCGGGCCAGCTCGGCCTGGAGGCCCTGGACCGCCGCGCCGGCGCAGGCGAGCCGCGCGCGCAGACTGTCGGCGAGCGACGCCGAGATCTTCGGCTTGCGCCCCTTGCTGGCCTTGCCGATCGCGTTGGCGAGCCCGGTGATCGTCTTGGTCGCGGCCTTCAGCATGCGGCCCTCCCGCTTCACGGAGGAGCCGGCGACCGCCTGGGCCGCGGTCAGCTTGGCGCGGATGACGCTCGTCTTCGTCCGGACCACCTTGGCGAGCGACGGCGCCAGATCGCCCGGCGACGCGGCACCCACGGCGCCCTCGACGGCGGTGAGCTGGGTGGTGATTCCCCCGAACCCACTCGAGCCGGCGTTGACGCAGCCGGTCGCGGGGTTGCAGCTGTCCTCGGTGCAGACGTTCCCGTCGTCGCAGGTGAGCGGCGTCCCCGCGACGCACGCACCCGTGGCCGTGACGCACGTCTCCTTGCCGTTGCACGCGTTGCCGTCGTCGCAGCCGCGCGAGTCGCTGCAGCGGCAGACCGGCTGGCCCGCATCGAGCCGGCACACGGTGCCCGGCTTCGCACAGGTGAACGGCGGCACGTCCGTGCAGACACCCGCGACGCACGCCCGACCGAGGCAGCGTCCGCCGCAGTCGGCGTCCTTGGCGCAGGGCACGCAGGTCGGGCTCACCAGGTCGTACGTGCAGCCCGCGTCGCCGCAGGTGTCCCTGGTACACGCGTTCCCGTCGTCGCACTCGGCGTCGTTGTGACAGCAGGCCGGTGGGGGGACGGGCCGGTGCACGCAGTGGCCGAGCTGGGCGTCGCAGATGTCGTCGGTGCAGGAGTCCTCGTCGGTCGGGCAAGCGTCTATCGCCGGTGGGCACTGCTCCTGTGCATCGCAGCATGCGCCGCTGGCATTGCAGGTCCCGGCCTTCCGCTCGAGCTCGGGACCCTCACAGCCGCCGCCGCACGCGACGCCCGGGGTGGGCGTGTAGGCACACTCGTTGATCTGTCGGTTGCAGCTCTTCTGCATGCAGTCCTTGTCGGCGCAGTCCTGATCGACGGTGCAGCAGTCGGCCTTGTTCTCGTGCGCGCAGATGCCTTCCGGCAGGCACGTGTCGGTCGTGCACGGGTTCGCGTCGTCGCACGTGTCTCCGGGGTTGCATCTCACGCACCCCGCGATGGGATCGTTGTGACCGGTGCAGCCCGTCGTCGCATCGCACGCGCTGTCGACGGTGCACGGGTCCTGGTCGTCGCAGTCGGCGGGCAAGGGCGGGCCGGACACGCAGACGCCGCCCCGGCAGGTCTCCCGGCCGTTGCAGAGCGTGGTGTCGTCGCAGGCGCTGCCGTCGAGCGGCGTGCTCTGGCAGAGACCGCCCTCGCACACGTCGGCGGTGCACGGGTTCCCGTCGTCGCACGCCGGATTGGGGCCGTTCGGGCTGCACGGCTTCTGCACGCAATCGCCGTTCGGCGTCGTCGGGTCGCACACCTTCCCCAGGCCGCAGTCCTTCAGCGTGCCGTGCTGGCAGCCCCGACTCGCATCGCAGGTGTCGGGCCCGAGGGTGCAGGGGTTGTGGTCGTCGCAGGAGATGGCGTCGTGCGTGCAACCGGTGGCCGGCACGCACGAATCCGCGCTGCACACGTTCAGGTCGTCGCACTGGGTCGCGCCGCCGCCCTGACACGCGCCGCTCCGACAGGTATCCCCCGTCGTGCAGAGGTTGCCGTCGTCGCACGTGGTCCCCTCGGGCACCGGGTCGTTCAGGCACCCGTACACGCGGTCGCAGGTGTCCGACGTGCAGGAGTTGCCGTCCTCGCAGGTCGGGCGAGCGGGTAGACGGCAATGGGGGTCGCAGCCGTCGCAGTCGGCGGTGTTGCCGTCGTCGCATTCTTCGGGAAACTCCGGCGGGGCTCCGTTGCCGCACACGGGGCAGGGGACCAGACAGCCCTCCGGCACGAGCGCGCGCGTCGTGGGGTCGCGACCCGTGCAGGGCGGGCGCACGCAGCCGGTCGTCATGCACCGGCCGTTGCCGGCGCCGCCGGCGGGGTCGCAGTCCGCATCGCGCGTGCAGCTCGTGCCGATGAGCCCCGCCGTACACATTCGGCACGGCCCGAGGGCTGGATTGATGATCCGCGCACCTGCGGTCTGGGGCGACGTGCTGGAGTAAGCTGCGTTGCTTCCGCCCGTCGCCCGCAGGGTTCCGCTGACGGTGATCGCCTTGCGCCCGATCACGAGGTTGGCGCTGGGAACGCCGAGATCCGTGCTGTCGACCGCTCCCGTGATCGTCACCTGACAGCCCTCGAGGATGATCGAGCAGCCCCCCTCATGACTGTCGTCGCAAGCGACCGTCCGCGGTGTGCTGCAGTCGTTTCCCCCGGCGCTCACCTGGCCGTCGACGGTGATGTCACCCGGCCGGTCGGGGTCGCCGAGGTCGTTGGCGCCCGCCTTCAACGTCACGGTGCCGCCGCAGGCTCCCGTCTGGACGCCGCCGTTGGCGTTCAGCGCGACGCCCTTCCCGAGTGACAAATTGCTGCCGGCAATCGCGGTGATGATGCCGCCGGGGAGGGCGCCGCTCCCCGACGTGTCGATCATGAGCCCGGCGGGGTCGGCGTCGAACCGGATGTCCCGACGCGCCGTGAGCGTGACTTCGCCGCCGGGGCCGCCGCTCCCCTCGACGCTGCCGACGGCGTTCATCTTGACGCTCGAGTTCGCCGTGAACTCGATGTCGTGGCTGCTGCCGATGCTGAGCACGCCGCCGGCGCTGGCGGAGCTGCCGTCGAGCTTGGCGTTCACGACGACGTCGACGTTCTCGTCATTCGGGTTGAGGTCGATCTCGCCGGCGTCGCCCGTGAGCGCGCTCACGTCGAGGCTGGCGTCCACCCGCAGCGTCGAGGCGGCGTCGAGGCTCACGGTGCCGCCGGAGCCCGCGTTGCTGGTGATGCCGCCCCGGGCGCTCACCGGGGCCGCGACGGTCAGGGTGCCCGAGACGGGAGAGTCGGTGGTGAGGTCGACCTCGCCGCTGTCCCCGCCGGGGGCGCCGTCCAGCTGGATGCCGAGACCGGCGCGCGGGGGCCGCATGATGGTCAGCGGACCGTGGCGCGCCTCGATGGTTATGAAGCCGCCGTCGCCGCCGATGCCGCCCGTCCCGCCCGTCCCGCCCGTCACATCGAGCACCCCCTCCGCGTCGATCGTGCCCCCGGCGATGTCGATGGAGCCGCCACTGCCCCCGGAAAGCGGGAGCCCCGTGGCCTCGAGCTTCGAGCCGAGCTGCAAGGCGACCGTCCGCCCGCCGTCGAGCTCCAGGTTGCCCGCCTCGAAGCCGGCGGCGACGGATACCGAGGTGGCCGAGGGGGTGAACGTCAGGTCCGTCGCGGCGGAGAGCCGAAGCGTGCCGCCGAGGCCCCCGTCGCCGCCTGCGAGCGACAGGGGCATCCCGATGGTGACCGACTCGCCCCGCGACGTGAGGTCGATGGTCCCGCCGGCGCCCCCGGCATCCGTCGCGTCGGCCTTGACCAGGCTCCCCTGAGCGCCGCTGAGCTCGACCGCTCCATCGGCGACGACGATCAGCGTCGCGCCGTTGGTCCCGGACAGGTCGATCCGTCCGCGGTCGGTGAGGCTCAGGCCCGGCACGCCCACGCGACCGAGGGTGCCGCCGGGCGGCGCCTGCACCCGGATGATCCCCTGGCTCCCGGTGGCGCTCAGCCGGCCCGTGATGTGCAGGCTCCCCGCCGTGATCGTGACCACGTGCGCGCCGGCATCGAGCGCGCCGCTGAGCGTGACGTCTCGGCTGCCGAAGTCGAGCGCGCACGCGGTGTCGGTCACGGTGATCGTGCCGTCGAGGGTGCAGCTCGTGGCGCCGCAGCAGGTCGCCACGAGGCTCGGGCAGCCGCCGGCCGCGCTGCACGCGGCGCGCGCCGGACGCGGCGCGCTCGTCAGCAGGAGCGCGACGGTGGCCAGCACCGCTCCCCGCAGGCGGCCGCTCATCGACAGAGCGCTCCAACCCGGCACCGCGGCGCCCGGTTGCCGCCGCCGTCGCGCACGCGGGAGCCCCGGACGTCGATGCCCCCGCGGCCGTTGTCGTGGGCCTCGCTGGCCGAGATCGTGACGTCGTGCGCCGTGGCGTGCACGCCGGCGCCGCGGTTGCCGATCGCGACGGCGCCGCGGACCCGGCCGCCGGCGAGCCGGGCCCGGATGCCGCCGGCGCCGTTGGCGGTGGCGACCGGGTGCGCCACGTCGTGGTCCCGTCCCCGTACGACGAGCCCGTCGCGGTGATTGCCCGTCGCCTCGTTGCCGAGTGCGTCGCCCAGCGCCGCGTCGCGGCCGGCCAGCGAGAAGCCGTAGCGGCCGTTCTCCGTCGCCCGGTTGCCCTCGACCCGGTAGCGCAGGCCGCGGAGCGCGAAGCCGTCGCGGCCATTGTGCGTCGCCTCGCAGCTCGTGATCGTGAATCCCGTGCCGGCGACGTTGAACCCGTCGGCATCGTTGTCCGCGGCGATGACGTCCGCGACCCGTCCGAGCGCACCGGCGGGCGCGTCGATGCCGATCCGGAAGGCGCGCACGGCCCCCGGGCCCTTGAGCGTCAGCCCGCCGTCGCCGCCGCTCACCACCCGCAGGCCGACGCCCTGGTGATCGCCGGCGAGGACGTGGTTGCCGAGATCCAGGACGGCGCCCGCCGTGCCCGCGGGCAGCAGGACGAGCAGGCCATCGCCGTCGCAGGCGTGCTGCGTGATCGGGTCCGCGTCGCCGAGGGTGCGGCCGCTGACCAGCACGTCCCCGCAATCGCAGGGCACCGCGGTGGCGTGCCCGTCGACGTCGTCGCCGCAGCGCCGCGAGCCCGCCGGGGCCACGCGGGCGAGGAGCAGACACGAGAGCGCAACGACGGCCGGGAGCCGCATGCCGGGGCGCCAACCCAGCAACCCCTGTGCCCGCGGCTGTAGGCGTGCAGGGTCGGGCAACACCCCCGGGGACGCTGAGCTGGCGGCGATGCCATGCGGTCTGCTGTAGATCGCGCCAGTGCGGGAATCGCGCGCCGCTGCGGGATCGTCGGACCGTCGAACCGGCACGCGCTCGCGTTAGTACGAAGGCGCTGGCCCGTCAAACAACGGTGTGGAAAGTGCGGTTCCCCCGAGCTCGCTCGGGTGACAAGCGGCTGACGCGGGTGACGCAGGCGCGTCGCCCGAGACTCATGGGCGCGACGGCTTTCCCGCTCGGCTCGGTGGTGGCACCTGGCTTGCTGCTTGGCACCCTCATGCGGACACTCCCGGCACGCAGTCGGCGGGGCGGATTCACGCTGATCGAGCTCCTGGTCGTCATCGCGATCATCGGCGTGCTCGCTGCCATCGCGATCCCGCAGTTCCTGAGCCGCCAGGGGAAGGCGTTCGATGCCCGGGTGATGCAGGACGCACGGAACGCGGCGGCCGCCGAAGAGGCCTACTTCGACGACAACACGGCGTACTACTCGGGTCCCTGTGCCGCGCTGCCGGGGATGAGCGTCTCGGCCGGCGTCTCTTGCACAGCCACCGCTGCCGGCGCCGACTTCTCCGTGCAGACGACCCACCCGTCCGCGAGCCGTAGCTGCACCTGGTCGAGCTCGTCGAGTCCCAGCCTCTCCTGCTCCTGAGCGTCGAGGCAGGCGCGCGCGCAGCGCCCGTGCGTGCGCCCTGCATGCACGGTTGGTTCCGCCTCGGGCAGGGGGTATAAGCCCGCCGGATGGGTGCCGCCGAGGCGCTGGTCCTGGCCGCGGTCGTGGCCGTGCTCTTCTGGCTCGCCGGACCGCTTAGGCGGCGACTCGAGCGCTGGCTGGCCCGCCGCTTCGGCCACGGACGCGTGGTCGGGCGTGTCGTCGTGCTCGGCCGGCGGCGCGATGGAACCTTCTCGCGGGAGGATCGTCATGACCACTGACCCCCGGACGAATGCACCGGCCATGCTCGCCAGCGGGGTCGTGCTGGGGCTCATCCTCTTCCTCGTGGCCGGCATCTACGGCTCGTTCACCATCATCCAGCCCGGCAACGTCGGCGTCGTCTTCAACCGCTGGTCGGGAGCCCTCAAGACGGTCGGGCAGGGCGTGGCCTGGCGCGTGCCGTGGGTGACGCAGGTGCAGTCGTATCCCGTGGCACTGCGCACCTACACCATGGTGCAGCGCGGGGCCGAGGGCTCGATGCGCGGCGACGACTCGATCGACCTCCCGACCAAGGAAGGCCAGCACATCCGCCAGGACATCTCGGTGACGTACAACACCAGCCAGGAGAAGGCGGCCGACGTCTTCCGCTCGTTCCGCGGCGCCGACATCAGCGACATCGAGTCGACCTTCATCCGGCGGACGATCATCACCGTGTCGCAGAACGCCGCCGGGCAGGTGTCGCTCACCGACCTGATCTCCAACCAGCGCGGGCAGCTCCAGACGCGCATCCAGGACGACCTCCAGCACGAGATGAACAAGATGGGCTTCGTGGTCGACAAGGTGAACCTCGGCGCGAGCCATCTCCCGGACGTGATCGAGAAGCAGCTCCAGCAGAAGATGGCGGCCCAGCAGCAGGCGCAGCAGGCGGACTACGAGCTCCAGCGCCAGCAGACGCTCGCCAAGGCGAAGGTGGCCGAGGCGGAAGGGGAGGCGCAGTCGACCCTGGTCAAGGCCAAGGCGCAGGCCGAGGCGAACAACCTGCTCCAGCAGACGCTCTCGCCGCTGCTCATCCAGAACAAGGCGATCGAGCGCTGGAACGGCACCCTGCCGCAGTTCACCGGCGGCGGGGCGATCCCGTTCCTCAACCTGAAGGACCTCGGCCCCGACAGCCATCCGGCCGCCACCGGCCGCTGAGCGACCAGGCAAGCGCTTGCTCCACCTGCACCGGACGTTTATTACCTGAAGGGACAGCATGGTGAGCCCCGACGATATCCGGCGCCGTATCGAGACGGCGCTGCCGGGCGCCCGGGTGGAAGTGGCCGACACCACCGGCGCGGGCGACCACTTCGAGGTCCAGGTGGCGGCGCCGGGGTTCGCCGGCAAGGGGCTCGTGGAGCAGCACCAGCTCGTGTACGGGGCGCTCGGGACGTTGATGCAGGAGATCCACGCGCTGTCGCTCCGCACCTCTGTGTCATAAGGAGAGACGACGATGGCCGACGTGCTCGACGAGATCCAGCGCGAGATCCGGGAGAACAAGGTGGTCCTCTACATGAAGGGGACCCCGAGCTTCCCGATGTGCGGCTTCTCGGCCGCCACGGTGAAGGTCCTGCGCGAGATCGGAGTCCCGTTCAAGGCCGTCGACGTGCTCGCGGAGCCCGAGAAGCGCGAGGCGATCAAGGTGCACTCGAGCTGGCCGACCATCCCGCAGCTCTACGTGAGCGGCAAGTTCGTCGGCGGCTGCGACATCGTGCGCGAGATGCACGGCCGCGGCGAGCTCGCGCCGCTCGTCCGGGCGGCGGTCGAAGCGGCCTGATCGTGGCGTCGGGCGGCTGCGGCGGCGCCGCCCGCGATACGCTCAGCGGCTAGGAGCGCGACCCAAGACTTCTTGGGTCGCGGGCACGGACGCGAGCATGTGGCGCTCGCGGCACGCGCGACCGCCGTGCCGCGGCTGGCGAAGCCAGCGCGGCAGAAGGGACACGCGCCGTTCCAGAGGTCTCGCGGCGCTCATGCGTACCGGTTGGCGATTGGGCCGGTCTGCGGCGGCCGTGGAAACGCGCGTGTTCGTCTGCCGCGCTGGCTTCGCCAGCCGCGGCAGGACAGTCGGGCGTGATCCCGACGGAACACCCTCGCGTCCGGTTCGCGACCCAAGATGTCTTGGGTCGCGCTCCTAGCTCCCCGGGTGGCCGCGCAGCCCGCCGCATGGCGGGATGGTCCACCGCTCGCGGAGCCAGAAGTGTATCAGCCGCTCGTACTCGTAGAGGACGATCTTGGCGTCGCGTGGGATGTGCCACCAGCGGGCGGTGGCGAAGACGTCGTAGCGCGACGGTCGCACCGCGACGGCGACCGCGTCACCGAGCGCGCGGCGGTAGATCAGGCGGGCGCGGCGGCTGTGGGGGCGGGAGGTGACGATCACCAGCCGGCGCAGCCGATGGCTGCAGACCCAGCGCGCGACGGTGCGCGCCTCGCTCTCCGTGCTGCGCGCCCGGCGCCGCAGGCGAACGATCGCATGGGCCGGGACGCCGAGCTGCTCGAGCGCGGCGATCGCGATCTCGTCCGACTCGGGCACGCGGGCTCCGCGCGCGCGCAGCACGCTCTCGCCGCGGGCCAGGCGCTCGCGCGTGACGACGACGCGGGGGGCAAGCCCGGCCCGGTAGAGGTCGGCCGCCTCGAGGACGCGGGTCGGAATCGACCCCGCGAGGACGACGATCGCGTCGGTGGAGGGTGGGAGCGGGTCGGCCACGACGAGCAGCCGGCCGGCGAGCGACACGGCCGCGGCCGAGACCGCGGCGAGCGCGAGAACCAGGGGCAGGCGCCACCATCGGGCCGGCATGACTGCACTTCATGATCATGCATCCGGGCGACAGCCAAGCCGCCGGAAGGGCGTCTTGACTGCGGCGCCCGGACCGCGCTCTCGTGCGCGCATGAGCGCGAGCGAAGGATATCCATGAAGACGGTGCAGACGGTCACGGGTCCGTGCGCGCCGAGCGAGCTCGGCACGACGCTGATGCACGAGCATCTCATGATCGGGTGGCCGGGGTGGGAAGCGGAGGCTCCGGCCGACCGCGCCGCGCGGCGCGAGCATGCCAAGCGGTGCGTCGACCGCATGCTCGAGCTCCGCGACCTGGGCCTCGCGACCTTCCTCGATCCGTGCCCGATCGACCTCGGCCGCGACGTCGAGCTGATGGCCGAGGTGGCCCAGGCGACGGGCGTCCGCATCGTGTGCGCAACCGGCCTCTACAAGGAAGACCAGGGCGCGCCCGCCTATTTCAAGTTCCGGGCGCAGTTCGGCGACGGCGTCAAGGAGATGACCGACGTCTTCATCCGTGAGCTGACCGAAGGGGTCGGCGAGACCGGCATCCGGGCGGGCGTGATCAAGGTGGCGACCAGCGCCCACAAGATCACGCCCTACGAGGAGATGGTCCTGCGCGCGGCGGCGCGCGCGCACCGGGAGACCGGCGTGCCGATCACCACCCACACCGACGAAGGCACCATGGGCGTCGAGCAGCTCGACATCCTCACCGGCGAGGGAGTCGCGCCGCAGGCCATCATCGTCGGCCACTCCGACGGCTCGAGCGACCTGCATTATCATCTGACCATGCTCGACCGCGGGGCCTACCTCGGCTTCGACCGCTTCGGTCTCGAGCTGCTGCATCCCGATCGGGAGCGGCACGCGGCCCTGATCGGGCTCCTCGGCCTCGACTTCGAGCGGCAGATCGTTCTCTCGCACGACACCGTCTGGTGCTGGCGCGGCCGTCCCCCGATCCTGCCGCCGGCGCTGATGCCCGACT
>Ga0209161_10004444_pt1 | contig 11132 bp, 8 predicted proteins | sample GraSoiAngelo_155_FD_186169 | JGI IMG/M metagenome (GOLD analysis project Ga0209161, IMG submission 186169) | Grasslands soil microbial communities from the Angelo Coastal Reserve, California, USA - 14_1009_13_30cm (SPAdes) (version 2) | ecosystem: Environmental > Terrestrial > Soil > Grasslands ...
ACCGAAGAGCCGCTATGCCTCCAGCCTAGCAGCTTGCAGCGCAGATCCCCGGAAACGGCGCCTTTCCCGACGAGTAACCCGAGCACCGCGCGCCGAAAACCCAGTTCGGCACGCTGCCCGCGGGTCTCACGCGCCGGTCAGCGCGCGGTGCGCAGCGCGTACGTTCCAAATCTCGCCACGTAGAGCCGCGTCAGCGCGCCGCAGGCGACCGCGCCGACGATGAACGGGACCGTCGCCCACAGGAACAGCTCCTGCAGCGGCATCTTCATTCCGATCAGCACGCCGCCGACAATCGGGCCAAGCACCGATCCGACCCTTCCCACCCCGAAGGCCCAGCCGGACCCGTTCGAGCGCACCGAGGTCGGATAGATCATCGCCGAGGCCGCGTTCAAACCGAACTGCAGCCCCAGCACGCAGAACCCGGCGAGGAACACGATCGCCATCAGCGCCGGAGGCCAGGCCGACGTAGCCGAGCGCGCCGACGGCGAGGACCGAGCAAGCGAACAGGATCGTGACCGGCAGGAACCCCTTCGCGTCGATCGGGCGGGCGAGAGCGAGCCCGCCGACGGTGCCGCCGATCTGCACCAGCGCCGTCGCGATCGCCGCTTCCGAGGGCGGAAGTTTCGCTCCGGTGAGCAGTGTCGGCAGCCAGCTCAGCAGGAAATAGAATCCCATCAGGTTGCACGCGAAGCAGATCCAAAGCAGCGGCGTGATGAGCGCGAGACCGTCGGCAAACAGATACTTCGGATTGAAGCCCCGGTAGACCTTCTCGTCGGCGACCACCAGCCGGGTGGCCGCGTCGGGCGCGCGATCCGGTTTCAGAAGGGCGAGCAGCCGGTCCGCCTGCGCGCGGTCGTCCCTGACCACGACGTGCTTGAGCGACTCCGGCAGCTGCAGGGCGGCGCCGACCGCCATGAGAATGGGCAGCACGCCGCCGACGGCGAATATCGCCTGCCATCCGTACTGCGGCACCAGCCACACCGAGATCGCGCCCGGGACGGCACCGCCGAAGGTGATTCCGGTGAACATGACGATGATCAGCGTGGCGCGGAGGCGGCGCGGCGCGTATTCGGCGTTGAGCGCGATCAGGTTGGGGAGCAGGCCGCCGAGGCCGATGCCGGCGACGAAGCGCAGGTAGAAAAGCTCCCTGAGCGATCCGGCCCAGCAGGCGAGCAGGGTGAACGCGCCGAAGATCAGGCAGGAGCCGATGACGGCGATCTTGCGGCCGTAGCGGTCGCCGATGTACCCGAACAGGGGCGAGCCGATGAGGATGCCGAACAGGCTCGAGCTGAAGATCGGGCCGAGCTCGGCGCGGTTGGTGATGCCCCAGGTTTTGATCAGCTCGGGCGCCGCGAACGAGATCGCGGTGATGTCGTAGCCGTCGAACAGAACGATGAAGAACGACCAGATGACGAGGCTCGCATTGAACCGGTTGAGCCTGCGCTCGTCGATGAAGCGCGAAACGTCGAATTCCCCCGCCGATGCCATGCGCACCTCCTCCTGTTGCCGCTCCGGCTCAGGGCGACGCGCGATAGACGAGCTTTTCGAAGGAGCGCTCCCCAATGTGCTGGTCGAGACCCCAGCGCTTCACCTGCTCGAACACCCCGTCGAATTCCTCGCGCGCGATGGGCCTGTAGACGAAGCGCTCGCCGCGCGAAAAGCGGCTGAAATCCCATTTTCGATCCTGGAACTCGGGCGGGACGCAGTGCCTCCACAGCGGCAGGTACTTCGGAAGATCGGCCTTGAGCGCCCGCTCGGCGCGCTCGAGCGCGTTGAGGTAGCCGCGCACGCCGTCCTTCGGCGCCGACTCGGGCACCCACCACAGCGTGTGGAACTCGTCGGCGATGATCTCGCGCAAGCCCAGCTGCTTCGCCATGTCGATCTGCGGCGGCAGGAGGCTCGCCGCCTCGATCTCGCGGTTGAGGAGCGCCGCAAGGCGCGCGCCGAAGCCGCCGACGTTCACGGTCTTGATGCGCTCGAGCGGCATGTACTTCTCCAGGCGGAACGGGACATTGAAATGGCTCCCCGCGCGCAACCCGACCGCGACCGGAACGTCCCTCAGGTCCTGGGGCTTGCGGATTTTCGACTCGGGCCGAACGAAGATCGACCACGGCGACACGCCGTGGCAGTCGGCGACCATCCGGCCCATGCCCGCGCTCGCGTTGCTGATGGTGCCCCACAGGCAGGCGCATTGTACGATCTGCTCGCCGCCGCCTTCGGTGTAGGGTTTGTCCTGGGGGCGCTGGAAATAGTCGTACTTTTTCCAGCTCGACTGCGTGCCGCGGAAGGTCTTCCAGTCGAGCTCGACGTCGATCCCCTCGTCCGCGTAATAGCCTTCTTCGAAGGCGACGAAGTCGTTGAGGCCCATGCCCTTCGGCGCGACCTTGACCCGCAAAAGATTGACGCTTGAAGCCATGTCCCCTCCACCACCCGCGGGAATTGCAAAAACTATACGCCAACGAGGGGAAGAAAAAACACCAGCATCACGTCTGCTTCACGGCGCGCGCGCAGGACCTGCAAGGGCTGAAGAAACACCTCGAGCAAAACGGAACGAAGCTCGTCGACGCGCCGAAGGAAACGCCGGGGAGGGCGTCTGGTTCCGCGACCCCAAGCGCGGCACAGCGTCGTAGCTGATTTTCCATTCATATTGGGATCGTCAGCGAACCCGCCGGCCCGGGCAGGTACTTGACTTTACCGGAAGGGGATGCTCCGAATGGACTACGTCGAGCCTAAGGCAAAGGCATGTTTTTTATCCCCCAAACCAGTATTTTGCCGGATGGCGAGCGCGAACTTGCGTTGCTACCCTCCAGCGGAGGCGTTGTGCCGCCGTACCGGCTAAGTGGAGCGCCAGCGGACGCACCTGTACGCAATCTCATCACCACGGAGAGCTCGCTTGCTTACCGCTTCCATCAAGCCGCACCTCTACATCCGTCTGCAGTCTCGGTGGGGAGGCAGGTGTTCGTGAAGCTCAGCTACCTCTGGCGCTTCTAGGGGGACGGAGCCGTGCCAGGGACGGGGCAGCAGAGGAAGGAAAAGCCGGACACGTCTCCGGGCGACGGCGACGTGCCGAAATTCGTGGAAACGCTCGAGCTCGCGCTGCGCGCCCTGTCCACGGCATCGGCTACGCTTGAGGAGCTGGCCGAAATCCGCAAGCTGCTCGACGGGATGCGCGCGTCGTCGGCGGTGCGCGCGGCCGACCCACTCACCCCGCCGCGGTCACACCGGCCGCCGCTCTTCGTTCGTGAGCCGCCCCTCCCTCGGATCGCCACGTATTCGCAAGGGATGCACGGGTTCGGACACATTCGCCGCAACGCCACCATCGCGCACGCGTTGCGAGGCGCGGGCACGCAGGCGGTGATCCTCATGATTGCCGAAGCGTGGCAAGCCGGCGCCATCCCGATGCCGCAAGGCGTGGATTGCGTGACGCTGCCGGGCCTGCGTAAGGAAGCCGATGGCGGCTTGAACGCCCGTTTCCTGGACATCTCCGACCAGGAGTTGATCACGCTGCGGAGCAAGCTGATTCGCAAAGCGCTCAAGACCTTCCAGCCGGACGTGTTTCTGGTGGACTACCTGCCCCTCGGCGCCGGGCGGGAGCTCGTCCGGACGCTCGAGCATATCCGCAAGCGCGGGCGCACGCGCTGTGTGCTGGGACTGCGCGAAGTGTTGCAGGATCCTGAGACCGTGCGCCGCACGTGGAGTACCGACGGCACCCTCGAAGCCATGCGGGACTACTACGACGCCATCTGGATCTACGGGGACCCCGCCGTGTTCGACCCCGTTCGCGAGTACGGCGTCTTCGACGGCGTGGCAAGCAAGGTGCGCTATACCGGCTACCTGGACCAGCGGCCGCGCCTCGAGTTTGCCGGCGCCCAAGCCGCGCAGGTGCTGGCGAACCTGCCGCCCGGCCGGCTCGCGCTCTGCGTCGTGGGCGGCGGTGTCGACGGCCATGCGTTGGCCGAGGCGTTCGTGGAGGCCGAGCTGCCTCCCGATACCACGGGCTTGGTCGTGACCGGGCCATACATGCCGGCGGAGCAGCGGCAACGCCTGCTCCACCGCGCCCAGCGGCACCCGCGCTGCGATGTGCTCGAATTCGTCCCCGATCTGGTACCGCTCATCGATCGGGCCGACCGGATCATCGCCATGGGCGGCTACAACACCATCTGCGAAGTGCTCTCGTTCGAGAAGCACGCCCTCATTGTGCCGCGCGTGCACCCCGAGCCCGAGCAATGGATTCGCGCACGACGCCTGCAGGATCTGGGGCTGATCGAGGTGCTGCATCCCGACGACTTGACCCCCCGCGCGCTGAGCGACTGGCTGACCCGCGATCTCGGGCGGCCCCCGGCCAGCCGCAGCCGCGTCGACGTGAGCGGTCTCACCCGGATCCCCGCTCTCCTCGCGGGGCTCCTGGGCGTGTCCTTCGATGCGGCGGCGCCCGTCGCCAGGGCGGCGTGACATGCCGGCGGCCCGGCCGGTCCGGAACCGTACGCTGCTGTTGTACGCGCAAGACAACCAAGGGCTGGGGCACGTCACCCGGACCCTGACCCTCGCCCGCCACGTCCTGGCGCGCCATCCGGACTGCATCGCCTACATCGCGACCAAGTCTCCGCTCGCCGGGTTCACGCTGCCCGAGCGCTGCGACTACATCAAGCTGCCCACCCTCCTCACCGCCGGCACCGTTCGGCCGACAGCAGCGGAAGAAGAAGCGGCGAAACAACACTTCCGGACGATCCGCGGTGCCATCTTGCGGGACGCAGTGCTCGGGCTGGTCCCCGACCTCGTGCTGGTGGATCACGAGCCCCTGGGCTCCAAGGGCGAGTTTCGCGATGGTCTGTGGGCTCTCAAGGCCAAGCACCCCGATACCAGGTTCGTCTTCGGCCTGCGCGACATCATGGATGACGCCGCGCGCATTCGTGCCGCCTGGGAAGAACTCGGCGTGTACGACGCGCTCGAGAACCTGTACGACGGCATCGCGGTGTACGGCTCCCCCGACCTCTACGATGTCGCGCAAGCCTATGCCATCCCGGCATCGGTCCAATCCAAGCTCCATTACTGCGGGTACGTCGTGCGCGCTCGGCCCGCGGTTGATCTTGGTGTGGTGCGCCGGCGCCTGGGACTGCCACCGAACGCCCCATTCGTGCTCGCTACGGTGGGGAGTGGCAGCGACGGGTATCCGGTGCTGGCCGCCGCACGGGAAGCCCTGGAGCGGTTGCAGGCGACGATTCCCGAGCTGTACGCGATCCTGGTGACGGGGCCGTTCATGCCGGCCACTCAGCAAGCGATGCTGCAGGCACGAGCCACATCCACTTGTCGCGTGGTGGCGGGCGCCGACACCTTCGAACTCATGGCTGCAGCCGACGCCGTGGTGAGCATGGGTGGCTACAACAGCGTGTGCGAAGCCCTTGCCATGGCGCGACCCCTGGTGATCGTGCCCCGAGCCACGCATAAGGTCGAGCAGCAGATCCGCGCCGAAACGCTGGCCGCGCGTGGGCTGGCCCAGTGCATTCACCCCAAGGACTTGACGGGCCCGGGTCTCGCCGAGGCCCTGGAGTGGGCGCTGCGGTGCGATCGGCAAGCGCACGCGCGACTTGTGGCCCAGATCATTCCGTCGTTCGACGGAGCCACTCGGCTCACCGCGTACCTCTCGCGCTGGCTCGGTGGCGACTGATGCGCATCCGGTTCAAGCCCACGCCGGCGCAACGCGCCGCGGTGCGCGCCCAGTTGGCTCGTCTCGAGCAACCGGGGCCAGCGCTCGAGATCCTCGGGCCCGCGCTGCCGGCGGACTTTCGGGCGGCCGATACGGCCTGTGCCCTGCAAAGCGCGCATTCCGACCGCTTCGTGCTCCGGGTCCTGGTGCGCTCACACACCGGGCAAGAGCGCGCCTACGCGGTGAAGGTATATGCGGATGACTTCGGACGGCAGGTGTGGGCGCATTCGCAGGCTCTGGCGGTCCAGCTGCAGCCGAACCACGACGGACCGTGCCTGCCCACGCGCTACGTCTCGAGCGCGCGCGCGCTGGTATTCCCATGGGTGGATGGGGCGTTTTTGTCCGAGATCGTTGACGATCGAAAGCCGGAACTCCTGCGCCGCGCGGCGCGCCTGGCGGCGACCCTGCACCGCCTGCCCGTCGTTCCGGAGCCACCCACGACGGCCCAGATGTTCGTCGCCGAGACGCGGGGACGGTGCGACCGTCTGCGGCGCCGCTGGCCCGAGACGACCGCAATCATCGAACCACTCCTGGCGGCGATCCAGGACGCGGCGACCCTGCTCGATCCGGCCGAGCCCGTGCCGGTCCACGGCGACCTGGCTGCGGGGCAGTTCCTCTGGACGGGCGATCGCCTTGTCCTGCTCGACCTGGACATGTTCGGGTACGCCGACCCGGCATACGACGCCGGCCATTTTCTCGCGCAACTCGAGCGACGGTGCTTGTGGGATCGCACGCTGCCGGCGCACGCGGACGACTGGGTCGCCTGCTTCCGGGACGCCTACCTGGCCGCGATGCCCCAGGTATGCCCACGCAACGTGTCGTTCTATCAAGGCCTCACGCTCGTGCGCAAGATCTACACGGTCTATCGCAAACAGACGCCCGACTGGGTGCAGCTCGCGCCTCAGCTCGCCGCGCGGGCGCGGGCGGCACTCGAGGACGCGGTGCCCTCGGGGCAACCCCGATGAATCCCCCGCCCACGACCCTGAGTGCTGCGGACCTTGGAGCCGCCCTGGCGGCGGCGCTCCGCGCGGTTCACGGCGCCGACGGAACGGTCGAGACCTGGAGCGCGCACCCCCTCTCCAAGCGCGGGAAACACCGCGTGGTGCGGTACGACGTCCAGGCCCGCGTGGCCGCTGGCGCTGAGGTACAACACTACCAGTGGGTAGGGAAATTCTACGAGAGCGACGAAGACGCCTGCTGCGTCGCGACGACGCTGCGAGGGCTGACCGCCTCCGGTTGTGGCGCCCGCGGCGGCTTCGTGGCTCCGGGCGTCCTCGCCTACCACCCCCCTCATTGCCTGCTCCTCCTCAGCTACGAGCCGGGCGAGTCGGTCGTCAAGGCGATCGCGGCAGAGGGCGCCCACGTGCTGGCCGCGATGGGACGCGCGCTGGCCGCCCTGCATGCCGCGCCCGTTACGCCGGCGACGGTGACGGGTCCTGCCGCCGTGCTCGCCGACCTGCAAGGAAGGATCGTGGAGCTGTGCGGCCGGTTTCCCGCGGAAGCGGCGTCCTTGGGACGGTTGCTTGCCTGGCTGGAGCGTGAAGCGTCGCCGCCGCCGACCACGCCGTCGTTTCTGCACGGCGACCTGGGCCTGGTGCAGCTGCGGTGGAACGCCGGCACCATCGTCTTCCTCGACTTCGACGATTGCACCCGTGGTGATCCGGCCCTGGACCTCGGCAATCTGCTGACCCAGCTGCGTCGGCTCACCCTGCGCAAGCCGGGCAAGCTGCCGGACTTCGCCGCGGCGCGCGCCACGATCCTCGATGCCTACCGGCGTTCCTCCCACGACGATCCAGGTTTGGCGGAGCGAGTCGCCTGGTACGAGCGGATCGCGCTCGTGCGGAAGATCCACTCTCTGACCTTCGACCGGACTCGCCACCCGGAGGCCGAGGCGATCCGGCAGCGACAGGCCGAAGCGATCGGCCTGCTGGCGAGCATGCTCTAGCCATGGGGAAACGCACGCGGTTCCGCCAGATCTTCTGGGCCCACCTGCGCCAGGTCAGAGGGCGCTTGCTCTTGGCCGCTGTGTGTACCGTGGGCGTTGCGGCCACGGAGCTGCTGAAGCCGTGGCCCCTCAAGATCATCATCGATCACGGCATCCTGCAGAACCCACTGCCGCATCTCTTGCCCTTTGTCCGGGATCTCCTCCCGAGCGGCCAGGTTCCCCTCCTCGTGGGAGCGTCCTGCGCGATCGTCCTGATCGCGGGGTTTGGCGGGCTGTTCTCGTACGCCCAGATCTTTATCACCTCGTCCATCGGCTACACCACCGTGTACGCGCTGCGCCGGGAGCTGTTCGCGCATTTGCAACGACTGTCGCTGTCCTTCCATAACCAGGCGCGGACGGGGGACCTGCTGACCAGGATCGGCACGGACACGAACACCCTCAAGAACGTGTTCGCGGAGTCGATCCTCAAATTCTCCGCACAGCTGCTGACCGTGGTCGGGATGTTCGCGATCATGTTCGCGATGAATTGGAAGGTCGGCTTGATCGCCTTGGGGACCCTGCCGTTCCTGGGTTACAGCCTGCTGCATCTCTATCGCAAGACCAAGGCCTCCGCCAAGAAGCAGAAAAGGCAAGAAGGTCAGGTGGCGTCGCGCATGAGCGAGGTACTCTCGGCGATTCCCCTGGTGCAGGCCTTCGCCCGAGAGAAACACGAGGAAGAGCGGTTCGACGCGGTGACGGGCGAGACGCTGCGGGAAAGCATCCGTATCGCCCGCCTGGAGGCCGCGGCAACCCGGTCATCGGAAATCATCACCGCGCTGGGGACCGCGGCGGCGGTGCTGTTCGGGGCGCTGGAGGTCATGAACGGCAGGATGCTGCCCGGCGAGCTCGTGCTCGTCGTCGCGTACCTCACCAACATGTACAAGCCGCTGAAGGGTCTGGCCAAGCTCTCAACCGACTTCTCCAAGGCCATGGCCAGCGCGGAGCGGCTGTCCGAGGTCCTGGACATCGAGCCCGAAATCCAGGATCGCCCCGATGCCATCGAGGCCGCCCCGTTCCGCGGAGAGATCGTGTTCCGGAACGTGTCCTTCGATTACGGCGACGGCCGGGACGTGCTGCGGCACGTTTCGTTTGCTGTGTCGCCGGGGCAGCGGCTGGCCCTAGTGGGTGCGTCGGGGGCGGGGAAGTCCACCATCGTCAGCCTGATCTTGCGTCTCTACGAAGCGCACGAGGGGGTCATTCTCATCGACGGGGTCGACATCCGGCACTATCGGCGGGAGTCCCTGCGCCGCCAGATCGGGCTCGTGCTCCAGCAATCGATTCTGTTCGGAGCCACCATCCGGGAGAACATCGCCTATGGCAGACCCGACGCGGACCTGGAGGAGATCATCGCGGCGGCCAGAGCGGCAAACGCCGACGAGTTCATCCGGGAGCTGGAAGACGAATATGACGCCGTCATCGGCGAGCGGGGCGCGACCCTCTCGGGCGGGCAGCGCCAGCGGATCGCGATTGCGCGCGCGCTCATTCGCAACGCCCCCATCCTCATTCTGGACGAGCCGATGACGGGCCTCGACGCCGAGAGCGAAGCGAACGTGCGCGAGGCACTCGATCGGCTGATGGCCGGCAAGACCTGCCTCATGATCACCCACGACCTGCAGTCGATTGCGGACGCCGATGTCGTCCTGGTTCTGGAGGAAGGTCGGATCATCGGCTGCGGCACGCACACCGAGCTGCTGGCCGGGAACCCGCGGTACCGGCAGCTGTACACGCTCGATCTGCAGCAGCCGGCCGCGAGCCTCTCGACCTGACGGAGGAGCCGACACCCGTGCGCAAACAGGCGCTCCCCGCAGCCGTCTGCCTGGACGGCTTCCCTCGGGACCCGGATTTCCCGCAGCTCGAGACCGCCAGCGATCCCCGGCTCATGCTCCAGGTGTTCCGCCGACATCTGAAGGCGGTCTCGGGGAAAGCCTACCGCATCGAGGAGTGTATCCCCTTCCGATTTCGGTGCCGCCAGTCCACGTCGCGCTGCGTCCTGCAATACACGCTCCGCGTCGCCGATTCGAGCAGCGGTCGCCGCTGGGACCAGTGGGTGACCGGCCTGGTGTACGCCGCCCCCGGCGAGGCCGAGCGATTGTGGCGGGAGCTGCGCGCCGCGGATCCGCCCCCGGAGATTCCGGAGCAGTGGCTCGCGTTCGAGCCGGTGGGCTTCATCCCCGACCTGCAGATGCTGGTGCAGGTCTTCCCCTATGACCGCAAGCTGGGGAATCTGCGGCTCGTGCTGGGCGGCGCCCTGCGCCAGCTCGAGCCGCTGCTCTTGGCCGGTCTAGAGCCGGGCCGCTGGCGCGCCGAACAACGGACCATCGAGCCGATGCGCTACCGGACGGAGCTAGGCGCAGCGCTCCGGTACACGCTGCGGGCGCGCGACCGGCTGACAGGGAAGGACGAGACCCGCCGCTGCTACCTCAAGGTCTATCGCAACGAGCGCGGGGCGCAGACGTTCCACCTGCTGCGGGCCCTGACCGACAAAGCCGGGGCGGGCGAGAGCCCGTACCGCGTGGTGCGGCCCATCGTCTATGTGCCCGAGCTGCGCACGCTCGCCCTGGAGGAGGCGCAGGGCACGGCGCTGCAGCAGATGCTGCTGCACGGCGGTGACTGGCGCGCGGCGCTGCGCGCGGTAGCCCGGGCCGTGGCGGCCTTCAATCAAGCGGACGTGCCGCTCACCGAGCACCATTGCCTCGCCGACCAGCTCGCTGACGTGAACCGGGCGGCGAGTCTCGTGCAGTGGGCCTGTCCGGAGCTGCGTGCGCAGGTCGAGGCGCTCACGGTGGCGATCGAGGCCGGCCTCACCGACGTACCACCGGCCCCGATCCATCGGGACCTGAAGACCGACCACATTTTCCTGTCGGGCGACCAGGTGATCTTCATCGATCTCGACTCGGTCGTCTTCGGCGACCCCGTGAGGGACCCCGCGCACCTGGTGGCGCACATCACGGCCCGGGTCGGTCTGGACGCGCTGCCGGCCGACGAGGCACGTCGTGCCGCGGAGGTGTTCGTCGACGAATACTTCGCCCACGCCCCGCCGGCGTGGCGCCCGCAATTTCAGCTGCATTGCGTCGGCGCACTCATCGAGGTGGCAGGCGGCATCTTCAAGCGCCAGGAGCCACGCTGGCCCGAAAAGGTCGCGGCGGCCGTCGCCGCGGCGCACCGCACGGCAGCCGGGACACTCCGATGAACCCCACCATCGATCTGCCCGACGACTCTGCTCGATGAAGCCGACGACCGAGCTTCCTGACGACCCCGCGCTGCCGGGACTCCTCGCGATTCGCACAGTCGGCTTGGGGCGTGTCGTCCCGGCCCTCGAGCTCGGCGGTGGGCCCGAGGCGATCCGCCTGGTCGGTTACACGCCGGGGTCGCGGGCGACGCTCGAGGTGCGGTCGGGGCGGCGGCGCTTCGCGCTCAAGGCCTACGCACACGATGCGGAGCCGG
>Ga0209161_10004445_pt1 | contig 11131 bp, 10 predicted proteins | sample GraSoiAngelo_155_FD_186169 | JGI IMG/M metagenome (GOLD analysis project Ga0209161, IMG submission 186169) | Grasslands soil microbial communities from the Angelo Coastal Reserve, California, USA - 14_1009_13_30cm (SPAdes) (version 2) | ecosystem: Environmental > Terrestrial > Soil > Grasslands...
AGATCGCTGACCCCCATGCTCGCTCGCCAGGAAGGCCTCGACACGCTGCGGGCCCGCGGGCTCCGGCTCACGCGGCCGCGCCGACTCATCCTCGACGTGGTCCGCGCCACCGACGCGCACCCGACCGCCGCGCTGGTCTACCAGCGCGTGCGGCGCCGGCTCCCACGGGTGAGCCTCGCGACCGTGTACCGCAATCTTCGCGTGCTGGCCGCCGAGGGGTTCCTGGCCGAGCGCGCCGACACTGGCGGGCTGCGCTTCGACGGCAACACCGGCCCGCACGACCACTTCACGTGCCTGGTGTGCGGGCGCATCTACGACGTACCGGCCGGCATCGGGCCGGGGGGGCGCCGCCGGGTCGCGGCGCGTACCGGCTTTGAGGTGCTGGATCACCGGACCGAATACTACGGCCGCTGCGGCACGTGCCGGCGCCGCGGCCGATCACCCGTCGAGGGACAAAGGAGAAGGACTCATGGCAGGTCTCAAGGGCACTAAGAGCTTCGAAAACCTCAAGGAAGCCTTCGCCGGCGAGTCGCAGGCGAACCGGCGGTATCTGTACTTCGCGCGCGTCGCGGACATCGAAGGGTTCCCCGACATCGCGGGTCTCTTCAAGGACACCGCGGACGCCGAAACCGGGCACGCCTTCGGTCACCTCGACTTCCTGAAGGAAGTGGGCGATCCGGCGACCGGAGAACCGATCGGGAAGACCGAGAAGAATCTCAAGGCGTCCGTCGCGGGCGAGACGTACGAGTACACCCAGATGTATCCGGGCATGGCCAAGACCGCGCGGAGCGAAGGCTTCGGCGAGCTGGCCGAGTGGTTCGAGACGCTGGCGAAGGCCGAGAAGTCGCACGCCGGGCGCTTCAGTAAGGGACTGCAGCAGATCGCGGGCAAGGATCCGGCTGAAGCGATCTAGCTGACGACGGGCTCGCGGCGGGGCGGGTGGCGGGCGGGGTCGCCGGACCACGCGGCGCGCGTTCGCTGCCCCGCGGCGGCTGGGCTCCATCTCGGCGCGCGGCGTGCGTCGACGCTTTGCGGGAACGGGTCCGGTCGACCCCGCCCGCCACCCGCCCCGCCGCGAGCCCGTGCGGTAGCTCGACGCGTCAGGGTTGATCGTCATGGCGAGTCTGGATCTTCGGAAGGCGGAGTTTTGGAATCTCGGGGCGGTTGACCGGGAGCTGCGGCGCGTCTACGACATCTGTGGGGGGTGCCGGCGCTGCCTGCCGCTGTGCCCGTCGTTCAAGGTGCTGTTCGACCGGATGGACGTCGAAGCGGTCGACGGCGACGTGGACAAGCTGCCGGCATCAGACGTCAAGGACGTCGTCGATCTCTGCTACCAGTGCAAGCTCTGCTTCAACCACTGTCCGTACACGCCTCCGCATCGCTGGGAAGTCGACTTCCCGCGGCTCATGCTGCGCGCACGCGCGGCTCAGGCCCGCAAGAGCGGCGTGAGCCTTCAAGACCGACTGCTCGGCAGCGCCGATCTCGTCGGCAGGCTGGGGAGCCTGGGCGCACCGCTGTCGAACTGGATGAACGAGCTGTCCGTGCACCGCGCGTTCATGCAGGCCGTGCTGGGCATCCACAAGCACCGGAACATGCCCAAGTTCCACCGGCAGACCTTCTCGGCTTGGTTCAAGCAGCATGCGCGGGGGAAGACCGCGCGTCGGGCAAGCGCGGCAGGCGTGGCGACAGCCCGGGAGCCCGCCGCGAAGAGAATCGCGCTGTTTGCGACGTGCAGCGTCGAGTACTACGAGCCGTCGACGGGACGCGCGGCGGTGCGCGTGCTGGAGCGGAACCGGGCGGACGTGAGCCTGCCCGAGCAGCGCTGCTGCGGCATGCCGTTCCTCGACGGCGGCGCCATCGACGAGGCGAAGGCCCTCATCAAGCAGAACGTGCAGAGCCTCGCCGCTGCGGTGCGCGAGGGACGCGAGATCGTCGTGCCCGGGCCGACCTGTAGCTACATGCTCAAGCAGGACTATCCCTGGCTCGACGGCTCTGACGACGCCAAGCTCGTCGCGGCGAACACCCGCGACATCTTCGAGTACCTGGCCAAGCTCCAGGCGGCCGGGCAGCTGGATACGAACTTCACGCGACCCATCGGCAACGTGACGTATCACGTGCCCTGTCACTTGCGAGCCCAGAACCTCGGCCACAAGTCGGCGGACGTGCTGCGGGCGGTGCCCGGCGCCGCGGTCGACGTGGTCGAGAAGTGCTCCGCGGTGGACGGCACGTGGGGCTTCAAGAAGGAATACTACGAGCTCTCGTTGAAGGTCGCGAAGCCGCTGTTCGACGCGGTGGCGGCCGGCGCGCCGACGGTGGCGACCGATTGCCCATTGGCCGCGCTCCAGATCGAGCAAGGAACGGGCCGGAAGGCGAAGCATCCGATCGAGATTCTCGCCGCCGCCTACGGCCTCGAGGAGTGATGCGATGAAGGAGCTGCTGACCTCGGAAATCCTGAACCTCGTCGAGTACGAAAGAGTACGCGACGCGCGGCGCCGCGAGCTGATCGCGCTGAAGAACTTCCGTCGCGTGACCGTCGGTCGTTACCTGTCCTTCGTTTTCGAGAACCGCGCCACGGTGTGGTTCCAGATCCAGGAGATGGTGCGGGCCGAGCGCATCGCGGACGACGCAAAGGTCGCCGAGGAGGTCGAGGTCTACAACGGGCTGTTGCCGCGGCCCGGCGAGCTGTCGGCCACCATGATGATCGAGATCGCCGAGCCCACACAGGTCAAGCCCGTGCTCGACCGGTTCCAGGGGATCGACACGCGCGAATACGTGAAGCTGACCGTCGGCCCCCACACGATCGTGGGCGACTTCGAGGCCGGCCACTCCGACGAGGAGCGCGGCAAGCTCAGCGCCGTCCACCTGGTTCGATTCGCGCTACCGCCCGCCGCGCGGCGCATCTTCCGAGCGGCCGAGGTCGCCCTGGTGGTCGAGCACCCCAACGAACACGCGCGCACGGTGCTCTCGGACGAGACCAAGAAGAGTTTGCGGGACGACCTCGGGTGAGGGTGGCGCTGCCGCTGGCCGCCGCGCTCGCCCTGACGGTGAGCGGCTGCTCGGAACGCGGGCTCTCGCCGAGCGCCGAGCGTGGCCGGCAGGTCTATCTCGCCCAGTGCACCGCGTGCCACAACACGGATCCCGGCCAACCTGGCTCGGTGGGCCCGCCGGTCAAGGGCTCGTCTCGCGCGCTGCTGGAGGCAAAGGTCTTGAGCGGGACCTATCCGCCGGGCTACACACCGAAGCGGCCGACGAAGGTCATGGTGCCACTGCCGGCCGTCGCGCCGGAGATCGCGGCGCTCGCCGACTATCTGCGCTGAACGCCCGACGGCCCGGCGGAAGCACCGCCGGACCGTCGACGCGCGCGCGCGATCAGGCGAAGATGATCTTCAGCGCGATCACGAAGATCGCGGTGAGCACGAACCCCGCCCAGAGCGTTCCCTTCACCGTGCTGAGCAGCTTCTTGCCCGCGCTGGCCTTGTCGGGCGTGGCGGGGCCGACGACGGCGTTCCCCTCGACGATGACGAGGATGATCGCGAAGACGATCATCATCGCGACCTTCATGCCGCGTGCCGTCGGACTGAAGAGACCAGGGAAGTGGCTCGCGGCGCCCATGAAGAAGAGCATCGGGATCGACAGCATCGTGTTCGTGCGGGAGGCGGCGCCACCGCGCGCGCCGCGCGCCGCCGCCTCGGGGATCGCCTGGCCGCCTTCCTTGACCCGGGTCGCGGAGGCCATGACGACCTGTTGCGCGGGCCAGATGATGAACCACACGTTGAACCACATGAGGGTGCCGAGGATGCCACCGATGAAGATCGACCACCCGTAGGGCGTGCTGAAGAACGACTGGACGCCACCCAGCTGACCGATCCGGTGCAGCAGGTAGAGCCAGCCGGTGATGAACGTGAGCATGGCGCCCCACCGGAACCACCAGAGCGCGCGACTGACGAGCCCCCCGGTGATCATGCCGGTCCGCACCGGGGCGTCGGCGCCCGCGAAGAACGGCACCTGCACGAAGTTGAAGTAGTACAACATGCCGATCCAGGTGATGCCGGCGAGAAAGTGGAACCAGCGTAGCAGGAACAACCAACCGTCAGTCATTGCGCCGCCTCCTAGTCGAGTGGTGCGCTTCCGTCCTGGTCGTCCTCCTCGGCGTCTCCATCTTCATCGTCGTCGAGATCGTCGTCATCCAGATCGTCGACATCGTCGTCGTCGGACTCTTCGTCGAGGTCGTCATCCTCGAAGTCGTCATCGTCGTCGTCGAACTCGTCATCGTCGTCCAGGTCCTCGTCGTCGTCTTCGTCGTCCTCGGTCTCGGTCTCGTCCGCGTCTTCGTCGTTCTCGACGTCGCTCCGGCGCAATTCGGCGTCGTCAGGCCACGGGTGCGTCCGAAACTGCATGTGAAAGCTCCTTCGGTGAGTTGTCCGGGCGGATTATAACAAACATCCTCCGTCGTCAACCTCAACTAGCACCCAAGGCGGGTCGCGAGATCTTCGAAGTCCGCCGCGACGACGTCCCACGCCTGCGCCGGCGCGAGGTCGGTCGTCTGTCCGGGGCCGTATTCGAGCGCGCGCGGCACGAACGCCGTCGCCATGCCCTCGCCGCGGGCGGCCGCCAGATCGTAGTTGTGCGCGGCGACCATCATGATCTCCGCCGGCGCCAGGCCGAGGAGCGTGATCGCCGTGCGATACACCTCGGGCCGCGGCTTGTAGCAGCGGGCGTTTTCCGCCGTGATGACGCAGTCCCACGGCAGGCCGGCCCAGCGGGCGAGCTCGACCATGCCGATGAAGCTCGCGTTGGAGAGCGGTGACAGGATGTAGCGCCGCTTGAGCCGGCACAGTCCAGCGAGTGCGTCGGGCCATGGACGCAGCCGCCACCAGACGCGGGTGAGCGCGTCGATCTCGTCCGTGGCGAGCGAGACGCCGTGCTTGGGGAGCAGCTCCACGAGCCGCCGACGGTAGATCGCGTCGACGGTGGTCCACGGGCGGGTCCCCCGGTTCACGTCGTCCATGCCCGGACGGTAGGCGGCCTTCCACTCGTCGAGGAAGAGGACGGAGTCGAGCCTGAGCACCTTTCGGTCCGCGAGCGCGCGGAGCTCGTCCAGGACACTCGTTCGCCAATCCACCACGGTGCCGTAGGTATCGAACGTGAGGGCGCGAATCATGGACGCATGCTACGTGATTGCGGCGCTCTCGGCGCGTGATGTTTTCTCGCACGATCGGAGGGCCCGCGGTAAAATCCGGTGCTGCGGCCCTTCGTCCTACCGGAGATCGGCGGTGTAGCTCAGCGGCAGAGCAGGGGTCTCATAAGCCCCGTGTCGGAGGTTCAATTCCTCCCACCGCCACCATCCGGATAGGGCGTTGAGAAGGGCGCAAGGAGGGTCGTCGTGGTCATCGTGATTTCACATCACCATTCATAGGTCAATCGAAGGAGCCACCCGTCCGAGTATTTACCGGTACCCTTCTGAACTATTGGATAGTCGTCCTCGTGGCTGTACTCTAGCCCGAGTCGGATGTTGTCGGTGATCCAACTACCGACGGTCCCGAGCAGCCTCCGCTCAGGAAACGCGCCCCACATGTCGGTCGTCCGCGAGTAGTTGAACGCGACGTACGGCCTGATCCCGAACATCTTCGTCATGTAGCCGAGCTCGACCTGCCACGCCTCGGGCATGGTCTTGAGATCTTGCCTTGCCCGCGCGAAGTGAACTCTCCTCGTGGCTCCATCGTATTCAGCGATGAGCGAAAATCCGAACATGCCGAGCCTCCCGTGCACCGAGATGCCCGGGGTATACGCGCGCTTCGGGCGCGTCTGTAGTTCGGCGAAGGCCGCGGTCAAGCCGTCGGTATCGAAGACGGAGTCGATCCAGTCGACGCCGACGTCGAAGGATAGGAGATCGGTCTTGATCTCATAGCCAATGGTGCCGCCATAGTGCTCGAGGTGCTTTCCCCTCTTTCGGTTGTCGGTCGTCCCGTTGTAGACATAGGCGCCCGCGGAGAACCCGCGGCTCTTGGCGCCGAGCAGCACAAAGTCCTCCTTGGCCTCGAACGCCTCGATGGTCAGCGGTCCGGTGATCGTCAACGACTCCTCGAACCGCGCCGCCACCGTGGTCCCGGTCGAGACGCCGAACGGCACGATCCCTCGGCCGGTCTTGAGATAGACCGGAAGCAGCGTCGGCTTGGCGAAGGTGATCAGCGCCTCGTTCACGGTGATCGTGTCGTTGGCGCTGTCCCACTGAAGCGAGAGCTCCGCCTTGGCCCAGTCGACCACGTCGGCCTCGAAGTCGAACTCGGCCGTCGCGAGCGCGAAGTCACTCGATCGGATGCGGGCGAAGTCCTTGCGTAGCCCGGCTTCGACCTCGATCGCGCCTCCGAGCTGGATCTTTTCCCTGGCGACCTTGGGCGGCCCGGGGGGAACCTCCGGCGCGGTCGGCTCGGCCGGTGCCGCCGGCGCTACCCCGACCTCCTTGGTTCCCTCCGCCGGGCCCCGGGCCTTCATCGCTTCTTCCAGGTCGCGGACCCGTTTCCTGAGATCTTGGTTCTCTGAAACGACTTCCTGTATCAGTTTCTTGAGTGCTTCCAACTCGCCGGGCGCTGCTTGCTGCGCCTGCACCCCCGAGCTGGAGAGAATCCACGCCACAGACGCCGTCAGCAGGGTCCACTTGAGTCGCCGGTCATTCATTCGCATGGCTCCCGAAAGGGTCGACGCCACGACCTCAGGCGCGCGGCCGCCGGGCGCGACGGAACCCGCCCTTCCCGAGAATGGGCAGTCGGATGGCATAGGGACTACGCACAACTATAGGTGGACGCTGATCGAGATCCGGACGAAAAAAATTCGAGAGGCTCACTTCTTGACGATGGCTTCCGCGGGAGACTTCTCGAGGAATTGTGCCGGGCTCAGCACGAACTGGTCGAACCCAACGCCCTCCATCCCGGCCTGGACCTTAATGGTGACTTCCCGACTGTCGCGGAAATAGATCAGGGAGTCGGTCGACTTGGGGTCCGCCTCGCAGGGGAGCCATCTCCAGCCTCGCCGAAGGGGCCCTTGAACGGTCAGATAGCTCGCAGTATTGGGCCTGAAAACATCCTTGCCGGCCCTGTCCACCGCGTTCGAGATCTGCACATAGAGCCGGTTCGCCTGCGATAGCCCCAGCGGCTCTCCCACCAGCATGCGGATCCAGCAGCGGTAGGGCACGCCACCCAAAACCTTGACCTTGAAGGTTACATGCGGGTCTTCCTCGGGCGGAGGGTGCATCTCGTCCCCGGTCTGGATGGTTCCGAGCATCTTCCCCCCCGGAGATCCCCGGCTCGGCCAGAAGTCGAACTCGAACAGCGAGCGCTCCGACAGCTCGGATGCGTACACGACGATCTCGGACGGGACGACCGCCTTCTGATCCTGGCCTGTCTCCGGCGCCGGCGCCTTGTCCGGGGTTTCCACCGTCGGGGTTGCGGTCTTCTGTTCGCTCTCGGGCGGAGCCGCGGTCGTCGCCTGGCTCTGGTCCTGACCCTCGACGACAGGCGCCGGCGCCTTGTCCTGACTGTCGGCGGTGGTGGCAAATCCGATCACCATCACCGCGACGATCAGCGACGCCAGCATCGACGTCGCGGATGTCATCGAGTCTGGGCGCTCGGCAGGTGCTCCGAGGGCGTCGTGGCGCCATACACGTCCTTGCTCACGTTATAGGCGCTCTTCTCCAGTTTCAGCGCCGCCGCGCGAGCCGTGGCTAGGGCCTCCGCGCCGATCTGCTGCGAGAACTCGGTCAGTTCGAGGACCTCTTGAAGCTTTTCGCCCTGACCTCTCCAGCCGACTCGAACCTTGCCGATGCCGCGCGAGTAGTACTTGAGCTGCTCCGCGTTCGGCTCCGCCTTGCTGGTCTCGGCCACGATCAGGACGTCGTCGAAGCAGCGAAGGGGGACGCAGGTCTTCTGGTCCATCTGGTCCACCTTGCCACGGTCGGTCCAGAGGACCGAGGGCGCCCACCCCTGGGCGTAGCTGGGGGTGTCGAGCCGCGGCACAGCCATCATCATGATGCCCGCTCTCGCTTCGTCTAATCCGTGGATCCAGGCCGGCGCCCTGATCATCCTGCCGTTGAAGTATTCCTCGGGGTACTCTCCGAACGCCCAGACGTTGCCGTCCTTGTCCTGTGCGTAGAACGCGAGCTCCGCCTCGTCCAGCTTGCCTTCCTTGTAGTCCTCGACCCAGACCACGACCGTGCGCACGCCATCGATGACCTTCGTCAAATCGGTGACGATGGTGACTAGACGATGGGCGACGCGCTTCCCCCTCTCGGTGGTCGACCCTCTGTGGACCCATCTCATTCCCGGCTTCAGCGGGAACCACGGGTTGTCGATGGTCGCCGAACGCTCGAAGTTGTTGCGGTCGAAGTCCTCGTACTCCCTTTCGGGAGCATCGGACTTCTGCGCCACCGCGACGCCGCCGGGCAGCACGAGACAACTCGACGCGAGCAGGATCGACACGAAGATCGTCGCGATGCCGAACGCCCTATGACGAAGTCTACTGGATCTCACTGTCATCATGTCCCGTTGCTCTCTCTGTGTAGAGGATAGAAATTCCATCACTATGCCGACTGCTGCGACCTCCCGAAGCGCAGGTACAGGGAGGGCACGACGAATAGATTTAGCAAGGTCGACGTGACCAACCCGCCCAGGACGACGATGGCCAGCGGGTGCTCGATCTCGTTGCCGGGGATGTTGCCGGCGATCACCAGGGGAACGATCGCCAGACCGGTGGCCAGCGTGGTCATGAGGATCGGCGAGAGCCGTTCACGGGCGCCCCGAACGACGAGCCCAGGGCCGAACGTCTCGCCCTCCTGTCGTTCGAGATGCTGGAAGTGGTTGATCATCATGATCCCGTTGCGGGCGGCGATACCTAGAATCGTGAAGAACCCGACGAGCGAGCCGAGCGAGATGATGCCGTCGGCGAGGTACGCCGCCAGCACGCCACCCACCAGGGCCGAGGGCAGGGTCAAGAACGAGAGCGTGGCCAGCCGCCAGCTCCGGAAGGACGTCAGCAGGAGGAAGAAGACCCCGATCACCGCCGCGACCGAGAACGTCAGCATCCGCTGTTGAGCGGCCTGCCGCTCGGCGTACTCGCCGAGCACCTCGGCGCGGTACCCCAGCGGGAACTTGACGTCCTTGAGCCGATGCTGGACGTCGGCGACGACGGAGCCGAGATCGCGGCCGCGCACGTTGGCGCCCACGTCGTGCCGGCGCGAGAGGCCTTCGTGCTCGATGGCGTCGGGGGTCGGCTTGACACTCACGTCGGCGACCTCGTCCAGGCGCACGTGAACGAAGTCTTTCGGCGTGTCGATCAATAACCCCTTGATGTCGGTCACACTCTGGCGCGCCTTGGGCTTGCTCCACACCCACACGTCGTACACTTTGCCGTCCCGGTGGATGTCGGTGACCTCGATGCCGGACACCACGGTCGCCGCCACCCGACGGATGTCGCCGGGCTTGAGTCCGAACCGATCGGCGGCGTCGAGGTCGACCTTCACTTCCACCTGAGGTACGGGCCGGTGAACCTCCATCTTCAGATCCACGAGCCCGGGAATCCCTGTCAGGGTCCGCTCCACCTCGGCGGCCGTCTGGCGAAGGACGTCCAGATCGGGACCATAGGTGCGGATCACGATGGCCTGCTTGCCGCCCGTCAGCACTTCTTTGATGCGCTCCTTGAGATACGTCTGCACGTCGCGATAGAGCCCGGGGTAGCCGTCGACGACCACCTGAATCTTTGCCAGCGTCTTGTCGTAGTCCACCTTGGGGTCGACGCTGATCCAGTTCTCGGTGAAATTGACGCCGTAGGGCTCGTCGCCGGTGATCGCGCGACCGACGTGGGCGCCGCAGTTGCGGACTCCGGGAATAGACATCAGCTCTGTACACGCCTTCTGCGTGATCCGGACCATCTCCGGATGGGAGGTGCCCGGAGTGGTCACCCAGTGCATCAGGAAGTCTCGCTCCTTGAAGTTGGGCAGCAACGTCTGTCCGAGCCGGGGATACACGACGACGCCGACCAACACGACGACGCCGACTGTGACATAGGCAGACCGGGGGTACGAATGAATTCGAGAGAGCAACCCCTCGTACTTGTGCTGCAGCCACCGCGTGAAAGGGGACTCTCGGCGCTCGAGCGCTGATTTGGACAGAAGGAGCAGTCCCAGAGCCGGCGTGACGGTCAGAGCGACCACCATGGAGGCCAGCACCGCCAGAGCGTAGGAGAGGGCCAGGGGCCTGAAGAACGCGCCGGAGAGACCCTCCATGAGAAAGACCGGGATCAGGGCTACGGCATCGATCAGCGTGGCGTAGACGATCGCGCTGCGCACCTCGAGCGAGGCCTCGAGAATGACACTCGCCGTCGACCTCGTGCTGCCCTCGCGGCGATGCTGGCGGAGACGCCGCACGATGTTCTCGATGTCGATGATGGCGTCGTCGACGACGACGCCGACGGCGATCACGAACCCGGCCAGGATCATGGTGTTGATGGTGGCGCCCCGCATGTACAGCACGAGGGCTCCGGCCATCAGCGACAGCGGGATAGCCACCACGCTGATCAACGCGGCGCGCCACTCGAAGAGAAACGCGCCTAGCACCAGGATGACGAGCAGGCATCCGATCAGCAAGGCGCTAGTGAGGTTCTTGAGCGCCAGCTCGATGAAGGTCGCGGGCCGAAAGATGTGGGCGTCGATCTCGATCCCCGGAAGACCGGGCTTCAGCGCCGCCAGGGCCGCGTCCACACCGCGCGTCACGTCCAGCGTGTTGGCCCACGGCAGCTTCTCGACGATCATCATGAGGCCCTGACCACCGTTGATGACCGCGTCCCCGATCATCGGCCAGGTGTCCCACTTCACCTCGGCCACCTGGCCCAGGAGCACGGGTTTACCGTCGTGGCCCTCTAGTGGAATCCGCGCCAGGTCCGGCGCGTCGAAGACCGGCAGGACGTAGCGGAGGGCGAGCCGCTGATTGGGTGTATCGATGAATCCCTCGGTCTGCAGCTTGGCGTGCTTGGAATAGGGGAGGGCCGAGAACTCCAGAGCTTCGCCGACCCCCTTCTCGACGTCGTTGAGGGTCAGGTCGTACACGCGCAGCAACTCCGGGTCGACCAGCACCACGAGCAGCTT
>Ga0209161_10004448_pt1 | contig 11130 bp, 6 predicted proteins | sample GraSoiAngelo_155_FD_186169 | JGI IMG/M metagenome (GOLD analysis project Ga0209161, IMG submission 186169) | Grasslands soil microbial communities from the Angelo Coastal Reserve, California, USA - 14_1009_13_30cm (SPAdes) (version 2) | ecosystem: Environmental > Terrestrial > Soil > Grasslands ...
GACGACACCGTGTACCACAACTTCACGAATCCGCCGAAGAAGCCCGGGATCTGCGACAAGTGCGGCACCCCTCTGATCATCCGGGCGGACGACCGGGAGGACGTCGTCCGCAAGCGGATCGAGACGTACGAGAGGCAGACCGCGCCGTTGATCAAGTACTACCGCGACCGCGGGCTCCTGCGCGAAGTGTATGCGAGCGGCCTGATCGAGGAGATTTTCCATCGGGCGATCGAGGTGCTCCAGGAGTCGGTGCCGCCTCGGGAGCGATAACTGTTATATCGGCGTCGCGATGCGACCGCTGCGCCCGAGTGGGGTAGCTTGGACATCCTAGAAGCCTGCGGAGCTTCAGACCTGGGTTCGAATCCCAGCTCGGGCGTCTCTCCGGCCCCTTCCGCGAATGGTTCCTTCGGTCCTTGCGATTACCACCAGGCTCGGTCAGTCGTCGGACACGGGAGTGGATTTAAGCCGGATCACGCCATCGTTCGATATGCTTGGCATCCCCCCACCCGAGCTTGCGATTAGTTGCGCTCTTCGTTGTCGGGCTCGCGATCGGGGCTTCCCTAGCGTACGCTGTGATGGCATCCCGATCTTCGAAGGATGATGCCGGCCGCACGACGTTGCGATCGGAACCGCGGGCCTCAATCCTGTCGGGCGTCGACTCCCTCGTCGCCCCCGAAGTGCGCGGAATTCGTCCCGTCTCCATCGGATCCCAGGACCCAACGCCGCTTGCAGCGGTACCCATCGTTTCCTTCGAGGGTCTGCATTTCGGCACGAACGGCCCGTACTCGAATCGCGTGACCCCTCCCGACGTCCAAGTCGCGGTCGGTCGGAGCCACACCTTCGAGATGGTGAACCTCCTCGGTCGGATCTCCACGAAACAGGGTGTGGAGGTGCAGACCTTTCCGCTCCACACCTTCTTCGGCGTCCCGTCTACGGATTTCATCAGCGACCCGAAGGTTCACTTCGACATTGCGAGCGGCCGTTGGTTCGCCTCCATGACCGACGTCACGACGGGCCGCGTCCTGCTCGAGGTCTCCAAGACATACGACCCGGCGGGATCATGGAATGCGTACAGCGTCTCCACGACGACGGGGTGCGCGGACCAGCCGCTCCTCGGATTCACCGATCTGGTCGTCGTCGTTTCGGCGAACGACTTCTCCTCCTGCACGAGCGGCAATCCGTTGTATCTGGGCGTCCAGTATTGGGTCCTGAACAAGACGGATCTGGTGAGCGGGGCCCCGGCCCGGACGATGAGCTTCGGTCCCGACCCGACGTTGTTCTCCGTGCACCCTGTCCAATCGCTCGGCTCCACGGATACTCAGTTCATGGTGTCGACGGGGAGCGGCCCCACGAGCACGCTCACCCTGTTCACGGTCATCGGCGTTCCGCCGGGCCTCGTCCTCGTGTCCAAGCTGAATCTCGGAATTCGATCGACCGCGGTCCCGCCGAGCGCGCCGCAACGCGGCTCGAAGTCGACCCTCGACACGGCCGACAATCGGGTCCAGGATGCGATGTGGGCGGACGACCGCCTCTGGCTCTCGCTCGACGATGGATGCCTTCCCGCCGGTGACAATCCAGTCCGGTCGTGCGTCCGACTGATCGAAGTCGACACGGTGAACGGGACGATCGCGCAGGACTTCGACGTCGGGGTCTTGGGGAAATACCTCTTCTACCCCGCCCTCCGAACCGATGCCGACGGCAACCTGGTCGTCGTCTTCGGCTATTCGTCCGCGACCGATTATCCGGAGATGCGGGTCGCCACGCGGTCGGCGCACGACCCGCCGAGCACGATCGGCGCGCCGCAAGTCATCCGCTTGGGCGAGGGTCCCGAGGCGAGCGGCTGTCCGAACAATTCCGTGTGCCGGTACGGCGATTACTTCGGCGCGGCGCGGGATCCCTCGGACCCGGGCATCGTCTGGGTCGCGGGGGAGTACGGCACGGCGACCGGATGGGCGACGTTCATCGCGGCGATGGCCCAGACCGTGCAGCTCACCCTCGCGTACTCCGTCCAAGGGGGCGGCTCGGCATACCTCCCGCCCACGCTCGCGTATGTGCGGGGTGGGCAGAACCTGACCGTCCCGTTGACGACCGCTCCCACCGCCTACGCGGTCGATGCAGGGACGGCGTGGTCGGTGTCCGCCGTCCTCGGCGGCTCCGGCGCGAACGAACGGTGGGCGACGAACGACACCGTTTCGGGGATCGCGACGGGATCCGAATCGCTCACGTTCCATTACTCCCATCAATTCTCCGCGTCGTTCGCGTATCGCGTGACCGGCGGGGGTTCCGGGTACGCGTCGCCCTCCGTCAGCTACACGCAATTCGCGCAGGCCATCACGAATGCCGCGAACTTCACCGATTGGGTCGACGCCGGCGGCGCCTACGCCTTCCCGTTGTCCCTCGGTGGCTCGAATGCGTCGGAGCGGTGGCAAGCGCCGACGGCGAGCGCGAACGGGACGGTGGGTGCCGCGGGCACCATCGAGATCGCGTACCGCCATCAGGCCTTCTTGACGTTCGGCTTCCAAGGACCCGCCGAATCGACGATGTCTCCGGGATCGGGCTGGTACGATGTGGGTGCTTCGGTAACGCCGTCGGTCAACGCGGCCTCAGGATGGGCGGTCGGGGCGTGGGTGGGCACGGGATCCGGCGCCTACTCCGGGCCGCAGGCGAGTCCGACGATTCTTGTCGCGGGGCCCATCTCCGAGGTCGCCATCCTCTATCCGGGCCTCACGATCATCGCGGGCGCCGGCGGTTCCGTCTTCTACTCCTTTGGATCCACGTCGGGGACCGTCCCGGGCGGATCATCGCATACGCTGTACGTGCCGTCCGGCACAGTCGTCACGCTCGCGGCAAGTCCGTCCTCCTCGTACACGTTCACGCAATGGAGCGGCGCGTCGTCGAGCAACCGGACGAGCACGAATGTGAGCGTGGTGGGCCCCGCGCAGGTGACCGCGAACTTCTCCCTCTCGGCGGCTGCGGCGCTGGCCTACTATTCCGCGATTGCCGCGGTCGGGATCATCGCCGCCTTGGTCCTCGTCGCGGCGGCCTTTCGGAGACGACGTCGGCGGTCCGAGCCCCCTCCCCCGCCTCCCGAGCCGCCGCTGCCTCCGCCCCCGCCGCCGTAGGCATCCCGACGGAAGGCCCGACAAAAGTATATGCCGCTCCCTGGTAACGCATCCTTGCCCACCGGAGGCGGGATGATGCCGCTCCAGATCGGAATCGACGCGGAGACGGAGGAGCCCGTGCTCCTCGCGGAAGACGCGCTCCTCCGACACGTCGTGATCCTCGGCGCGACCGGCGCCGGGAAGACGGTCCTCGGGAAGGCGTTCCTCGAGGAGGCGGTCCGCGCGGGCGTGCCGGTGATCGCCGTGGATCCGCAGGGCGACCTCGCGTCGCTGGCCCTTCGGCCGACGTCGGAATCGGCGGAAGCGCATCCGGTCCCAGCCGAGATCGCCGACGAATACTGGTCGTGCGCCGCCGTGTCCATCCTCACGCCCGGATCGACTCGCGGGGCGCCCGTGGCGTTGAATCCGCTCAAACGACCGCCGAGCGCCGCGACGTCGGAAGATCTCATCATCTCGTTGGACGCCCTCGCCGAGAGCCTCGCCGCCGCGATGGGATACGATCCCGGCGCGGAGGTTGGGGCCCGCGTGAAAGACGTCCTGTTCCTCACCTTGCAAGGGGCCATGAAGTCGGGCCCTTGGCCTTCGGACATCCCGAGCCTCGTGCGGCTCCTCGAACGCGATCCCTCGCCGGACGCGGCGAAGCTCCTCACGAGCCGGGAGCGGGCCGCGTTGGTCCGTCGCGCGGAATCGATGACCGTTGGCGCGAAGGGCCTCCTCTTCACCGCCGGCCCGGCGCTCGATGTCGAAGCCATGCTCCAGGCTCCGAGCGGCCGCGTCCCCGTGAACGTCGTGTACACGGGAGGCCTGCGGAATGCGCGCGAACGCGAGCTCGTCGTCGCGACCTTGTGCAAGGACGTCGTCGCGTGGATGACGGCCCGCCCGAGCGGCGACTTGAGGCTCGTCGTCTACATCGACGAGGTCGCGGGTCTGTGTCCGCCTCATCCGCGGAATCCGCCCGCGAAGAAGTTCCTCTCCCTCCTGTTCCGGCAGGCGCGCAAGTACGGCGTCGGCGTGATCGTCGCGACGCAGAACGTGACCGACCTCGACTACAAGGCGCTCGGCCAGGCGAGCACCTGGGCCCTGGGTCGGCTCATGGCGAAACAGGATCTGGACCGCGTACGGCACGTCGTCGCAAGCGTCCATGCCGGACCCGCGGAGAAGGTCCTCGCGGCGATTCCCGCCCTGCGTGCGGGAGAGTTCATCCTCCTGTCTCCAGACAACCTCCGGTCGGCGCAACGCCTCGCGGTCCGCGGCTTGGCGACCCGCCACGAAGTCGTCCCGGAGGAGAAGTTCCGGGAGATTCTCGCGACCGGGGTCACTTCGGAGTCGGATTCGACGGCGAGCGAGCGGGCCTCCCGCCGGCGACGGACGGCCGCGGCGGCGACCCGGGCCGCGAAGGCAATCGATCCGGTCGAGGTCGAGGAAGGCATCGGCGGGCGCGTCCTCGGCCTCTTCGACGACGGGCCTGGCTTCTACGGTCCCGAGGAGATCGGCTCGAAGATCATGATGGACGGTCGGTTCCTCGTGATCCTCCTCCGCAAGTTCGCGGAGCACCGACTCCTCCGCGTCGAACGCATCGATGGCCGAGACGTGTACTGGGACCCGACGATCGGCTTCGATCCACGCCGCGGAGCGCCGAAGCGACTCGCTCGGTTCCCCCTCCGCTTCCCGCTCGTGAAGGCGACGAAGCGCGCGCGGGACCGGCTCCGCCGACGGATGCTCGTGATCCCGAACGAGCGGATCGTCCGGAAGGATTTCTATTACCTGCCGCTCTGGCGCGTCGAGGCGGAGGTCCCTTCGGGCGGCCGAACGGAAGGGCGGGCCGTCCGCCAGTTCTACGTGAACGCGGTGACGGGAGAGCTCGGCCACGCGGTCTACGGTCGCCTCACGTTTGAAGAGATCCCCCGGAAGGATGCGGTGCGACTCGAGCCACTCGTGGCGGAGTCCGTCCTCGAGCACGTGACCGCCGAAGCGGTCAACGATCCGATTCCGATCGCGAAGGTCGGACCGTCGCAAGCCCAGGAGATCGTGCGGACGACCCTCGGCGCGAAGCCGACGGAAACGGAGCCCGAACTCGTCCTGCTGCCGATGTGGCGATTCGACGTCCGCTCGAACGGCGCCGGTCGCGGACGCACGATGTGGATGGAAGGGACCTTCGGTTCCGTCTTCGACAAATCCCCGTGAGGTCGTCGATCACATGAGGCCGAGGGGCCCGAGCTTCTCCGGCAAGTACGTGTCCGTGACGTAGTCGAGTCCGTACTTCGCGAGCGCCTGCTGCTCGGCCTTCTTGTTGATCTGGAGCATCGTCTGGATCTCATTCCGCCAGAACTCGTCGTTGAACCGGGGGTCCGACATTTCCGCGTTGAGGGCCCCGACGTCTCGCGGGGTCAGCGCGTCCGTCGGCAGTTCGTAGTTCAGGATGTCGCTCGCGGTGATGCCTACGAACTCCGTGGTGGGCGTCGCGAGATATTCCGAGATGTGCGCGGTCTTGATTGCGCCGTAGGCGACGGATGCGTGGATGCGGAACGACCACGGATCGCCATCGGTGAAGGTGGCGCAGGGCAGCTTCAATTCCTCGTTCAGCCGCTTGAGGAGTCGCCGCGTGCTCCGGCTCGGCTGCCCTTTCAGATGGACCAGGATGCATTTCGCGTCCTCGTCGAATCCGTTCTCCACGAGGCGGTCGAACATACCGCCCGTCTCGATGGCGAGGATGAACTTCGCGTCTGCCTCCACGAGCTTGACCTTCTCCTTCTCGACGTTGTACGGAATCGTATACCCGGCGTCGCCGACGTCATCGCGGCAGTTAATCCGCTTCCGATCGCCGTTCCGGGTGATTTCCTCGATCGTCAGGTTCCCGATGACGCTCGCCCCGCTCTCCTCCGGGCGGAGCTTGAAGTCTTCTCGGAGGAGTTGCGTGATCACCTCGAGGTCCTCTGCGAGGAGGTTCGATTCCTCCTGCGCATGGAACTTGGCGATGTCCCAGCCTTCGGAGATGTAGTACATCTCCCTCAGGGTCGAGGACTTGCTCTCCCGGATCATGTCCCGGATGAACTCGAGGACGTACATCGTCCGCAGGAGCATGAGGGCGCCCTTGAGCTTCTTCGCGCTGCGGACGCCCATCAGGTTGCCATACTTCCAGACCGCGTGCTTCGAGTCGAACCGGATGTTCGCCTTCGTGCGGAGCGGGATCTTCATCTTGGGGATCTGGCCGCCGTCGAGTTCCTCGTAGATCTCCTCCGCGATCCCGTAGAGTGCGTCCACCGCCTTGTTCGAGGCGGGCACCCCGCCTTTCTTCTTACTCGTCATCGAGCGCCTCTTCCGTCTCGTCGTAATCGATCTCGCCTTCTTCCTCAGGCTCCGCCGCGGGAGCCTCCTCTCCTTCGAACTCCGCGTAGTTCAGCTCCCAATCGCCGGGCAGCGGTTCCGCGCCGATCACGAGGCCGGGGTTGATCCCGCTCACATAGATGTCGGACTCGTCATACTCCGCCTCGTCGAGTCCTTCCAGGACGAATGTGATGGAGGCCTTCGCAACGCTGTCGATTCGCTTCAGCTCCCAGGTAATCTTGCCGTCGTCGCGGACCTCGGCGGGCTTCGGGTCGATTGACTTCGGGTTGATGCCGCGCGGCAGGAGCAGATGGAGGTTCAGCTTCTTGCCCGCCGCGGTGAAGTTGTGGACGTTGAGTGTGACCGTGTGCTGCTTCTGCTTCTTGTCGTACGCGATATCCTCGTCGACCCAGACGACTCCCATGATTTTCGTGATCGTGGCGTCCAGGACCGGGACCTTCTTGTTCACGATTTTCGCAGACTTGTCCGCAATCCGCGGCAGAATGAGTTGGACGATCTCGAACTTCTCTTTCGTCTTTGCACGGTGGGCCTTCTTCGTGAGATGCGTCTTGAGGCGACGCCCGGCCTCCTTTAGCGCGAGGTCCAGCTCCGTCATGATCTCGTCGGCGGTGGCCACGGCCTCTTTCGACTCGGACGTGTACGGCACCTTCGTCGAGCAGAGGTGTACGAGGACGATCGCGGGGCCGAACGGGAGGCCTTGTCCGCCGCGTTGCTCCAGGCCGTACCGCCTCCAGTCGACGTTCGCGACGGCCTGCGTGAGAGCACAGCCGCCCGCCTGATACAGAAGAGGCACCCGGTTCGCGAACCGCAAAACCTCGATGGGTTGGTCGGGCGGAAGGTCTCCGCCGTAGACGATCCCGACCTCGACTTGGAATGGGTTTCCCGAGTAGACCGCGGGATCCCGCGTGAGAGGCGGGGCATAGAACTCCGGTCGAAGGTTTCCGAGGACGTTCTTGAGACCTCTCTTGATGAGCCGTTCCCCAATCGGGCTGAGGCAGTCCGTCGGAGGGGACATCAACTTCGCGGACTGCATGGCATCGTGGAGCGCCTTCGCCTGCTCCAGGACGAGGGACTTCGGCTTCGTGTCCGGGTCGAGGCCGGCGGAATCGCAGATTTCCTTCGCGACGCGGGAAGACACCCGCACGAACTCCTCCTCGAGGAACGCGGCGAGCTTGTAGGACTTCGTCTCCTTCATCATGGCCATGAGCGTGCCAAGCTCGATTCCATGCGGATGCGGAGGGATTTCCTTTGTCTTCGGAGGGAGATCCTCCGTGACCCTCTCGAAGACGATTTCTTCGCCCTCCGGCGGCCGATATGTAATGCGTGCATGCGGATTCACGATCGCGGTGGCCTTCAGGTATTCAGGGATCGACTGCTTTCCAGCATTGTAGCGGCCCTTCAGAGGGATTTCGACCCGCGTGCCATGGGCCCGCTCCCATACCACGAAGTCTTCTTCGACCACGTTCGGCCGGTTCTTCTTCGTATCTAGGATGAGTTCGATTTCGTAGGCGACGTCTTGCTCCGCGACCTTGGATCGAATCTTCGTTGGCTTGCCGGTCGTAATCTGACCGTACATGACGGCTCCGGAGATGCCAAGACCTTGCTGCCCTCGACGCTGCGCGCGACTGAAGAATCGGGATCCGTATAGCAGGCGTCCGAAGACGTTTGCCACTTCCTTCTTGACGATGCCCGGTCCGTTGTCTTCCACGACCACGACGAACTCGTCTTTGTCGATCTTCTTGACCTCGACGAGGATGTCCGGGAGGATGTCCGCATCAGCCCCCGCATCGAGCGAATTGTCAACCCCCTCTTTGACCGCGGTGAGGAGGGCTTTCGTCGCGGAGTCGTAGCCGAGGATCTGCTTGTTCCGCTCGAAGAACTCGGAGATGCTGATCTCGCGTTGTTTCTTCGCGAGTTCCTCCGCGATCGAGATCGATGGCATACCATCACAGGGGACGGTTGAACAGAACGGTGGGCGTTCCCATCCCTGGGCCCCGCGTATTTGAGCCTGCCCATTTAAGGCTTCGCAGCCGATTTCGCAATGCCGTTTCTATGGAGGGAAGGGTACATCAGGCGCGCGCCCGGAGGTGGCTGAAAGTGTCCGCCTTGCGCAGGTTCATTCCTCGAAAATGGCCCCGCACTTCGGGCACTTCACGTCGTTTTCGTCGACATCCGCGCCGCAGTTCGTGCATGTGAACGCGGCCGCCTTGGCCGCCTTCTCGCCCGTTGGCGGTCCCGCCTCCTCGGTCTTGGGCTTCGGCTTTTCCTTTGGGATTTCCGCCTCGGCGCCGAGCGTCCGGGTCCGCTGCGCTCGCGCCCGGACCGTGTACCACCACATGAATAGGATCACGTAGTAGAACGTAAACGGCAGGATCATCGAGAACGCGGTGAAGTACACGAACAGGCCGTAGAAATTCGCGACCGGCGCCGCCAGCGGGCCGAAGTCGAGGTTCGTGAACGTCCAGTTCGCGTCTTTGTCCCAGACGGAGAATCCGTAGCCGTAGATCTGGCCGCTGAGATTGACCCGGGTTTCGTACCACGTGCCCTTGGAGGTGTTGCTGAAGCTGTCCGGGCCGGCGCTGAAGTTCATCGGATGGTCCGATGTCGCATAGGCCACGAGGCCCGTGATCGTGGTCAGGTTCATGAAAACCGAAAAGTTGCCCGGCGTTCGGACGACCGTCGTCGTCAGCTCCACACGAAAGGTGAACTCGCTCGGCGGATCGGCGTGGTACGGCACCACGGTCCCGTTCGTCAAGGCCATCGTCGGACTCATGAAGGGACCCGGGGTGCTCGCGAGCGGAATCGCGTCCGCCTGGGAAAGGAGCACGTTGGTCGACAGCGCCCCGCCGACGAGGACCGCGATCAGGATGACGGGGAGCGCGTTCAGCGCGAAGCGCTTTACAGCCCGTTCGCCAAGATAGTAGGGCACGAGGAAGACGGCGAGGGGCGCGACGATGATGACGAGGCATCCGAGCCCGCCGGCGGTGAAGGGGAGCAGGTAGGCGACGATGACCCCCAGGAGGACCAGGTACACGACCCGGAACCAAAGGGTCTTACGGAACCGCAAGAACAGGTTCCATACCCGCACCGGGATCTTCTCGGGACTCACAGAACGATGCGATGCGGCCTTCTTGATAAATAGTTATGCCGGTCCCCATGGAGGAGGCGGTTCGGGAATCGAATTCCAGCGGCCGAACGTTCAAATAGATTCCTCAAAATAGCACGAGACTTCCATCGAGGGCCGAGGGATGACCAAGCTCGTCGTGGCGATCGGCGGGAACGCGCTTCAGCCGGCCGGCGAGACCGCGGACGCGGGGGCCCAGCGCCGCCGGATCGAGGCGACCGCCTCGCTCCTGGCCGACGTCGTCGGCGCGGGTCATGATCTCGTCTTGACCCATGGCAACGGCCCGCAGGTGGGGAACATCCTCCTGCAGAACGAGGAGACGCGGCACCTGGTCCCCCCGATGCCCCTCGATGTCTGCGGTGCCGAGAGCCAGGCCCTGATCGGCTACCTCCTGGCGCAGGCTCTGCGAAACGAGTTTGCGCATCGGAAGATCGATCGAGACGTCGCCTCCATCGTGACGCAGGTCCTCGTCCACGCGGACGACGCGGCCTTCGCGAATCCGACGAAACCGATCGGCCCGTACTATCTACGGGACGACGAAGTCCTGGTGAAGAAGGCGAAAGGCTGGAAGATGGTGTACGACCAGCGGGGAGGCTGGCGGCGGGTCGTGCCGTCCCCGCGGCCGGTGGAGGTCATCGAGAAGGACATCATCCGCGCGCTGGTCGGCGACGGCGGAGGACGCGTCGTGATCGCGGCGGGTGGAGGCGGTATCCCGGTCATCCGCAAGGACGGCAAGCTCGTCGGCGTCGAGGCGGTGATCGACAAGGACCTGGCGGCCGCCGTCCTTGCGAAGGCGATCGGATGGAAGCATCTCGTGATCGCGACGGACGTCCCCCAGATTGCGTTGGACTTCGGCAAGCCGAGCCAGCGGTTCATCGATCGCCTGACGATTCCCGAGGCGAAGAAGCATCTCGCGGAAGGCCAGTTCCCGCCCGGCAGCATGGGACCGAAGATGGAGGCCGTGGTCGATTTCCTCGAGCACGGCGGGCAACACGCGGTCATCACGGACCTCGAGCATCTGGCCGCCGCGGTGGCCGGCAAAGCCGGCACGCAGATCGGCCGGGCGTGAGCGCGGAAGGGTTTTCCCCGCTCACGACGTTCGCGGCGCGCCGATGGCGAAGGTCCCGAAGCGGTGGTACGAGGACTTCTTCGGGTCCGACTATCTGGTCCGGTACGTCCACCCGGAGACCCCAGCCCAGGTCGAGGCGATCGACAAGATCCTCCACCTGCGAAAAGGCGGACGCATCCTCGATGTCGCGTGCGGCGCGGGCCGCCATACGATCGAGCTCGCGAAGCGCGGGTATCGGGTGACGGGCTTCGACCTCTCGCCGGCACTCCTCGCGGAGGCGCGCAAGGCGGCGCGCACGGCTGGGCTCAAGCCGACCTTCGTCCAGGGGGACATGCGCCGCCTGCCGTACCGCAACGCCTTCGACGCGGCGATCTCGATGTTCACGTCGTTCGGTTATTTTGATCGGCCGGCGGAGGACCGCGAAGTCTTGCGGGGGATCGCCCGGGCGCTGCGCCCCCGAGGAAAATTCC
>Ga0209161_10004449_pt1 | contig 11129 bp, 8 predicted proteins | sample GraSoiAngelo_155_FD_186169 | JGI IMG/M metagenome (GOLD analysis project Ga0209161, IMG submission 186169) | Grasslands soil microbial communities from the Angelo Coastal Reserve, California, USA - 14_1009_13_30cm (SPAdes) (version 2) | ecosystem: Environmental > Terrestrial > Soil > Grasslands ...
CCCGATGAGCTGCGCGTGGATCTCGACCCCGTGCCCGGCGTCAAATGGCCCCAGGTGCGCGACGTGGCGCAGGTGGTGCGAGTGGCGCTGCGGGACGTCGGACTCACGGGATGGCCGAAGACATCGGGCTCACGCGGCATGCACGTGATTGTCCGCATCGAGCGGCGCTGGACGTTCGATGAAGTGCGCCGGGCGGCGCTGGCGCTGGCGCGCGACGTGGAGCGCCGTGTGCCCAAGCTCGCGACGAGCAAATGGTGGAAAGAAGAGCGCCACGGTGTGTTTGTGGACTACAACCAGAATGCCAAGGATCGCACCGTCGCGTCGGCGTACTCGGTGCGGCCGACGCCCGATGCGCGGGTGTCGGCGCCGCTCAACTGGGACGAGGTGAAGAGCGTCGACCCGGCCGATTTCACGCTCGCCACGATGCCGCAACGCGTCGCGAAGGTGGGCGACCGGCATGAAGGGATTGACCGGGGCGCGGGATCACTCGAAGGCTTGCTCGAGCTCTCGGCGCGGCACGAGCGTGAAGGGCAAGGCGATGCGCCGTGGCCACCACATTACAAGAAGCAAGCGGGCGAGCCGCCGCGCGTGCAACCGTCTAGAGCACGAGCATCCAAGTTCCCGTTGATCGAGATCGGTCGCGCCAAACGCGAGCAGGACGCTCTCGCGGGGCTCAAACGCTGGAAGGCCCGCCACCCCAAGGCGGCGAAGTACCTGGAGCCCGCCGACGTGCTGGTCGATGCGATGCGCGGCCGCTCGTCCACCTGGACGCGGATTCGCGTGAACCTGCAGCACGTGCCGCCCAAGCTGCGGCCCCGTCAGGAGCGCCTGGACCCGGACGAGAAGACCTTGGCGAGCTGGTAGGGGCGCGTGACCTCGAGTTGATCATAGCGGCAGTCGGCAGGGCGTTTGTCCAGACGCCACCGCAGGAACGTCGCAGCGTGGCGGAACCGATCGCCCTGCATGTGATCGTACTTCACCTCGCACACCCGCTCGACGCGCAGCGGCTCCCAGGAGAGATCCTTGCCCGCGCTCCAGCGGCTCTGCCCGCCGGGCATGCGACCGCCCGTCGGTTCGGCCTGCGCCCAGGCCCGCCACGGGTGCTTCTCGAGCGCATGCTTGCGCAGCGGCGCGAGCTCTTTCACGAGCTGGTGTCGCATCGCCATCGTAAACGACGAAGTGACGCCGACGTGCTGCAGCCTGCCTGCGTCATCGTACAGGCCGAGCAACAGCGAGCCCACTGCGTCTTTGCCGGTCTTGTGCCAGCGGAAGCCCGCGACGACGCAATCGGCGGTGCGCGCGTGCTTCACCTTGATCATCGCGCGCTTGCCGGGCTGATAGGTGAGCTCCGCCGGCTTCGCGATCACGCCATCGAGCCCCGCACCTTCGAACTGCTCGAGCCAGTGCGCGGCCGTACGACGGTCTTGGGTCATGGGTGTGAGGTGCAGCGGCGGTTCTACCTTGGCGAATACTTTTTCGAGCAGGCCCCGGCGCTCGTGCTGCGGCGCGGTCATGCGGTCCCGCCCGCCGGCGGCGAGCAGGTCGAAGGCCACGAAGCTCGCGGGTGTCTCCTGCGAAAGATTCGCGACGCGTGAGGCAGCTGGGTGCAGCCGCATCTGCAGCGCGTTGAAGTCGAGACCGCGCGACGTCGTGATCACGATCTCACCGTCGATCACGCAGCCTTTGGGCAGCTGCGCGACCAGCGCGTCGTGCAGCTCGGGGAAGTAGCGGTCGAGCGGCTTCAAGTCGCGGCTCTGGATGTAGACGTCCGATGCGCCGCGGAACACGATGGCGCGAAACCCATCCCATTTGGGCTCGAACAGGAAGCTTCCCTGTTGCGGCAGGGTTTCCTCCAGCTTGGCGAGCATCGGCTCGATCGGCGGGGCGATCGGGAACGTATCCCTGGTGCGTGTTGGCGGACTCACGTGAACGTCTTAGAACTCGACCTCAAAGCGCGAGGCGAAGACCAGACGATTGCCTACTGACGTGGTACCGAGGCCCAGGCTCAATCCGAGCGTGGTGGCGTCCCCCAGGCGAAGATCGACGCCGGGGAACAGCTGGTGGACTTGGGCAGGACCAGCGAGCGGGGCCGCCACCTCTCCGAACGCCCCGTGGTACTCGAGCCTGCCGGTTACGACCGATGACACGCGGTAGGCCACGAGCGCGCTGGGCTCGAATTCCCACCCCTCCTCCGTACCGCCCGCCTCGCCCTCGCCGAGGTCGCGCTCGAAATTGGCGTTCAGTCCCAACCGCAGGTTGCCGAGCCGCTTCTCGAGAATCGGCGTCAGCTCGACGGTCGGGGAGGCGCCACCGTACGCGGGTCGCGGTGCCTCGAGCTCGGCGCTGAAGCCCACGTCCAACGGCAGCTTCCAGCGCGTCGGCGCGTGCACGCGCGAGCGCAGCCGCCAGCCCGCGTATTCCGCGCCCACTCCGGGCCGATAGGCGGTGAGCATGTAGGCGGAGGCTTCCCAGTTCGCGGTGATGCCATGCGTCACCTCGAACGTCAGGTGTGTCTGCTTCTGGGTCGGCGCCACCGTGCCATCGAATGCGGTCGTGCCACGCGCCGTGTAATTCAGGTGCGTCTCGAGCTCCCATTCGCCGCGGGCAGCGGTCGCCGCGGGATAGACCACAATCTCGAAGGCGTCCTGAGCGGCGAGACGCAGGGTCGGTGAGAGTAGACAGACGACTATGGTCCAGATCCGCACGTTTCTATCCTTCATGGAGCTCCCGACGCGCCGAAAGGGGTGGGCGAATCCTAGCAAGGTCGGCCCATTGGTCAAGACTAGAATGCGTTTGGACGCTTCAAGGGGTCTGCGGCAAGGTTTCGGGCATCACCGTGGCAACGTCAATCCCCGAGGCGAACGGGCTCGATTCCTATCTCACGGTGCAGCCAAGTCAAAGGAGTGTTCGAATGACAAGGATCAAGTATCCGCTCTGCCTGGTGCTCCTCATGTTCGTCGACGCCAGACCACCGTCCCCAGGAGGCGCCACGCGGCACTACTACATCGCTGCCGAGGATACGACGTGGGACTATGCGCCCAGCAGGAATGACCTGATTCACTCGGACATGTTGCCCCCCGACCCGCGCCATGCGGGCACGACGTGGAAGAAGACGCGCTACGTGGAGTACACGGACACGTCCTTCTCCACGCCGCAGGAACAGCCGTCATGGCTGGGGTTGCTCGGACCGATCATCCGTGCCGAGGTGGGCGATACGATCATCGTGGATTTCCTGAACCGCTCGGACAAGCCGCATGGAATGCACCCGCATGGCTTGCGGTACGACAAGGCCAGCGAAGGCGCGCTGTACGCTCCCTTCGGCGCGGGGGCGCGGATCCTTCCCGGGGGACGGTTCCGGTACCGCTGGGTCGCCGACTCGGAGAGCGGCCCGTTGCCCAACGGTCCCAGCTCGGTCGTCTGGGTGTACCACTCGCACGTCGACGAGGCCGTCGAGGCGAACCTGGGTCTCATGGGGCCGATCATCGTCACGGCCCGCGGCAAAGCCAAGCCCGATGGCAGGCCCAGGGACGTCGGCCGTGAGTTCGTCACGATGTTCATGATCTTCGACGAGTTGCAGGGCAGCCCGAAGGTTTCTTCTACACGATCAATGGCTACATCTTCGGCAACGTGCCCGGTCTCGCCATGATCAAGGGGGAGCGGGTCCGCTGGCACCTGCTGGGCATGGGTGATGAAAATGACGTACACACCGCACACTGGCACGGCAACACGGTGCGTGGTGGTGACCGCTACACCGACGTGGTCGAGCTCCTGCCCGCGAGCATGGTCAGCGTCGACATGAACGCGGACAACGTCGGGACCTGGCTGTTCCACTGTCAGGTCGCCGAGCACATGGAGAATGGCATGATGGCGACGTTCACGATCCACGAGCGGCCGCGCGCGTTCCCGCTGCGTTTGTCCCCGGATTTCTGGTCCACGCCCGGGAAGTTCACGGTCCGGGTGTCGAACCAACCCGGCAAAGCGATTGCCGGGCTGCGCCTGCGCGCCGAGTACTTGGCGCTCACCGTCAACAACATTCACGGCTTTCCCGATGAGTGGACCTGGGCCACATCGATCGGGGGCGACGAGGACAAGACCCTGGAGCTCGACGACTACTTCCGCGCCAAGGGATTGATCGACTATTTCCACAACGACGGGATCATCGGCTGGGCTGTGTACCCCAGCCGCGTGGAGTACGCAGACGGGACGACGTGGACGCCGAGAGACCGCGGGGAATGCTTCGCGGTATCGTGGCGGGATCGGGTTTACCCGAGACTCGAATTCCTGCCGCCGCTCGCACCCGCCCTGGAGATTCCGGAAGATTACAAGCGCCCGCCGCGACGGCTGCGGCAGTGACGTACGTCCTTGCCGTTTCGCGGCCCCCAACCGAGTATTCGTCGCGTGCGCACGATCGAACGGGCATCAAGTGAAGGTCGAGATTCTCCGCAGCGCAACGAGCCGCGCGCGTCTCGCGACACTCGCGGAAGCGCAGTTCGGTGACATGGTCAAGGCCGTCGTCGACGTTCGACGACGCCTGATGGCCGTCGGCGGCGAGCTGCACTCGGACGAGGAGGCGGCGTTGATCGAGGACGGGTCCGCGCAGCCGGACCTGTGGGGCATCAACCTGTATCCCGCCGAGCAGGGGGAGGCGTGGCTCGAGTTCGATTCGATGATCAATGTCCGTCCGTCGCAGGGGAATCGTTCCCGGAACGTCGAGGATGGAGCGCTGCGGGACCTCATTCGTCAGATCGTGACCGCCCTCGTGACAGGATGACGTGACGCAATGACGACTCATGCGGGACTTGCGGAGGGGCGCTGGGGGGGGCTGACGCTCGCCGAGCAGCTCGCTCATGTGGGCAGCGAGGTCGATCGCGCCATCGTGGCCTGGGAGGCGCAGCGCCCCGACCGATTCGAGCGGGCTCTGGCGCGGGCTCTGGAGCTTTTTGACCTGACCGCTCGCGACGATCGCTGGCGGGGTCACCGGCGCCGCGAGATCCTGCGCTCGCGAGAGGAGTTCTGTCGGCTGTTTTTCGAAGACCCGCCGCCTGCCGGCGGCGTACCCACGCTCAGGGACTATTTCCTTCGCTTCGCGGTGCTCGCGCGTCGGCGGTCCGGTTAGGAGGATCGCCGCGCCGATGGTGGGCGGGATGGTGACGTCCACGGCGCTTGGAACAGTATCGGAGGCTACAAACTCCGATTGAGTGCGATCCCGACGCGTCCAGGAAGCGGCGTCACCGCGAGTCCTAGGGACGTGGACGCGGTCGCGAAGTGGCGGACCACACCCTGGCCGACCCAGGTCCCGAGCACGGCCCCGCCGACGACATCCGAGGCGAAGTGGCGGTCGGCGACCACTTGGGCGATCCCTACCGCCGCGGCCGCACCATAGGCGGTAACGCGCAGCACCGGATGCCGTGTGTGAGCAGCGACCACAGCGGCGAGGGCAAACGCTCGCGAGGTGTTCCCAGACGGAAACGAGTTGTTCTGGCTCGGTGCCTGGAAGGGTGTGAAATAGTCCGTCCCGCGATTCGCCTCCGGGTGCGCCCGACCGACGGTAATGTTCGCCGTCGTCGCGAGCAGCGAGGCGACGCCCACCGCAACGAGCGCGTCGCGCCCCGTGCGCGCGAGGGCGGGGCGGTGTGTGCCGAGTCCGGCACCCAGCAGGCCCGCGCCGATGCCAAGGGCGACGGTCGTGCTCCAGTGACTGATCGACGATGCGGGCGCTCGGGGTTCCCCTCCGTCGTCCTCCTGCACTTCTTCTTGCACGTTGAGCCGGATTTGCTGGTCGGCGAATCCGGTGAGGATTACCCCGAGGGACCCGACCAACACAGGCTGGTGCCACACCGGTCGTCCCGCCGAAGTGCCGACGCGACTGGTCGCGTCCGCCAGCGCCTCTGCACGCGGCTCGGTTGAGGGTTCACGCGAGAACGCCCGCGGCGCCACCCGCTGGAGATCCGCCGGCGACCAGCGGCGGATGTCGAGCGGCGCCAGTCCCGTACTCGAAAACGGCGGATTGGGAGGTGTCACGCCCGAGCGCGCGATTCGCGGGGGTAGCTCGGTTTCGCCTCGTGCGAACCTAGCACCGGGGGGCCTGGCTGACTCGTGATGGCGGAGCAGGGTGTCCCGTGCCGCGGGCACGTGGTTCGCTGCGACGACGCTCACGCGCGCGAGGCGAGACCCTGCTCCGAGCACCAGAAGGAGTGTCGCGACGACCACGCCAGCTACCCACGGCGGTGTCGCCGCCGGAGCGGGTTCGACGAGACGCCGGATGCGGGATACGAGGGAGCCACGCGCCGCCGTGAACACGAATGCCGGCTCCGTGCCTCGGAGCCGCTCCATGCCCACCAGCGCCTGCGCGTACATGTGCGCGTCCCCGCACACGGCGACGGCCAGGTCATCGCAGCAATGCTCGCGCTCCTCTCGCACGCGCCGCGACACCCACCACACGGCCGGGTGGTAGAACAGGAGGGTCTCGATCACGGACTGGAGGACGCGGACGATGTAGTCGTACCGCCGCACGTGGGCGATCTCGTGGGCGAGCAGCACGTCGAGCTGGAGCGGGGTGAGCCCCGTCAGCGCACTCGCGGGGACGAGGATCACCGGGCGCAGCCAGCCGATCACGGCGGGTACCTGGATGCTCAGGAGCGAGGCGAGGCCCGCAGCGGCGAGCGCGCACTGCCACAGTGAGTGCACGAGCGCCCAACCCAACGCCTGTGTGGCTGTCACACCACTTCCTCCTGCGTCAATCCATTTCGCCTTGGTCTATGTCGCGCGGGCAGCCGCTTATCTTACATCGGAGGAGGGCGAGTTGTTCGCGCGCTTGCACGCGTGGTTGGGCCTCGAGACATGTGTCGCGGGTCGTTTCGCTGCAGCAACGCCACAGGCGCGCCACCGGGCCGAGGCGGTGGAGTACCGCGTGGAGCAGCACGCCGCTATTGTTAGCATTTACCGCCACCGTAGCTCAGTGGTAGAGCTCTCGACTCGTAATCCCGCACGGCCAGCGCATGCCAGCGCTGGCCGTTGTGTTTGCAATGAGTTACGCGACACGAGCGACGGCCAGCGCTCGTCAGAAACGTCCCCGTTGGCACCACCATTGGCACCACGGTTACAATCTGGCATGACCGTCCTGAGGGCCACGCTCACCTGTCCGCACTGCGGGCACGAGAAGAGCGAAACGATGCCGACCAACGCCTGCGTGCACGTTTACGAGTGCACGGGATGCGGCACGGTACTCCGGCCCAAGCCCGGGGATTGCTGCGTCTTCTGCTCCTATGGGTCGAGCCGATGCCCGCCCCGCCAGATTGAAGGGACGTGACTACGCTGAGGGCAATGCAGTATATTTCCCGGCGCGCATGAGGCTCTCACTCGTCAGACTAGTCGCCACGCTGCTGTTGAGCGGCCAGATGTTGCCGGTTGGCCTGCCGCTGTTGTGTGAGCAAGTGCAGCGAGGAACGCCGGCGAACTGCGAGCAACAGATGGCGTCCCACCGGTCTGGGCCGGCCGTCGGTGCGATGACCCACGCTACCCCGTGCGCTAACTCGGCGTTCTGCGCGATCACGGGGCCCGCAGTGGTCACGCTGGGTGGACCCGCTTCCGCCTCCGCACGAGAGTCCTACATTGTCGGTTTCGGGGTCTCGACTCTCGCCCCGGCCGACCCGCAAGCACCGCTCCCTCCACCTCCCCAAGCCTAGCCTCTCCCAAGCGTAGTGTGCCCTGACGCGCCGCCCACAACGGCGCGGGCTCCGGCGCGTTCCGCCGGAAACTGATTGGCGAGGAGAGGTATGCAAGTCCGACAACTGATTCTGACCGCGAGCGCCTTTGTGATAGCGAGCGCCGGTCCTGCGGCCGCGCAAAACTCAGCACCCGTCGCCGGCGACTCGAGTTTACAATCGCTGGTCACTGAAGCGCTCGCGCGCAACCCGACGGTCGCGCAGCGGCAAGCGGCCGTCCGAGCGGCGACGCTCCGCATCCGGCCGGCCGGTTCGCTGCCAGATCCGATGCTGACGGTCGGCGTGATGGATCTGGTGCTACCGCACTTCGAGTTCAACCAAAGCGACTTCACCGAGGCGGACGTGGAGCTGAGCCAGGAGATTCCCTGGCCGGGAACACTGGGCGCGCGCTCGGGGGTGATGCGCGCGGCCGCCGCCGGCGCGAGGGCGGAAGAAGGCACCGTCCGCCGGGAGCTTGCCACCGCGCTGGCGGCGGCGTACTACCGACTCGGATATGCAGTGACGGCGCTGGAGACGCTGCGGCACCAGCGCGACCTTCTCGACGCCGCCGTCCAGCTCAGCACGACGCGCTACGCGACAGGCGCCGCGCCGCAAAGCGATCCCCTCCAGGCAAAGCTGGCCCGCGATCGCCTGCGGTCCGAAGAGTTCGCTTTGGAGAGCGAGCGAATCGCCTCGCTCGCTGCCGTGAACTCGCTGCGGAACCGCGCGCCCGGAGACTCGGTCCAGGGCACCTCGATCGACCCGGCTGCGCTGCGCGCCGGGGCGGTGCCGCAGCCGCCCTCCGACTCGCTCGTGGCCCTGGCCCTCGCAAACCATCCCCGGCTCGCCCTTCGCCGGGCGGCAGTCGACGCGGCGACGCACACGATTCAGGTCGAGCGGCTGGGAGCGCGTCCCGACTTTACGCTCTCGGCGCGCTATGGGTACAGGCCCGTCGCGTTCGGCTTCAATTTTCCGGATTTCTTCTCCGCCTTCGTGGGTCTACGCCTTCCGATCTGGGCGTGGCGCAAACAGAACCGGCTGGCCGATGCGGCGCGCGCGGATTCAACTGGCGCCGCGGCCGGGCTGCGCGACGCGGAGCTCCAGCTCAGTCGCGAGGTCACGGAAACGGCCGCCCGAGTCCATGCGTCACAGCAGCGCCTGGCGCTCCTCGTGGATGGCGTCCTGCCCAATGCGCGGGGAACAGTCGAATCGGTGCTGCGGAGCTACCAGGTCGGTCGCGCCGAGTTCCTGACGCTGCTGTCGGTCGAAGACGCCCGGTACCGCGCCGAGCTGGAAGCAGTCGCGGTAGCAGCGGACTACCAGGCTCAACTCGTCATGCTGCGGCAGCTGACCGCAGGGGAGACACAGCCGTGAGACAGATCATTATCGGGCTGCTCGTCGCAACCGTGACGCTGACGGGATGCACGAAGCCACCCGCTCCGAGCCAGGACATGGCGGCAATGAAGGACATCCAGGGGATGCCTGGAATGCCAGCTGCCGGCGCCGACACGTCGGGCGTCCCGCTGGATCGGGCCGAGGCCGCGAGGCTCGGCATCACGTTCGCGCGGGCCGCCGAGCGCCCGGTGCGATCCTCGGTGCGGGCAGTCGGGATACTGAAGTACGCCGAACCCAACCTCGTGTACGTCAACGCGCGGGTCAGTGGTTGGGTGGAGCGCCTCTACGCGGATTACGTCGGCAAGCGTGTCGAGCAGGGCGACCCGCTGCTGGCACTCTACTCTCCCGACCTAGTGAGTGCTCAGGAGGAATACCTCCTGGCGCGGCGGCTGAAAGACGACACGCTCGCCGCGAGCGCCCGGCGCCGTCTCGCCTTGTGGGACGTCCCGTCCGATCAAATCGACAGCCTGGAGATGAGAGCGAGCGTCACGCGCACGCTGTTGCTCCGCGCCCCGCGGGGCGGCGCAGTGACGGAGAAGATGGTGATCGAAGGCCAAGCGGTCAAAGTGGGCGACAACCTGTTCCAAATCGCCGACGCTCGAGTGCTATGGGTGGACGTCGCGATCTTCGAGCAGGACGCACCAGCGGTCCGCGTCGGGACCCCGGCAACGATCACCGTGGACGCGCTCCCCGGACGGACGTTTCGCGGCAGCGTGACGTTCATCTACCCGCAGCTCGACGAGAAGACCCGCACGCTGACGGCCCGCGTGGCGGTGGAGAACGGCGACGGCGCCTTGCGCCCGGGGATGTACGCGACGGCCGCGCTCGCGACGGCGGGCCGGCGGGTTGTGAGTGTGCCGCTCGAGGCGGTGCTGCCCACCGGGACGAAAGACCTGGTGTTCGTGAACCGCGGCGACGGCCGGTTCGTGCCCCGGGAGGTCCGTGTGGGGCTCCGCGGTGACTCACTCGTCGAAATCGTCGAGGGCTTGAAGCCCGGCGACCAAGTCGTGGCCTCGGCGACATTCCTGCTCGACTCGGAGTCGAACCTCGCCGCAGCGATTCAAGGACTCATGCTGCAAATGGGTATGGGGCTAAACATGGGCGGGATGAAAATGGGAGACGAGGGACGGGGGACGAGGGACGGGGAGAAGCGGCCATGATCGAGCGCCTTATCGCCTGGTCGATCCGGCGGCGGGAGCTGGTCGGCCTCGGCGCCGTCTTCCTGTTGGTGGCCGGCCTACAATTGCTCCGGACCATGCCGGTGGACGCGATCCCGGATCTCTCGGATACGCAGGTGATCGTCTACACCGACTACCCAGGCCAAGCGCCCCAGGTCGTCGAGGACCAGGTCACCTATCCGCTGCTCACCACCTTTCTCGCGGTGCCCAAGGTCAAGGTGGTGCGCGGGCAGTCGATGTTCAGCTCGTCCTTCGTGTACGTGATCTTCCAGGACCGGACCGATCTCTACTGGGCGCGTTCCCGCGTGCTCGAGTACCTGAACGCGATTCAGAGCCGGCTCCCCGCTGGTGCCAAGACTCGGCTGGGGCCCGACGCCACCGGCGTGGGCTGGGTCTATCAGTACGCGCTCGAGGGTCCCGGCTACTCGCCCGACCGGCTCCGCTCGATCCAAGACTTCCAAGTGCGCTTCGCCCTGCAGTCCGTGCCGGGCGTGGCCGAAGTCGCGAGTCTGGGCGGCTTCGTCCGTCAGTACCAGGTGCTGCTCGACCCTGCCCGGCTGCTCGCCTACGGCGTAACCGCGCGCGAGGTCATCGCCGCGGTGCGCGGGGCCAACCAGGACGTTGGGGCGCGCACGGTGGAAGTCGCGGGCTCGGACTACGCGATTCGCGGGCTCGGCTACTTCCGTGGAGTCGAGGACATCGGGAAGGTCGCGGTCGGCGTCGGCAAGGATGGGCGCCCCGTGCGCGTCGGTGACGTGGCACGAGTGACGATTGGGCCCGACCTGCGGCTCGGGATCGCCGAGCGTGATGGAAAAGGGGAGGCGGTCGGGGGGGTCGTGGTGATGCGCTATGG
>Ga0209161_10004452_pt1 | contig 11124 bp, 9 predicted proteins | sample GraSoiAngelo_155_FD_186169 | JGI IMG/M metagenome (GOLD analysis project Ga0209161, IMG submission 186169) | Grasslands soil microbial communities from the Angelo Coastal Reserve, California, USA - 14_1009_13_30cm (SPAdes) (version 2) | ecosystem: Environmental > Terrestrial > Soil > Grasslands ...
GATCGTCCCCTGCTTGATCGCCGCGATGAAGGTGTCGCCGGCGCCGACCGGAACCGGTGTGAACTGGTCGGGCGTGATGCCCTTGGTGCTGGCGAGGTACTGCGTGAGACCGTGGGTGCCCGAGCCGATCGACGTTACGCCGAGATTGCGGCCCTTGAAGTCAGCCGGTCCCTTGATGTCGTTCGCTTTCGCGGTCGCCACCATCTCAGCCTCGCCGGGCGCGCGCAGGAGCTGCACCACCTCGACGAGGTTCTTGCCGAGACCCGCCACGTCGATGGTGTGGTCGTACGAACCCGAGGATGCCTCGACCTCCCCCGCGATGAGCGCCGACGTGGCGTCCTTGCCCGACGGCTCGTCGATGAGGTTCACCGTCAGGTTCTGATCCTTGAAGTACCCGAGCGCCTCGGTGAGCTTGTTCGGCAGATAGATCTGCTTGTTGAGCCCACCCACCATGATCGTCAGGGACGCCGGGACCGGGGTCGCGGCGGCCGATGCGCTGACTGCGGTGCTGGCCGTGGGGCTCGTCCCCGCGTTGTTGGTCGCGCCGCCGCAGGCGGCCAAGATGATCGTCGCGATGACGCCGAGTGTCGCGATGGTTCGCTGCATTCGCGTTCCTCCCTTTGCTTAGATGCGTGGAACTTCGAGCGTGTTGGGGCGCCATTTGATGAGACGGCCCTCGAGCCAGGTCAGGGCTACCTCGGCCGTGAGCGCGACGACCGCGAGGATGAACATCGCGGCAAAGACGCCGTTGGGGTTGAAGGTCGCCTGCGCCGTCGCGATGATCAGGCCGATCCCGTGGATCGCGCCGAGGTACTCGCCCACGACCGCGCCGACGAGCGCGAAGCCGAAGCTCGTGTGGAGACTCGCGAGGATCCAGGAGAGCGCGGACGGCAGGATCACGTGCGTAGAGAGCTGCCGTTCGCTCGCGCCGAGGATGCGGGCGTTGGCGATGAGCACGCGGTCCACCTCACGCACGCCCTGGAACGCGTTGAAGAAGACGACGAAGAACACGAGGACGACGGCGAGCGCGACCTTCGACCAGATGCCGTACCCGATGGTGATGATGAAGATTGAGCCGAGCACGACACGGGGCATCGCGTTGAGCGCTTTGATGTACGGAGCGAAAACATCGGACAGCAGGCGGACTCGCCCAAGGGCGACGCCGAAGACAACGCCCAGGACCACGCCGATGAGGAATCCGAGGAATGCTTCCTCAAGAGTGGTCGCGACCTGTAGCCAGAGCGGCCCTTGCGCCGTGCCGTTCTGAATCCAGGTCGACAGCTGGCTTGCGATGCCGGATGGCCTGCCGTAGAAGAAGGGATCTATCCAGAGGCCATCCTTGTGAATCGCATCGATGGTCGTCCCAATCTCCCAGAAGCCGAGGACGACCACGGCGAACGCGACGCGTAGTCCGTTGACGAGCAGGCGACGATTCGTCCGCGCTCGCCGGCGAGCGAGATCGCTGCTCGTCGGCTCGGGGCCGACGAACGCGCTACGAGACGACGCGCTTAGAGCGCTCATAGCTCACGAGCACCTCGTCTCGGAGGTCGTTCCAGATCTCCTGGTAGATCCGCGAGAACTCCGGCTGGAACCGGATTTCGGCGACGTTCCGCGGCCGCGGCAGATCGACGCGATACACGCCCTTCACGGTGCCCGGTCCGGCGGTGATGACGACAACGCGGTCGGCGAGCGCGATCGCCTCCTCGAGGTCGTGCGTCACGAAGACCACCGATGCGCGGGTAGCCGACCAGAGCTGCAGGAGCTCGTTCTCCATGAGCGTGCGGGTCTGCACGTCGAGCGCACTGAACGGCTCGTCCATCAGGAGGAAACGCGGCTCGTTGATGAGCGTCTGCGCGAGCGCCGCGCGCTTGCGCATGCCGCCGGAAAGCTGATGGGGGTAGTACCGCTCGAAACCCGCGAGGCCGACCCGTCTGATCCAATCGCGTGCGCGCTCATCCGCCTCGCGTCGCTCGATGCCGCGGAAACGCGGGCCTGTCGCGACGTTGTCGAGCACGCTCTTCCACGGAAAGACCGCGTCCGCCTGGAAGACGTAACCAACGTCACGTCCCACCCTTTGCACCGGAGCACCGCCGACAAGAACCTCACCCTCGCTCGGTGGCTCGAGGCCCGAGATGAGAGCGAGGGTGGTCGACTTCCCGCACCCGGTCGGTCCGACGACCGCGCAGAACTCACCGTCCTGAACCGCGAGATCGAGATCGCGCAGAGCCGTGTATGCGGTCCCGGAGGGCGTGAGGAAACGCTTGGTGACATGCCGGAGCTCGATCGCCGCCGCCATCGGCGAGAGCCTGCGGGCCGCCGGGCTTCCCGCCTAGCCATTCGGTCCTTCCGGTCTTTCTGGTCATTTCGCTCGCGCTGCGAGGGGACCTACCGGAGAGCAACATGTGGGCGTGCGACCACGCCAGCTTGCGTCCCAGGTGCTCTTCTTCCAGGTGGCTGTCATCGCCGCCATCGTTCTGGCCAGCGCGCTAATTACGTACTCGCTCGTGAGCCAGCAGGTCACCGAGGAGTACGAAAAGCGCTCGCTCGCCATCGGTCATTCGGTCGCGGCTATGCCCGACGTGATCGAGGCCTTCGCCGATCCCAAGCCGTCCGCCGTGATCCAACCGATCGCCGAGGCCATCCGGAAGAGCGAGGCCGCCTCGTTCGTGGTCGTCGCGAACACTGACGGCATCCGGTATTCGCATCCCAACCCTGATCAGATCGGGCAGCGAGTCTCGACGGATCCGTCGCCGGCTCTGCAGGGCCAGTCGTGGGTCGGCATCGAGCAGGGCACCCTCGGCTGGTCCGTCCGCGCGAAGGTGCCGATCTTCGGCGCGCAGGGCCAGGTCATCGGCATCGTGTCGGTCGGCTTCCTCGAGGAACAGGTCAAAGCGACGGTTCTCACGTGGATGCCGGTGATCGGCGGAAATGTCGCGCTCGCTCTCGGCCTGGGGATCGCCGGATCGCTGCTCCTCGCACGACGTCTGAAGCGTCAGACCTTCGGTCTCCAGCCGAGCGACATCGCGGCGCTGCTGGAGCAGCGCGAGTCGATGCTGCACGGCATCCGCGAAGGAATGGTGGCGACGGACCGAGAGGGCCGCATCACGCTCGTCAACGACGAAGCTCGTCGGCTCCTCGGCTTCGAGGGTCCCGTCGAGGGACGAAAGATCGAAGAGTGCGTCCCCGCCGGGCGGATGCGCGACGTCCTGACCGGCAGCCGTGGCGGAAGCGACCAGATGCTGCTCGCTCGGGACCGCGTCCTCGTGGCGAACCGCATGCCCGCCGTGGTCCGCGGCGAGACGGTCGGGGCCGTCGTGACGCTCCGCGACCGGACCGAGCTTGAGGGAGTGCTGCGCGAGCTCGACGGTGTCCGCAGCCTCGCGCATGCCTTACGCGCGCAGGCGCATGAGTTCTCGAACAAGCTGCACACGGTCGCAGGCCTCATCGAGCTCGGCCGTGCCGACGAGGCCGTCCGCTTCATCACCCGCACGGCCCTCGTTCATCAGGAGCTCGTCGATCTCGTGCACGAGCGGATCGGAGACCCGGCGCTCGCGGCACTACTTCTCGCGAAGGCGGCGATCGCGAATGAGCGGGGCGTCGAGTTCCGCCTCGCGGGCGAGACGCGACTTCCGGCCGATGCCGCGGATGCCCGCGACCTGGTGACGGTCGTCGGCAACCTCGTTGACAACGCGGTGGACGCGGTCGCGGGCTCTCCCGCTCCGGGATGGGTCGAGGTCGCGGTGCAGGCCGGACCCGAAGGTGTCGGCGTGCGCGTCCGCGACTCGGGTCCGGGTATCGGTTCTGCGCTCGGCGAGGAGATCTTCGAAGAGGGCTTCACCACCAAGACCGGCACGTCACATCAGGGATTGGGCCTCGCGCTCGCGCGGCAGGTCGCGCAGCGGCGCGGTGGGTGGCTGCGCGTGAACAACGAGGGAGGCGCGGTGTTCACCGCGCTCCTACCCTCGGCGGCCGCGGTCTCGCGATGATCCGGGTGCTCATCGTCGAGGACGATTTCCGCGTGGCCGAGATCCACCGCGCGTACGTCCAGCGGCTCGAGGGCTTCACCGTCGTGGCGGAAGCACACACGGCGCTCGAGGCGCTTCGTCTCGCGGAAGAGAGCCGACCCGACCTCGTGCTCTTGGACATCTACCTGCCCGACCGCTCTGGGCTCGAGGTGCTGCGCGCGTTGCACGCGCCCGGCCGCCATCACGTCGACGTGATCGCGATCACCGCCGATAAGGACGTCGAGACGCTGCGCGAGGCGTTGCAGGGTGGCGTCATCCACTATCTCGTGAAGCCGTTCCAATTCAGCGCGTTCCGCGAGAAGCTCGAGAGCTACGTCGCGATGCAGGCGCGACTGTCGCAGGTCCAGGAGCTCGACCAGGACGAGGTCGACCGCATCTACGGTCTGTTGCGGTCCGACTCGACGGTCTCGCTCCCGAAGGGACTCTCGCCGACGACCCTCGCGCTGGTCGTGAGGGCCGTCCGTGGCGCGACCGAGGATGTGTCCGCGGTCGACATCGCGCGCGCGACCGGCATCAGTCGCGTGACGTCACGCCGCTATCTCGATCACCTCGCCCGCTCGGGCGCGGTCGGGATCTCGATGCGCTACGGATCGTCCGGACGGCCCGAGCACCGCTATCGCTGGACGGCCCAGCCCCGCGAGGCCGCGCCCAGCCCCTAGCGTCAAGCAAACCGCTACTCGGCGATGACGTGGACGCGATCGGGCCGCAGCGAGAGCGAGACGGGCCCGTCGAGTGTCGCGCTCCCACCGGGATCGGGCTGGTCGACGATCCACTCGCGATCGTCGACCTTCACCCAGTACCGCATCGTGTCGCCAAGGAACGCGCGGCGAACGATCGCTCCAGGCAGGGCGATCCCGGTCGTAGGAGCGCCGGCCGGTGCGATCGCGAAGCTCTCCGGCCGCACGCAGAGACGTACATCCTGTCCGGTACGCAGCTCGGCGTCCGGACGTCGCACCACGGCTTGATGCGCGCCGAACCGGACGGTCACCATCCCGTCGGCGAGGTCTTCAACACGTGCGGCCACGAGATTCACCGCGCCGACGAAATCGGCGAGAAACGCGGTCTTCGGGTGGTAGTAGATCTCCCACGGCGCCCCTGCCTGCTCGACCTTTCCCGCGTTCATGACCGCGATCCAGTCGGAGAGCGAGAGCGCTTCCTCCTGGTCGTGGGTCACGTAGACGAAGGTCATCCCGAGACGTCGTTGGAGGATCCGCATCTCGACCCGAAGCTGCTCGCGGAGCTTCGCGTCGAGATTGGAAAGCGGCTCATCGAGCAGGAGGACTTGCGGCTCGATGACTAGTGCGCGCGCCACCGCGACGCGCTGCTGCTGCCCGCCTGAAAGCTGGTTCGGCCAGCGGTCCTCGAGCCCCTTGAGACCGACGAACGCGATGGTCTCGGCGACGCGCCGTTCACGATCTGAGCGCGAAACGTGCGCCACGCGCAAGCCGTACGCGACGTTGTCGCGCACGGTCATGTGCGGAAAGAGCGCGTAGTCCTGAAAGACCATTGCCGTCCCGCGGCGGTGCGCCGGAAGATCGTTGACGCGTCGGCCGGCGATCTCGATGTCGCCGTGATCCGGGTCGTAGAAGCCGGCGATCGTCCGGAGGGTGGTCGTCTTGCCGCATCCGGAGGGACCGAGGAGGGTCGCGAACGCGCCTTTGGGTACGTCGAAGGACACGTCGTCTACCGCGGTCACGCCACCGAAGCGCTTCGTCACGTGGGATACCCGCAGATGCGGCTCGCTAGCCACGGTCACCTCCTCCGACATCACTCGCGCCGCTCACGTGCTGTCTGGCCGAGCGAGCGTACGATGAGCGGCCGGTCCGAGGAAACGAGAGCGTCACGCAAAGGGAGGTGACATCGGAGACGAGGCTTGCCCTGCGCATGGACGATTGGAGGGAGATAGGAGAAGGATCAAATGGGCCGCTCTGGTCATCGCGGCGCTCCTGATCGGAGCGTGCCAGCAGGCTCCCGGGAGCGGGCAAAAGCCGGCGAAGCTGACCATCGCGGCGGTACAGGGCAACGAGGACGCGGCCCTCAAGGCGGTCGCGCCGCTCTACGAGCAAAAGACCGGCATCAAGATCGAGATCGTCGAATTCCCGTACGACCAGCTCTACGAAAAGCTCGTCACGACGTTCAAAGCGAACAGCGCCACGTACGACCTCGTGATGATGGACGACCCGTGGATGCCGAAGTTCGGCACGGATGAGTCGCTCCAGCCACTCGACTCGAGCTATGGCTTCAAGCGCGACTCGGACATTCCGGACGTGGTCTACGACGTCGGGACGTGGCCGCCGCCGCGCGGCGCGGTTCCGCCCGCCGCGAAGGGCAAGGCAGCGCATCTCATCGGGATCACCATCGTCGGCAACGTCGAGATGTTCATGTACCGCTCTGACAAGGGCGCGGCCCCCAAGACCTGGGACGAGGTCAAGGCGAATGCGGACAAGAACAAGGCCGCAAACTTCTATGGCTACCTCGTCCGTGGCAAAGCCACCAACCCGGTGGTCGCGGACTTCCTGCCGATCCTGTGGTCGTTCGGCGGCGATGTCTTCGACCAGAACTGGAACGTGACTATCGACAACGCCGCATCGCTCAAAGCCGTCAAGTTCCTGGTGCAGGATCTCAAGGCGGCCGCGCAGCCGGGCCCGGAGAGCACCGACGCGGCAGACCGTGACCGCCTGATGGCCATCGGCCAGGGTTATCAATCGACGGTCTGGCCGGGTGAGATCACGAGCGTTATTCAGAACGCCTCCGTGTCGCAGGTCGTGGGCAAGGTCGCGTACATCCCGATGCCGGCGGGCCCGAGTGGGAAAGGCGTCGGCATGATGGGCAACTGGCTCCTCGGGGTTCCGAAGGCCTCGCCGAACGGCCAGGCCGCCGCGGACTTCATCACCTGGCTCACGTCGACCGAGACGCAGAAGACCTACGTCGACAATGGCGGCATCCCGGCTCGCAAGAGCCTCCTCAACGATTCCGCGTTGAACCAGAAGAACCCGTACTTCTCTGCGCTCGCGAAATCACTCGATGCCGTCCCGAACTGGCGTCCACGAACCGATCAGTGGAACGCCGTCGAGACGATCCTCGGGACGAACCTGAACGCGGCGCTCGCCGGGACGGCAACGCCGGAGGCCGCGGTTCAGAAAGCGGCCGATGCGATCCGCACCCTCATGAAGGGGGCCGGATACTAGGCGTAGCCTCTACCGCGACCCGATGCCGAATGTGACTGAGGCGCGGCCGGCCCCTCTCCACCGAGCGGGGGCCGGCCGTTTCACACGGCAGGAGCGACTCGCCTACACGATGCTCGTGCCGATCCTCGGTTCGATTTTCTTGATCGTCACTTACCCCTTCGTACTCGCCGTGATCCAGTCGCTGCAGGCCACCAACGGGGGTGCCTTCGTCGGACTGCAGAACTACGTCACCGGTCTGGAGAACCCCCTTTTGTATGAAGCGCTCGCGGCGACCGCGGTCTACGCCGCGCTGGTCCTGCCGACGGAGATCCTTCTCGGGTTGGGGCTCGCTCTCGCGGTCCACCGCGGGATCAAGAGCACGGCGCTGCGGGCGCTCTTCTTTGGGATGGCGATCGTTCCGCTGGTTATTCCGCCGATCGCGGTCGGGGTCATCGCACGCTTGATGTATGCGCCAAGCTACGGCGCGATCAACCACATCCTCATGCTCACCGGCATCACCCACGACGAGATCAACTGGCTTGGACAACCAATCACGGCGATGCCCGCAGTCGCAAGCGTGGACGTCTGGCAGTGGACGCCCTTCGTCTACCTGGTCCTCTTCTCCGGGTTCTTGACGGTCCCCCGCGATGAGATCGAGGCGGCGCAGGTCGACGGCGCCTCGGGCTGGTCCCAGTTCTGGCGCATCGAGCTCTACTACCTACGACCGCTGCTGATCCTCATCGTCTTCTTCCGTCTGGCCGACGTGCTTCGGGTCTTCGACCACGTTTTCATCCTGACAGGGGGCGGACCAGGCAACACGACTCAGCTCCTAAGCCTCTATCTCTATCGGGTGGAGTTTAAGTTCTCCGATTACGGGCAGGCCGCGGCACTCGCGGTCGTCGTGCTGATCGCGATCAGCGTTGTGTACTCGCTCGTGACGCGCGTGCTTCCGCTGGAGCGGAGATAGGGATGCGGCGGCGCGGGCGACGGTGGCGCGCGGTGCTGATCACGCCAGTGCTCGCGGTGATCGTCGTGCTCTACGCGTTCCCCATCTACTGGCTCATCGCGACATCGCTCAAGAGCCGAAGCCAGCTGTTCCAGGCCACGCTCAGCCTCTTTCCGGAGGCGCCGACACTGCAGCCGTACGCGGACGTGCTCATCGATCGCGGCATGTGGATCCTGCTCCGGAACAGCATCGTCGTCTGCGGCGCAACAGTGGTGCTCGCCCTGACGGTCGGCCTCCTCATCACGTATCCGATCACGCGTCTCGATGTCTCGCCGCGTGTCCGAGCCGGAGTCCTCAACTGGGCGCTCTCGTTGCGCTTCCTCCCGCCTATCGCGGTCGTCGTGCCGTACTTCGCGGTCGTCCGCACCGTCGGGCTCTACGACCAGCCGCTCGCGCTCATCTTCATCTACTCGCTGTTCAATCTGCCGTTCACGATCTGGATGTTGAAGGGCTTCCTCACGGAGATACCTCGTGAGATCGAGGAGGCCGCGCTTGCCGACGGCGCGAGCCGCTGGACGGCGTTCCGGCACATTCTTTTGCCGCTCGCGACGCCAGGACTCCTCGCGGCCGGTGTCATCGTCTTCTCGTTCTCCTGGAGCGAGTTCCTATTTGCGCTCATCCTGACCAGCACGCCGAATGCGCAGACGTTCCCCGTCGGCGTCCAGGGCCTGGTGACCCAGTTCGAGATCATCTGGAACGACATGGCCGCGGCCGGGACCATCGCGATGCTTCTACCGCTCGTGCTGATGGTGCTCGCGCGCCGCCACGTGGTCGCCGGGCTTACGTTCGGCGTAGTCCGCGAGAAATAGGCCGCACTCAGGCACGCGCGGCCCCCAGCGCGATCCGGCCGCGGGCAAGGACCGCGAAGATCGATAGGGCCAAGATCGCCATGCCAATGTCGGCGACGGTGAATGCCGTCGCTGCGCCCCAGTTGAGGTCGTTCACGAGCTGGTAGATCCGGATCGTCGCGACGGTCGTCGGCGGGGTGAAGAGGAAGATCACGAGGGAGAGCGTGGTCACGGCGCGCACGAAGGTCGTCACGAGCCCGACGCGCAGCGAGCCGCCCAGCATCGGCAGTAGCACCTCGCGGAATCCACGCATGCTCGACGCGCCGAGGCTGGTGGCGGCCTCATCGATCGAGCGGTCTATCTGACGGAGGCCGGCCACTGCGGCCTGGTAACCGACGGGGATGTTCCAGAAGATGAAGGCGATGATGATGAGCCAGCCGCGATAGACGAAGTCGAGCCAGCGCTGGTTGAACGCCGTGACGTAGCCGAGCCCGAAGAAGATCCCGGGGATCGCGGCCGGGAGGATCAGAAGAAGGTCCAGCGCGCGCTTGCCCGGCCACTGGCCGCGCTGGACGAGCCACGCGGCGAAAAGCGCGAAGATTGCCGAGAAGCCTGCCGCAACACTGCTGAATACCAAGGTGTTCCGCAGGGCCTCGCCGTTCGTGCCGGTCGTAACGTACTGGAAGTGCTCGAGGGTGAACTGCAGGTTGTTCGGGAAGCGGAGCGTGAGGGCACTCACGACGAGGCTCCCATAGACCAGCAGGATCAGCCCGGCAAGGGCGAGGCAGGCGGCGAAGCACGCCCAGCTAAGGCCGGGACTCACAGGCGGTCGCGGCATGGACGAGGCTCGCCCGGAGATCGTCACAAAGGATCGACCCCCATCGAGACGTACCTTCCCGAGGTAGAGACCGAGCGCGAGCAGCAGGAGGATGGTGCTGACGGCGGCCGCGCTGGTGTATTCGCCGAATCCTGAGATCAGGTTGTAGGCCTGCGTCGGCAAAACGTAGAACTGGCCGCCGATCAGCTGGGGGTTCCCGAAGTCCTCGAGGATGTAGATAGCGGTTGTGAGGATTGCGGCACCAAGCCCCGGTCGCGAGAGCGGCAGCGTCACGGTCCAGAAGACCCGCCACGACCCAGCGCCGAGGTTGCGCGCCGCCTGCTCCATGCGTGGGTCGCTCCGTGAGAGAGCGTCGGCGATGAGCTGGTAGGCGAACGGAAAGAACGCGATCGTCTGCACACCCCATACGCCACCCAGGCCATAAATGTTCGGCGACTGCCCGAAGACGCCGTAGCTGACGATCCCACGAGCCCCAAATAAGAGCGTGTACGCCGCGGCGACGACGAACGGTGGCGAGAGGAGCGGCAGGATTCCGATCAGCCGGAAGAACGGCTTCCAGCGCATGTTCGAGTAGACCATCGCGTACGCGTAGACGAAACCCAGAAGCACCGCGGTCGTCGTCGACAGCGCCGTGAGCTGGATCGAGTTGCGTAGCGGAGAGAGCCAGGTGCCCTCTTGGAGAAATGACACGTAGCCATCCGGACCCGGCGTGAGGATTACCTGGATCTGCGGATAGACGATGAACGCGAGCGCGAGAGATGCGACAGCCAGCAGCGCGAGGAAGAGTGCCGGCTCGCGCCGCAGGCTCCGCACCTCTAGACCGTGATAGTTATTGGATGCCTAACGTGGTCTGCCAGAGCTTCTGGATGCGGGTCTTGTTGTCCGTGGCCCACTGCCGGTCGTAGTTCACAAGACTCACCTGGTCGAGCGTCGGAGCGCCTGGGAACGGCGCGACGTCCTTGCGGACCGAGCCGCGCTTGCTGAGCCGCACGTTGAGCTCCCCGGCCTCCTTCGTGAGGACCCAGTCGACGAACGCCTTCGCCGCCGGAAGGTTCTTGCCGCCCTTCACGATGCTGACGGCACCGACCTCGAAGCCGGTGTCCTTCGGGATGGTGAGGTCGATCCTGGCGGGGTCCTTGGCCTTCTCAGTGAGGATGTCGTGGGCCCAGTTCGGTGCGCCCGCGGCCTCAGCGTTGGCGATCGACGTGATCACACCGGGCGAGCTCGGCCCGTACGAAACGACGTTCGCGTGCAGCTTCTTCATGTAGTCCATCGCCTTCGCCTCGTCGCGATTGAAACG
>Ga0209161_10004453_pt1 | contig 11123 bp, 10 predicted proteins | sample GraSoiAngelo_155_FD_186169 | JGI IMG/M metagenome (GOLD analysis project Ga0209161, IMG submission 186169) | Grasslands soil microbial communities from the Angelo Coastal Reserve, California, USA - 14_1009_13_30cm (SPAdes) (version 2) | ecosystem: Environmental > Terrestrial > Soil > Grasslands...
TACGTGAACCCCACCCCACCGAACACCTTCCAGCACGGGTTCGTGCCACACATCTCCCATCTGCACACGTGTGCAGAGGCAGACCCGGCGGCCCATCGTGCCGAGGCATGCGGTGATGCCGAAGGTCGGGTCGATTACTGCCTCCCCGGGGATAGAGCCGGGGCGGGATCGGTCCGTGCTTGAGGTGAGCGAGCGCTAACTATGTGCCAGGCCGACCGGATGGCAGGAGTGGAGCCGAAGGGAGTCGAACCCTCGACCTCTTGAATGCCATTCAAGCGCTCTCCCAACTGAGCTACGGCCCCACAAGGCGGGAGGAATCCGAGCGGAGACGCGCATATAGCCCGATGCTCGCAGCGGGTCAACCAAATTTCGGACGGCCGGCTGGCGGCACTTCGGCCCCAGCTCGCTACCACAGTCGTCCTCCCGCTTCGTTGGTGGACAGCGCCCCGGAGCAGTGCTGCCGCCGCGATGGCGATGTCGTGCTGCCGTCCGCTCGTTCTCGCGATCCGAGCGTGGCGACCCGCGACACCGGGCGCGTGCCGCAAAAAACCATTGACTTGTCGGTACATATAAACGTAACCATCCGGCCCACGATCGACCTGCACCGTCAACCAACGTTGAAAGGAGACGCAAGATGTCCAAGCACAAGTTCCTCGTCGCTGTTGCTGTCGCGATCGGCGTCGCGGCTGGGATACCGGGATCCCACCGCGTAGCAGCCCAACCAGGAGAGCACGGAGGCCCAGGAGAGCACGGCGGCGGCAAGGAACCGCCCGGCAAGCCCGAGGTCGTAGAGCTGAACCTGACGCCGTCCTCGGCGCAGCTCGCGGCGTGTATGCCGGACGCGCGGGTCGACGTCACCGTCCGGCTGACCACCGACCTCCGCGGCTTCGACGTTTTCCACGTGCACGCCACCGGTCTGCCGCCCAACACCACATTCACCACGTTCCTGATCGAGCAGGCGGGCCCCCCATTTGGCGCCGCCGAGTACATCGGCGACTTCACATCCGACGACCACGGCAAGGCCGACAACACCTTCAGGCTGATCGTGGCGGAGGCGTTCGCGTCGACGTTGGTCGACGGACAGCGGGTACGCGTCGATCTGAATCAGGTCGGTGCCTGGTTCGCCGATCCGACTGGCGACGACTTCTGCCTTGGACCTAACAGTCCGGTGACGCCGTTCGACGGCGACAACGAGGCTGGGGTGCAGGCCTTCAACTCGGCGAACACGACGCCACTGCCAGCGCCCTGATCCCGAGCGAAGCGACGACATCACGCCGCCGTCCTCGAGCACCCCGGGCGTGGTGGACAGCAGCAGAGTCCACCCGCCCGAGGCGCCGTCCTCGATGCGGGTGGGTCAACGATGCGCTCTCACTTCGCCAGGTAGCGGCGCGGATCGACGGGGGCGCCGTTGACGCGCACCTCGTAGTGGAGATGCGCCCCCGTGGCGCGGCCCGTCGCGCCGACGGCGCCGATCGCCTGACCGCGACGCACCGACTGGCCCTCGCGCACGTAGAGCGCGGAGAGATGGCCGTAGAGCGTGTCGAGCTGGCCGCCGTGAGCGACGATGACGACGCCGCCGTAGCCCGGGTCGCGCCCGGCGAAGATCACGGCGCCGTTGCCGGCCGCGGTCACCGGCGAGCCGTAGCTCGCCGAGATGTCGATGCCGGGATGCATCTCGCGCCCCTCACCGTACGGCGACGTGCGCGCGCCGAAGGGCGAGGTGACGAGCCCGCGCACGGGCCACAGCGTCGGCACGCCGCGGCTCACCTCTTCGCCGCGGTCCTTCATCAGCACGGTCAGTACGGCGAGCGAATCGCTCGCGGCCGCCGCCTGCCCGTCGAGCCAGGCGAGCTGCTCGAGCGCGCGGCCCGCGTCCTCCGACACGAGCGACATGCCGCCGTCGAGGCTCGCCGCCACGTTGACCAGCGCACGCGTCTCCGCGCGGCTCTCCTCCATGTGAGCCAGGCGGCGCGCCTCGGCGCCGCGCTCGCCCAGGGCCCCGGTGGTGCGCGCGAGGTGATCGACCGCGCTCGCCACCTGCGCCATCTCACGGCGCTGGTGGGCGATCAGCTCGCGCCTGTCCGCGAGGCGCGAGCTGAGCCCCGCCACCTCGTCGCGCAGCGCGGCGCTCCGCCGCTCGGCCTGCCACACCTGCTCGGCGGCAACGGCCACGGTGACGACCACGAGCCCGGCGGCGAGACGCCAACCCCGAGCGGCGTGCGAGATGACGCGAGCGTCCGGCATGAAATCTCCTCGAGGTGGGGTGCTACCCCGCTACGCGACTCCTTTGCTGTCTGTCAATCCCCGGTTGCGGACCGTTGGCCCTCCGGAGGAGCTGCTCGGCGTGCTCCCTGACTTCGTGCGTCAGGCGCTCGCCGCCCAGCATGCGCGCCAGCTCCGCCACCCGCTCGGTTGCGGTCAGCGGGCGTGCCGTAGACACGGTACGGCCGTCCTCCACCTTTTTGCTGACCACGACGTGGTGGTCGGCGAAGGCCGCGATCAGCGGCAGGTGGGTGATGCAGAGGACCTGGCGGCTGCGGCCGAGCTGGCGGAGCTTGCGCCCGACGACCTCGGCGACGGCGCCGCCGATCCCGGCATCGACCTCGTCGAAGATGAGGGTCGCGCCCCGCTCGTCGGCGGCGGCGAGGGTCTTGAGCGCGAGCATGATGCGCGACAGCTCGCCGCCCGAGGCCACGCGGGCGAGCGAGCGCGGCTCCTCGCCCGGGTTCGTCGAGAGGAAGAACTCGACCTCGTCCCAGCCCTCGGGGCCGAGCGCGCGCCCCTCGGTCTCGGCGAAGCGGACCTCGAAGCGCGCGCCGGTGAGCGCGAGCGCGTCGAGCTCCGCGGCCAGCGCGCGGGACAGGTCGCGCGCCACCCGCCGCCGCTCGATCGAGAGCCGGCCCGCCCACTCGGCGGCGGCGCGCCGGGCCGCCTCGGCTGCGGCCTCGCGCTCCACCATCGTCTCGCCCCCGCTCTCGATGCCGTGGAGCTCGGCCGCCAGCTCGTCGCGCCGGCGGATCAGGTCCTCGACCGTGCCGGCGAACTTGCGCTTCAGGCGAGCGAGCTGCGCCAGGCGCTCCTCCACCGCCTCCAGGCGGCTCGCATCGGGAGTCAGCTCGCGGGCGTAGCGACCGAGGCTCTGGCCGGCCTCCTCCAGCTCGGCGAGCGCGCTCTCGAGGAGGGCGCGCACGGGCGCGAGGCTCGCGTCGAGGCCGGCCGCCTCGCGCAGCGCGGCGAGCGCGCGGCCGAGCACCTCGATCACCGCGCCCTCGCCGGAGTAGAGGCCCTCCTCGGCGCCCGTCGCCAGCACGGCCAGGCGCTCGGCGTGCACCAGGCGGGCACGCTCGGCCGCGAGCGCCTCCTCCTCGCCCGGCACGAGCGCGGCGCGCACCAGCTCCTCGGCCTGCGCGCGCAGCATCTCGGCCCGCTCGCTCGCGGCCTCGGCGTCGGCGTGCGCCGCCGCGATCGCCGCGCGCGCCGCGACCAGGCGGCCGTGGCGGGCGCGCATCTCCTCGAGCGTGCGCCCGAGGCCGCCGACGGCGTCGAGGAGCTCGCGGTGGCTCTCGACGCGCCGGAGAGCCTGGTGCTCGTCCTGCCCGTACACGCGCAGGAGATGAGGCGCCAGCTCGCGCAGCAGGGCGAGCGAGCCGAGGGCGCCGTTCACGTAGGCGCGGGTGCGGCCGCCGCGCGCGATCACGCGGCGGACGAGGAGCTCGTCTTCCCCGTCCTCGGCCGGGATGCCGGCGCCGGCGAGCCGCTCGCGTACCGGGACGGGGACGTTCGCGAAGAGGGCCTCGACCGCCGCCTCCTCGGCCCCGGTGCGCACCAGGTCCGCGTCCGGCCGCCCACCGAGCGCCACGTCGAGCGCCTGGAGGAGGATCGACTTCCCCGCGCCGGTCTCGCCGGTGATCACGTTGAGCCCGGGCTCGAGCACCAGCTCGAGCTCGTCGATGAGCGCCAGGTCGCGGACGCGGAGCGTGCGCAGCATCCCCGCCCCCTGCCCTACCGGACGCCCCAGCCGAGCTTGGAGCGCAGCACGTCGTAGTAGGTGCGGTCCGGCGAGCGCACGAGCGAGACCGGCGAGCGCCCCTGGCGCACCTCGATCACGTCGCCGGCGGCGAGCTGCGTGCCCTCCTGCCCGTCGATGGTGAGGAGCGCGTCCGCCTCGCGGCGCCCGATCGTGATGCGCACCACGGCGCTCGGCCGCAGCACCACGGGGCGGTTCGAGAGCGTGTGCGGCGAGATGGGCGAGAGGAGGAGGACCTGCACCGTCGGCTCGACGATCGGCCCGCCGACGGACAGTGAGTACGCCGTGGAGCCGGTCGGCGTCGCGACGATCATGCCGTCGGCGCGGTAGGCGGCGAACGGGAGCCCGTCCACCGCCACCCCGAACTCGACGATGCGGGCGACGGCGCCGTGCGTGATGACCACGTCGTTCAGGGCCCGGTAGCGGCCGCGAATGCGCCCCGCCCGCTCGAGGCGCGCGGCGAGCGTCATGCGGCGGTCGAGCTCGTAGCGGCCGGCGATCACGCGCGCCAGCATGGGCATCGCCTCGGCCTCGACGACCGCGGTCAGGAAGCCGAGCTCGCCCAGGTTGACGCCGAGGATGGGGACGCGCGCATCGGTGCGCCGCGCGACCGAGAGGAGCGTCCCGTCACCGCCCAGGACGACGATCAGGTCGGCCTCGCGCGCGAGCTCGTCCTTGGTGCGCGTGGGCGCGCCGCCCAGGTTCGCCTCGGCGTCGAGGAGCACGCGTACGCGCCGGCGCGCGAGCCAGCCGACCATGCGCCGCGCCAGGCGCACGGCGCGCGGGCGGTCACGCTTGACCACCAGCCCGACCGTCCGGATACGCGCCACCGCCTCCCCCCGCCCCGCGGCCTTCCTACCACGCGATCCGCGCCTGTGCCAGGAAACGAGGCGTGTGCTACACGAAAAGTCATGCCGCGACAGCCCGAGCTCTTCCCGCGTGCCCCCGCGCCGGCGGCCCCGCCGGGGCGCGCGCCGCTCGCCGAACGGATGCGGCCACGCCGGATCGACGAGTTCGTCGGCCAGCAGCACCTCCTCGGCCCCGGCCGCGTACTGCGCGAGATGCTCGAGGGCGGGCAGGCCGAGTCGCTCATCCTCTGGGGCCCGCCGGGGACCGGCAAGACGACCCTCGCGCACCTGCTCGCGGCCGCGAGCGGCGCGCACGCGGTCTCCTTCTCGGCCGTCCTCCAGGGCGTGAAGGAGCTCCGGCAGGTCGTCGAGGAGGCGGAGAGCGAGCTCCGGCGGAGCGGCCGGCCGACCGTGCTCTTCGTGGACGAGATCCACCGCTTCAACAAGGCGCAGCAGGACGCCTTCCTCCCCCACGTCGAGGCGGGCACGGTGACGCTCATCGGGGCGACCACCGAGAACCCGTCGTTCGAGGTGATCCCGCCCCTCCTCTCGCGCACGCGCGTCCTCGTGCTCGAGCCGCTCACCGAGGACGAGGTGGGCGCGGTGGTCGACCGTGCGCTCGCCGACACCGAGCGCGGGCTCGGGAGCGCCCGGCTCACCCTCGCCCCCGAGGCACGCGCCTTCCTGGTCGCCCACGCGCAGGGCGACGCACGGGTGGCGCTCAACACGCTCGAGTTGGCCGCGCGCCTGGCGCGCGGCCGCCGCACGCGCGCGCTCGACCTGCCGCTCCTGGAGGAGGCCGCGCAGCAGCGCGCGTTGCGCTACGACAAGGCGGGCGAGGAGCACTACAACGTCATCTCCGCGTTCATCAAGAGTCTCCGCGGCGGCGACCCGGACGCGGCGGTCTACTGGATGATGCGCATGCTCGAGGCGGGCGAGGACCCGCTCTTCGTCGCGCGCCGGATGGTGATCTTCGCGGCCGAGGACGTGGGCAACGCCGAGCCCCAGGCGCTCCAGGTGGCGGTCGCGGCCAAGGACGCCGTCCACTTCGTCGGTCTGCCCGAGGGCCGCATCCCGCTCGCGCAGGCGGCGACCTTCCTCGCCACCTGCCCAAAGTCGAACGCCAGCTACCGCGCCATGCTCGCCGCCGCCGAGGACGTGCGCCAGGCGGGCCCGCTCCCCGTCCCGCTCCACCTCCGCAACGCACCGACCCCGCTCATGAAGGGCCTCGGCTACGGCGCCGGCTACCTCTACCCCCACGACTACGAGGACACCGTCGTCGAGCAGGACTACCTGCCCGAGCGCCTGCGCGCCCGGCGCTACTACCAGCCGAGCGACCGCGGCCGCGAGCGGGAGATCGGTGAGCGCCTGCGCGCCTGGCGCGCCCGCCGCGCCCCGACCGAGAAGACACCACCCCGCTGAGCCCCGCACCACCGGGGTTGGGGAGTAGCAAGGAGAGTGCCAGGGCGAGAGCCACGTCCCGCCGCACTTCGTTCCGCACGAGCGTCACAGGCGCGAACGCCAGCGTCACCCACCGGACGAGCCCATGCTGACGCGCGGCGACTGGCACGATGGCTATGCGCCCACGGACCAGGAACGCGACCCCTCCGACGCTCCCCGCGGCGCAGGGGCCAGGCGACTCCCACCGCTCCTGGGCCCGAGGCTCCCGGTAGTGGAGATCGTCGACGCGAAGAGACCCGCCCCCGCCTACACCAAGCGACTCCGCAAGGCCTTCCGTGCGCTCGAGCTTCGCGCGCTCAGTACCGGATCGCGACCAGCGTGAGGCCGTGCGCTGGTGCCGTCGCCCCGGCACGGGTGCGATCGCGACCCGCGATCAGCTCGCCGAGGCTCGCCGCCGTCCGCTCGCCCCGCCCCACCTCGACCAGCGTGCCGACGATGTTCCGTACCATGTGCTTCAGGAACGCGGTCGCCTCGATGCGATAGACGAGCACCGGCCGGCCGTCGACGCGGCTCTCGAGCACACGCCGGACGGTGGAGTGGACCGGCTCCGCGTCGGCGCCGCGGAAGGCGGCGAAGTCGTGCTCGCCGACCAGCTCGGCGGCGGCCTCGTCCATGGCGCGCGCGTCGAGCAGCTCGGGGACGTGCCAGGCGTGCCGCCGCCAGAACGGCGAGGGCGCGGGCGCGTTCAGGATGCGGTACTCGTAGACGCGGCTCCGCGCGTCGCGCCGCGGGTCGAAGGCGTCGTCCACCACGGCGATCTCGCGCACGGCGACGTCGTCGGGCGTGAGGGCGTTGAGGCTCTTTTGCAGGCGCCCCAGGTCGGCGGGTACGCGGGTCACCTTCACCGCGGCCACCTGGCCGCAGGCGTGCACCCCGGCGTCGGTGCGGCCAGCGCCGCGCACGCGCACCGGCTCGCGGAGCGCGGTCGCGAGCGCGCGCTCGAGCGTCTCCTGCACCGTGGGGCCGCCGGGCTGCACCTGCCAGCCCTGGTAGCGAGTGCCCTCGTACTCGACGATCAACCTGAGCTGCATAGCGCGTCGCGCACTCGCTGCCCCATCGCGCGGCAGCCGAGCACCGGCTCGCCGGGCGCGGCCAGATCGGCCGTGCGGTGGCCCGCCGCGACCACCGCCGCCACCGCGCGCTCGATCGCCTCCGCCGCCTCCGGCGCGGCGAGCGAGTAGCGGCAGAGCATGGCGGCGGAGAGGATCGCCGCGAGCGGGTTCGCCCGGTCCAGACCCGCGATGTCCGGGGCGGAGCCGTGGATCGGCTCGTAGAGGCCGCGGCAGCGCTCGCCGGGCGCGGGCGCCCCGGCGAGCGACGCGGACGGCAGCATGCCCATCGAGCCCGCCAGCATCGAGGCCTCGTCGGTCAGGATGTCGCCGAAGAGGTTCTCGGTCGCGATCACGTCGAAGTCGCGCGGGCGGCGGATGAGATGCATCGCCATGGCGTCGACCAACACGTCCTCGTAGGCCACGTCGGGGTACTCGCGGCGGATCTCGTGCGCGATCTCGCGCCAGAGGCGCGAGGAGGAGAGGATGTTCGCCTTGTCGACGGAGGTGAGCTTGCGGCGGCGCTGGCCGGCGAGGGCGAAGGCCGCGTGGAGGAGGCGCGCGATCTCCGCCTCGGTGTAGAGGAGCGTGTCGACCGCCTCCCGCCCGGCGGGCGTCGTGCGCCGCTCGCTCGGCTTGCCGAAGTAGATGCCACCCGTCAGCTCGCGGACGACGACCAGGTCGACGCCCTCGAGCACCTCGCGGCGGAGCGGCGAGGCCGAGACCAGCTCGGGCACGGTCCACACCGGGCGCAGGTTGGCGTAGAGGCCGAGGCCCTTGCGGAGACCCAGGAGCGCCTGCTCCGGCCGCACGCGCGCCCCGGGGTCGTCCCATCGGGGCCCGCCGACGGCGCCCAGGAGGACGGCGTCGGCGCGGCGCGCGCGCTCGAGCTCGGTGGGCGGGAGCGGGTCGCCCGCGGCGTCGATGGCGGCGCCGCCGATGGTGCCCGCGCTGAAGTCGAGGGCCAGGCCGTGCCGCGGTGCCACGGCTTCGAGGACGGCAACGGCCTCCGCCGTCACCTCGGGACCGATGCCGTCGCCGGGGAAGACGGCGATGGTGGCGCGCCCGGCCACGTCAGTCGTCTGGCCCGGCACTCGGACCGGCGTCCCCACCACTCTCCACCGGAGGCGCCGCGATCATCCCCGTCTGCCGGGCGTAGGCGAAGAGCCCGCCCGCGGCGATCACGGGGCCCGCGTCGCCGAGCGGGCGGAGCCGGTGGACCGTGCCCGTGTCGGCGTGGGTCAGCGTGCTCGCCTCGAGGTCGAGCACGGCCTGGTCGTTGGTGCGGAACGCATCCACCAGCCGGGCCGGCGTCTCGCACGGGTAGAGCTCGCCGGTGGCGACGCAGTTGCGGAAGAAGATGCGCGCGAACGACTCCGCCACCACGGCCTGCAGACCCGCGGCGCCGAGCGCCACCGGCGCGTGCTCGCGCGAGGACCCGCAGCCGAAGTTCTTGCCCGCCACGATGATCGCGTACGGGGTCGTCATCGTGCCCGGGGGGACGAACGGCGGCTGATCGGGGGTGCGCGCGAGGCCGGCGAGCGCGTAGCTCCCGAGCTTCCGGTACTCCTCCGGGATAGTCGGCACCAGGTTCAGGTACTCGGCCGGGATGATCTGGTCGGTGTCGATGTTGTCGCCGAGGACGTAAACGCGCCCCGTGATGGTCATTGGAGGAGCTCCCGCGGATCGGTGATGCGGCCGGTGACCGCCGAGGCGGCCACGGTGTACGGCGAAGCGAGGTAGACCTGCCCCTCCCTCGCGCCCATGCGGCCGGGGAAGTTGCGGTTGGTGGTGGAGATGCAGACCTCCGGGCCGTTGATGCGCCCGAAGGTGTCGCGCGGCCCGCCGAGGCACGCCGCGCACGAGGCGTCGAGCGAGATCTGGCAGCCGGCGTCCTTGAAGATGTCGAGCAGCGACCGGCCATCGATCGTCTCCATGCGGAGCCCGCGCGAGACGTCGGTCGTCGATGGCACGAGGAACGTGTCGACCGCTACCCGACGGCCCTTCAGCACGCGCGCCGCATTGATGAAGTCGGTGATCTTCCCGCCCGTGCACGAGCCGATGTAGGCGCGTGTCAGCTTGACGTCCTTGAGCTCGCGCGCCAGCGCCCGGTTGTCGGGCGAGTGCGGCTTGGCGACCGTGGGCTCGAGCCGGCGCGCATCGTAGCGCTTCTCGGCGAGGAAGCGCGCGCCCGCGTCGTTCTCGACCGGCATGAGGGGCTTGGTCGTCCGGCCGCGGAGGTAGGCGCGCGTGGTCTCGTCGCAGGCGATGATGCCGTTCTTGCCGCCCGCCTCGATCACCATGTTGGCGAGCGTCATCCGCTCCTCCATCGAGAGCCGCAGCACCGCCTCGCCGGCGAATTCCATCGCGCGATACGTCGCGCCGTCCACGCCGATGTCGCCGATGATCTGCAGGATCAGGTCCTTGGCGAGGATGAACTCCGGGATCTCGCCCTCGAACACGAAGCGCATCGTGGGCGGGACCTTCACCAGGAGCTTCCCGGTGCCCATCACGAAGGCCGCGTCGGTGTTGCCGATGCCGGTCGCGAACTGGTTGAAGGCGCCGGCGGTACAGGTGTGCGAGTCGGTGCCGAAGAGCACCTCGCCCGGGCGCGTGTGCCCCTCCTCGGCGAGCGCGATGTGGCAGACGCCCTTGTAGCGCGGTGTGCCGACGTCGTAGAGATGCGGCAGGCCCTGCTCGGCGGCGAAGTCCCGCAGGATATCGACGTTGCGGTGGGCCTTGTCGTCCTTGGTGAAAATGTAGTGGTCGGGGATGACCACGACCCGGTCGCGGTCCCAGACGCGCGCCTGCTTGCCGAACTCGCGCTTGAAGATGCCGATCGTGCCCGGGCCGCACACGTCGTGGGTCATGAGCACATCGGCCCGGACCCACACGTTGTCGCCGGGCTCGACCGCCGCCTTGCCGGCCGCGCGCGCCAGGATCTTCTCCGTCATGGTCATGGCGCTCACGGTCCCACCTCCGCCTGCTGGCGTTGCCGGTACTGGCGCCGGTACTCGAGCTTGTTGAGCGCGTTCACGTACGCGAGCGCGCTCGCCTGGATGATGTCGGTGTGGCTCCCCTGCCCGGTCACGGTGTGGCCGTGCTCGCGCACCAGGACCGACACCTCGCCCTGGGCGTCGGTGCCACCTGTGATCGCCTTGACGGCGTAGCGCTCGAGCTGAGGGTGCTGGCCGGTCAGATCGCCGATCACCTTGTAGCAGGCGTCGACCATGCCGTCGCCGGTGCCGTGCCCGAGGACCTCCTCGCCGTCGATGCGGAGCTTCACGGTGGCGTGCGGCACCGCCATGCTGGACGAGGTCACGTTCAGGTAGACGAGCTCGTAGCGGTCGCGGCCCCCCTGCCCGCGCACCGACTCCTCCGCGACCAGCGCGATCAGGTCCTCGTCGTAGACGTCCTGCTTGGCGTCGGCGAGCGCCTTGAAGCGGTCGAAGATGCGGTTCATGTCGACGTGGGTCAGGTCGAGGCCCAGCTCGCGGAGACGCTCCACGAGGGCGTGGCGCCCCGAGTGCTTGCCGAGCACCAGGCGGTTCGAGTCGAGGCCGACCGACTCGGGCTTCATGATCTCGTAGTTGAGGCGGTTCTTCAGCACCCCGTCCTGGTGGATGCCGGCCTCGTGCGCGAAGGCGTTGTCGCCCACGATCGGCTTGTTGATCGGGATGGGGATGCCGGTGATCTGCGCGAGCAGCCGGCTGGTGGGGTAGATCTGCTCGGTCACGA
>Ga0209161_10004456_pt1 | contig 11116 bp, 9 predicted proteins | sample GraSoiAngelo_155_FD_186169 | JGI IMG/M metagenome (GOLD analysis project Ga0209161, IMG submission 186169) | Grasslands soil microbial communities from the Angelo Coastal Reserve, California, USA - 14_1009_13_30cm (SPAdes) (version 2) | ecosystem: Environmental > Terrestrial > Soil > Grasslands ...
GACCGGGACGCGCTCGACGTCGCAGCGTGCGCGCCGCCGCCGCGGCTGGTGCTTCTCTTCGGCGCGGAGGGCGACGGTCTCGCCGACACGACGCGCGCCGCGTGCGACATCCAGCTCCGAATCGCGATGGCGGCCGGCATCGATTCCTTGAACGTCGCCACGGCGGCGGGAATCGCGCTCCATCGTTTGCGTGCTTGCGGGAGCGGCTGAGGCAACCCCGATGCGCTCCGACGATTCGGGGAACCCGACCGTCCACTGAGCGCACTACCCGCGCGTCGTCCAGTAGACGCCGCCGAGCACCGCCGAGCCGCCGACCACCTGCGCGACGCGGAACGGCTCGCCGAGAATCGTCGCCGACAGCACCGCGGTCAGCACCGGGACGAGATAGACGAACACGACCGTCCGTCCGACGCCCACGGTGCGCACGCCGACCAGGAACAGCTGCCCGGCCATCACCGAGGAAAGGAGCGCCATGAGCACGATGCCGCCGCGCGCGGCGGGCGTGGCGGCCGCGAGCTGCGCCCACGGGGCGTCGGCACGGGCGAGGGCGTAGAGCGCGAGGCCGCCGAGCCCGTAGACCACGCAGTTGGTGAAGGCGGGGGCGAGACGCGCCACGACCGGACGCGACGCGAGGTTGAACAGTGCCCAGCACGCGGCGGCGGTGACGGCCAGGAGGTCGCCGCGGTGGAGCGCGAGCCCGCGCAGCGCCGACACGTCGCCGGCGGTGATGACGACCGTCGCCCCGGCGAGCGCGAGCGTGACGCCGGCCAGGCGGTACCGATCGAGCCGTTCGCCGACGAGCGGCGACAGGAGCAGCGTGAAGACCGGGTTGAGGGCGATCAGGAGCGCCGCGTTCGTCGCGCTCGTATGCGCGAGGGCGAGGAGGAAGAGCCACGGGTAGAGCACGCCGCCGCAGACGACCATCACCGCAAGCGGCGCCGCCGCGCGGCCGATGCCACTCGCGGGCCGCTGCCGGAGCGCGAACGGCAAGAGGACGGTCGAGGCGAGCGCGTAGCGCCACACCGCCACCGAGAGCGGCGTCATGTCCGCGAGCGCGACCTTGCCGGCGATGAACGCGGAAGCCCAGCCGAACGTGGACAGCGATAGACCTGCGTAGGCGAGCCTCCGGGCGTCCATCGACGTCGCACGCTGCGTGAGCGCGGCCATGTCACCGCATACCACTCAGGGTGCGGTGTCGGGAGCGGCATTCGATGAAGGTGGGAAAATCGAGTTGCAGGAAGATGCCCTGCGTCGTCCGTGACCGAGTCAGCAGCACTGCCTCGGTCCGGCTCTATGGCGCCTAGCTCCGCAGCCGCGCCAGCATCGAGATCCGTGTCACGGCCGCCCCGCTCACCCTGTGACACGACCGGCACACCTGCCTGGCAATGCGCTGAGAACGCGGGCACCACCGCTTGGTACGCTCTGTGCGTGAGACGTCCCGGCGGAACGGCATCACATGATGCAGCATGATCCCACCGTACGCGGCCGACTCGAGGAGCGTGACGTCCTCGAGGTGTTCAGTCCGGCCGCACCCATCACGCGCCGAGATTTCTTCTCGGGACGGACGGATCAGCTGGAACACCTCCTCGACGTCGTCGCACAGCGCGGGCAGCACGCCGTGGTCTACGGAGAGCGAGGCGTCGGCAAGACGTCGCTCGTCACCGTGGCGACGAGCGGCCTCGTGGACAGACGCACCATCACGCTCCGCGTGAACTGCGACGGCAGCGATGATTTCATCTCGATCTGGCGAAAGGTCGTGTGCGAGGCGCGGCTGCCCCGGCCGCTCCCGCCGGTGGTCGGCATCCGGGAGCTGCTCGGTCAGGCGGCCGCGAACGCTGCGCCGCTGCTCGAAAGCGCGCGCGTCACCGTGGACGTCGTGCGCCAGGCCCTCCAGCTGCTCAGCCATCCGGCGCCGATTGTCATCATCGTCGACGAGTTCGACCGCCTCGAGCAGGAACGGACGAAGACGCAGTTCGCCGATACCATCAAGGCGCTATCCGACCACGTCGTTCCCGCGACGATCATCGTCGTCGGCGTGGCCGTGAATCCCGGGGCACTCCTGGGGGAGCACCGCTCGATCGAGCGCGGCCTGAGACCGATCCAGGTGCCGAGGATGCCGCCGGCGGAGCTGGCCGCCATCGCGCGCTTCGCCCTCGGCAAGCTGGAGATGACGATCGCGGACGACGCCGTCGCGCGGATCGTCGCGCTCTCGGGGGGGTTTCCGTACTACACCCACGCCCTCGGACTCCTGGCGTCGCGCGAGGCGGTCCGTGCCGGAGAGAGCGCGGTCCAGGTGGCGCACGTCGAGCGGGTCGCGCCGCGCGTAATCGACTGACGAACAGCCGCTGTCGCGGCGCTGGAACGAGTCCCGACCGCTCGCTACTTCTTCACGATCTCGAGCAGCTCGACCTCGAACACGAGCGTCGCCCCCGGCTTGATCGTCGGCGGTGACCCGCGGTCGCCGTAGGCGATGTCCGAGGGACAGACGAGGCGGCTCTTCCCCCCGACCTTTATCTTCTGCAGCCCTTCGGTCCAGCACTTGATGACGCCGTTCAGGGGGAACGTCGCGGGTTCGCCCCGCTTGATCGAGCTGTCGAACACGGTGCCGTCGGTCAACGTGCCCTGGTAGTGCACCTTTACCGTGTCGGTCGCCTTCGGCGAATCGCCGGTGCCGGGCTTGATCTCGCTGTAGATGAGCCCCGACGGCAGCTTGACGGCGCCCTTCTCGGCCGCCGCCTTCTCGAGGAACCCCGCGCTCGCCTTCTTCTCCGTCTCGGCCCCGGCGGACGCGCGCGCCTGGGCCAGCGCCTGGATCTTCGGACCGAAGGTCTCGATGTCGACCTGGGGCTTGCGGCTCAAGACACCGTCGCTGAAACCGGCCTGGACCAGCGCAAGCTCCGACTCGCTCAGGTTGAACGAGCCGACGTTCCGCGCGAGCGCCAGGCCGAGGGCGTAGAGCGTCTTCTCATCGTCGGTCTTCGGCTCGGGGCCGGCGGCGCCGAGCGGGGCAGCCGCCACGATGACGCCCAGGACCACGGGCAGGGATCTCCTCCACATCACCTCGGCTCCTTTCACACCCGGCGCGCGCGGCCGGCCTGGGAGCCGTCCGCGGCTCGGATCAGTCCTCGTACTTGAACGAGACCTTCACCTTGGCGCGATACGCTCGCACCTTGCCGTCCTCGATCTGCAGGTCGAGCTGCGCGACCTCGGCGATGCGCAGGTCGCGCAGCGTCTTGGACGCCTTGTTGACGGCGGCGGACGCGGCCTTCTCCCACGAGTCCGTGCTGGTCCCGACCAGCTCGATCACCTTGTAGACGCTCTCCGGCATGGCTCCTCCTTTCGGCAATGCAGGGCCTCTCGCCCGTTAGCGTGCCGCTTCGAACAGTCCGGCCGCCCCCATCCCTCCGCCGACGCACATGGTGACGATGCCGTAGCGCTTCTTCTGGCGCCGCAGCTCGAGCAGGATCGACCCGGTCATCCGCGACCCGGTCATGCCGTAGGGATGGCCGATCGAGATCGAGCCGCCGTTGGGGTTGAGCTTCGCAGGATCGATGCCGAGCCGGTCGCGGCAGTACACGACCTGGGAGGCGAACGCCTCGTTCAGCTCGATGATGTCGATGTCGTCGAGCTTGACGCCGGCGACCTTCAGAAGCTTCGGGACCGCGAAGACCGGGCCGATGCCCATCTCGTCCGGCTCGCAGGCGGCGACGACGAAGCCGCGGAAGAAGCCGAGCGGCTCGATGCCGAGCGCCTTGGCGCGGTTGGCCGACAGGATGAGCGTCGCGGACGCACCGTCGGAGAACTGGGAGGAGTTCCCGGCCGTGACCGTGCCGCCCTCCTTGAACGCGGGAGGCAGCTTCGCGAGCCCCTCGAGCGTCGTGTCCGGACGATTGCACTCGTCGCGGTCGACGGTGACCTGCTTCTGCGACTTGGCGCCCGTCGCCTTGTCCGTCACCTCCATGGTGACGGTCATGGGCGCGATCTCCTCCCGCAGCCTTCCCGACTTCTGCGCGGCCGCGGTGCGCTGCTGGGAGAGCAGCGCGTACTCGTCCTGGCTCTCGCGGCTCACCTTGTAGCGCTCCGCCACGACCTCGGCGGTCAGCCCCATCGGCATGTAGACCGTCCGCTTGTGCTCCATGAGCCAGGGATTGAAGAGGTTCGTCTTGTTGAAGTCGTTCTGCAGCATGGTGATCGACTCGAGCCCGCCGCCGATCACCGCCTCGGCACCTTCGTTCTGCACCATGTGCGCCGCGATCGCGATCGCGTTGAGCCCCGAGGAGCAGAAGCGGTTCACGGTGCAGCCGGCGACCGTAATCGGCAGGCCAGCTATCACGGCCACGTTGCGGCCGACGTTGAAGCCCTGGGGGCCCTCGGGGAAACCGCAGCCCATGACGACGTCCTCGATCTCGGCGGGGTCGAGGCGCGGTGTCTTCTCGAGCACGGCCTTGATGCAGTGGGCGGCCATGTCGTCGGGCCGTGTGACGTTGAACGAGCCGCGGAAGGACTTGGCGAGCCCGGTCCGCTGGTTGGCGACGATGACCGCTTCACGCGTAGGCATGACGCCTCCTCTGTGGGGGCGGAAGTGCGCGCCCAGGCTTCGTTATCTCGCAGCTCAGAAGCACGCGCGCAAGTGGGCCGGGCGCGGCGCTGCGCGGCGCGCGAGTTCGCCCTCACCCCGATCGCGCCGTCGTTCCTCCCCCGGCGCGGGACTCGCACCGCCGCGGGGCCTCACCGTCACGGAGATTCGAACGAGTCACGCCGCTCTGACCGCCGTCAGCCGGTCGAGATGCCGCCGTCCACCGGGATGACGGCCCCGGTCACGTACGCGCCCGCGCGCGAGGCGAGGTAGATCGCCACGCCGGCCATGTCCTCCGGCTCGCCGATCCGGCCGAGAGGACATGAGCCGACGATGGCGTCGCGGAACCGCTGCAGCGTCTCGGCCATCATCTTGCTCTCGAACGGACCGGGCGCGACCGCATTCACCGTGATGCGCGGGGCGAGCCGTCGCGCCAGGACCCGCGTCAGGTGGTGCACCGCGGCCTTGCTCGCCGAATACGCATACGTCTCGAGCACGGGCACGTGCAGCCCGTCGATCGACCCGATGTTGATGATGCGCGCGGGGTCGCCCGGCCGCGCCGCTTGCTCGAGGAGCGGCAGCAGGAAGCGGGAGAGGTGAAAGACGCTCTTCACGTTGAGCGCGAGGACCTTGTCCCAGGCGGAGTCGGGATACTCGGCGAGCGGCGCGCCCCAGTTGGCGCCGGCGTTGTTCACGAGGACGTCGAGCTTCTCCTCGCGGGCGGCGAGGGCGTCGGCGAGCGCCCGCGCGCCGGCCTCGGTCGAGAGGTCGGCGGGCAGCGACATGCACGTGCCGGCGCCCGCCAGGTCCGCCGCCACGCGGTCGCAGACCTCCGCCTTGCGGGAGGAGATGTATACCCGGGCGCCCGCCTCGACGAACCCCCGCGCGATCATCAGGCCGATGCCGCGTGAGCCGCCGGTCACGAGCGCCGTCTTGCCTGCGACGGAGAACAGGTCCTGCATCGGGGTCTCCTTTCGGGGCGAAAGATAGCCGCGCCGGCGCGCGGAGGGGAAGGGCGGTGGCGAAGGGTGGCGGGGAGCCTCTCGGGACGCTAAAAAGAGATCACATGCACAGCCTCGAAGGGGTGGCGCTGGCGAACAAGGACTACGTCGCCGAGCAGTACCGTCGCTACCAGGCCGACCCCACCTCGGTCGACGCGCGCTGGGCGGCTTTCTTCGCCGGTTTCGAGCTGGCGAACGGCAACGGCGGCACGCCCGCCGCGCTCATCGAGGGTGCCACGTCGGCCGCCGAGCGGGTGCTCGACGCCTCGGACCTCGTGCACTCGTTCCGCGAGCTCGGCCACCTGGTTGCGCACCTGAACCCGCTCGAGCCGCGTCCCATGGGCCACCCGCTGCTCGACCCCGCCGAGTTCGGCTTCACCGACGCCGACATGGGGCGGGTGGTCGACTGCGCGGGCTTCCGCGGTCCGCGCCGGGCGCCGCTCGGCGAGCTGATCGAGCACCTCCGGCAGACGTACTGCGGGACGCTCGGCGTCGAGTACCTTCATATCCCCGACAAGGAGCAGCGCGACTGGCTCCAGGACCGCATGGAGCCGACGGAGAACCGCCCCGAGCTCGCGCCCGAGGACCGGATCCGTCTGCTCGAGAGCCTGCTCCAGGCAGAGGCGTTCGAGCAGTTCCTGCAGGTCCGGTATCCCACCGCCAAGCGCTTCTCGCTCGAGGGTGGCGAGGCGCTGGTCCCGATGCTCGACGCGCTCATCGAGGAGGGCGGGACGCTCGGCGCCGACGAGATGGTCTTCGGCATGCCGCACCGGGGGCGGCTGAACGTCCTCGCCAACGTCATCCGGAAACCGTACGAGATGATCCTCTCGGAATTCGAGGGTACGCTTCTCGCGCGCGAAGCGACCGGCGACGGCGACGTCAAGTACCACCTCGGCTACTCGCGCGACCACGTCACGCGCGCGGGTCACAAGGTCCACCTCTCGCTCAGCGCCAACCCGAGCCACCTCGAAGCCGTCGACCCGGTGATCGAGGGCATCGTCCGCGCCAAACAGGACCACTATGGCGACCGCGAGCGCGAGCGCGTCGTCCCCGTCCTCCTGCACGGCGACGCGGCGTTCAACGGCCAGGGCGTCGTCACGGAGACGCTCGGCCTCTCCGAGCTGCCCGGCTACCACGTCGGCGGCACCATCCACATCATCGTCGACAACCAGATCGGGTTCACCACGCCGCCCGGGGCGTACCGCTTCACGCGCTACCCGAGCGACGTCACCAAGATCATCCTGGCCCCCGTCTTCCACGTGAACGGCGACGACCCCGAGGCCGCCATGCAGGCCGCGCGGCTCGCCATCGGCTTCCGCCAGCGCTTCAAGAAGGACGCCGTCATCAACCTCGTGTGCTACCGCCGCCACGGCCACAACGAGCTCGACGACCCGACGTTCACCCAGCCCCTGATGTACAAGGCGATCGCCGCGCACCCGACGGTGTTCGCGCAGTACCGCGAGCGCCTCGTGTCCGACGGCGCCATCGCGGCCGACGACATCGAGCGCCGGGTCGCCGACTTCCGCGAGCTCCTCGACGCGGCCCAGGGGTACGCCCGTGACTTCATGCCCCGCCAGCCCGTCTTCGCGTTCGGCGGGCTCTGGAAGGGCCTCGGGTGGGCGGGCGACGACTGGAGCGCCGCGACCGCCGTGCCGGCGGCGGCGCTGCGCGACGTGGCCGGCGCGTTCCCCCGGCTGCCGCCCCCGTTCACCCCGCACCCGCGCGCGGCGCGCCTCATGCAGGAGCGCGCCCAGATGGTGGAGGAGGGGAAGCGGATCGATTGGGCGTGTGCGGAAGCGCTGGCGATCGGCTCGCTCGTGCTCGAGGGTATCCCGGTCCGCATGAGCGGCCAGGACACGAGCCGCGGCACGTTCAGCCAGCGCCACGCGGTCCTCCACGACGTGGAGAGCGGCACGCGCTACGTGCCGCTCGATCACATCCGGAAGGGACAGGCGCGGTTCACGATCCTCGACAGCATGCTCTCCGAATACGGCGTGCTCGGCTTCGAGTTCGGCGTGAGCCTCGCCGACCCGCGCCAGCTCGTGATCTGGGAGGCGCAGTTCGGCGACTTCGCCAACGCCGCGCAGGTGGTCATCGACCAGTTCATCTCGAGCTCCGAGTCCAAGTGGCAGCGCACGAGCGGCATCGTGCTGCTGCTGCCGCACGGTTACGAGGGGCAGGGGCCCGAGCACTCGAGCGCGCGGCTCGAGCGGTTCCTCCAGCTGTGCGCCGAGGACAACATGCAGGTGTGCAACCTGACCACGCCCGCCCAGTACTTCCACGCGCTCCGCCGCCAGATGCACCGGAACTTCCGGAAACCCCTCGTCGTCATGAGCCCGAAGAGCCTCCTCCGCCACAAGCTCGCCGTGTCGCCGCTCACCGACTTCACGGAGGGGACGTTCCGGACCGTCATCGGCGACGTCGCCGTGCACGGCGCGCCCGAGGCGGGCGTCCAGGTCGAGCCGTCGCGGGTTCGCCGCGTCCTCCTCTGCAGCGGACGGATCTACTACGCGCTGCTCGCCGGCCGGCGCGAGCGCGGGGAGGACACGGTGGCGATCGTGCGCGTCGAGCAGCTCTATCCGTTCCCCGCCAAGGAGCTGGAGGCGATCTTCGCCGCCTATCCGAACGCGCAGCAGGTGTGCTGGGTGCAGGAGGAGCCCTGGAACATGGGCGGCTGGCACACGATGTACCGCCGGCTGCGCCGCGTGCTGCCCGAGGGCCGCGACCTGTCCTACGTCGGCCGCGCGGAGGCCGCGAGCCCGGCGACCGGCTCGTACAAGGTCCACCAGGCCGAGGAACGGGACCTCGTGATGAACGCCTTCGCGCGTTGACCGGCGCCATGCCCTTCGACGTCCGCATCCCACCGCTCGGTGAATCGGTCACGGAGGGCGTCATCCTCCGCTGGCTGAAGCACGACGGCGACCGCGTCCGTCCCGACGACCTTCTCCTCGAGCTCGAGACCGACAAGGCCACCATGGAGCTGCCGGCCGAGCGCGGCGGCGTGCTGCGCATCCTCCAGCCCGAGGGACAGAAGGTCGCCGTGGGCGACGTCATCGCGCGGCTCGAGGACAGCGGCGCGGCCGACGACGCGAAGCCGGCGGCGCCGGCGCGCCCGCTCGAGCGCGCCCCCGCACCGGCGGCCGCCGAGCCGAACCTCGAAGCGGCTTCGGAGCAGGATACGCTCGCCGCGGCACCGCCGCGCGGCGTCGGCCCGCTGAGCCCCGCGGTTCGGCGGCTCATCGAGGAGCACGGGCTCGAGGCCGGCGCGATCCCGGCCTCGGGCAAGGGCGGGCGGCTGACAAAGGACGACGTCCTCGCGTATCTCGAGCGCACGGGCCGTGCGGCACCGACGGAGGCGCCGGCAGCCGCGGAGGCGGCGCGTCCGGACGGCGCCGACCGGTCGCCGGCGGCCCGCCCGCGGCCGGCGCCGACTGCGGCCGCCGACGGCGAGGAGCGCGTGCCGATGACCGCCATCCGCAAGCGCATCGCGGAGCGGCTCGTCCAGGCACAGCGGACGGCCGCCATTCTCACCACGTTCAACGAGATCGACATGAGCGCCGTGCAGGCGCTGCGCAGCCGCTACAAGGACCGGTTTCGCGAGCGCTACGGCGTCGGCCTCGGCTTCATGTCGTTCTTCGCGCGCGCGGTGATCGCCGCCCTCGCCGAGGTCCGCACGCTCAACGCCGAGATCCGCGGCGACGACGTCGTCTACAAGGCGTTCGTCCACCTGGGCGTCGCGGTCGCGACCGAGCGAGGCCTCGTCGTCCCCGTCGTCCACGACGCCCACCGGCTCTCGTTCGCGGAGATCGAGGGCGAGATCGAGCGGCTCGCGACACGCGCCCGCGAGGGGAAGCTCACGCTCGAGGAGCTCTCGGGCGGCACGTTCACGCTCACCAACGGCGGTATCTTCGGCTCGCTCCTGTCGACGCCGATCCTGAACCCGCCGCAGAGCGGCATCCTCGGCATGCACAAGATCGAGAAGCGTCCGGTCGTCGTCGACGACCAGATCGTCGTGCGCCCGATGATGTACGTTGCTGTCTCCTACGATCACCGCCTGGTCGACGGCGAGCAGGCGGTCACCTTCCTCGTGCGCGTGAAGGAGCGCCTCGAGGATCCCGCGCGGCTTCTCCTGGACGTCTGATGGCGGACCGCTACGACCTCGTCGTCATCGGCGCGGGGCCGGGCGGCTACGTGGCGGCCATCCGGGCCGCGCAGCTCGGCATGCGCGTCGCGTGTGTCGAGAAGGACGCGGCGCTCGGCGGCACGTGCCTCAACGTCGGCTGCATCCCGTCGAAGGCGCTGCTCGACTCGAGCGAGCTCTTTCACCAGGCGCGCCATGGGCTCGGCGCGCACGGCGTCAACGTGAGCGGTGTCGAGCTCGACCTCGGCGCGATGATGACGCGGAAGGACCGCGTCGTCCGCGGCCTCACGCAGGGCGTGGCTTCGCTGTTCAAGAAGAACAAGGTCGTCTGGGTCCAGGGTGCGGCGCGCCTCGCCGCGCCGGGACGCGTCGCGGTTCGCGGCGCGCAGGGCGAGCAGACGCTCGAGGCCGCGCGCGTGCTGATCGCGAGCGGCAGCGAGCCAGCGCCGCTCCGGACGCTCCCTTTCGACGGCGAGCGGATCGTCAGCTCCACCGAGGCGCTCTCGCTGTCGCGCGTGCCGGCCCGCATGCTGGTCGTCGGCGCGGGCGCCGTGGGGCTCGAGCTCGGCTCGGTCTGGAGCCGCCTCGGGGCCGAGGTGACCGTCGTGGAGATCGTCGACCGGATCCTTCCCGGCATGGACGGCGGGATGGCGGGCCAGCTGCAGCGTGCGCTCGAACGGCAGGGGCTCTCGTTCCGGCTCGCGACCGAGGCGCGCGGCGCGGTGCGCGCGGGTAACGGCGTGCGTGTCACCGTCGCGTCCAAAGACGGCTCCGCCGACGTCGAGGCCGACGTCGTGCTCGTCGCGATCGGACGGCGACCCTACATGAACGGGCTCGGCGTCCGCGAGCTCGGCGTGAAGGTCGACGAGCGCGGGCGGATCGTCGTGAACGACCGCTTCGAGACGAGCGTCGCCGGCGTGTTCGCCATCGGCGACGTCATCGCGGGTCCGATGCTCGCGCACAAGGCAAGCGAGGAGGGCGTCATCGCCGTCGAGTGCATGGCGGGGCAGCCCGCGCACGTGAACTACGACGCGATCCCGAACATCGTCTACACCTGGCCCGAGCTCGCGAGCGTCGGTCTGTCGGAGGAGGAGGCCGCGGCGCGCGGCGTGGCGGTTGCGGTGGGCACGTTCCCGTTCGTGGCGAACGGTCGCGCCCGGTGTCTCAACGAGACCGACGGCGGCGTGAAGGTGCTTGCCGGCGTGCGTACCGATCGCATCGTCGGCCTCCACATTCTCGGCCCGCGCGCGTCCGACCTGATCGCCGAGGCGGCCCTCGCGATGGAGTTCGACGCCAGCGCCGAGGACGTCGCGCGCTCCATCCACGGCCACCCGACGCTGCCCGAGGCGATCAAGGAAGCCGCGCTCGCCGTCAGCAAGCGGGCAATACATATTTGAT